>Ga0315289_10011526_pt1 | contig 12527 bp, 7 predicted proteins | sample YL17G11_40_MG_FD_203452 | JGI IMG/M metagenome (GOLD analysis project Ga0315289, IMG submission 203452) | Sediment microbial communities from Yellowstone Lake, YNP, Wyoming, USA - YL17G11_40 | ecosystem: Environmental > Aquatic > Freshwater > Lake > Sediment | place: USA: Wyoming | collected...
GGGCCGCCGCGGGCCGGCCTGTGGTTGTGATAGACATGTTTCCCCCTCCTTGTGCGTCCTGTAACTCGACATCGTAGGGCTATGGAGCCTCGGCGAAGAGGACATCGCCCAGGTCGGTATGGTTGCTGACGGCCAGGTTCCGCCTGACGACGTGTCCTTCGCTATCCGTGCCGAAGTAGAGATCATACGTACCAGCCGGTACGTGGACCTGAAAGCGGCCATCCACATCCGATGAGCCGAAGCCCAGCGCGCAGCCAAACTCGATGCCCTGCCCCGAATCGTGCATGTTACCGCCTGCACCCAGTACCGCATGCCCTTGATGGTCCACCAGCCGGCCGGAAACGGTGAAGCCAACCGGCAGGCTAAAGTCTACGCCGGTCACACTCTGCCCGACGGCGACGGCGACCCGCGTCGCAGCGCCAATGCTGGCCCAACTGTTCACGTTGGGATAGGCTTCCGGAACGTAATTGCCAGGCTGGTGGTTGCTGTTGATAAAGACCAGGTAGGTGCCAGGTGACACCTGGAGGCGATATGACCCATCTTCAGCGGTGCTGGTCCAGAATTCACCCTGCCCGCAGTTCACGATCCCATTGTAGTCCCCGGCACCCACGACTATGCCAGCAATTGGGGTGCCGCCCGTGCCGGTGACGGTGCCGACAACGATAGAAGGCGGGGTGGCGTTCTTCAGGACAGCCGGGAGATAGATGCGGTACGGTTTTCCTACCCGGATGGCCTTGACCACGGCGTGCGTGGCCGTGTCTATCACCACTACGTTGTCCGATTCCTCGTTCACGGCGTACAGCCTGCTGCCGTCGGGACTCAACACCAGCCACGTCGGACAGACGCCAAAGTACGGCGCACGGCCGACGTCAATCCTGGCTCCTACCTCCCAGGTGTCGGCGTCGAAGGCAATGACCGCCTTCTCGTCCCACATCGCCAGGTAGCCCGTATGGCCATCGGGGCTGAAGACGATGTCCCTGACGAGCGTCCGATACGGGTTCCACCCGGTCAAATCAACGTTGCGGACCTCCTCATCGGAGACAGCATTGTACACGCGCATGTTGAAAAACTCGCCGACCAGATATTGTGACGAGTCGGGCTTGACGCCCAGGGCACGACCGTGCACGTGGCTGAACTCGCCCACGCTGCCCAAGTCCACCGTCTTCAGCACCGTGTTCGTCGTCAAGTCAAGCACGGCAAAACCGTGCACGCCTGTGACTTCGTCGCTGTTCACTCATGCCTGATCCGTTTCTGTCCTGCGATCCGTGTTCTGAGCGATTGTGCCGAGGACACTGTGGTCCTGTAGGTCAACCACGTATACATTGCCACCATAGTCAAGCACGTAGGCTTTATCGCCGTCTGGGTGAACGGCAATATGCGTAAGTGTGAGACCGCTGGTGCCAACGTTGAAATGGCCCACAACGGACCGGCTCTGAGTATCGGCCACCAACACGCAGTTGCCGTCTGAGGACAGCACGTACAGCGTGCTGCCATCGGGCGAAAGGGCCAGGCCGGAACTGTTCCCGGCGCATGGCCCGTCCTGTTCCGCTACGATCTCACCGACGACCTGCAGCGTTCTGGTATCTATGACGCTCACGGTAGTAGGCCGTTGCGTCCCGCCAGCGACGTACAGATAAGCACCATCCGGGCTGATGACTGCTCTGAGGGGTAAGAAACTGGCAATGGCCTGCGTCGGGATCATGCCGGCCGGCTTCAGCGTTTCCGCATCTACCACGAAGACCCCATCGGCGTCCACACTTGCCGCGTAGAGCGTGCTGCCAGCGGGCGTCAGTGCCAGCCCTTCGATGTCAGAACTGGCACGGCCATAGGGAGCGGGATGGATGAAGTTGACACCCGTCACAACCTCACTGCTCGCTGTGTCGAACATCCAGAGGTTGTAGGCCGATTCCCCAGAGAAACCAAACGTGCCGACGTACAGGCGGCTCCCGTCGGCGTTCAGCGCCAGGCCGATTGGATTGGTGACGGTAAACGTACCAGTCGCCTGGCCGTGTACCAGGTCAAGTACGATGACCGCGTCACCCTCCAATGTGTTCAGGTAACCGGTATTTCCGTCGGCGCTGATGGCCAGGTCACCCGTCCAGCCAGCGTTCGGCACTGTGATACTGCCAACGACGGCGTGTGTGGCCGGATTAACAATGTACACAGGTCCATCATGGATGGCTACGTAGGCCCGGCTGCCATCCGGCGCGAAAGTCACCGCAAATGGTCCTCCGCCGCCAGGCACGTTGACCGTCGTCAACACTGTGGTGGCGGTCGGATCAAGCACGGTTATGGTCTGGTCACCTTTGTTGAGCACATAGGCCAGGCTGCCATCCGGTGAGATCGCCACGTCAACGGGCATGCTCCCCACCGGCAGCGTCTTAACGACAGTGTCGGTAGCCGTGTCAACCACGGTCAGACTGTCGTCATTGGCGTTGGTCACCAAGACGCGGCCGCCGTCGGGTGTGATCGCGAGTTGCTCCGGTGCCGGACCCAGCGGGTGATGCGCCTCAGGGTAAAGGTCAATGACTTCGACGATCTGATCCGTGGCCAGGTCTATCGCGAACAAGGTATCGGTGTTGCGGCCAGGCACGTAGGCCCGGCGGCCATCCGGGCTGATGACGATATCCACGGGCTCGTCCCCGCGCACGGCAATCAGGTCAAACTCCTGCTCGATGACAGGCACGCTGCCCGGCCGGTAGCCGGTTCCCGACGCCTCAGCAGGCATGCGTCGGGACACGGCAGCGAAAGAATCGTCCCTTATAATCATTGAGAGTAACACAAGGGCAGCGACGAAGGGCACAACGAACCAGAAGTTTGCATACTGCTGTCCGATGCTGCTCCGGTCTTTCATGGCTCACCTTCCCGTACTTCTCGTCACGTCTATAGCCCATGCCTGACTTTGCTCTGTGTCAGTGATGCCCCGCGTGGTCCGTCACCGGCGTGTGCCCGTGATAGGTCCCCTGTTGGTGCATCCGGTTGTGCAGCGTGCGGTGGGCCGCCACCAGTACCAGCCGCATGCGCTTGTAGGCCACGTCCTCGGCCCGCGTGCCGACCGTGTCCAGGTAGGCCAGCGCCCCCTCGATCTGTTCGAGGATCGTGACCGCGTCAGCGGCGGCCAACAGCGGCGCTCCCCCAACCGTGACCATCACCGGCGACGAGTGCGCCGCGACGATCTCCGGCTTGTCGGCATAGTGCCCACGCACCAACAGCGCCAGCCAGGCGCTCTTGTCCACCCGCACCGGCCAGTGCCCACTTGCTTCGCCAGGCGGCACCGCCACGCTTTCCCGGATCTCGCCATTCACGACCAATTCGACGCGCGACATGGGGACCGTGACGCTGGCGACCTGCCACAGCACGTCCACCGTCCCTCCGTTGGCCGGCATCTCGATACGACTGCCCGGCGGGCGCCCGTCCACGGCAAACTCCAGGAGCGGGCCGTACGTCACAAACGTCTCTTTCCGCCGGATCGCCTCCATCCACGCCTCGTAAATAAACTCCGCCCGTGGGTCAAGCCGCGCGTAGGTGCGCACCGTCCCCACCGCCGTGTTGGCCGACATCTTGTCCGTGCCGCCTACAGCAGGCACCAGGTACCCGCAGTTCAGATAGCGGTACCAGTCCGAAAGCGAGTACGGATCGATACCACCGTACAGGTTCCCCCACGACGTCATCTCGAGAGCGTCCACGTTTCCGCTCACGATGGTGGCGGCGTGCTCCGCGCGGGGGTTGGGAAAGTGCGGCAGGACGACCAGGCCGCCCTGCTTCCGGCACTGCCTGGCCCACTCAGTCAGCAGGATCTCGATGGGATCGCCCAGGGCTGATTCGTCCGGGCCACCTGTCGTCATCGGCACGATGATCCTGCCGCGGTAGCCCAGCAAGGAGATGTGTCCCAATATGTGTTGCCGGTTCTCCGTCCCCACGCGCACCAGGTATTCACCGTTGCCGCCCGCCTCTTTGGAACCCCAGGTCGTCTTGCCGTCGAAATCGCCCACGTTCGTCATCAACTCGCCCCACTGGCTGGCCAACAGGTTGACGACGTTCACGCCCTCGGCGGCCCCTTCCAGCAGCGCCGACGTGGGGGACAAGAAATGGACGTGTGTATCTGCGGTGACCCAGCCCTTCTCACGCCACGGCAACACCTTTTCGATCTCGACGACGATCTCCTGCGTGGTGGGCGTTACCTCGACCACCTTGCGCACGGGCCGGATCTCGAACCCCTTGGCGACCTCGACGTACACCTTGCCCAGCGGCAAATCAATGACCGTCTCCCCTGGAATGTACGTACAGTAATGAGGAGTATCGCCGCTCGCTACCCACGTCGCGCCATGGACAAAGTCCACGCTGTAATCCTCGAACCAGGCCGGGTTGGGGATGCGATGGCGGTCCACCGGTGCAAGGTACTCATTCGCTTCGCCGTGGACGTGCAGTTTGACCGGCACAGGTCTGCCGCTGCCGCGCTCGACGGCGCGCAGCGTGACCTGCTGCAACCCTGCTGCGACCGGCCGCAGCGGGGCTGCCGCAGGTTGGGCACTTTCGACCTGCGCCACCGGGATGGCCTGGCCGTCCGAGAGATGGAAACAGGCGTCCGCGTGGGCGGTATACTCGACCAACACCTCGTTTTCAGACAACAGCGGGACCTGGTTGTTGTACGTGTCGGCCCACGCCTCGTTGGGATACACCGGGCGGGGCGCTGCCGAGATGACCTGCCCCAGGTCGAGCTGTACCTGCCCGAGCAGCCCGCGCTCGTCCAGCGTGGGACGGAACGGCTCGCCCTGAGGGAGTGCCAGGCACGCCTTGCGGCGCGTCCGCCAGCGCAGCGGCAACGAGGAGGCGTTGCCAGCCGAGAGCGCCGACACGACGAGAAGGCCCGCCACCGGCTCGAAACGCACGCCGACGATCGCCTTGTCCGGGTGCGGGTTTTCCCACGCCCACAGCCAGTTCATCCAGGGCGCCCAATCTGCCGCGTCCGCGCGCGCCTGGCTCCAGCCCCACTCCCGGGCTGGTTGCTCGTGCGACGCACGGAGCGGGCGGGGCTTGTGCTGCGCGACCGCCTCGAAGCAGTTCTCGCTCCACCTCCGGTCGAACGTGCCGACCTGGTGGCGGCGGCGGATGGAGGCGCGTTCCTCCGTGCCGTCGGCGTACAGCATCACGTAATCGGCGGCGCGTTCGCCCAGTTGGCCCTCGCCGCGCATGGGCGAGATGAACCCGCCAGGGCCAGGCTCGAGCGGCCGCACGTCCGACGTGTGCATAAATATCAGCCACTGCGCCACGGTGGGGCTGAAGGCGACGGAAACAGCCCGCTCCGCCACGACGACGACGTCCCCAATCTCAAAGGGGATGCCCCAACAAACGCAGGCGCCGCCCGGCGCGTGCTCGAGCACTTTCGCCATCTCGGACGAAATGCCGGCGCCAGCCAACCCGGACAGCGTCACGTGGCCCTCGAACGACAAGGGCACAAACAACCGCGAACTGGGACCATCTTGTATACCAGGCATGGTGCACTCCTTGCGTGTTACGTGTTGCGTGTTGCGTGCTGCGTGCTGCGTGTTACGTGTTGCCTTGCCGCCCTGCTTGGGAGGGGGATGCTTACTGTGCTGGCGGGAGCAGGGCCTCGAGAATGGGGCGGTTCCATGCGTGCGCGGACGGATCGTATACGCCAAAGCCCGCACAGAACTCCCAGTACGCCCAACTCATGCCGCGTTCTTCGGCCTGGCGGGCGACAAAGTCCGTCCAGCGGGCGCGGGAATCCATATCTGCCTTGCTGTAGGCACCGAATTCGCCCACGTACAAGGCTCTATGGTTGGCCTTGCCCCAGGCCGCGGCCCGGTCGAGGTCGCGCGTGACCGCCTGCGTTTCGGAGGACGTGCCCTGCCAGGTGGTGCCGAGCCAGGCGTCGCTGCCGTCCGCCCATTCGGCCCCCTGATGGGTGAACTGGAACGGGAGATAGTAGTGGACGGTGACGATGACGTGCGCATCCTCAGGAAATTCCAGGCTGCCGAGCCCATCAATGCTGTTCCAGTTCGCCGGCCCCACGACGACGTTCCGCTCGGGGTTGGTCTGGCGGATGGCCTGGAGGGCTTCTTTCAGCAGTGAATTCCACGCTCCGGCCGTCAGCGCGCCGTTCGGCTCGTTCAACACCTCGAACAGGAGATCCGCCGGATACGCCTTGTAGTGGTCGGCGATCTGTGCCCACAGCGCCAGGAAGCGCTCCCGATGTTCCTTCGGACGTAGCATGATCTCTTCGTAGTGGTGCACGTTGAGGACGACGAGGAGGTCCCTGGAAAGCGCCTGGTTCACGGCCCAGTCCACCCGCTCGAAGAAGGACGGCTCAATCGTGTAGGGCGCAGCGGAGTCCGCGTGCGCCGACCAGCGGATGGGAATGCGGACGGCGTCGAAACCGGCGTCCTGGATGAGTTGAAAGTACTCTTCTTTCAACGTGACGCCCCATTCGCCCTCGCGCGGCGCTTCGAGCGCGTTGCCCAGGTTGACGCCCCGGCCGAGGCGCACATTCTGCTCGAAGGGATCCACTCCACTGGAGGTAAGAGCGGAGGTGGGAGCAGGTGTGGGGATGGAGGTGGGCGGAGTCTCTGGCAGCGGGGTTTCAGCCGCTTTGGAACATCCCCCCGCACAAACGGTTAGCGAAAGCATCAGCACGATCATCAGAACCCCCCGTTGCTCTTTCAACACGACTTCACGCTCCTTATCTACCGCTGCCGCATAGGCCCTGGATGGAGATCCTTGCGCCCGTCCACGAATACGGCCACCCACTGCGCCAGCCGCTCACCCAACCGTCTACACGCCGCGATTTCCTCTTCCTTGTCCGGCTCCCCGGCAGCGACCGCCCCATAGTGCAACGTGAACTCGTGCCCGACGTAATCGGGGACACCGAAAGTCAGAAAGCCCAGGTTCATCAACAGGATGAGCGTCGAGAGGCACGCCAGTTCCGCGCCGCCGCCCCACCCTCCGGACGAGGAGAAAGCACAGGCGATCTTGCCATCTACCTGGCCCCACAGCGCACCGGTGGCCTCGTCCCAGAAGCGCTTCATTTTCCACGACAGCAGGCCCTCGTAAGTCGGCGAACCGGCCGCCAGCCCGTCGCACCACAGGACGTCTTCTTTGGTCGCTTCTTCCGCCGATCTGAGCCGGACCTCCGTGCCCGGCACGCCGGCCGCGCCCTGGGCGACGTGCTCGGCCATTTTCCGGGTGTGGCCGGTTTTGCTGTCGTATAGGACCAGGACTTTTCCCACGGTTTGCCTCTTTGGGCAATTGGGCAAGATGGCATCTTGTCCTACGTGCTACACGACGTGGAGGACCTCTGCGCCGCGGCCTTGCTGGATGAGCGGCACGTAGGTCTCGAGTTCCGCTTGAACGGCCGGGTCGGTCAGGTCTATGGTTTTCCGCTGCTCCGCAGCCATGTAGGCGGCCATGACCAGTTTCGTGACCTCCAGCCCGTAACTCCACGGCAGGAACGCGTCTTTGCCCGCCAGGAACGCGCGTGCGGCGTCCTCGTTTTCGTCGGTGTACCCGTACAGGTCCGCTTCGTTGTACTGCACCGCCAGCAGCCCGCGCGACGCGGTGGCCTTTTCGAGCGCCATCTCCGCATCGGCCATCGCTTCAGCCGCCACGTCGCCGATGAATATCTGCAGCGTCGAGTTGAGCGTGTTGACCTCGAAGGCGTAGCCGGGGCCCATGCCGTCCATCAAGAGCCGCAAGCCCTGCTTTTCGAACATCCACGAATTGGTGAACTGGGCCTTGACAGTCTGGCCGGTTTCGGGATTCTGGTACGTGATCATGCCGGTGGCAAAGTCCTCGGCGGGGGTCTTTGCGTAATCCACGCCGCGCTCCTTCAGCAGTTTCTCCCGCCACTGTGGCAGGCCCCACTTGAGCAGCGCGCAGTCGGCGGACACGGCGACCGGCTTCAGGAACGTCAGCGGCTTCCCCAGCGGCGTCAGCGCGTACCAGCCGACGGCGATAGAGTGGCAGCCCATGTCGCACAGGACGCCGCCGCCCTGCCGCGTGGGGTCCCAGAACCACGGCTCGTGCGGGCCGCCGTGCTCTTCGGCCGAGCGCACCAGCGCCAGCGGCCCCATCGTCCGCTGTTGCGGCGCGAGTTGGGCCAATTGGGTCCGGATCGGCTTCATAAAGATCTGGTTTTCAAAGTACGCGGTCTTGAGGCCAGCCTCCTCCGCCAATGCGACCAGGTGCCGGGCGTCTTTCACGTTGCGCGCCAGGGGTTTCTCGCAGATCACGCCCTTCAGTGCGGCCCCTTTCTTCACCGCGTCGGCGATCTGCTCGACGATCTCGACGCGGGCAAAGTTGGGCACGTAAACGGCGATCGCGTCCACGTGCTCCGCCATTGCGGCCACGTTGGGATACACGATCCCCTCTCCCAGCCCGTGCGCCTGCACGACGGCCGAGAGCGCCTCGGCGCCGGCGACCGCAGTGATGCCGGCGACTTGCACGCTCCTGACTTGCGTCAGCGCCCGCACGTGAAATTTGGCGACGAAACCGGCACCCACGAGGCCCAATTTGAGTGTATGCATGGTCATACCTCCTTACGTTTCTCGATTATAGGGTTACTTGTACGAGCATCTTTGGACACGGATAAACACGGATGCGACGGATCATCACGGATTACACAATTATAGGCCCAAGACAGTGCGGGCGCAAATAGAGCCGGTGGAAAAAGCATCACTGACGGCCAGGATGATCTCCAGTGCGCAATGCGCGGCGGAGAGCCACGATGGCCAGGTAGACCGCGCCGCCAAAGATCAGCGCGGCGTTGGTGCCGATCATGGTGCGGAAGTTGGTGAACTGGGTGAGCGCGCCGCCTAACGAGGAGCCCAGGATGGCACCTGCGCCCTCGGCTGAGCCGTATAGCCCGGAGGCCTGGCCGCGCTGCGACTTGGCGCGCACCTCGGTCGTGTAGACCATCGCCGTCGCGACGAACGCGGAGTAGGCAAAGCCCCGCACGAGTTGGATAGCGACGATCCAGGGCATGGTCGGGGCGACGACGTAGCCGAGGAAGACGAACGCCCAGGCCAGGAAGCCCAGGCACAGCATGGGCAGCCGCCCGATGCGGTCGGAGAGCCAGCCGGCCAGGATCATGAGCGGAAACTCGGACAGGGAGGCCAGTGCCCACAGGCGGCTCATGGCGGCCCGGGTGTAGCCCAGTTCACCGACCATATAGTTGCCCCACACGGCGTAGACGGCACCGATGGCCAACGCCCACAGGAACGCGGAAATCAGGAGCGGAGCCAGTGGAAGCCGGCCAGTCCTCGCAGCCTGGGGCGCGGAGGCCGCAATGAGACTGGGGCGCGTTTCACCCCGGGGGCTGGAGCCTTCGGGAGAGCGGTTTGCTGCCGGTTCGTCCACCCTCAGTGCCAGGAAAAAGGCCACCGCCAGGAAGAGGGCGGCCAGGCAAAACGGCGCCCGCATGGACAGCCGGTCGGCGACGCTGCCTGAGAAGAAGGCCATCATGCCAAAACCCAACGAGCCCAGGCCACGATAGACGCCCATCCTGCGCCCCTGGCCACTGCGCTGCTCCTCTAACAGGTCGCCCATCAGCGCCAGGCTGGCCGTGCTATAGGCGGCCGTGGCGACGGCGCCCAGGACGTTCAATGGGAACAGGTAGCCATAACTGGGCACGAGCGCCATCAGCCCCGAACTCACCGCCAGCACGCCCAGCCCCAGGCGCAGAAACACTTTGCGCTGGCGCAGGCGGTCGGAGGCACGTCCCCACACGGTACTGAAGAGGATGGCGGTGAGCGAGGTGGCCGTGCCCAGCAGGCCGATCGCGACGTAGTTGGCACCGAGCGACTCGGCGTACAGCGAACTGACCGGCCCGATGATGCCTCTGGACATGAAGAGGATGAAGGCGATGACCGTCATGAGGGTGAGATTTCTCGACGAGGATGAACGCAAGGTAGACTCCCAGGCCTGGATTCCAGGTGTAGCAGGGACACCTGGCAGGCAGCAACGTGCGTGTTACGTGTTGCGTGTTGCGTGTCGCGTGTGTCGATTTGTTCATTGTTCATTGGGACATTGTTCATTTGCGGCCTCGTAGCGTTCGACGTTAGCAGCGATGTGTACGTCGCTACGGTAACAAGAGTTTTCGGCGGATCAGCCACCAGGCCAGGCTACCCAGGCCAGAAACAGCCACGGCTCCGGCGGCTGCCGCCGGGGCGGTTTGCCGCAGTGGGCTGGACGCATGCACACCATCTTTCCGCCCCTGGCGCTGGCTCGTCAATAGCCGCCAGGGGTGGGCGGTCAACGCGACGAGCGTCTTCGGAGACCGAGACCCACCGCAACAGCCAGTGTTCCCAGACCCGTGGCCCACAGTGCGATGATGCCTGGGGGGTACGAATCTCCACTGATGGGTAAAACGATCGTGGGGGGCTGTAGGGTCGGCGGTTCCGTAGGTGAGAGGGGCTGTGCTGTAGCAGGCTTTCCCGGCTTAGGGGCTGGCGTTTCCGTAGACTCCAGCGTGGGGCGGGGCGGCGGTGTCTGTGTCAGTTCTATCGTGGGGCGGGGCGGCAGCGTCTGTGTCAGGTCTATCGTGGGGCGGGGCGGCAGCGTCTGTGTCAGGTCTATCGTGGGGCGTGGCGGCAGCGTCTGTGTCAGTTCTACCGTGGGGCGCGGCGGCAGCGTCCCGTCGTCGGCCGCATGGAGTGGGAATGAGGAAGCGGCTGCCCCTTGACCCAAGGTGGCCACCAGGCAGATGAATAACCCCAACGCCCCCAGAAAGAGGCATCCACCGGCCTGCTGACTACTGAGCCTGCGGAGAACGCGGAGAATCAACGGGACCATTGGCCGTCCATGACTTTATCCTGGTCAAGGCTCCAAAAAGTTCACCGCGCGCGGCGGCGGTGAATCGCGGCGAGACAATTGCCAGCGACTGTGAACGCCAGACCCACGCTCAGCAAGATGACGCCTGTGCCGACCGTTCCACCGGACCCACCGGATATCGGCATGGTGATCGGTACAGGGGTAGCGGTGGCAGTGGATTCTGGCCCGGCTGGGGCTGTGGATTCTGGCCCGGCTGGGGCTGTGGGGCCTGGCGTAGGCGTGGGAGGCGGCGGCGTGTCACGACCCGGGCCGGGTTCCGGTCGCTCCGGCCCAGGCTCAGGACGATCGGACGTTGCCGTTGGCTCCTGAGCGAGCAAGGTGGGCGCGCAGGGAGCCACCAATGCAAACGCCAGCACGATGAAGAGCAGCGTCAATACAGTTCCCCATACAGCAAGACTGTGCCCTCGGTTTGTTTTCATTCGACTTCCTCCCACAACGAGTTCCTTATACTACAACTCCGGACTGCGTCAAACTTTACACCCTATGGTTGGCTCCCTCCCGCCCTGTGCAGAGCGGGAGGGAGTATGGTTTATATCGGCATCCCTGCCGCCCGCGCTAGTCAGCAGGTGGGATGTCCGGGCGCGTCGGCGGCACGGGGGCCTCAGGGGCACCGGGGGCACCGGTGGCTCTCTCCGCTCCTCCTACGCCGCCCACGCTGACAGAGTATGGCCCGTACACGTTATTCTGTTCGCTAGACTCGTACACCGCGCCATAGTCCGTAGACGGGTTCCAAGAGTCCACCTGAGCGTATAGGGTGTACGTGAGCGGGCTGGTGAACCTGCCATCGAACTGGCTGTACGCGGGCCGGTAGTATGTATCGCCATAGTGCAGCGTGACCGACTGGCCGGCATCCAGCCCACACGCCGCCCATACCAGGCCACCTTCAGACCCGGCCTCGAACCAGCCCTTATTGATCGTGATGGGCAGTTGCGTTGGGTTGATGTACAGATCAATCCAGAAGCAGGCCGGTGTTGCTGCATTACCCTGGTTCTTGATGGTGACGGCAAGGTCCACAGCCTGGCCGGCGGATGGATTGGCCGGCGTGACACTGATGCCGGTCACCACCAGGTCGGGCAGTTGCGGGCCGCCATGGTTGCGAGAGACGAGCGGCAGGTAGATATAGTAGCGCCGCGGCGGCGGTGCGACGGTGCTCACGGTGCAGGGCGGCAATGCGGTGGAAGCGTTAACCTCGTCGCCCACGTAGGCATAGTTCTCGATGGGCGTCCCGAGCGGTACGTCGGCATTGACGGTCACGGCGAAGGTGATCGTCACTACTGAGTTGGCATCCACTGCACCGCTCCACAGGATGCTTCCCGTGGCAGCGTCATACTGCACTGCGCCGCTGTTGGACGTTGCACTCCCATCCGCGTAGGTCACTTGCGATGGCAGCGTGTCGGTCAGCGTCGTGGCGTGAGCGTGCATGGTGCCCGTGTTCGTCAAGTAGATGGTATAGGTGAATCGGCTTGCTGGCTCGACGGTGTACCGATCGGCTGTCTTGGCCGAGGTGGCCCAACTCGGCGCGGAGACGACGACGACATCATCGGTAGCAGAGCTGCCTTGTCCATCCCCGAGCAGGTAGGCCGTGGTGCTGACGATTGTGCCGTTGTCCAGCACGGGGTCAAGCCGCACCACGATGGTGCGCTGATCAGAAAAGCCGGGCGGCTGGGGCAGAAGCAGCC
>Ga0315289_10011529_pt1 | contig 12525 bp, 16 predicted proteins | sample YL17G11_40_MG_FD_203452 | JGI IMG/M metagenome (GOLD analysis project Ga0315289, IMG submission 203452) | Sediment microbial communities from Yellowstone Lake, YNP, Wyoming, USA - YL17G11_40 | ecosystem: Environmental > Aquatic > Freshwater > Lake > Sediment | place: USA: Wyoming | collected...
CTGACGGCCAACCTGGGCGGCGTCGTCAGTTCCGGCAAGGTCTACATCACAGTGAAACGATAAGGCGCTGGTGGCGTGATGTTCACGGCGCCAGCATGCCGCCGTTGACCTCGATGGTCTGCCCGTGCACGTAGCGGGCGGCGTCCGAGCACAGGAAGACGATCACGTCGGCCACGTCCTGGTTGGTGCCGAGGCGCCCGGCGGGCGTTTGCGCGATCACGGCGTCCAGGATCTGCCGGGTCGAGAACTTCTGGTGGAAGTCGTTGTCCACGGTGCCCGGGCTGACGCCGTTAACCCTAATGCCATGGGCGGCGAGTTCCCTGGCCCAGCCCTTGGTTATGGTCATCACCGCGGCCTTGGCCGCGGCGTAGACACTGGCGCCCGGACCGCCGCCGTTACGGGCGGCGATCGAGCTGACGTTGACGATGACGCCGTTCTGCTTTCGCATCATGTACGGCGCCACCGCCCGGGCGACCGCCCAGGCGCTCTTGAAGTTCAGGTTCATCACCCGGTCGAAGAGCTCCTCGTCGCCCTCCAGCAGGCGGGCACGCTGGACCAGCGAGCCGGCGTTGTTGACCAGTATGTCTACCTCAGGCGCCGTACGCGCCAGTTCCGCCACGAACGCGCGGATGCCTTCGGCGCTGCCCAGCTCCCCGCCCAGCGCCTCGCCTTGGGCGCCGGCGGCGCGCACGCCGGCCAGGGTGGCTTCGGCGCCCTCCCGGTGGCTGTGGTAGTGCAGCAGCACGCGGCGCACCCCGGCGCGCGCCAGGGCCATGGCCGCCGCCGAGCCGATGCCGCGCGAGGCGCCCGTCACCAGCGCCGTCTTGCCCGCAAACTCACTTGCCAACCTGTGCCTCCCTTATCGCGCATCCAGGCCCGCCGAGTATATCACCGAGTAGCACACCCAGGCTACCACCCCCGCCGCGGGGGCCGTCAGGATCCAGGCCCACACGATGTTGGTGGCCACGCTCCAGCGCACGGCTTTAAACCGCTGAATGGATCCCACGCCGGCAATCGCTCCGGTGATGACGTGCGTGGTCGACACGCCCACGCCCGCCGCCGTGGCGATCAGGATCGAGGTGGCCGCCGCGGTCTCGGCGCAGAAACCGTGGCGCGGCTTCAGACGGGTGATGCGCGAGCCCATGGTGTGCACGATGCGCCAGCCGCCGCTCAGCGTCCCCAGGGCGATGGCGGCGTGCGCCGCCAGGATCACCCAGACCGGCACGTGGAAGGTCTTCAGGTACCCGGTGGTCACCAGCACGCCGGTGATGATGCCCATGGTCTTCTGCGCGTCGTTGGTGCCGTGGGAGTAGCTGTAGGCGGCCGCCGAGAGCAACTGGAACTTACGGAAGTACACGTCCATCTTCTTGGGACTGGAGTTGCGGAACACCCAGTAGACCGCGGTCATGAAGACGTAGGCCGCCACCAGGCCGATCAGGGGCGCCAGCACCATGAAGATGAGCGTCTTCAGCCAGCCGCTCCACACCAGCGGGTCGAGGCTGTGCTGAAGGCCGTTTTGGAAGGCCGTGCGCGCCATGGCCGCCCCGGCGTAGCCGCCGAACAGGGCGTGCGAGGAACTGGTGGGCAGGCCCAACCACCAGGTGAGCAGGTCCCAGACGATGGCCCCGATCAGCCCGCACAGAATGACGTACACGGTCACTGCCCTCAGATCCACCATGCCCGACCCTACGGTCTTGGCCACGCCCGTGCCGAAGGTGAAGGCAGAGACGAAATTGAAAAAGGCCGCCCAGACGACCGCCTGGAGCGGCGTCAGCACCCGCGTGGCCACCACGGTGGCCACCGAGTTGGCGGAGTCGTGGAAGCCGTTGATGAAGTCGAAAACGAGGGCCACCGTGATGATCACGATGACCAGGATCAGAAGGGGTGACATGAGCGGGTGACGGTTGCCCGGCGGGCTAGCTGTTCTTCACCACCACATTCTGCAAGCCGTCCGCCACGTCCTCGCAGCGGTCGGCGGTCTCTTCCAGGGATTCCAGGACCTCCTTCTGCTTGATCAAGGCGATGGCATCCCGCTCCCGCTGGAACAACTCGCTGATGGCCCGGCGCAGCACCTGGTCGGCGCAATCCTCCAGCCGGTTGACCTCGATGCAGTGCTCGAGCACCTGCTGGTCCTTGTGCAGCGCCCGGAAGGCCTTCTGCAAGGATCCGGCCGCGTCGTGCACCACCTCGCAGAGTTCCACCACCGCAGGCGGGATGGGATCCAGCCGGTAGGCCACCATGCGGTGCACCGCCTCCTCGATGCCGTCCAGCACGTCATCCAGCCGCGAGGACAGCAGATGGATGTCCTCCGGATCCAGCGGCGTGATGAAGGTCTGGTTCAGCTTCGTGAAGATGTCGTGGATGATCTCGTCGCCTTCCTGCTCCAACTGCTGGATGCGCCCCGCCGCGCGGGCCAGATGCGAGTTGCCCTGCTTGACGGCCTCCCGCAACAGCCGCGCGGCCTCGGCGATGATGTCCGCCTGCTTGATAAAGAGGTCGAAGAATTTCTCCTGGCGAGGCAGCAGTTTCATATCAATTCCCTATTATGACGGAGCGGGGGGCTGGTTTGGGCGGCGAGGTAGCGCGGATCCAGCAGCCGCCCCGGATCCACATGCCCCAGGGCGGCCATCAGGCTGGCCTTCACGTGCGGGTGCTGCTGCTCGAGTTCCAGGAGCAACCCCCGGATCCTCCGGCGCACCGTGCCGTTGCGTTGCGAGCACTTGCACGGCGTCAGCGGGGCGCCCAGTTCTTCCACGTAGCCCCGCGTCAGGTCCTCGCTGACGTACAGCAGCGGCCGGATCAGCCGGAACTCCCCGTCCCGCGAGTGCGCCACCGCCGGCAGCGCGCTCAACCGCCCGATGAACAGCGCGTTGCGCAGCAGCGCCTCGCAGAAATCGTCGGCGGTGTGACCGAAAGCAATGACGTTGGCCCCCAGCCCGCGCGCGATCTCGTAGACGGCCCGCCGCCGGTAGCGGCTGCACAGGTCGCAGCCGTGTTCCGGCTGCTCGGCCAGCAGGCGCGCCGAGGGCTCGTCGCGGTGGCAGACCCAAGCCACTCCTTTGCGCTCGAGGTACTCCCCCAGAGGCTCCAGCGGCCGCAGGAACTTGCCCTGCTCCACGGTGAAGGCGCACACGGAGAACTCAATGGGGGCGCGCTTCTGCAGCAGCAGCAGTATTTCCAGCAGGGTGAGCGAGTCCTTGCCCCCGGAAAGCGCCACGGCCACGCGGTCGCCCTCGCCAATCATGCGAAAGCGCCCGATCGCTTCCCCCACGCGGCGCAGCAGGACCTTTTCGAGACTCACGTTCTATTATAGAGAACGTACAGCGTGGATGGTGAATCGTGGAGATCGCTCCGGCGCGGCGGCTGGCCTTCGAAGTGCTCGCATTGGTGGATCGCGGCGGCTACGCCGCCGACCTGCTCTACCACCGCAGCGCCGCCCTCGAGTCCCGCGACGCGGGCCTGGCCTCCGAACTGGTCCTGGGGGTGCTGCGGCGCCGGAACCAGCTCGACTTCCTGATCGAGCACTTCTCTGGCCGGCAGGCGCGCCGCCTGGACCCGGAAGTGCGCCTGGCGCTACGCCTGGGCCTCTACCAGCTTCGCCACCTGGACCGGGTGCCGGCCCACGCCGCCGTCAACGACAGCGTCGAGCTGGTCAAGCGCGCCGGGAAGCGCTCCGCCGCCGGGCTGGTGAATGCCACGCTCCGGAAGGTCCACCGCCGCCCGATCCGCTTCCCCGACCGCGCCACCGAGCTGGCGCACCCCGCCTGGCTCCTCGCGCGCTGGGACCGCGGCTACGGCCCCGAGACCGCCACGCGCATCGCCTTGGCCAACCTCGTCGCCCCCGGCACCTACCTCTGCCTGCCGCCCGCCACTTCCCCGCCGCCCGGGCTCACCCTCGAGCCCACCCAGATCCCCGGGTGCTTCCTTCTGCTGGACGGCTCCCCGGCCAGCCTCCGCATTCAAGACATCAGTTCCCAGGCGGTGGTCCCGTTGCTGGAGCTCTCCCCGGGACTGACCTTTCTCGATGTTTGCGCCGCCCCGGGCAACAAGACCGCCCAAGCCCTCGCGGCGGGCGTGCAGGCCGTGGCCTGCGACCGCCACTGGAGCCGCCTGAGCGCCCTCAAGGCGCTGGGCTGCCCGCTGGTGGTCGCCGACGGGACCCGCGCTCTGCCCTTCTACCGGCGCTTCGACCGCATCCTGGTGGACGCGCCCTGCTCGGGCACGGGAACCCTGGCGCGCAATCCCGAAATCAAGTGGCGCCTGCGCCCCTCCGACCTGGCCCATCTGCACGCCCGGCAGGTGGCCCTGCTCCGCAATGCGTTGCAACTGCTCGCGCCCGGCGGACGGCTGGTGTATTCAACCTGCTCGCTCGAGCCCGAGGAAAACGAAGCGGTCGTCGAAGCGGCGCTGGCACTGCCCAGCGCCCTCCTCCGCTACTGGCGCCGGCTGCCCGGCCGCGACCGCGGAGACGGCTTTTTCGCCGCTGTGATAACATCGGATGAGCCGTTCCATGGCTGAGCTTCAAATCGTTCCCTCGATTCTCTCGGCGGATTTCGCCCGCCTCGCGGATGAGATCGCGCGTGTCGAGCACGGCGGCGCCAGCATGCTGCACGTGGACGTGATGGACGGCCACTTCGTGCCCAACCTCACCGTCGGCCCCCCCGTGGTCAAGTGCCTCCGCAAGGCCACCCAGCTCACCCTGGACGTCCACCTGATGATCGCCGATCCGGACCGCTACGCCCCCATCTTCATCGAGGCCGGCGCCGACCAGATCTCGGTGCACCAGGAAACCTGCCCCCACCTGGACCGCACCCTGCGCCAGATCCAGGCCGAGGGGGTGCCCGCCGGCGTGGTGCTGAACCCGGCCACCCCCGTTACAATGTTGGATGACATCATCGACGTGGTGGACTTCGTCCTCATTATGAGCGTCAACCCCGGCTTCGGAGGCCAGCGCCTGATCCCGCGCGCCCTCCAGAAGATCCGCTGGCTCAGCCAGCGGCGCGCCGAGCTGGGATTGAAGTTCGCCCTCCAGATCGACGGAGGCGTGACCTTGGATAACCTGGCCGAGGTGGTGCGCGCAGGATGCGACTGGGTGGTGGCGGGCGCCACCATTTTCGACAGCCCGGATCCGGCGGCCACCCTCCTCGAGATGCGACAGATCGCCGAAGCGGCCCGGGGGGTAGCGACATGAGACGTTACGCAGTCGTTTGGGTGGTGCTGGCGGCCCTGCTGAGCGCCCCCGCCTGCCGGCGCAAGAAGTACGAGAACCCCATCACCAAGGACACCCAGCAGCCCGACAAGGTGCTCTTCGACAAGGCCATCGGCGACATCGAGCGGGGCCGCTACGAGATCGCCCGCCTAACCCTGAACACCTTGATGAACACCTACGTGGACAGCGAGTACATGGCCAAGGCCAAGCTGGCCATCGCCGACACGTGGTACCGCGAGGGCGGCTCGCACGGGCTGGCCCAGGCCGAAGCCGAGTACAAGGACTTCATCCTCTTCTACCCCACCCTGGAAGAGGCCGCCGAAGCGCAGCAGAAGGTTTGCCGCATCCATTACAAGCAGATGGAGAAGCCGGACCGCGACACCCTGCACGCCCTGCGCGCCGAGGAGGAGTGCCGGCAACTGCTCGTGCAGTTCCCCAACAGCCAGTACCGGACCGAAGTCGAGCAACTGCTCCGCAACATCCAGGAGGTGGTGGGCCAGCACGAGTTCGTCGTCGGCGATATGTACCACAAGAAGGGCAGCTACGCCGCGGCAGCCAACCGGCTCCAGAACCTGACGGATCACTACCCGCTGTTCAGCCAGGCCGACGAAGCCTTGTGGAAGCTGGGCGACGCTTACTCCAGAATGGGCCCACGGTTCCGCGACCGCGCCGGCGAGGCCTATGCCCGCATCGCCCGCGAGTACCCGCTCAGCTCACTGGCCGAGGACGCCAGGCGCAAGCTCAAGACCATGGAGCTGCCCATCCCCGAGGCGGACCAGGTGGCCCTGGCGCGCATGCAGTACGACCTCGAGAATTCCAGTAAGTCGGGGCTGATGCATCATTTCTGGGGCCTGTTCCGTAAGAGCCCCGACACCACACTGGCGGCCAAGTCGGGCGCGCCGGTCATGGAGAGCCTCCGGCCCTCGAACCCTGCCTCGGTGCCTGCGGCCACGCCCGGCCTCACCATGAGCACGGATGTTACCGTCGCCCCGATCACCGGGCCGTCGGCTCTGGACACCCAGCCGGATGCCCGCCAGAAACTGCGGAGCGAGGTCAAACCGGGTGAACCCGAACAGCCGGCCCAGCCCTCTCCCAGCCCGCCCCCAGGCAAGAACCAGAAGAAAAAGAAGAAGTGAGCCGCATCCTGCTCGCCGACGACAGCCCCCACGCCCAGCGCATGGGCGAGCGCATCCTGCTCGAGGAAGGCTTCGAGGTCGTCACGGTCACCGACGGCGAGACCGCGCTCATCCGCCTGGCCGACGTCGATCCGGACGTCATCCTGGTGGACATTTTCCTGCCCCTCAAGTCCGGCTACCAGCTCTGCGAGTACATCAAGACGCGGCCCGGACACCAGCACCGGCGCGTGGTCCTGCTGGGCAGCGTACTCGAGCCCGTGGATGAAGCCGAAGCCGCCCGCGTGGGCGCCGACGGGGCGCTCCAGAAACCCCTCGAGGCCTCCGCCCTCATGGCCACCGTGCGCCCGCTGGCCGCCGTGGCCCAGGCGGACCGGGCGCGCCTGGCCGGACACGTTGCCCACAACCCTCCGCCCCTCGATGCGGAATGCGTCCGCGCCGCCGTGACCCTCGCGCTGGACGCCGCCCTGCCCGCCCTCATCGAGGAACTGACCCAGCGCCTCCTGGTGGCGCTGGGGGGAAACCGGAAGCCGGGGACAGCAACAGATTTCCCCATTTCCCGGTAGGGGCCGGGCACGCCCGGCCCAGTTCCTACGCGTGCCGGAGTTCGCGCTCGACCTTCCGCGTGGCACGCTCGCTAACCAGCTCGGCCACCTTGCTGAGGAACTCCGGCAGGTCTTCCGGCTCGATCAGGACCGTCCCGCCGGCCTTCCCGGTGGCGGCACGCCCTTTCGAATCCCGGTAGGTCGTTATCAGCGCGGTGGCGGGCTTGTATTCCATCATGCGAGCGTGTGCCAGCACTTTCAGCCCCGCCTCCGGAGACTCCATCTCCAGGTCACTCAACACCAGCTCGTACTCGGACTTCTCCAGCTTGCCCACCGCTTCAGCGGCCGAGGCAGCCGCGTCCACCTGATACCCCCCGGCTTGCAGGACGGTTTGCAGCGTAAGACGCGAGGCGACATCGGAATCGACAAGCAAGACACGGGCCAATCCAAGGCCGGGACGCGCTACCTGGCGAGCCTTCGTCATCTCGGGCCGGAATTCCTTCCTGCATCACCAGTCTAACCCAGACCCTGAAAAAAAGCACGCGGAAACTGGCCCGCGCAACCCTACGAGCGTAGTACGCGCTTTCCCCTACCGCCGTAGTAGGAGAAAAACCTGCCGGCTCGCCCTCCACCTATTGGCCCCGCTTGCCACCCCCCTCGCGCCGGGCCGCCAGCGCCTGGCGGTAGGCCGCCAGCAGTCCCTCGCGGGCCTCGCCCGAAAGCGGGCGCGGCCGCTCCTCGCTTTCGCAGCCGTGGCACAGCTCGATCGTGCGCTTGAGGCTGTTGAGGAATTCGATGCAGGGGGGACAGTCGGCCAGGTGGGCCTCGATCTCCTGGCACGTGCCCGCGGGCAAGGCCGCCTCCAAGTATTCCGACAGCAGGGCGAAAACCTCCTCGCAGTTGCCTGGGTGCGCGCCGTGCTCAGTGGCCATGCCCCGCTCCTCTTAATTCTTGCGGCTCCGCAGGTACGCGTCCAGTTTCCGCCGGACGGCCAACCGCGCCCGGTGCAGACGCGTCTTGACCACCTCTTCGTTGGTGCCCAGGACTTCGGCCGTCTCGGCAGTGCTCAGCTCCTCGACGTCCCGCAGCAGCATCACGGCCCGGTAGATCTCCGGCAGCTCGCCGATGGCCTGATGAATGACCTGGCGCAGCTCGCCCCGCAGCACCTCCTCGTCGGGCAAAGCCGACCAGTCGGCGATCTCCAGCCGGCGGGGGGCGCCGTCCTGCCCCGAGGGGGGCAGAAACTCGTCAAGCGAGAGTTCCTGCGCCGGGGCGAAGACGCTCTTGCGACGCTTCATCAGGCAGGCGTTGCGGGCGATCCGGTATACCCAGGCGCGCACGCGCTCCGGCTCCCGCAACTGGTCGAAGTTCTCGAACACCTTGAGCAGCGTTTCCTGGGACACTTCCTCGGCATCCTCGCGGTGCCCGCACATCTGGAAGCTGTACTGGAAGATCTTGGTGCGGAAGACCTCGACGAAGCGGTCGAAGGCCTCCGGCTCGCCGGCCATCAGCCGCCGCGCCAGGTCCGCCTCGCCTGTTGCGTCCACGGGCGCCACCCGCACTCCCTCTTCGTTGATTGTATCTGGAATCCGGCGCCATCGACGGCGCCACCAGCCCAGATGCACAACCGGAGCCATACCTGACCTGCCCTCCGGCTGTTGCCCCGGCCGGAAGGCTGCCTCATTCCCCTGGAAACTCGCGGAGAACCTATCACCAAAGCTGGCGCCCGCCTTGCACCCGCAGGCTGAAATCGACACAATATAGCAAGGTTTCCGCCTATGGACCCCGTCGTAGCGCTGCACCGCCTGCATTTCGGCTTCACCATCACCTTCCATTACCTGTTCGCGCAGCTCAGCATGGGCCTGGCCCTGCTGATCTTCATCCTCAAGACCGCCGCGCGGCGCACCGGCAACGAGCACTACAACGACGCCGCGCGCTTCTGGATACGCGTCTTCGCCATCAGCTTCGCCTTCGGCGTCGTCACGGGCATTCCCATGGAGTTCCAGTTCGGCGCCAACTGGGCGCGCTTCTCGAAAGCCGCCGGAGGCGTCATCGGCCAGACGCTGGCCATGGAGGGCGTCTACTCGTTCTTCCTCGAATCGGCGTTCCTGGGACTCCTGCTTTTCGGGGAGCGGCGGCTGGGGCCGAAGGGGCACTGGTTCACGTCGCTGCTGATGCTCATCGGCACCTGGCTCTCGGGCTTCTTCATCCTGGCCACCAACGCCTGGATGCAGCACCCGGTGGGTCACCAGCTCCTGCCCAGCGGCGAGGCGGTGCTGGTGAGCTTCTGGGGCCTGCTGCTGAACCCCTGGCTGCTGTGGATGTACTGCCACAACATGCTGGGCGCCCTCGTCACCGGCAGCTTCGTCATGGCCGGCCTGGGCGCCTTCTACCTGCTCGGCGGGCGGTGCCTCGAGCACGCCCGCACTTTCCTCCGCACCGGCGTGATCGTGGGCTGCCTGGCGTCGGTGTTGATGCTGTTTCCCACCGGCCATGGCCAGAACCTCATGATCGCCAGCCACCAGCCGGCCACCCTGGCGGCCATGGAAGGCCTCTTCCAAACCACGCGCGGCGCGCCCCTGGCGCTGGCGGGCCAGCCAGACCACGCCAACAAGCGCCTCGAGAACCCGGTCCTGATCCCCCGGATGCTGAGTTTCCTGGCTTACGGCGACTGGAACGCCGAAGTCAAGGGCCTGGACGCCTTTCCCCCGGACGAGCGCCCGGATCTGATCCCGCTGCTGTTCTACAGCTACCACGCCATGATCCTGCTGGGCATGACCTTCATCGCGGTGATGCTCGCGGCCGCCTGGCAGTTGCGGCGCGGCCGGCTGTACGAATCCCGCTTCATCCTGTGGGCGCTGATGCTGGCGTCACCGCTCCCCTTCATCGCCAACACCGCCGGCTGGATTACCGCCGAGGTGGGCCGCCAGCCCTGGCTGGTCTACGGCTTGATGCGCACCAGCCAGGGCGCCTCGATGAACGTCTCCTCGGGCAGCACGCTGTTCACGCTGATCGGTTTCGCCGCGTTGTACGCGCTGCTGGCCATCCTGTCCGTGTTGCTGTTCCGCCGGGAGATTGACCGCGGCCCGGCGCCGCTGCTCAAGAGCTAGGAGGAGGACGCCATGGAGATACTCTGGTTCTGCCTGGTGGCGCTGATGCTCGCCGTCTACGTGGTCCTGGACGGCTTCGACCTGGGCGCCGGCATCGTCCACTTCCTGGTGGGCCGCAGCGACGACGAGCGGCGAGCGGTGCTGCGCGCCGTGGGCCCGGTCTGGGACGGCAATGAGGTCTGGCTGCTGGCCGCCGCCGGCACCCTGTACTGCGCCTTCCCGGGGCTTTACGCCTCCAGTTTCAGCGGCCTCTACCTCCTCCTGATGATGGTCCTGTGGCTGCTCATCCTGCGCGGCCTCTCGATCGAGTTCCGCAACCACGCGCACAGCGCGCTGGGCCGCCAGCTCTGGGATGTCGTGTTTGCCTGGGCCAGCGGGTTGCTGGCCGTTTTCCTGGGCGCGGCTCTGGGCAACGTCATGCGCGGCGTCCCGCTGGACGCCTCGGGCTTTTTCTTCCTGCCGCTGTGGACCAACTTCCAGCCCGGGGCCGCCGCCGGCATCCTGGACTGGTACACGGTGCTGGTCGGCGTGGCGGCCCTCGCCGCGCTGGCGCAGCACGGGGCGCTGTGGGTGGCGCTCAAGAGCGAAGCGCCCCTCGAGGAGCGCGCCCGCAGCGTCGCTGCCGTGGCCTGGTATTTCGCCGCCGGCATGACCCTGGTGGTGGCCGGCGCCACGCTCCGCCTTCAGCCGCTGCTCGGCGCCAACCTGAGGGCCCACCCCTGGGGCTACCTCTTCCCCGCCCTGGCGCTGGCCGCGCTGGGGGCTTTGCGCGGGTTCCTCGCGCAGGGCGACCACATCAGGGCCTTTCTGTCCTCCTGCGCATACCTTGCCGGCATGCTGGCCAGCGCCGCTTTCGGCCTGTTCCCTTATGTGTTGCCCTCCAATGGCGACCCCCACTACGGGCTGACCATCTGGAACACCGCCACCACCAGCCACGGCCTGCGCGTGGCCCTGGCCTGGTGGATCCCCGGCATGCTGCTGGTGCTGGTCTACTTTGTCTTCGTCTACCGCCACTTCCGCGGCAAGGTACGGGCGGACGCGGAGACGTATTGATCTTCATCCCCCGGTTGACCATCAAAGAATGCTCCTAGAACCCTCGAACGGCGTGGTACACTGTGAGGGGAGGTAAGAGGCGCATGCGGCTCCAATTGGAAATGCCCGAGGACGATGTCAGGCAGCTCAAAGCCCTCATGGCGGAGGCCGGCATCGACACATACAAAGAGCTGTTCGGCAACGCCTTGACGCTGCTCAAATGGAGCGTCCGCGAGGTCCGAGACGGGCGCATCATTGCCTCTTTGGACGAGAAGCGGGGCAAGTACAAGGAGCTGGCCATGCCGATCTTCGAGGCCGTCGCCAGACGTGGGACGGCCCCCGCCTTGGAACCCGAGGAGGCGCCCGCCAGCACCGGATGAGGAGGCAGCCAGGGGCCTAGAGAAACCTCTCTTCTCGCTCCCACCCTTTGTAGCGGTCGAGCTTCAGTTCGCCAGTTCCGAATGCGGCCACCTCATCTGCTGAGGGCTCGCGCACGCGGGCCTGCGCTTTGGTGAGTTCCCACCGCAGCTTCTCGATCTCCAAGCGGAGCTTCTGCATCTCGAGCAAATCCTTCGCCAGCCCGGTCAGTAGATGGCGGATTCCCGCCCCCAGATGAAGGAGCGCCCGATCACGGCGCTGAAGATCGCTGCGACCAGGAAGGGATCCACCGCACTGCCCAGCCTCCTGGCAAGCAGCCCGCAAGCCACGCCCGCTGCCACGGCGAGCAGGACAGGGAGGACGGGACTTACCAGCCCATGCATGTCTGTCTCGGGGTATCCTTCGCATTCAGTCTACCAGGGTCGGCTCCACTTGCATCACGGGGCAGCAAACCCGCTAAGATGGCGTTGGCGGGGTAGACCATGAACTTCGGTGTTCTGCGTGAAGAAGGCGTCGGCGACCGGCGGGTGGCGCTCACGCCGCCGGTGGTGCGCCAGTTGGTCGATCGCGGCAACATGGTGTGGGTCGAACGGGGCGCTGGCGAGGGCGCCATGTTCCGCGACGACGAGTACCTCCGCGCCGGCGCCCGCATCGTCTACTCCGCCGCCGAGGCCATCCAGCGCTCCGAGCTGGCGCTGAAGATCTCTTCCCCCAGCCTCGGGCTGCTGGATCTGAACCCCGGCGGCACCGCGCTGATGGCCTTCTATCATCTGGCCGTGGCGGGCGCGGCGGTCTTCCAGCGGCTCACCGACCGCGCCATCACGGCCATCGGCTGCGAGATCATCCAACGGCCCAACGGCCGGCTGCCCGTGCTGGCCGCGGCCAGCGAGGTCGCCGGCCCGACCACGGTCTTTCTGGCCGCCCACCTGCTCCGCTCCAGTTCCGGAGGCCGCGGCATCCTGCTGGGCGGCAGCCCCGGCGTACCGCCCGCCCACGTAGTCGTGCTGGGCGCCGGAGTGGTGGGCTGCTCGGCCGTCCGCGCGGCCATGGCCGCCGGCGCCCGCGTCACGGTCCTGGACATCGACAGCGAGAAGCTGCGCCGGGTGATGGTGCACGTT
>Ga0315289_10011531_pt1 | contig 12523 bp, 16 predicted proteins | sample YL17G11_40_MG_FD_203452 | JGI IMG/M metagenome (GOLD analysis project Ga0315289, IMG submission 203452) | Sediment microbial communities from Yellowstone Lake, YNP, Wyoming, USA - YL17G11_40 | ecosystem: Environmental > Aquatic > Freshwater > Lake > Sediment | place: USA: Wyoming | collected...
CAAAAATTATGAGGCCCTGTGCTGAGGGTCTTTTTGCCCACCGGTGGTCTCATGGAGAGTACGTAAAGGTCAATGAGCGTGACAGCCGGATCTGTTTCCCGTCAAACGGCTTTTCCGTGAAGTACGATGGACCCTTGAAGGATCTCCATCGTTTTATCAACTATTCTCCTGATGGCCATCACATGGAGGTAGGGTTTTCTCTCAAAGATGAAACAGGGAAAACTCTTTCCCAGCATATCTCTTTTGACAAGGAATCATTGCTGAACGGCCTCCTGGAGGAGGCGATTGAGAACCATGTTGAGGTGTATCCCGGGGTAAATGTGACGAAAGCAGAAAAGATGGAAGAGGGTGTTCACGTCAGCGGCAATGGTCTAGACCTCTGGGGAGTATTTGTTATCGGTGCAGATGGTATCCACTCCCGCCTGGCCAGAATGTTTGGCCTGAACAAAGAACGGAAGTTCTACGGGACGCTGTCTGCCATGGCCTGGAGGATGAAGAAGGTAGAGCCAGCCCATAAGGATGCCCACATCCATATAGCCGGAGGCAAGGGCGTTCCTCCTCTCTTCTGCATCTGTCCCCGGGCACGGGAGGGAGAATACCTGGTTACCGTCGGAGGGTATCACCGTGACATCGATTATGAAAAAAGGCTTCGCGAGGTTATGAAGCAGGGCACCTTTGCACCGTGGTTTAAAAAGGCTGAGATGATAAGCCAGCAGGCACTTGTCATGAGTCTTCTCTCTCCTGTTGAGGAGCCTTTTTCTCAGAATTGCCTCCTCATCGGTGATGCCTGTGCCTTTGCTCAGATATCTAACCACCATGCCCTGCTCTGCGGATGGAAGGCAGCGAATGCTGTGACGGTGGCTTTGATTGACCATGCCTATGATAAAAATGGAATTGCCGGCTATCTTGAGTGGTGGAAAAATAATTTCTATGAGACTCATCGTACCCCCCGGGCTGACGTGTTTGAATTACTGGGGGGCGAAGAGATAAACTACCTTTTTTCTCTTTTCCAGGATCCGGTTCCCGCTGCACGGGATGATGAAGGTGCTGCTAAAAATGTGAATGAAGCAATGGCCAGGATTATGCCGGTGGTAAAAAAAGAAAAGCTGGATCTTTTTACCCGGCTGAGCAGTTATATGGCAAAACCTCCGGAAGAGACATGGGAAGAACAAAGGAAGGCAGGGATCCAGCCAAAATAAATGAGAAGGGTTCCAGGGTTTCAGGGGTCAAGGGTTCATTTTTTGAATAAAGCTTCTAATTGTTCTTTCGCTTTCCTTCGAGCCTCTTCCTGGGAGGAAGAAGAAGAGGAATCCCGGAACGTGAAGTATTCACAGAAGTTTGCCTTGTCCTTGTCCGTAACTCTTTCTACCTGAGGTTCCCGGCACTGGTTAGATGCCTTTTCATCATAGAACCTGCAGTTGAAACAGCAGTGCAGGTCACTGCGGCAGTGAGGGCAGGTATCTGACCTGCCCACTTTGTCTTCAATCTCTATTTCTTTCTTACAAAAAAAGCAGATCATCATTTTTTAAATCCGAAATCCGAATATCGAAATACGAAACAAATCCAAAATGCAATCCGCCGACGGCGGACAAAATTCGAAACATTTGTTTTGGTCATTTGTATTTTGAACATTAGATATTGTTTCGAATTTCGTGCTTCGTGCTTCGAATTTATCTCCTCGATTGCTACTATGCAATGTATTTCTGTTCCCTTGTTTCGTACATCGCCCGGATACCTTCCTTAATCCCCTGCGGCGTGAAGTGGTAGTGTTCCTGGAATTTCTGAATGGAAAGAGAAGAATCTCTCGGCCTGCGGACAAGAGCGGGTATCTCGTCCTGTTTCACCGGTATGATAAAATCGGGAGAGAAACCGAAAGTATCAACAAAAAACTTTCCAAATTCAACCCTGCTCACCCTTTCCGGGCCGGCCAGGTGAAAGATTCCTGTCGCCTTCGGGTCTTCAATGATCTTTAAAAAACCGGTCACCGTATCGTTCACCAGCGTAGGGGTCCTGTACTGATCGATGAAGAGATTCAGTTTTTCTCCTTTTTCAAGGGTACTGAGCATCCAGTCAGTAAAGCATCCGTTTGTTCCGTTGCCCCATCCGTACATGAGCGAAACCCTGAGAATCACACCATCAGGAAGCAATTCCCTGACAGCAATCTCACCCTGTAATTTGGTGTCTCCGTAGTAATTCACCGGATCGGGTTCATCCTCTTCGTGGTAAAAACCTTTCTCTCCGTTGAACACTAAATCTGTTGAGACATAGATCAAGCGCACTGAATGTTCCTGGGATAGGCTGGCTATTATTTTGCTCGCATCGCTGTTTACCTTTTTGGCCAGTCCCCGGTCCTTTTCACAATGATCAGGATTGGTGATTGCTGCGGTGTGGATGATAACGTCGGGTTTCATCTGTTCGATACAGCTCCGGATCTCTTCCCGGGAGGTAACATCCAGTTTAAAAGCAGAACAGGTGTCGGGGACACATGGATGCTGGAGATAACTCCCGCAGACCTCATGGCGTTTTCCCAGTTCCCTGCAGAGGTTCCAGCCCAAGAAGCCGCTTCCACCTGTCACCAGGATACGCATGTCAGACCTCGATCTCCATCAAGTCTTCTGCCAGAATAATCTCCCCGGTAAATTCTTTCTTAACGTCCCGCATAAGGTCGTGTTCATCGCAGGGAGGATAAAAGTGAGTCAGAAGGAGCCGCTTGCACTGGGATTCCCGTGCGATCCTTCCGGCAAGCGACGGGGAAAGATGGCCTTCCACCTTCATCTCTTCTGGCAGGGAGCACTCGAGGATAAGGAGATCAGCATTTTTCGCCAGAGCAACGATGTTTTCACAATAGTCAGTATCACCGGAGTATACCAGAGCTTTACCTCCGGGAATTTCAACACGCAGGGCAATGCTACTTTCACTGTGAGTCAGAGGGAGAGTTTTGAGGATGAAGTTTTCAAAGGGGATCATTCCTTTCGCTTCATGGAGATGAAAGGGGTAGCCCTCTGGAACAATCCACCTTCCAAATACCTTCTGCAATCCATGGAGGAGATCATGCAACCCCGGCCCGCCTGCAAGGTGAAGTGCCTTAGTCCTTGTCTGGGCGAAGGCATACTTAGTGGCAAAGAGAAAGGGAACCAGGTCAGAGCAGTGATCGGGGTGAAAGTGGCTCAAAAAGATGAGGTCAATATCGTTAATGGATGTCCCCGTTTCAGCCAGTCTCCGCAATGTGCCTGACCCGATGTCGAGCAGCAGGAATTTGCCTTCTCCCCGAAGAAGAATGGCCGGTGAGGACCTCCTGACTGAAGGGACACAGGTGCCTGAACCGAGGATGGTGACGCTCATACCCATAGCTCTATTGTATATCACAGACTTGCAGGGAGGTCATATATTAAGTAAGAGGGCAGACACAGGGGTCTGCCCCTACATAAGACCGAAGGCCCGCCAAAGGCGGGTAGGTTTTTCCAAAGCATAAGGGCGTGATGAATCACGCCCCTACATCTCTCAGACAGCCGATCAGAACCCTGTATTTTTCAATAGATCCTGCGATATTTTTGTTTGACAAGAGTTCCCCTCTGCCATAGATTTAAGTATGTAAAAGCCTTAAGGGGAAACCCAAATGTCAAAATCCAAATGATAAATTTGGCATTTGAACTTTGGGCTTCATTTGGCATTTGAGCTTTGAAATTTGAGCTTAATTGAAAAACAGCATGAATAACCAGCACCTCATTGGTATCATCGCTGATACCCACGATAACCGGAAGGCAATTCAGAGAGCAGTCGAGCTGTTCAATGACCGGGGAGCAGGTCTCGTTCTCCATGCCGGTGATCTGATCTCACCCTTTACCGCCTGGGATTTCAAGAAACTCACCTGTAAAATGATTGTCGTGTTCGGGAATAATGACGGAGAAAAGCTGGGGTTTTTTCACCTCTATCGTGAATTCGGCGAAATCAGTCCCGGCCCAAGGCGGTTAGTACACAACGAAAGAAAAATTATCCTCATGCATGAGCCAGCCTGCATTGATGAGATGATAGCCTCGTCGGAGGTGCATGTGATTATCTACGGCCACCTCCACAAGGTGGATATCAGAGAGGGCAAGCCGCTGATCATCAACCCCGGTGAAGGAGGCGGCTGGCTCACCGATTCCTGCACCGCCGCCCTGCTCGATACAGAGAGCATGAAGGTGGAAGTGGTTACACTGTAATGGAATGTGGAGTGCAGAGTGCGGAATGGGGAATAACAAGAAAGGGATTGAGTTACCTGATTAGTGAGTAAAAACAACAGTGCCCGTTTTTGAAAACTGGAGTCCCATATGAAAAGTATTTTTTTGAGTCTCATCTTGTGTATTTCATTTTTGGTCATAACAGTAGATGTCTATGCTGAAGGACCAAAATGGGTAGTATTTGACCCTGAATACTCTCAAGATTACATTGATGTCAATAGCATTACTTATCCAGAGAAAGGGATTGTCAGGTTTTGGGAAAGAGCTGGTGAAAAGCACTATGAAAAGGGGAAAGTGGTTTATCCTCAGTATAGTTTAATTGAGATGCATTGCCAGTTAAGAACATCTCGCAGTCTCAGGTGGGACATGGCTTTGGAAGATCAAAATACAGCTCAAGGAGTAGAAGCAAGAATGAAATTTATTGAATCAATGACCAAAGCCCTTGGATATGACCCAACTTCTCCTGAGAGAGAGCCGACTCCATGGAAGAGTATTGAACCAAATAAGCATAGCTACGCGCGCTATGATTTTGTGTGTAGAGGGTTACAAAACAAGTGATATGACACCAAACAAGTTATCTCAGTGAACAGTTAATAGCCGCCTGATTTCAGACGTTATGCACTTTAGCGAACGCAATTTTCTGAGTTTATCGCATGCCTATTCGTAGACCTCTTTCTCCTGGCGGCGGATGGGTTGAAGTATCATTGTACAGGACGTATGCAGACTTGGCCTATGAAAATTTAACTGCCGGGCGCTATTTCTAAGCTATCGTAGTTACATGCGCAGGATACGATGTATTAATGAACACCGTGCCGGACCGTATCAGGTTGCACCACTTCGACAAGCTGACGACTGAGAAACAGAAAGTAATCGGAGATATTGAGGCAGGCGACCGACTGACTGCTGGTATGATTCTTGGTAAGCTGAAGAACGCTAATATCCTCCACTGGAGGTTAGTTCATGCGCTTAGCCAATTCAATGAGGAAAGGAACAAAGTGATTCATCCGATCGAAATACAAAAGAAGGTGGATTCTAATGGCCGTGATTATTTTATCCCATCATTGAAGCCAGACGCTATAACGCCACAAAACGCGAAAAAAGAAGACGCCGAAAGGTATTTTCGCTATTTTTGTCACATTATCGATCTGTCGGGTGGTGTGTCACCGCGTAAAGATGAGAGAGCAATCCGTTCTTCATCTCTTTCGGATGACTTGCGGCAGATAAAGGAAAAAAGAAGATTGGCAAAATCTCCAAAAAAAGACGGCAGGCCCTAAATAGTATAAAGAGGTAAAAGGGGGAGCCCCATTAAACGCGTCCCATTAAACCTTTTTCTGCAAGGGATATGAACCGGAAAGAGAGGAAGTTCTATGAGGAAAAGGAATAACCGTATACCTGAATTTAAGAGCGAGGATGAGGAGCGTGAGTTTTGGGCAACTCACTCACCATTAGATTACTTTGATTCCAGTAGTATCAAGAGCGCTTCATTCCCAGACCTGAAGCCATCTCTGAAATCAATTTCCATCCGGGTCCCTTCGGACATGCTGGCGGAACTCAAAACTTTAGCGAACAAAAAGGATGTTCCCTATCAGAGTCTGGCAAAGGTATACTTGGCCAGGCAGATCGCCCTTGAACGGGGGTCACTGAGTCGCTCTTTCAGAAAAAAAGGCAATCGCAGACCACATGCCCAAAAAGCTGCTCCAGTCGACGCTGAAGCCCGGCGCTAAGAATGGTCAAAGTTGCATCAGCCCAGCGCGGCTGCGCTTGTCCTTTTATAGGACAATTTAAAAGTGATGTTGACAAAATATACGATAGTTGCGTATGCTCCAGCATGATAAAAAAAATACATGCAGGTGTGCCGGCAGATATGGCGGCTTACAATGAACCATGAAACAGAAAGACCGTAAAGAGAGTTCACCCCGAACTCCGAACTCCGCCGTCCGCAATGTGGAAAAGATTCTCCCCATCCTGAAAAAGGAGTATCCTGACGCCAGGTGCACCCTGAATTTTACTACACCTTTTGAACTCCTCATTGCCACAATCCTTGCCGCCCAGTGCACGGACGAACGGGTCAACCAGGTTACTGAAAAACTTTTTAAAAAGTACCGGAGGCCGCAGGACTATCTCAAGGTGGAACTGACAGAACTGGAGGAGGATATCAGGCCCACCGGTTTTTTCCGTAACAAGGCCCGGAACATCAGAGGGTGCGTTTCCCAGATCGTGAAGGATTATGACGGGCAGGTTCCAAAGGATATGGGGGAGTTCGTTCATCTCCCCGGTGTAGGCAGGAAGACAGCTAACGTGGTTTTGGGAAATGCATTCGGGATTCCGGGGATTGTTGTCGATACCCACGTGGGAAGGGTGGCTCAGAGGCTTGGGTTAACCACCCGCGCCGATCCAGTGAAGATAGAGTTTGACCTCATGGAAATCATCCCGCGGAAGGAGTGGGTTGATTTTTCCCATCAGCTCGTTTTTCATGGCCGGAGGGTCTGTTCTGCCAGAAAGCCCCTCTGTGAGCGTTGTCTCCTGAAAGAGTACTGCCTGTATTACAAAAAAGGATTTAAGCGATGATGATCAATGCAGAAACCAGGGTGTGTGCGGTTATCGGCAATCCGATTGCTCATTCTCTCTCTCCGCTCATCCATAATGCTGCCTTCAGGGAGAAGGGCTTTAATTATGTGTATGTAGCGTTTCAGGTAGAAGACCTGAAGGATGCAATCGCAGGAGTAAAGGCTCTGGGGATACGGGGATTGAGCGTCACCATTCCTCACAAGATTGAGATCGTACCCTATCTGGATGACATTGATTCTCTCGCCCTGGCGATCGGTTCGGTGAACACGGTCGTAAATTCTCACGGGAGGTTAAAGGGCTATAACAGTGATGGACCTGGTGCCCTGAAGGCACTGAAGGATGCCGGAGTTATCCTCAGTGGTTCACGGGTAGTGATCATCGGTTCAGGCGGAGCTGCCCGGGCTGTGGCCTTTACTCTGGCCCGGGATGGGAAGTTGGGGACGCTCACGATTCTGGGCATACTAACTGATCAGGTCGAAGGCTTGATTGCTGATGTACGGTTGAAGGTGGGATTTAAGGCGGATGGGGGATTGATCGAAAAGGACGGGCTCAGGCAAAAAGTGAACGAGGCTGATATTCTTATTAACTGTTCTCCTGTGGGTATGTATCCGCGGGCAGAGGAGAGTCCGCTCGACAGGAGCCGCCTGAATCGGAATTTGGTAGTCTTTGATATCGTGTACAACCCGTTGAAAACAAGATTGCTCAGGGATGCTGAAGAAATGGGATGTAAGACAGTTCCCGGAAGTGAGATGTTTTTAAATCAGGCAGCAATACAGTTTGAACTCTTTACCGGTGTTGAGCCGCCGGTTGAGTCCATGCGGAATGTCCTTCTGAGACATCTGCAAGGATAAGGAGTGGTCTGTGAACATCGTCCTGATCGGTTACCGGGGGACAGGGAAATCATCAGTCAGTAAATTACTCTCGACAGTCCTCGGGATGGATCTCGTGGTGATGGATAAACTGGTCGTTGAAAAGGCAAAGCTCTCCATCCCGCAGATTGTGGCGAAATTCGGCTGGGACAGGTTCAGAGACCTGGAAAGTGAAGTGGCACGGGAGATCTCCCGGGAAAATAATTGTGTAATAGATGCCGGGGGAGGAGTAGTTCTCAGGGAAGAGAATGTGGAAAATCTGAAGACCGATGGCCTGATTTTCTGGCTGAAGGCGAGGAAAGAGACGATCATTGAGCGGATTAAAGACGGCGATGAGAGACCTTCTTTAACGGGGACGAAGTCATTCATCGAAGAAGTCGGGGAGGTATTGAAGGCCCGGGAGCCTTTATATCAGGCCGCAGCTGACTGGATCATTAAAACCGACAGAAAAAGCGTTGAAGAGGTGAGCGCAGAGATAATAAGAACGTTGCTTCAGATGGATGAACTTGATGATCTGAGAGGAACGTTGGAGCAAGGGATCAAGAGGATAGACGAGATGGAACAGGAGGAGTAATTCCTTTTACTGTTTCCTCCCACTGCTATAGGTTTTTTCTAATTCTTCCAGGCGATTGAGATTGTCGAGAGAATTCAATCCTTCTTTTGTTCCAAACGGTTTAAACTGTATACCTATTCTGTATCGATAACTGACACCAGAATCTAAGCTGATATACGCTACTTTCCCTTCGAGCTGGAGTGGACTGTCTTTTTCTGAGATGTTGAGGAGGACGGAGAGTTCTTTATTTTCCCTGAGGGGTATATCCGACAGGAAAGAAATGCCCCCTTTACTGAGATCGGTTACCGGATAAAACTTATCTGGGAATGGCTGATGTTTTTTAAAAAAGCCATGCAACGTATAGGCAATAGTTGATCCCGGGATTACAAATCGTTCACACGTTCTTCTTTCTAACATTGCTGCCCCCCTTATGCTTTAGAGAAAGAAAGTAACAAAATCATTATTACTTTATCAGAGTGGTTCTCCTGAGGTCAAGAGACTTTAGATAAAAGAAAGGGAGCTGATTTTGCTGTTTGAAACGGGCAGGTATACACGTGCCCTCCTTGCGGTATTTGGTTATATTTTACCCGCTGCCCTCTTCTTGGAGAGTTTAAGGGGGTCAATTGATTTCTGGCTTTCAGACTTGATTTCTCTCTTTACATGGGTTGCCATATTGCAGGGATTCGAGAGCCACTTCGTCTTGGGTTCCGCAAAAGCCTTGCAAAATTTGCCTTGGGGATACTCTTGTATCCTTTCGCAGCCATTGCAATTCTCAACGATGGAATAACAGTTACCTCCGTTATAGGAACAGCCGCTCTTCTTCATGAAGACACATTCTGTCCCGGGCTTCATGGTGTCACAGATCATAGGACATCAACTCCTTTCTCACTATCAATTTTCTACTCCCCTTCTTTTATCTTTTACCTCTCGTTTCACGAGTCTTTCATCCATATAAAAGAAAAGATCGGGTTGTCTTCAGATCATCAAGCAGGCAACTCGATCTCTTGCAGTGCCCAGGTAAAAAAATTCCCCGTCTGGGGATGATTAACCATAGTATATCGCAGAGTGAATGTCAATACAGATTTTATAGCCTCATGGAATAAGCAGATGAAATACTGAACGATTCCCGGTGATCAAAAAATGATCAATATGCTCCAGGTGCGCTCATTTCGCATTTTGCCGCAGCATGAATTCTGAGTTTTCCACAACCAATTCACAGAGGATGTGGATAGAAAAATTTATTGTTTTGTTTTTGCATGTTTTATATAAGAATACATGAGGAGGAAAATAAACAATGGAACAGTGTCCGTATTGCGCTAAAGGATTGCCCATGCCCGATGAGGGAAAGAAGATAAGCCCTGAAGAACTTGAACAATGGCAGGATATAGAAAAGCGATTGGTTGAAAAGGGAACGGTTTCCCAGGAGGAACGGGAATTTTATTTCGCCAGGCTGAAGGTGGCACAGGGTGCATTGTTGAATCAGAAACGTGCTTAGCGGTTCGAGAGCGACATCTTTCTCGTCTCAGAGTTTCAGAGGAGATACGATAAGAAAGATGCTCAGGATAATCATGACCACTGTAGTAGCCCACGCAATAGTGTTGGAGATCGGACCGTTGGTATAGTGCCCCATCAATTTCTTGTCGTTAATCAGGATCAGCATAAAGATGAGTATGACGGGAAGCACAATCCCGTTAAGGACCTGAGAGAAAAGCATAATCTTGATCAGGGGGAAGTTAGGAAGGAGAATTGTCCCGGCACCGATTAAGATCGAAAGGGAATATACCGCGTAAAATTGAGGTGCTTCAATGAATTTCCTGTCAATGCTTGCCTCCCAGCCCAGCCCTTCGCACACAAAATAGGCTGTTGACAAAGGAAGGATGGAGGCAGCAAAGAGAGAGGCATTCAGGAGCCCGAAGGCAAACAACCAGGAACAGTATTTGCCAGCCAGAGGGTACAGCGACAGGGCGGCATCCTTGGCAGTTTCTATCCTGATACCATCCTTGAAGAGAGTTGCTGCACACACCACGATGATGAAAAAGGCTACCACATTAACAATGATTGACCCCTGGATGACATCAAAACGGGCATAACGATAGTCGCCGACCTTCAGACCCTTATCAACGATGGATGACTGAAGATAGAACTGCATCCAGGGGGCAATGGTTGTTCCCACGACTCCTATCAGCATGGTAAGGAACCTTGCGTCCATACTGAAGGTGGGGGTTACGAGTTGACGGGCCACATCACCCCAGTCTGGTTTGATAATGAAACCACATATAATATATGCAGCATAAAAAAAGCAGGCTCCCAAAAAAACCTTTTCCACTGATTTATATGTTCCTTTCACTACCAACCACCAGACAAATGCGGCGCTCATGGGAATGGATATGTATTTGCTGATTCCAAAAATCTCCAGGCTTGCTGATATTCCGGCAAACTCTGCCATGGTATTGCCCAGATTGGTCAGGACAAGGACGATCATGAGGTAGAAGGTAATCTTGGCTCCAAACCGTTCTCTGATAAGGTCAGAGAGGCCTTTGCCGGTTACCACACCCATCCGTGCACACATCTCCTGCACGACAATGAGAGCAAGCGTTATGGGAATGAGGGACCAGAGGAGGGCTTTCCCGTACTCAGCGCCGGCTAAAGAATAGGTGGTAATACCGCCGGCATCATTATCAACCATGGAGGTTATGATTCCCGGTCCCATCAGGGCGAAAAACAGGGTCATTTTTTTTACGATTCCCTGCCTCCGGGGGGCAGACTCAAGGATTTCAGGCGTAAGAGGGTGATCAGACATGGCCTTTTCTCAGTACCCTTTCCTACTTGCCCAGTTCAGGTGCAAGAATTTCCAGAATGGTCTTGAACCGGATTACACCTTTGAGATGGTTACTCTCATCCACTACGGGTATAGCCCTGATACCGTATTTAGCAAAGATCTCTGCCAGATCATCTGCATTATCATCCACTTTGGCGCAAATGAGCCGGGTCTCATAAATGTCCTTAACAAGGTTTTCAGGCTTCGCCCTGAGGAGTTCCTTGATACTTACCACACCCTGGAGAGTTTCGTCTTTATCTATTACGTAGACATAGTAAACAATATCCAGTGAAGAGCCCTGGGTCCGTAACATGGTCAGGGTTTCATCAACCGTGGTTTCAGGAGAAATCGCAAGGTAGGAAGTGGTCATGAGCCCACCGGCGGTTTCTTCATTATAGGTTAACAGCTCCTTTACGTCATTTGCTTTTTCCTGCTCCATGCCTTCCAGAATCCTGTCAGCTTTTTCCGGGGAAAGGTCGCTCAACAGGTCAGCCGCTTCAGTTGGAGACATCTCATCCAGGATGTCTGAAGCTTTTTCAGGACTCACAGTTTCAATGAGCGATTTCTGGATCTTGGGGTCGGTTTCCTCCAGCGCCTCGGCTGCTGTTTCAACATCCAGGGAGTTAAAGATGGCTACCCGGTCATGTATGCTCAGGTCTTCCATGATATCCGCAAGGTCAGCAGGATGAAGCTGTGAAAGCTTCGTTTGAGATATATTTAAGCGCACGAAATTCGGGTGGGTGGAAAGGGTATGTACAAATTTCCAGGAGATAAACCGGTTGGGAAGCTTGTATGCGAAAAGCCAGTCGAAGGCCCGGTCAATCATCCGTTCCCATCCTACTCTCCTCATCAACCCCCGCAGGCCAACGTCCACATGGGCTAAGCGGACCTGGTGGTTGGATATCAGGAGATGAAGATCATTAACTCTCTCTACCTTGGCACCGTGGGTATCAACGATCTGCTTATCCAGTAACTCTTCTCGCAGGGCCATATTTTCATTTACCTGACTGAGAGGAAAGAACTGGCGTTCATTCTCTGTCAGCACGATAGCTTCAGGGAAAAGGGTCTTCACAGAATTCCAGGGGATGTAGGAGAGGTTTCTCTTCAAGCCAAAGGAAATTATCATACCCAGCACGGCGGGATAGATTTCACTCCTCTCGGTTACCAGATCAAAGAGTTTTCCCATCTTCCTCCCCGTGGGAGTGAATACTGGTTTCCCTATGATTTCACTCAAAAAGAAGAAATTTTCTTCGTAAGGCATAGGCTTTCTGCTCAAAAATTGTTTTATTTAATTCTATTTCCAGGAAAAAGTCAAAATTTCTCTTGACAAGAGAAAGGAAACAGAATACTCTAATTACACTCTTATAGGAGTGTAAGGCTGTGTGACCTTTGTGAGCGTGGATTCATGGAAAACTTTTTATATAAACAATAACAGAAGGAGGAGCGAGAGATGAAGAGACTTTTTTGTTTGATTCTGCTCGTGAGCGTTATTGGA
>Ga0315289_10011532_pt1 | contig 12523 bp, 27 predicted proteins | sample YL17G11_40_MG_FD_203452 | JGI IMG/M metagenome (GOLD analysis project Ga0315289, IMG submission 203452) | Sediment microbial communities from Yellowstone Lake, YNP, Wyoming, USA - YL17G11_40 | ecosystem: Environmental > Aquatic > Freshwater > Lake > Sediment | place: USA: Wyoming | collected...
CTTTGCTCTGGGCGCGGACGTTCACGGACGACCGGCTCTTGCAAGCGGTCACGCTGCGCCAGTTTGAATTTCTGGCCGCCTCGATGTACGGCGACTGCGAACGCTGCCGGCTCAAGTGGCGGAAAACGGGCCTTCACAGAGAAACCGTTTGACTTTCGGTTTCCGGCGGAGACGCTTGGACACGCAATGTCCGACCCATTGGACAGGAGGTGTCCAGGCGGACACTTAGGAAACCTTATGAGCAAAACGCAATTACTCCTTGGCGCGGCGGTTGCGCTGGGCGCTTTTGCCGGTGTTCTGGTGGCCGCACTTGTAATCAAACAGCAAGTGGAGGCCTCACTGGCTACTGGCACGCCAGGCGCGGTCACGGGCGCCTTAACAGCACTCGGCCTATGAACAAAACAATCCTCTTAACGGCGGGCTTGCTCTTGCTCGGAAGCCTCATCGGCGTCGCGATCTACGTCAAGCGGGCGGCGACAGCGGCGGCGGCAGCTCCGGCCGCAGCAGCGTAGCGCAAGTCACAAGCGCAAGTCACACCATGAAGAAACTCCTTCCCATCCTGGCGCCCCTGGTTGTCGGCGTCATTGCGGGCTACCTGCTGGCCCCGCAACTCGTCCAATGGCAACCCTGGAGGAAGGCCGCCGAACTGGCCTTGAGCTAGACGCGCGGAACTTCTGTCAGCACCACCAAAAACACTAACTAAGGGAACAACACCCACAAACAAAATGAACGGTGCAATCTCGACAGTAAACAAGGGCCGGCTTCTCCAATTCATCTCCGGCATCAACGGCGTTTCGGCTGGCGGCCAGGCGACGCTCAACTTGGCAGTCAACCAACGCTATCACCGCCTCGTTTTCCAATGCTCCGCCGTGAACTACACGGGCGGGACGGCCATGGCCACGCTGATCTTCACGGGCAGCGGGACGGGCTTGACCATCACGCCCACGGTTGTCAACGGAGTGATCACCGCGGCCGCGGTCGTGGCGGGCGGCACCGGATACGTCACCGGCGACACCGTGACGATCGCAGCGGACGCAACGGGCATCGGCTTCGTCGGAACTGTCACCGCAACGGGCGGAGTAGTCTCGGCAGTCGCGGTCACCGTGGGCGGAACGCCCAGCGCAATCAACCCGAAGTCCTTCTTCTCGGATGTTAAGATCCAAGTCAACGGGATCAACATGCGGGACATCGCGGCCGAGGACATTCTCAAAATCGGGTTCGCCAACGGGCGCTATTCACGGCGCGGAGAACTGGCCATCCTCTTCTCTCCGCCCTGGCGGAATCAGAACCCGCAGAACGAGGTCACCTCGTGGGATCTGTTCGGGCAATCCACGTTCCAGTTGCAATTCGGGATCAAGGCGACGCTGACCAGCCCCGGCTTGATCGGCATGCAGGAATTCGACTACCAGCGCAACGTGCGCCCGAACGGCAACAACCAAAACCTGCCCTTCCTTCAGCCGACGGCGCAGCACAGTTTCAACTGGCCCCTGCTGGCGGGAAAGAACGACATCACGACGCTACCCTTTGCCTATCCGATTTCTCGGATCTGGTTCCAAGGCTCAACGCCGGGGAAAATCTCCCAGGTGGAGATTTTCCAGGACGGCAACACACCGATGGAAGCGACGCTGGCGCAGCTCCAGCAGCTCTACGGCGAGGACAACTTCCAGCTCGGCCAGCCCGACTACATCAACCAGAACTGGTCAAGTGTGGCTGCGCTGAAATCGGCCTACAATCAGCCCGAGTACTACGACGCGGCTTTCATCGCGGATCCGGACGGTCGCTGGTGGAAGGCTCTGAAGTGCCAGGCCAAGCTGACGCTCCGGGTTTATTCGGACATCGCGCAGAGCATCAAGATCGTGGAGGAAACTCTGCCGGGCAATTTCGCCGGATAAGCGGGCGGTCCGGCGCTGGCCAGTAACACGCGCCGGGGCAGGTTTGGTCTGGCTTGCCCCGGCGCACAACCAGAAGGAACAAATGCCCAACGGCGGCGGCGGCGGCGGGGGCGGATACTCGATCCCGATTTCAGGCTCGCAAGCGCAAGCCCTCGGTCAAAACATCGCCCTCGGCACGACCTTTAACTTCAATTCCGCCGGCGCTTCCGGCGGCTGGTTTGACCAGACAGCAACGCCGGTCGCGCGGGCGGAAGCAACGGCAGCGTCCGCGCCAGGCGGAACGGCAACAGCCGCGACGGGCGGCGGCGAAAGCTCCGCGACACTCGGCGGGATGGACACGAAAACGCTTTTAATCGTGGCGGCAATTGCCGGCGCCGTGATTCTCGGTGCCGTTGCGCTTGTCAGATTCGGTAAACCCTAGATCCTATGCCAAACAAATTCCCGAAACCCTGGCAGAAGGCGGTTTCCACGCCGGCGACGGTCCGGCAGCCGGTCTTCGCAGTCCGGGGCGCCGGACTCTCGCGCTCGCGCGTTCCGTCCGCTCCCGTTCCCCACATCACCAATCCGCAACAGCGCCAGCGCGGCGCGTGATCCATGCCAGGTTTCGGCGGACTATTCCAGTCGAGCAGCGAACAGCGGACCCGGATCCAGGAGCAGCAGATTGGCCAGGTCACAGGCGGCCTAGCGGCTTCCGGTGGCGGGACGCAAGCCCTGGGCGGCATGGCGGTTTCGCAGGGGCGCGGCTCGCGGACCGACATCAACGTGACGACGTTGGACGTCGAAGCAATAGAAGCGATGGAAAACGTCGCGCTCTCGACTCTCGCAAGCCAGCAGTCGGTTGTGAGCGGGGCGCAAGGCCAGGTGTCCGATGTGCTCGCGAGCCTGGAACAAGCGCAGCGGGCGAATGCTCTCGCGGCGTCGCAATCTCAGCAGCTCGCCGAAACCGTCGCGGGGCTTTCGCCGGTTGCACAGCAATCTTTGACGACCAAAACGGTCGCTTGGGCTCTGGTTGGGATCCTTGGCCTGGCCGGCGTTGTGGCGGTCGTCTATGCGGTCAAAATCAAACCATGAACACGAAACAAATCCTAATCATCGGGGGCGTTCTAATTGTCGGCTTCCTGGCCTATCAATGGTGGAAGAAACGCCAAGCGGCGACGGCAACGCCGGGCGCCGCTAGTATCACGCAACCGCAAAAACCGGCGCTCGCCCAGAACATCACCGCGGCAACTGACGCCTTGCAGGTAGTGGGCGAATCGCTTGGGCAAGTTCTGAAATAAGCAAAACGCGGGGCTCGGTCCCGCTCTCACCATGCCTAACGGTCGCAACTACATTCTGGCGCCAGGTCCGCCTGACATCCTCCCGGGAAGCGAGGCTTTCCCAATCGTCGCCGGCGTCGCGCAAAGCGATAACCGGTTGAACACTCAGGGCATGCCCTTGGGGACGTTCAAAAACCGCCGTTCGACCTTCGTTTCCGGAAGCCTGCCGGCGGGCGAAACGCGCCAGCTCGCCGTTTCCGGCTCGCAATTCTACATCACGGCCGCCAGCGCACCCGTGACGCTCCGGCCCAGCGGCGGGATCTTCAACAGCTACCAGCAGGGGACCGGCCTGCAGCTCCAGGAGGTCAACGCGTTTTCCTCGCTTGAGGTTTTTAACCCGCTCGCGGTCGCGGTCGCGTTTCAAATCTTCGTCGGCTTCGACCAGTTTCTCGATAACCGGCTTTACCTGGTCAACCAGGCCCAGCCTATCGTTGCGTTTCCGACCTATCCGACGCCAAACTCAGCGGCCAGCATTGCGATCAACGACTTGGCCGGCGGTCCCTTCACGGACATCAACGGCGGCAAGTGGTACGCCATTTCCCGCGTCGCCATCATCATCTGCAACACCGACACCGGCGTTAGCTATCTGCTGATGAAAGCGAGCGCGACAACTTCAAGCGATCCGGCGATTGCGGCCGTCTATCCGCAAACGAGCCTCCGCCTGGAAAACTCCGGCAACTACAAAATGGCGACGGGCGGCGGCAACATCAACGCGATTGTCTCGGAGCTTTACCAAGCCATCGCGGCCTAACCCATGCCCGCCAAACTTGCACGAACGATCCGCCGGCGCGGCGGCGCCTTGCGTTACCGCACGATCCGGCTGGCGCATGGCAAGTATCTGCACCTTGCCATCACGCGGCGCCATGGGCCCCGAGGCGGGCGCACCGTTGGCGGCGTTGTCCATCATTCCCGCAAGCGCCACCACTCTCGGCGCCGGAAACGGAAAGGCCTGCTTGACCAGTTGCTAGCGCCACTGCTGGCGCTTCTCCCGCCATGACGATTACACTTTTGGACGGCCGGATGATCGAGTCGGAGACTCTAGCCTTCGATCCGGAAACCTACCACTTCACCCTTTCGGCGGAGGACGTAACGGACTTGATTCGCCGCGCGGACAAGCTCGCCATCATTCCCTACTTCGACGCCGACATTGAGAACAACCGGATCTTCGCGGAGAACTGGGCGCGGACCCACGGCGGCCAGCAACCCGCGCCGATAGGCTCGACGTCCACCTGGTCGAATTTTTGGCAGCAGATCACGACCGATCCGCTCGCGGCGCCGTTGGAAACCCTCAACCGTGGGCTCAACCAGCTCTTCACCGCGCCGGCGGCGGTCAAGCTTGCCTTGCTCGCCGGCGTCGGCCTGGTCGTCTGGCTTGCGCTCCGCCGGCGTCCATGATCCATGCACCGGACCAACTCCAATCCGCGCCGGTCCCGCTTATCTTCGACGGCGGTTCGCGTCCCGTCCTCGTAGCTTCCCAGCTCGTCAGAACTGGCTGGCATAACTACGCCAGCGAAACGGGCTACGCTTCCCAACTCATCCGCGTCGCGTCGGCATTCACCGTCGCGGCCGTTGGCTTGTTTCTTCTGGAAGGCGTTCCGAACAATGTTTGCCACGTGGAATTTTGGACGGCGCCCGCACGAGGCGGAACGCAAATCGGCGTTGCGTCGGAATCCTTCTGGAATCCACCCGGCACCGGTCACTGGCCAGACGGCGCCTGGTCCTGGTTCAACTGGACCGGCGCGAAGCCCCCTTTGACGGCCGATTGCTACCTGACTTTTTGGGCCGACGGCTTCATGCCGGCCAGCTCCGGTTACGGGGAGATTGCCGGCGGAAGCTACTACCGCGACACCACCTTTTGCCTCTACGACGGCGCGACCGCCTGGCCGAACGCGGACCTTTGTTTTCAACTCTTGCGCTTGCCATGAACGGCCCGCCACAACTCCAAAGCTGGCCGACGCCGCAAATCTTTGTCCCGCGTCGCGGGCTCCGGCGGTTGCAAGAGTGGCCGCTAGGCCGCTTCGCACTAGACGCGTTCATTTACGCGCAGCAGATCACAGAATCACAATCGGAAGCCGCAATACCGGCGACCTTCGCCCTTGACGCTTACCTGGTCCCCGGTCCGCTCAAGCGTTCAATCTCGGACACGGCGAACGCGAGCTTTGCGCTCGGCCAGATGATTCATCGCGTGATCGTTCTGGAAAGCGACACCGACACCGCGAACGCCAGCTTTGCCCTTGCGGACTTCGACAACCCGACAGCGGAACTTCAGTCGGCAGCCGAAACCGAAGCGACGGCGCTTTTCGCGCTCTCGTCTATGGTCATCAATCCATGAAAACAAAATCCCTTCCCTTCCCGAAACGGCTTGAGCGGGGGCTCGACGCCCTGCTCGAGGTGCGCGTTCAACGCCGGATTTGCGACGCGAAGACCGGCAAGCCCGTTTTCGTTTCGCCCTGGCAAAAAAACCTGGTCCTCGACTTTGGCCTGAACAGCATGGCCAAACGGACGCCGGAAACCTCGGCCACAACCGCAAACTCCTTTGAGTATTGCCGACTTGGCAGCGGAACGCAGGCGGACAAGATCCACAACCCGGCCGTGACGTTCGACCAGTCCACGACGACCGTGACCGCCAGCGCCAGTTTCTTCACGTCGGACATGGTGAGCGGAATTCTGAAGTACGATAGCGGAAGCGCCGGCGTTGAACAGTACATTGTCAGCGTCACAGATGCGACCCACGCGACCGTTGACTCCAGCCGGACCGAAAGCGCCAAAGACGGAACTTTCTGGCGCGTGCAGCGGACCGCCCTGCAGACGCCAATCTTGGGCACGACCGGCGTTTCCAATAGCTACCAGATCGGCGCTGGCGATTGCGGGACCAGCTTCACCACCACCCAGGCGACGCACAAGCGCACCTTTGTTTTCGCGGAACCTGGCGCGGCCTATACGGTCAACGAAATCGCTTGGTCGCGGATTGCGACCGGCAGCATTTACGGGCGGATCCTCCTGGCGACCGGCGACACCATCGGTCCGGGCTACTTCTACGTCGTGGCGTTGGAGTTGACCTTTACCTATTCGCCGGCGACGCCGACCAGCGTTCCCAACGTCGGCACGAACATTGACACGGCGGGAACGGCGATGTTTGAGAACTGGGCGGGGCTTTCCACCGTTAGCAGCAGCACTGGCGCAAGCGTTGCCGGGCCTTGGACGGACGGGACCAGCGGGAGCGCAATGGCGGTCGTGATGCCGACCGCGACCTATTCGCAAAACGCGACCATCGCGAGCGGCAACAGCGGTCCGACGCCAGCCAACGTTACGCTCACATCGACCTTGACAACTTGGGTCAACGACGCCGCGCAACGCGGACAAATGACTAACACCAACTCGCCAACCCTGACCACCAGCGGCCAGACCACCTACGGCGTCGGAATCAAAAACTCAACTGTCCTCGGCTTCGACGTGAAGTTCACGACGACCTTTGTTTTGCCGACGGGCACGTTCAAGCCGACCGTCGTTTTCCGCGTGACCTACAATCGCACACTCAACAACTAGGAAATCCACCATGACACCGCAAATGAAACTCGTCGCCCTTGGGGGCGGCATCACCGTCGCCGCGCGTTACGGTTTCGGCCGGGACTGGAAAACGGCGCTCCTTTGGGGGCTCGCCGCCGTCGCCGCCGTCGCCGTTCTCACCGCGCAAAGCCAATCCACACCATGAAAACGATAGCAAGCCTCGCCTTGTGCGGGACGGTCTTACTTCTCAGCAGTTGCGCCACCACGCCCGAAGGCCAAGCCCGCCAGATCCGCGCCTTGGCCTATTCGGCCAGCTCAATCGGAACGAGCATCGCCCTTGACGCTCATCCGGAATACCGGCCGGCGTTCCAGATCGCCCACGATAGCCTCGCCGTCGCCGTGGACCGTGGCGAGATCTCCGGCGAGGTCCTCCGCGACATCCTGGCGAAGCTCCCGGTTAAAGAACTGGCGAGCCGCACCGCCCGACTTGCTATCGAAGGCGGCACGATGCTGTTCGACACCATCACCGGGAAACCGGTTGACCTTAACTCCGCGCCCCTGGTCCTCGCGGCCGCAACCGGGATCCGCGATGGCCTGGCGGTTGCGCTGGCGCCATGAAGCGTTACGTTCCTTGGTTCATCGGGGGCGGCGTGATCTTGTTCCTGCTCTGGCGCGCGTTCAACAAGAGCGGCGCCGCCAGGCAACAGCGCCAGGAAGAACTGGACGCGATTCTAGGCCGCTAGGCTAGGCCTGGCGCCGGGGCCATGTCCCAGGCACCGGCCCCCTCTAAAAACGCGCCAGCGGGCCAGCTAGGGGCCAAGTCAGGCCGCAATCTGAACCCGTGAGGCCATTTGCCGGGAATGCTCGTCTAAGAGGTGGAAATAGGTCCGCGCGAGCAAGGCGCCCCCGTCCCGATGGCCCAGCCAACGCGCTACGGTGGGCAGGTCAACGCCGCTCTCAATGCACCGCGTCGCGAACAAATGCCGGAAGGAATGAGCCGACAGCGGCGCCAGGCCAAGCCGCCTGCAGGCGGTCCGGATAGCCTTCCGGGGATCTCCGCGCGGCAGCACCAGCAGGGCGCCATGGCCATGGGACAAACCGCGCAGCCGGTCCAAGACGTCGGCCATGCCAGGCACAAGCGGCACACATCGCGCGATTCCGCTCTTGGCGCTGGCCCCTGGGATTTCTATACGATCCGGAAATACACACGACCAGGTCAAAGCCCTGGCCTCGCCGATCCGCAGCCCCGACAACGCCAGGAAGCGGACAATCAAACCGGCCTGGCTGCGCGGCGCCGCGTCGCAGCGGGCCAGCAAGGCAGCAAACTCCGGTTGCGTCGGCGGTGTGAACTCGCGGAAGTGCAGCGGCCGGCGGCGCAACAAACCGCCGTGCAAAGTGACCGCTCGAATTGCGGAAAGCAATGCGTTCCACCGCGAGGCGCTGTAATGGGCGAGCTGCTGGCCAAGCGCAAGCGTCTCGTCGGCGCTCACGGCGGCCGCCGGGCGCTCACGATCCGCCCAGTTCCGTTCCAAAGTCTGGACGATCTCCCTATTAAACTGGACAGTCCTTGGCTTGCGTCCAATGCTGTGGGCTGCGAGCCAACGGCCCAAATAAGCACCGATGGTCTCTCTTGACACCTGACCCGACGATTGCACAACCTATGCCGTTCGAGTTTGTAAACCGTCGGTCCTCGGTTCGAATCCGAGAACTGGCTCCAAGCCTTCCCGACAGTCCTCTCCGCCATTGCCCTACCACCGGCCGTTTAGGGGAGCGGTGCTTCCAGAGCCTCACGGAGCTTGGCCTTCCGGCTCTGAAGTTCCTTCGCGAGGTATTCCCGCAAATGGTTCTCCAGAACGCGGTTGATCAACTCAGAGCAGTTGATCCCAAAGCGTTCCGCGAACTGTAGCCGCTCCTGGACCTTGGGCAGCGGGCGAAACCCCCTCGCTGGCCCAAGCTTTTCTCTTGCCATAGGCCCTCCAGGTTGACGGTTGCCAATGAACGACGCGCAATCCATAGGACAGTTGGACGGAGAACGCGAGAAGAAACTGGCAAGGCATGGCAAGATAATGGTTGACACGGGCTCGGAGCACGTGTTCTACTGTGCACCGCGATGAAAGCCTTAAACTACCGGGCGGCGGGCGCCGGGGGGCGGTTCTTCCCTTGGCTGAACGCCCTCCGGAACCAGTCCGGCGCCTACGTGATCCGGGATGCAGGCAGCCGCCAAGTCCTTTACGTGGGCGAAAGTCACACTGGGCGCCTGGGCAAGACGATCAAGCGCCACTTCCACGCCTGGAGGGACGATCCGGAACGCCGCCACCGAACCTACAACCGGGAGCGCGTAGAAATCGGGATCCGCTTGACGCCCCCGGGGACCGCGAGCGCGGCGCAGGTCAATCTCATCCGGCGCCTGGATCCGCGCGACAACGGTTTCCGCCCGGCAGAAGAACCCTTTTGACCTGCTATGAACTTTCTGAAGTACGACGAGGCGGCCGCGGTCCTCGGTGTTTCGCGGCGGACCTTCAACCGGCTCTTGCTCGCCCACGGCCGGACGATCCGGCCACTTGTTTACAATCACCGGCTGCGCCGCGTCCGCCCGTCGGCGCTGCTCCGGCTGCAAATCAAACTCCGCCGTGAGGCGGAAGAAAGGGGCCAACGATGAAAACCAGAATCCTTGTGGAAGTCGAAGTCCCGGAGGGGACGTTTACCTATCGGACCGGGAAAGCTCAGCCCGTGACGGCCGCAGAGGTTTTTGAAGAAGTCCGTGGAGGAGTCCACTTCCGACTGTCTGGTTGTGGAAACGACTGGACGCGGACGGCAATCGTGAAAATGGAGGTCTTAAATGACGACGAGAATCCTTGTTGAAGTGGAAAGCCCGACGCTTCCCCACGCGGAACTTGAGAAGTTCATGCGGTCCGCCGTCACTTGCGCGGTCCGAGCCAGCCTGCAGGAGCTTTTCCAGGAATTCAAAACCTGGTCCCTCACGCGCGTTGACCTTGAGCCCCGGCCGGACCAGGCGCCGCCGGCAACGCCCTTGCCCTCCAGCTTGACCTATCACCAAGCGGCCGCTACCAAACCATGAACCCCCCCTACTGGACGATTTTCGATTTCGCCCGAACGCTCCAACTCAGCACCAGGCGAATCCGCAGCCTGTGGAAAGAACTGCAGGTGCCCCCCACGATCAACTGGCACGCTTGCCAGCGATGGGATCCGGCGGCCGCTGCGCTCCTTCTGCAACGCTGCCGGGAAAGGAAACCAGACCATGAACAGCGAAGAATCACTGGCTTCAGCCCTAAACGGACTGATGGATCCATTCCACCACGTGCAACTGTATTCCGCTGGAATCATCAACGCCCACCTGGCGAGCCATGGCGCCGGCGTTACCTGGTCACGCGAGCGGCTGCAGTTTGAAGCCATCGCGCCCAGCGAGGACAAGCCGCTGGCCGCCGTCCCGATAAACCGCCGTCCGGATCCGAGAAGCCCCGCGCAGCTCGCGCAGGACCTGGGAGACCTGGAAACGCTCCGGCAGGACATGGCCGACAGCGTTCAGAGTTGGGACGCGCCAGCAATCCGGCGCTGGGAAACGATTTGCCACCAGCAACGGGAGATCAAGCGGCGGCTTGGCCAGTATCCCTAACGGAAAGGAGAAACATGGCGAGCAGGCTGAAAGAGAGCACCGCACACGTTGAGGTCACCGTTGACAGCGAACCTTGGAAAATTGACCTGGACAGCGCCGGGAACCTGACCGCCTGGCAGAAACGCACACATCGCCGCGTGAACATCACAGCACCGCAGCTCGTGCGGCTTTGCAAACGACTCCGGGATGGTTCACTAGGAATTTAATCGTTGAGCGGCGGCCTAGCCTTGCTCGCCCTTGGTGCCGCGCCATGAAAGACGCCCGCCTGGTTCGGATGAAACTGCAGGCGGAAAAAGACCGCCGCTTGACCGACGGCGCCGCTCGCCTCGTCGCGTTAATTGTCAGCGACCGCTATTTATCACGCGACGCGGCGGACAAGGCTTTTCCGCTCGCCTGGTCGCAAGTAGCGGCCTGGACAACCATCCAACAAAGGCAGAGTTATCGGCGCCTTGAACAGCTCGAAAAAGCCGGTTATTTGAAACGCGCCGGCCTGAAAGGCTGCCCCCCGACAAACCACTTTGTTCTGGTGTTCAATTCTGCCAAAAAAGGCGGAATTGATTCAGTCAAAAAAGTCCGAATTGAATCGGCCAAAAAAGGCGGAATTGATTCAGTCAAAAAAGTCCGACTCCTAATATCTAGTACCCCTAAAGGGGTGAAGATAAAAAAAGAGGGGATTCAGAAGCCCGATTGGCTTCGTCTCGGGCAAGCGATGCGTTCCGAAGTTGAGCGGGCGAGCACAACCGGGAAAAACAGCTCCCTCCGGTCGGATAAAAGGCTGTCCACGGCCGCCTGGTGATGAACAGCACGCCCAGCGAAAGGCGACGCCCACAAAAAAGCCTTTAGAATAGGGTTCAACGGCCGCCAGCGCCGACGGCGAAGCCCCGAGAGCGTTTCCACTCCTTTCAATCCCTCACCAGGTCAAACCGTGGCAGGATGTTGGACCATGAACGGAAACGCTCCTTCCGACACCCCGCCCACGGCAACGCCGCCCGGATCCGGACCCGCCCCGACCCAAAGTGTCACGGCCGCCGATCTAATCGCCGGCGAAGCTCCACCGGCCCCGGCGGCTGCAGCTCCGCCGGCCGCAGGCCCGCCGGCCGCAGGCCCGCCCTCGAGCACGGCGCTCCTGGAAGGATTGGCCAAGCCTCCGAAACCAGCGCCGCGCGGGAAAGGACGGCCGAAAGACTCCAAAACGCGACGCGTTACGCCCGGCAGCCGACAGGACACGGCCGAACGCCGCGCCAAACGGGAAGCCGAAGCCATGGCGGCCGCCATCACGGCGCCGACGGAGGCGGTCCCCGACTTCTCGGATCTAGCGCCGGCGCCAGCCGAAGCGCCGCCGGACTATGATTTGCTCGCCGCGATGGTCTTCGACACGAGCACCGGCGCCTTGACGCTCTTGCTCGGTCCGGAATGGCAACCGCAGAACGAACAGGAACGGACTCAGATGGTGGGGGCGCTCAAGCGTTACCTGGAAGCGAAGCAGGTCAAAGACATTCCGCCGGGCTATCTCCTGGCCTTGGTCGTTTTGATCTATTCGGCGCCCCGCTTCCATCAGCCGGAGACAAAAAAGCGGTTGATCCTGTTCACAGCCTGGTTCAAGGCCAAGCTCTGGCAACCGATCAAAAGCTTTTTCGCCCGACGGCGGGCGCTTCCTCCCGCGCCATGATTTCAGGTGGAATCTTTGGCCCGAAACTCTCCGGGAAAACGACGCTGGCCATTGAACTTTCAAAAGCTTACTGGCGCCGCGTCCGCTGGCGCTCCCTCGTCTTGGACATCAACGCCCAGGACTGGGGACCGCAAGCCTGGGCCACCGTTGACGAGGCGCAATTCTGGCCGCTGGTCTGGAAAACGCAAAACTGTCTGGTGATCGTAGACGACGCCAGCGCCACGATCCGCCGCGAGCGCGAGTTGATTCCAGTCTTCACCCGGCTCCGCCATTGCCAGCACAAGCTCTTAGTCATCGGCCACAGCGGGATTGACCTGTTGCCCACGATGCGCCAGCAGCTCGACCGGCTTTACCTGTTCCGGCAGCCGGAAGACGCGGCTTTGCTCTGGGCGCGGACGTTCACGGACGACCGGCTCTTGCAAGCGGTCACGCTGCGCCAGTTTGAATTTCTGGCCGCCTCGATGTACGGCGACTGCGAACGCTGCCGGCTCAAGTGGCGGAAAAC
>Ga0315289_10011536_pt1 | contig 12521 bp, 7 predicted proteins | sample YL17G11_40_MG_FD_203452 | JGI IMG/M metagenome (GOLD analysis project Ga0315289, IMG submission 203452) | Sediment microbial communities from Yellowstone Lake, YNP, Wyoming, USA - YL17G11_40 | ecosystem: Environmental > Aquatic > Freshwater > Lake > Sediment | place: USA: Wyoming | collected...
GGAAAAACGCATGGGGAATTTCCCCGAGGCCGAGCAGAATATTCTTCGTTGGGCCAAGTTGCAGCCCCAGGCTTCTGAAGCCTTCAATAATTTGGGGAATATCTATCTGGTCACCAATCGAACGGGTCAGGCCGTAGACGCCTACAAAAAGGCCCTGGCGGCCAGAACCTCCAAAGCCGAATCCCATTATAACTTGGGGCAAGCCTACCTTCTAAATTTCCAAATGCGGGAGGCAGAAGGCGAATTTCGCAGGGCCAGGGAATTAAAGCCGCAGCTTGTTTCCTACTACACGAGTATCTCATCGCGGAACCCCAACCGCATGGTTATCGACCAGACGATTGAGCCACTCCGGCTGTGGAAAAGGGTTTTTTTGGACAACCCGGAACGCGAAAGAATCTCTCAAGGGTCTTGGGAGTTCCTCTGGAATGGGGTCCCCTTAAAATACGGTGAGGTTACAGTGGCGGTAATTTTGGGTCTCCTGTTGTTGGTGCAGATTTTTAGCCGGAACTCGCCGCCGCCGATCCGCCTTTGCGAAAGATGCGGTCATCTGATCTGCTCCAGATGTACTCGATCCATGGTCCTGGGGAAACATTGTTCCCAATGCGTCACGGCGTTTTCTCCGGGCCGGTCGGCCGACCCCCAAGTGGTCAAGTGGAAAAAAGCCGAAGTTGCCAGATATCAGTCCAGGAAAAAGTCTCTTCCCCGATGGTGTTCCTTGATTCTACCCGGCGTGGGGCATCTGCTTGTGGGCCGGGCCAAGGAAGGGACGATTTACCTGTTTATTCTCATTCTTTTTCTAGCAAAAATACTATTATGGCAGGGATGGGTACCCAGTCCCCTGGTGTTGACCACCTGGCCCTCCCTGCCCTGGATGGTCGCAGTTGCTTTCCTTTTTGTCGTCTATTATGGGTTCGTTCAATACCGGATGTTCCGCATCCGCTCAAAAGGGGGAAAATTCCATTTTCAGACGGCCTAAAAAAGAGGAAAATGTAAACCTTACCGGATCGTTGAAAGATTTCGGATTGACGGATATTTTCCCGCTTATCGGGCAACAGCAAAAAACAGGGGTCCTGACTCTCCAAGAGGATAAGAAGGCGAAAAGAGTCGTCCAAATTCTCTTCGACAAGGGAATGATTGTGGGCACGGCTTTCCCGTCGGATCCCCCGGACGAACCCCCCTTAGCCACAAGATTGATCCGCGGCAGTGTTCTATCTGTGGAGAAATGGAAGAAGGCGTACGCTCAGCAAAAAGAAGATCTGATCAGCGTCGAGAATGCCCTGCTGAATACCGGAATGGTCGTCAAGGAGGATTTAGTTGCGGCGCTAAGACTCTTGACGTTTGAGACCTTTTACAACCTCTTCAAGTGGAAAGGGGGGATCTTTCGGTTCGAAACCAAAAAAATCTCCTATGATCCCAACTTCATAGAACCCATTCCTTCAGAGCACCTTCTCCTGGACGTTCTGCGCATGGTAGATGAATGGCCTATGATTGCAGAGCGTATTCCCACTTTTGATATAGTCCTGAAAAAGTCGGACCCCACGGCCACCTTGGACGAGCTGACGGGTACACCCTGGGAAAAGAAGCGCATGGTCCAAATGGATGTTTTATATGATCTCGTCGACGGCCGGCGCACGGTCCAAGAAATCATTGACCTCAGCTTTATCGGGGAGTTCGATGCCTGCAAGAATCTCGTGGTTATTATGGATGCCGGCATGATCGAGCCCGTCACGATCGGAGCCAGCATAGGAAAAGCGAAAAAAATAAAGGCCCCCGGGCGACTTACGGGGGCCAGCGCGTACTTCTTGGTCGGCCTTCTAGCATTTTTCCTGGTCTTTCAATTGAGTATCACCCGGTGGGCAGAATTTCCCTTCACCCAGAAAGAGCGAGAAAAACTGCGGGAGATCCGGGCTCCTTTGCGGAAGATCGAAACATTGAAAAACATGAATGCGCGGGAAGTTTTTTTCCTGGAAGAGAATCGCTACCCCACCAACCCCTCAGAAATGGTCAATAAGGAGCTCCTGAACCGCTAGACCGACATCGTCGGTTGCTGGCCGAAGATATTTCCCCCTCTTATCCTTTATCCGCAACCCACGATCCAACTTTTCTACCTATTCAACATTGATGATCTCGTAAAAAGTCTGAAAAGACATATTTCCGTCATTCCGGCGAAAGCCGGAATCCAGTTATTTCAAATACTTAAAAATTCTCTGGACTCCGGTTTCCACCGGAGTGACGACTTTTTACGAGAACATCAACCTTGATCGCGAAAGCCTTCTACGAAGCCATCAAGATTCATTTCTTCGGTCGCAGGATAAGGTGTTCCAGCAACAGGACCAGAAAGATTCCGACTACCAGACCGTTTTTCAACAAAGCATGGATTGAAGAGGGAAAGGCCCGGAAGAACCCCTCCGGCATGATGGAGACCATCCCGCCGAACAGAACCGGGATCCCGATGACTAGATAGTCTCGACTGCCCAATGTCTTGCCGGAACGAGTGAAAACTGCGATCCCGGCCCCGATCTGGGCCGCCAGCCCCGTGATCATGGCTGCCGCTATGGCTGAAGCCGGAATTAAGGCCAGTATCGCCAGCAATTTTTGGAAAAAGGCCAGGGAGAAAAGAAGAACCCCGCACACCGTAACCGTGTACCGGCTACCCACACGGGTCACTAGGACGACTCCAGGGCTGAGGCCGAAACTCACGGTGCCGATGACCCCCAGGGCCCCTGCGGTCACCCCGCCCAGACCTGTGAACCCGACCCCTCGGGTTACTCGGCTCCCAAGTCCTTCCTTCCCTACCACCTCGGCAATGCTGTAGGTGCTTCCTATGGTGTTGACAATGACGGCAACGTAGGCCATCAAAAAAGTAACCGTTGCGGAAACGTTGAACTGCGGAAAGGCAGGAAAGAGCGGCTGGGGGATGGTGAACCAATGGGCTTCTTGCACCCCTCCCCAATTCAGTCGACCCAAGGCGCCGATCAGAAGAGTTCCAAATAGGATGCCTAAAAATAGAGAGATGGTTTTCGAAAACCCGGGCAGCCAGTGGCTGAAGAGAGCAATTGCCAGTATTACCAAGACAGACACTCCAAAGATCATGGGTTCCCCGAAGGGACGACCGGACTGCTCACCAATGACCATGGGTATCAAATAGGGAATAAGAGTGACGGAGATAAGCATGAGGATCACCCCGATCACGTTGTCCGTGAAGAGGGGCTCCAAATATCGTACGAGTTTGAAGAAGCTCAGCAAGAGGAGGAAAAATCCCCCCACGATCATCCCGCCCTGGATGACTGGCATCCCGTGGGGGGCCAGGATAATAAGACTCAGAAGGAGAGCGGAAGATGGCCCATCCAGCAAAGGGTAACGATGCCCCCACAGCGTCTGGAGAATCATCACTCCTCCAGTCGTTATCAAAAGCCGCTGGAAAAAAAGAACCTTCTCGCCTCCCCGAAAACCCAGGTATTCCGTGGTGACGGTCGAGAGGATCATGAGTAATGGCAGAAAGACCATGGCCCACTGAAGCCCATAGATGAGGCTTCGATGCCAGGGAGGGAAATCGTCCAGACCATATACCAGATCGTTGGCTGATGACATTTCACAATATACCGATTCATAAAGTATAACCGATCATTTTTTCTTTTTCCAGGGAGAATGAGGTTTCGAAGCTTCGCGTTCCGCCGTTATTATGTTTCAAGCTGAGTATCTTCGATGGGCGGGGGAATGGGAGAAGATAAAATATTTTGAGCTGGGAAGTAATTATGGTATCTTACAGTATTTAATGGGCGGGTGAAAGGGATTGGAGGATGAAGAAGATGCGTTCCGTTCGCGAAATTTTGGAATCCAGAAGTGTGGCGGTAATCGGGGCTTCCCGGGATCCCCTAAAGCCCGGGGCTCAGCTTCTCAATGTTCTGAAAAAAGTTGGGTTTGGGGGACAGGTAGCAGGCGTGAACCCGCAGGGAGGGGAAGTTTTTGAGATGCCTCTATACCGCAGCCTCGAGGAGGTTCCATTCCCGGTGGATTTAGCTGTATTGCACATTCCTCCGGCTGTTGTTCCTGCCGCTTTGAAAGAGTGCGCCCGTAAAGGGGTAAAAGGGGTGGTCATCTCCGCAGAAGGCTTTGCGGAAACAGGGGCTCAAGGAGCCCAATACCAGGAAGAGGTCCGGGCCATCCTCCGGTCTACGGGAATGAGGGGCTTCGGGCCCAACACCCTGGGGCTGGTCAACACGGCCACAGGGTTGACCACATCCTACTATTCCAGCTCCCGGATGCTGCAACCAGGATCAATCGGGTTTGTGGCCCAATCCGGAATTTTCGTGGGGGCGCTACTGAGATACCTGAGTTCCCTTGAAGGGCTTCAGATCTCCAAAGGGATCGGGCTGGGCAACAAAGTCGACGTGGATGAATGCGAAGCCCTGGCCTACCTGATGGAGGATGAACAGACCCGCATCATCGGGATGTACCTGGAAGATGTCCGGGATGGTCGCCGATTCCTGGAAGTGGCCAAGAAAGCCACAGCCCAGAAGCCTGTTCTTCTTATGAAAGGGGGACGAACCAAGGAGGGTGCTCGGGCCAGCGCTTCCCACACGGCCAGTCTGGCCGTTGAAGATTCGGTGTTCGAAGGAGCAGTACGGCAGGCCGGGGTCGTGCGGCTCCTCGCCATTGATGAATTCATCCGTACCCTCAAAGGCTTCTTATATATGCCCCTGCCGCGCGGCGGGCGTATCGCTCTGGTGACCTACAGCGGCGCTCAGGCCATTATGAGTATCGATGCCGCCGTGGAGGAAGGCTTGCAGGTGGCTCGGTTCACAGAGCTCACCCGTGAAAAAATCTCCCGGGTCATCTCTACCCCTTCCAAGGGTCAGAACCCCGTGGATCTCTTTCCGGACATGCTGGCCCATGGATTCGAGAAGACCGCCATGGAAATTCTTGGGGCTCTTCTGGAAGATGACGGCGTGGACGGGATCATTTTCATCGCTTTTGCCATCTTTGGGGCTGAGCCCTACCGTCCCATCATAGACTTTCTGCGGGGACGCTGCCATAAACCGGTTTTCTTCTCGTTACTGGGGACCCAAAAAGATATGGAACTGGCCAGTGCTTTTTTGGAAGAAAATCGGGTTCCCTGCTATGAATTTCCTGAGATGGCCGTGAGAGTCCTGGCGCGCATGCGGAAGTATGCCCAGATGGAGGGGGAATGGAAGAGGCAGGGGTAAAAGGGAAAACGGGTAATAATAAGGAGGGAGACATGACGTTGGAAGAAATGAGGGCAAAAGCGATGGAGATGATGATGAAGCGTTTCCATTGAAGCCAGGCCGTTCTTGCGGTCGGGCAAGAGAAGCTGGGGAGGAAAGATGAGGAAGTCATAAAGGCCATGGGCGCTTTCGGGGGAGGTCTGGGTGGAAATGGAGAGGTTTGTGGGGCTGCAATCGGGGCTCTGGGAGTCCTCGGGCTGAGGTTCAGCCGGGGCCGGGAAGAAGAAAAAGAGGATCCGAAAATATGGGCCTTTACCCACGAGCTGCTGAAACGTTTCCGCGAAGAAATTGTCCCGAAACATAGCGGTATTCTCTGCCGGGAAATTGCGGGGGTCGATTGGACGGACCGAGAGCAGGTCAAAAACTTTTATAAGGGAGAGAAGGCCCTGGAGTGCGGGCGCATCGTGGGCGAAGCAGCCCGGCTGATCGGTGAACTTCTGGAACGTGTGTAGGGGCAATCGAAGCGATCAATTTTAAATTGCAAACTGCAAATTTGATGTTCTCGGAAAAAGTCGTCATTCCCGCGTAGGCGGGAATCCAGGCCCCACGAAACCTATTGAAAAGACTGGATTCCCGTTTCCACGGGAATGACAGGAAAACGAATTTACGGACTTTTTACGAATCCATCAAATTTGATGTTCTCGGAAAAAGTCGTCACTCCGGTGGAAACCGGAGTCCAGAGAATTTTTAAGTATTTGAAATAACTGGATTCCGGCTTTCGCCGGAATGACGGAAATATGTCTTTTCATACTTTTTACCAGATCATCAAATTTCAAAGGACAAATTCCTCGCGACCCAGGCCCTCTTGCCCGAGCCTTTGGATTCTTGGGATGGCGATTTCGCTTAGCCGATGATCTGATACCGGGGCGGGGAGATGGATTCGCTTTTGCAGAGCGGACAACGGCTGGGGGTGTTTAGACGGTCCCGTTTTTTAAAGGCGAAACCGCAGCGCTGGCATTGAGCCGGTTGCATCGTCAAGCGCTTCGGATGTGCGGACTTGGAGATATGCTGGAGATGATCGAGAACTTCTCTCTCCCGAATCCTGAATCGCTGTGAGATCTCCCGCAGGTCCAAGGCTTCTCGCTCGATGGCCGCGGCAATTTCCTGTCTTATCGTCTGCATATTTTTATGAGGACGCAGATTTACGCAGATCATCCCGATCTAAAATAGATGGCTTCGTAAAAAGTCGTCATTCCCGCGCAGGCGGGAATCCAGGCACCACGAAAGCCATTGAAACGACTGGATTCCCGTTTTCACGGGAATGACGGAAAAGCGAATTTACGGACTTTTTACGAGTCCATCAAAACAAAAGCCCTAAATAATTATACAGTCTTTTTCTGCGTATTGATCAGCGTTCTTCTGCGTCCCAATACGGTTTCTATGCCGCTGGTTGAAATTTCCGATTCTGCAGAGTTTCCATGAAGGCTTCGATGCGGGTCCTTACTTGCGCGTCCGAATAGGCGCGGGCGTCGGTCATATCCGCCTCGATCACCACACTGGGGATTCCGGTCCTTTCACGGATGATCCTCTGGATGTCATACTGCCCCAGAGAATAAGGCTTACAGCTGCGGTTCGAATGGATGACCAGGCCATCCACGGAGAAGCGGCTCATCAGTTCCACGACTCGCTCGACCATCAGATCGATGCTGATATTCAGGTATGCCGTGGTATATGCCCGCGCTAAGCCGTCCAGGGGATCTTCCGTCTCCAAGCCCTCGAAGACCCAGGCATTGGTGTACGTGTCGGCAACCAGGCAAGCGCCGTAGGAGGCGAAAAGTTCTGAATGCTCGCGCATTTTGTACCATATCGGGATATTATCCCAGAGGAGGCGAAATTTTTCCGTGGGTACAGCGCTGATCCCCCGGGCGGTGCGCTCCTGGAGTTCGTCCTTCATTTCACGGTAGAAGTCCACCACTTCCTTCGTTCCCCGGAGGGTAACAATAGGGGCCATGTTGATGAAGGCATCAAAACAGCTCATGGGCGATGGGCGGTGGGTGCACTGATTCAGGACGGCCTTCCAAAGCATCGCCGATTCCCCCGAATACTTGACGACCTCGGTAAGCCGATCCCGGTCGAATTTCCTGTGAGTCTGCACCTCCAGAAAATCGATGAACTCCTCGAACTGGCGACGGACGTAGAGGAGGCTTTCCGGCACCAGTTTGTGGTGAACGAAGGGTGTGTCGAGGAAAAAGAGGGGAACGTTAAAAAGGCGGCTCAAAGCCTGATACCATTTCAAGACTGTCCCGCAGATGTTGTTACAGGCCAGCAGGAAATCCGGCCGGGGCAATCCCCCGATGGGGCTCTTCTTCGTAATGGCCGACCCAATGTCGCCCCGGGCATAGGAGCAAAGATCCCGGGAGTAACCCAGGCCCTCCGCCACTTCGCAGAGTTCGACGGACATGCGGGAAGCGCCCAGCATGGCCCCGTGGTTTTCGGGGTAGATCGGGATGATGTCCGCAGCGATCAGGAATTCCACCGGGCCCCCGCTGGTGATCCAGGCGATCTTCTTATCCGAACCCTCAGCCATCTTGGCCCCGATGTAATAGCGGGTCATCAGCTCCTTCATTTTTTGCGAGGCTTGCAGGCGGCGTTTCTCTTTCTCCGTATCCTTTTCGGCCATTTTAACCTCCAAGAGTCTCGACAAAAGCTTCCAACCGGGTTTGTACAGCCCCCAGCGGCACGCCGCCGGGCTCGATCTCCAGGAGCAAGCTGGGCACTTTCCGTTCCTCGAGCTTCCCTTTCAGGTAGGGATAATCAAAAGCATGGGGATCGCAAAATTTCAGAAGGACGAAGACCACGCCTTGGGCGCGGGAGGCCACGACTCTTCTGACGAAGTCTTCTCCCCGGTCGACGCTGGGATTATATTTACAGGGGCAAGGAACTCTCCGGATGAAGCGGTCGGCGAGCGCCTCCAGGGGATCCCCTTCCTGGATAACATCTTCGGCGAAATATCTCCACCCTGTGCAGAGGTCATCTCCGACAATGGAAGGCCCAGAGTTTTCGAAAAGGTCCAAGAACGGAGATTGGTCGCAGACGCTTCCCGCAAGGAAGAGACGGACCCGATCTGGGGGAAAAGGTACCTTTCCTTCAGGGTAGGACAGCACCTCTTTAATCTTAGCGGTGTGTTCTTCTTGGGGCAAAAAGGCCGCCGTATTAACGAGGGCCAAAAATTCTGCACCGGAAAATAGGCCAGGATTCTCCGCTCTCCGGCGGTAACATTCTCTCAGGAGAGAACGGTTTTCGTTGGCCAGGGCAATGGAGGCGCGCAGGTCGTCGTCAGCGATGGCCCGGCCGATGAACCCCTGCAGGCCCTCTCGGAAGCGCCGGAGTTCCTGGATCAGGTACGCCCTCGCACTTTCCGTGTGCAGTTTCACCGGCAAGATCAGGTCCCAGTGAAAAGGGAAAGGCATATTTTCCGCCCAGATGTCCGATAGGCGCTGGATAGAATCGCAAGTGTGGGGGAAGACCGTGCCATCCAGAAAATCCAGATCCCCCTTTAGGGCCCCCTCCAAGCTGCTTTGGATTAAAGAGCAACTATAACTCTGGAGATGCCTGGAGGCCAAAGATATGCTTCCTTTTGAGCCAAGGAGGCGTACAGGAAGAACCCCCGCTGCCCGGATGATTTCCTCCGGCGTGTTGGTGCAAAAATAACCGAGAATCCTTTTGCCCGTTCTCTTTTTCCAGTTCCGTAAATAAAGGAAGGGGGCCTCGGCAATTTTCTTTAACTCTTCTAAGATTGGGTTTTTCTCCATCGTCTTCCCGGTGAGTGTTTTTTTTGCCATTCTACCGAAACTGCGATTGGGCGTCTAGGATAAAATCACTCTTTCAATTTTCCCCCTAAAGGGGGCTAAAATTTCGGGGATAATTCTCCGATAAGATATAACAAGACTTAGCCCCAATCCATATATTCTTCGATTTGCCCAGCAGAAAATGGATGATTTGCATCATCGACTGATTCTATGGAATGTGGGATATAACTTGGGAAAATTGTAGCAGTTTAGCCCTTTGAAAGATCGAAAAGAACCACTAGATTTGATGTTCTCGTAAAAAGTCTAACAAGACGTATTTCCGTCATTCCGGCGAAAGCCGGATCGGGTCCGGGGCAGACGGGGGAATCCAGTAGGGGCGGTTCGTGAACCGCCCTTACACCCCGCTTTCGCGGGAATGACCTGACCTGTTCCTGTCAAGGTCGTCATCTATATTTCATTGGCCGGTTTCCTTTGGGGAAAGTTTGAATTCTCCGACAAAAGATTATATAAAGAAACAAAGGGAGATGAAGAATGGTTCTCTCCTTGCGTCCAATGGATTTTTCCGGCCACGGAGCGGAAATAGAAAGTTGGGAGCCTGAAGATTATGCCTCAATGGTTTGGCTTTGCTATTTTCTTTCCTGTCGTTACATTGCTTTATGGTGGGGCTCATTACTATATTTATTCCTGGTTTGTCCGATTGGCACAGCCTCCCAAGAAGGTGAGGCGTATTCTTTTTTACGTCTTCATCTTCCTGGTGGCCTCTTTCCCGGCCGGCAAAATTCTCGGGTGGCATAATTTCAACTCCTTCAATTATTTGTTGAACCTCATCGCGGCCGTCTGGATGGGGCATGCCTTCTATTTTTTTCTTTTTGCCTTGGGAAGTGATCTCCTTATCACTCTTGTTAAAGTAATCGGCTTCGGGCGGAAAATGTCGGCAAGAACTCCGCTCTTTTATAAGCGCGCACTCGTTGCCGGCATTACCGGGGGCGTTCTCATAATTGGAGGATGTGCCCTCCAGGAAGCCCGCAGCTTTCGGGTAACGTGCCTGGAGATTCCCCTTCGGGGCCTACCTCCCGAACTGGACGGGTTTTCGATCGTCCAGGTCTCCGATATTCATTACGGTATGCTGACCCGAAACCAGGAGCTTTCCAGGATTTTGGCTCGCATCAATGATCTTCAGCCGGATATGGTCGCGATTACGGGTGATCTGGTGGATGAAAGCGTCTCCCACATGGAGGAAATGAGAGTTCCTCTCTCCCGCATAAAAAGCCGGCACGGAGTGTTTGCAGTCACGGGCAACCACGAGTATTACGCCGGAGTGGACCGGGCAGTGGCCATTATGAAAGCGGCCAATATCAAAGTCCTCCGGAATGAAATACTGGCGCTGCCCGGGGGACTACAGATCTTGGGGATTGATGACCTTACGGGGTCTCGAAGGATGGGGCAGGGAACACCGGATTTCGATCGACTCGTTTCCAGCCTCAACCACCAAAAGCCTTCCATCCTGCTCTATCACCAGCCGATTATGTTTGAAAAAATCGCCTCCTGTGGGATCGGCCTCCAGCTGAGCGGACACACCCACGGGGGTCAGCTTTTCCCGGTTATTTACATTTCGAAGATGATTTATCCGCGTACCCCAGGTCTACATAAAATCGGGGATATTTATCTGTATGTCAGCTGGGGGATAGGGACTTGGGGTCCGCCCATGCGCTTCAAGGCCCCTCCGGAACTGGTTTTCATCCGCCTCCGCTGCCCAAAGTGAAGTTATGCGCGTCGAGGAATGAGTGTAGGGGCGACCGGCCGGTCGCCCCTACAAGGTGTTCGAAACCATATATCGGCTGCCAGAAATGTTAGGGGAGAGGGAAACGAATCGTAGGGGCGGTTCGCGAACCGCCCCTGCTTTCTTTACCCAAACACCATCCCGAGAAGCTCCTGAATGAGAGGGCGGGCCTTCTCTTCCGGAAGGCAATACCTCATCTGGCAGAAATTGGACCGAAAGCGGGCGACCTCATCCGCTACCGGGCGGTTTTTCAGGATCGATTCGGCGATGTATCCGGCGAGTTCCGGAAAATCCCTTTCTCCCATCCCAAAGCGGGTCATCTCCTGGACGCCCATCCGCAGGCCGCTGCCGGCGCTGAACCCTTCGTCATCGGGTAAAGCCTGGTAATTGACGACGATGTTATTCTTCTCCAGTCGCCGGGCAATTTCGGGGCCGCGGGCATATCCTACGCGCAGGATCACCTGGTGGGTTTCGGTGTAGTCGATTTTCGGGTCTCCCTCAACATGCAGGCCACAACTTTTCAGGGCCCGCGCGAAGGATTTGGCATTGGCTATGATTTGTTTCTGGTATTCGCCAGCGAAGGCGTTCATCTCATAAGCCGCCAGGAGCAGGCCCAGCAGGGTTCCCAGGTGGTGGTTGCTGAGGCTCCCGGGGAAAGTTCTCCGCGAGATGGCCTCCCAGAGGTCGTAGTAATCTGACGCTTCGTCATAGTTACTGGCGATAATCCCTCGCTGGGTTCCGAAGAAAGTCTTATGGGTGGAGCCGGTGACGATATCCGCGCCCTCCTGGAAGGGCCGCTGGAAATGCGGCCCGATGAGGCCGAGGACGTGAGCCATGTCGTAGAGGATGAAGGGCTTCTCTTTCATGGCATCCACCATTTTGCGCAGCTCGACGAGAGGCTCGCGGTGGATGACCATGCTTTTCCCAAGAATGATGAGCTCGGGTTTATGCTGGTGGAGATATTGTTCCGCACGCGGCAGGTCGATTTGATAAGGGTTTTCCTCCCGAACCGGGAAATTGATCGCGGCCGCTTTATCCGTCTGCGGATCGATGGCCAGAAAATCTCGTAAGGCGCCCATGGGCTGCGAGCTGAGGTGACCTCCGCGGCCCAGATGGTGGTTCATGACTTTGCGGATGCGCCTGGGCGGGGACTTGCGGTCGTAGCGGTTGAGGTAATCCACCAGGGAGCTGAAGACGGCGGCGTTGGCCATCTGTCCGCTAATGATCCTCGTTTCCACCACCGTACAGCCCAAATATCTCATCATTTCTTCCTGGAGCCTGCCTTCTACCTCTTCGATGAAGGACGTCCCCTGGTAGTAGTAGATCTCGGCATCGCCGAGGCTTTTGAAAAGCCGGTGCTCCGCGTACCGGGCGCTGGGGTCGGCGATGGATAACAGTTTAACGAGCGGGGAAGGGGTCTGCTCCGAAGGGATAAGGTTGAAGGTCTGCCTCTGCCTCCAGGCGGTGTTCTGGATAGCCTTCTTCCATAACGTCTGGACGGAAAATTCCAGCGGCTCCGGGGGCCGGGGTTTTTTGATGATTATCTCCCGGACGTGAACCGGCCGGGCATAGGGAGGGGCCACGGCGCTTAGATGACGTTTGACCACTTGCCCCGAGAGGAATTTTCCCCTGCTTAAGACTTTGATGGCCTGACGCTCTTTGAAACCAGCCGGTAAATAGGCCAAGACGAGCGCTCTGCGCCCGGTCTCCTGGGTGATGGTTGCCGCAATTCCCTCTCCTTGAAAC
>Ga0315289_10011537_pt1 | contig 12521 bp, 8 predicted proteins | sample YL17G11_40_MG_FD_203452 | JGI IMG/M metagenome (GOLD analysis project Ga0315289, IMG submission 203452) | Sediment microbial communities from Yellowstone Lake, YNP, Wyoming, USA - YL17G11_40 | ecosystem: Environmental > Aquatic > Freshwater > Lake > Sediment | place: USA: Wyoming | collected...
CACTGGCATTGAGTGCCTCGAAATACAAGCGCCCAATTCCCGGATAGGAAAAGACGGTCTCGGTGAGGATCGCCCCTCCAAATATACCCGGAATTTGGAAGACTACGATGGTGATGATGGGGATGAGCGCATTACGCAAGGCGTGTTTGATAATCACTACCCGCTCAATCAAGCCCTTGGCGCGTGCGGTGCGCACATAATCCTGGCGCAGCACTTCCAGCATGGAAGAGCGCATATAACGTGACCAGCCTGCCAGGTAAAGCAAGCTGAGCATCATCGCTGGTAGGATGATATGTATAAATCGATCCACAAAAGTGCCCTTGGTTATATTCAGCATTAACTCCAGGCTGCCTGGCTGCGCCTCGCGCACCAACACAGTCCCCCCCGAAGGCATATAAGGTAACCCCCAGTTTTTGAAGCTGTATGAGAAGAGCAGGATAAGCATCAAGCCGAACCAGAAGACTGGCATAGCCGAACCGAAAAAGGCAAAGGTGGTCACGGCATAGTCAGTCCCGCTGTATTGGTGCACACCAGAATATATACCAATGGGGATGGCTATGATGAGCGAAACCACAGTAGCGGTGGTCATCAGGATCATTGTGTTACCCAGGCGGCTTTTCAGCAGTGCTGTTACTGGCTGACCAGCTGCCAGCTTCCAAGACCAGCCGAAATCCGCCCGCAAGATGCCACGGTTAGTGCCATGGAATCCAGCATACTGCTTGAGCAGACCGGCATCTCCAGTCAGCCCGGAGATGTTCAGCCATAAGCCAGCTGAAGGACGTGGCAGGCCTGCACCGACCGGGAATTCGTAAGTGGTATTTTGATCAACGGTGACGGTGGACTTGATCCCACCCGCATCTGCTATAGTGATGACCTGTGCATCCACCTTGACCACACTGCCAAAGGTGATCAGATCAGCCGGGCGTGTTGCTTTGGGAGGAGGGCTGGCCTGGATGCGGTCTGCAGAGAATTGGCGTGTGCTAGTTTCCTTGCCCCACACCCAAATCACATAACCGGGTTTGAGCAATGCAGGGCTTGGGTCAGTCCAGAATCGGGCGTAATTCCACCTAGGTGTCTTCGCACCAGTATCCGAGTTAGTTTCAACCAGCTGCTGACCAGTGGCGCCGAGCAACGGATAGCGATAATTACCCAAACCCACATACAACCAATCCGCACCCAGCCAGTCATCACCAATCAGCCAGGTCAGATAGCGCAGGAAGATGGGCTTGTCCAATCCTAAATAAGCTTCCAAACGAGCCATATCTGCTTCTGAAGGGCGGCTCCGCCGGTCACCAATATTTCTCAACCCAGCCAAAGGTCCACCGGGGGCGATGTTGAGCAGGATGTAAATCGCTACTGTCGAGAGCAGCACCACGAGGATCATTTGGAAGACACGACGGATTAGATAATTGGTCATAAACACCTCCACAATAATTCATGCAATTCAGATAGAGCAAATTTCCAAAGCCTCCAATCATTTGAAGCTGTGGAAAGTTGCCCTACGGATGAATTATGAAGTTTTTAAAGTCACTAGTATTACTATTAAACTGAAGTGAGGTTCAATTTTGTTGTTTGATTCTTGGAAATCATTGATGGGATAAATCAACTTTCATCATAACCAGCCATTCACACCAAGCAGTCTGGTTGTGATTATTACATCATGCATCCGTAATAAACAGTAGGATGGTGGCAGCCTTTCGACTGCCACCATCGCTAGTTTATATATACGCTTTGACTAGATACATGTACTGCACGTATTACTTAGTGCAGCCAGCGCCGAAGTCAAAGTTCTCGACGTTCCACATCTCGCTGTTGGCGGTTGGGTCCATGATGAAGCCGCACATATCCGGACGGGTTGCCGCTAACTTGAGGCGAACAAACAAAGGCACCACTGGCAGCTGCTCAGCAAAGATTTTCTGAGCATCCTTGGCGGCCGTCTCTAAAGCTGGCTCGCCGGGCAACGATTGAAGCTGAGTGTTGCAGGCTTTATCGTAGTCGGCATTATGGAAACCAGGGTTGTTCTGACCAGACCAGCCATTTTCGGCTGTTGGCAGCTGGGTGCTCAGGTACAGATCGCAGGGCGGGGTAACGCCAGTTAACCAGGCGAACTCGCCCAGGTCATACAGACGACCATATAGCTTGCCATCCGGACCAGCAGCGAACCACTGGCTGGCGGGATAGTAGCTCAGGTTGACTTTTATTCCGCAGCCAGCCAAATTCTGAGCCAGAATCTGGGTGACCTGTTGCCGCATGGTCGAGTTAGTGGTCTCATAATTGAATTCGAGTGCGGTATTATCCGGAACGCCAACTACGCTTTGAGCAACACGTGGGGTGGCCGGGTCATTATCAGCATCCTTCCAACCTACCTCATCTAACAGAGCAGCGGCAGCAGTCGGGTCATACGGCCAGTGCTTGGCATCCGAGGCGAACATTGGGTGATTGGGCGGCAGATAGGTGTCGAGTACAACCGACTGACCAAACAGTACGGTATCAACCACCGACTGGCGATCCATACACATGGCAACTGCCTGGCGTAAGCGGGCATCACCGAAAGGTCCATCCGTGCTACCAGAGGCAACCCAACCAGCGAAGGCGCCGGTGTTCTGGATGGATTTGACAGGCTGAATATCGAAGTCAGCATGTTCCCAGGTAGTACCAGTGACGAAAGTGGCGTTGATCTGACCCTTGGCCTGCAGCTGGAGCAGCAGTTGTGACTGTCCATCCAGGGCTGTGGTCTGGTCAACGATATCGCACTCGCCTGCCAGGATGGCTGCGATGGCAGCATTGGCATCACCACCGGTGAAGCGATAGACCAGGTTGTCAATCTTGGGCAGGCCTTCGCTGGCGCGATAGTAGTTCGGGTTCTTGTGAGCAGTGATTTGCTCGCCCTTGGTCCACTCGTCGAGGATGTAAGGGCCATCACCAACCCACAGCTTCTGAGCATCGAACTGAGTTACCAGGTCAGCCGGGGTGTACTGCCCTAAGATATGCTCGGGTAATGGTTGCGTGATGTTGATGAAGTAGGTCGCGTCCATATAGCCAGGTAGACCGGTCCAAACGAGGGTAACATCATCCGCGGCTACATAAGAAGCGGTGCGGTCGAACAGGTAGCGGGTGGCATTCGGGACGTCTGGGCTACCACCCAGATTGAAGGAATAGACTGAGTCGGATGCCTTCAGAGGGGTACCGTCTGACCAGAGCAGACCAGATTTTAATGTGAAGGTGGCTGAAAGTTGGTCCATCTGGGTGACATTGGTGCCATCATATTCCACCGCACAGTCTGATGCACGGCATCCGGCTGGGCGCACCTGGGTACCTGCGGCTGCAGCCGTTTTAGCAGTCAAGGCAGCGGGATTACCAAGATCATCGACTACTGAGTCACCTTCCTTGACGTCTACAGGAGTGACCGCAGCATCGCCATCGGCCAGGCTGGGTGCTTTTTCGTAGATGAGCGGCTGGAAGGCGAAGGTGTTGGTGTCATAGGGAAGGGTTCCACCTTCATACATGGCTTCATTGACCTGGACGGCTGCCAGCATATTGCCACCGTAGAAGAACAGGGTGTCGGGCTCCTGGCCCATGCAGACAACCAGGGTCTTCGGGGCAGCTGCAGTGGCTACAACGGGCTCGGGGGTGGCGGTTACAACCACTTCCTGAATTACCGGGGTACCAGCTACCTGGACTTCCTGGGTCACAACGACGGTTTTGATAACTTCCGTCGGTGTGCATGCCGCGAGCGCTAAGGCAACGAGAGCCAAAAAGCTCAGGGCTAAAATAATTGATTTACGGGACATTATTTTCTCCTCCAAAGAGAATTTGGTTTGGTTTGGATTTTATTGCTTGATGAATTTGGGTCTTGCGTTCATAACATTACGTTATTCCCGAAGAACCACCTCCTTTCAAGGGGGGTTAGGTTAATTGTTGGAGAATAATTATAACGAAATCCTAACCTTTTGTTAACGTCTGAACTATACTCAAAATCCTCCAAATGGTCAATGGTCGCCTTTACATTCAATAGATGTTAGTCGACCAAAATCACGGACATCCTTCACCGTAATTAAACATCTCAAGATCCAAAAAAACACTCTCGGTCACCGCATGTTGAGGGATGCCACACAAATCGGGGCGTCCCACGACCACACGGTAATGCCAGTAGAGCGGTAGTGCGGGTAGGTCCTCAGCGAAGATGGCCTGTGCATCGGCATGCTTTTGAAGGTGTTGAGGCATATCAGGTAGTGAATAAAGGGCATCTAAGCAGGCTAGGTCATACTGCGGGTTACTATAGCCGCTGGCATTAACCCCTCCCCACCCTATTGGGTAGTCGGGATATGGACCAGGGATTTCATTGGTAAGGTACAGGGAGCATGGTGGTTCCACAGCTGTCATCCATGCAAACTGCGCCAGATCAAACTGGCGCCCGAACACTGGTCCGTTCGGGCCAGATGCCAGGTATTGCTGCACAGGTTGGGGGTCTATATCCGCCTGTATACCACATTGTTGCAGATCAGCCTGAATCATCTGTGCGGCTGTCAGGTGTTGAACATCATCTGAGGTCAGATACTGCATCCTGAAGGCTGTACCATCGGCAATACCTTCTACACCCTGTGCAGTACGCGGTGTAGATGGATCATTGTCCATCTCCAGCCAACCTACCGCCGTCAGAAGGTCGGAGGCAGACTTTGGATCAAAGGTATAGTGTCTCGCTGCAGAATTAAACAATGGATGCACAGAAGGCACATACAGGTCAGCTACTTGCATCTGCCCTCCAGAGAGGCGTTCAATCAATGCCTGGCGATCGATACACATTGCCACAGCCTGGCGCACTTCTCGGGAAGTGAAATAGGATGGACGTTCTGCGCTCAATGGAGTGATATCGAACTCCAACAAATCCCAGGCAAAAGAGGTCTGAAAGGCGAGGGAGATGCTTCCTTCATCGTGAAGCTGCAACAATGATTCAGTTTGTGCCTCAAGTCCGGCTGTTTGGTCCACCAAATCACATTCACCCGCCAGCACCGCAGATAGGGCTTCGCTGTCATCGGATACGAAACGATATACTAGGTTGTTGAAGTACGGTAGGCCTTCGACCGCCCGAAAATAAAGCGGGTTTGCGTGTAAAGAAATGTGGTCACCAGTGACCCAATCATCAATCACATATGCTCCCCAGCCGAGTGGTGTCCGGGAGGAAATTTCAGCGCTCGATAGATCGCTGACAGGGATACTCGCCCAGGCATGCTGGGGCAGAGGTGAGAAGAACTTTGTCTGATAAAGACCATCCATGAACCCAGGCACACCTGCCCATTCCGTGGTCAAGTCATCCAATGCTTTGTAGGAAGCAGTGCGGCTCACTCGCTCAGGCAGAGCTGATGGGTACAAGCTCCTGATAACTTCATAAGAATAAACCGAGTCTGCCGCAGTCAGAGGTGTGCCGTCCGACCATTGTATACCCGTCAGTAACTTGAAATGCACCACGAGCTGGTCCATCTCTACAGGATCCGTGCCCGAATAAGCCTGTTCACACCCAAGCTCAGTACAACCACTTGGCCGGTAAACCACCCCCTCCTCCAGGTTTGTCAGATTCCCCTGTGCATCCACGATCAAGTCTCCTATGCCCACTTGCTCACTCTGGAGCAGGGCATCCCCATCTGCTAATGATGGCATTTTTTCTAAAATGACCGGGGAAGCGGTGAAATTCTTGATGTCGATAGGCCCATCATAAATGGCTGCTAATACACTTTGCTCAGAAGTGGATACAGCGTCATAGAGAAAGAGTGAGCGCGGCTCATTTACCAAACAGATGGTCAGCAAGCGAGCAGGTTGTAATGTGGGGACAGCAGTCACTTCCTGAGATGGAAGAGATGTCAACGATGGGGAAATCTCACTCGCTTGGGTAGTCTGCTGCATAGGCGGGTTAACCGTGTTCAATCTCACTTGATTGCATGCCGCCAGCCCGATTAGCAGCGGGACTATCATTAGGATTTTAAGGTGCATGCTAACAAAGGCGCGTCTGGATACCAAACTGGAAGGAATTCTCATTAATCCAGGTAAATAGTGTTTGTGGCCAATCGTTCGAATGTGATGATGGATAAGATTTATATTGAGGATGAAAGAGGAGGACGGTCAGGTCAATTTTACTGCGTGAGGCGTGAGCCGCTTCCCATAATAAGCGTGCACGTCCATTATCAGGGGGACGTTGCCGGTACACCCAGTTTTTTAGCAATTTGCGCAGAAGCGCATCTGATTTTTTGTCCATAACTCACCGCCTTTGAACCAATTGAAAGGCTTGATGTAAACCAAGCTGCTCCAATAATCATTGGTCGTCAATAGAGTAACGATCTATCTTAAGTAAATTCATACTGCAGCTCGGGTAAAATCTCACCTGCCAATAAGCCCAAGCTTTGTTTCAATGCCTGACGACCATAATGCAAGCGGGATTTAACCGTGCCCACTGGAATGTCAAGGATCTCAGAAATTTCTTGTAAGGAGAGGTCGTTGATGTAATAAAGAACAACCACTCCTCGGTGGGAAAGGGGCAGCGAAGAGACTGCTTGTTGTACTTGCCGCCAGGAGTCATCCATCTCTGCCTGGTAAGCAGGAGTATCCTTGCGCGTGCCTGACAGCCAGTCAGCTACATCCTCTAACGGACGTAGCCAGCGCTGTCGCCGTTTGACCCAGGTATATGACAAGTTGGTCGTCATACGATATAACCAGGGTTCCAGAGGTCTGCGTGGATCGACGTGATCAGCGAATCGATGCAAACGCAGGAAGACATCGTGCAACAGATCTGCCGCTGCCTCCGAATCTCCAGTGATTGCTATAGCAGTGCGGAAAACCAATCCCCGGTGACGGTCATAAAGAACACCCAATGCTTCGAGACTGCCAGCTTGCAAACTGATGATCAATTCAGAATCTGAAATCGCGTTTATCTTCTCCGCACAAATCGACATGCCATCTTCCTTGATTAATCTACTCTATTGACGTAGAAATGGTTCAACAACGATTTTTATAATGACGAAAAACCACACAGGAGGAATCCAAACCATGTGGGTAAATAAGATCTTTTCAAGTATTTGACTTATAAAACATACTACAAAATAGATTATACATCTATCTGCAATAATTAACCTGATTTTTATAACCAGTAATACTTTACATTAGTCATATTCATCCTGGCTCAGCCGCATTTTCACGTACGAAGCATAACGTTCAGGATGAATCTCACCTTGTTCCAAGGCTGTCAGGACAGCGCAACCAGGCTCGTGTGTATGTGTACAGTCATTAAACTGGCAGGCATCCACCAGACCGCGCATCTCAGGGAAATAACCATCGAGCTCCTCCGGGCGGATATCCCATAGAGCCATTGCTTTAAGGCCGGGCGTATCTGCCACATAGCCTCCACCCGATAATGGGAACAATTGGCGTACAACGGTTGTGTGCCTACCTTTCTTTGTCTGTTGGCTTACGGAGCGTACTGCCAAACCGAGCCCTGGCTGAATATAATTTAAAAGGCTAGATTTGCCAGCCCCAGATGGACCAGCAAAGACCGAAAGCTTTCCCCGGAGCCTCTCAGCTAATTCCATCAGGCCAACCCCACTTTTGGCTGAAGTATAAATGAGGTGGTATCCCAGGGGTTCATAATGGGAAAAAAGCTCTTCTGCACGAGCACGACCCACTAAATCCACTTTATTCGCCACGATCAAAGCCGGGATGTATTGCTTTTCAGCCACCACCAGGAAACGATCCAACATTCCCGGCCGCAATTCTGGTCTGGCGCATGCAAAAACAAAAACTGCCTGGTCTGGATTGGCGATGATGATCTGCTGATATTCTCCGCGGGGGGTAGGAGCTATACGAGAGAGTAAATGTTGACGCGGTTCAACTGCTTCAATCATCCCTGCTGCGTCTGATAAAGGTGATACCTGCACCCAATCACCCACCGCTACAATATCCCCCAGACGCTTGCCTTGCTTCAACCTGCCACGTAAACGACAAGTGATACTACCCATTTCAGTCTCAACGGTATAAAAACCAGATTGGGAGCAAATAATCAAGCCACGCAAGCTATTTACATGTTTCTACGGGGTTGGGGTTTCAGTCACTTCAGGTGTGGCCGTCTCCGTCACTTCAGCTGTGGGAGTGGCTACCACGCCTATCTGTGCTTCCCAAGGATAGCGCATCTGTGGACTGCCCAGGAAATAAATTTCCAGGACGCGCCGGAAGATCGGTGCTGCCACCACCGAGCCTTCACCCCCATTCTCCACCAAGACGGCCACGGCTATATCGGGGCGATTTTCGCGCCCGGCAAAAGTATAACCTGCAAACCAGGCATGTGGGTCGCTATAGCCAGATTCTGCCGTTCCCGTTTTCGCTGCCACCGGAATACCTGTGCTGTTGACGAAGCTGTTTATGCCATATGCGCTGGTGCGATATGCCGTCCCACGCGGGTTCATGACTACACTGACCATGGCCTCTTGGACTATCGACAGATTTTCTGGTGAGACGGGTAAAGTTCCGCGTACGGTGGGGGTAAAGACGTAAGTCGGATCACCAACTACAGGCACAATTCGATCAATGACGTGGGGGGTGTAAAGCGTTCCGCCATTACCCACTGCAGCAATAAAGTCAGCCACCTGAAGCGGGGTGATTAACGTATTGCCTTGGGCAATAGCCAGGTTAATCGCGTCCACCTCACTGGTTGGGTCGGGTATTTTGCCAGCAGCATCACCAATTTCAATCCCGGTTGTGCTGCCCAAACCGAACCCGCGTGCCATATCTGATATGGCGGTAAACATGCCCCGCTTATAAAAATCCAATCCAATATGCCAGAAGAAGGGATTGCATGAGCGCATTAAACCTTCTGGCAGGGTCAGTAACCCGCTGGCTTGGGTTTTACCATCCTCCAGGTAATGATCATAGGTCCAGTCATGCGGCTCCATACCTGTAAGTTCGGTAAAAAAGTAACCGCAATTGTATTCGCTATCCTTGGTGTACAACCCACTCTGCAATGCCGCCGACATGGTCACAATCTTAAAGACTGACCCGAGCGGGTATAGGCCTTGGGTTGCCCGATTGAGCAGTGGATTTGTTGGGGCAAACAAATTCTTGATCAAATAGCTGTAATTGTAGTTGGCTGGCTCGAACAAATTGGGGTTAAAACCGGGCGAAGAGAGCATCGCCAGCACCCTGCCAGTATCCCGCTCCAAGACAACGATGGCACCTGACATGCCCGCACTAAGGGCGTTACTGCGCTGCAAACCAAGCTGCAAGTCATAATCGAGGGTGGTATAGACTGCCTCGGCAGGCTGAGGCTCCCTTGACCCAAGCTGGGTAATGATATTGTTATTAGGAGCGACTACATATAAGATCCCACCACGCACACCCGCGAGTGACTTTTCTGCGAAATATTCCAGCCCATCACGCCCCACGCGTTCATCGACCCGGTAACCCAGACGTTTGTATTTATCCACTTCCTCCGGCTGAATCAGGCTCATATAACCTAATACATGAGGAGAAGTGCCATCATCAAAATAATAGCGGGTGCGAAATGGCGACAAGATCACCCCCGAGTAACCTGCCAGCACTGCCTCGCGCGGAGCAAGGGCATCCACGGATATATCAGCGACCGGCAGATAATATCCAAAAGGACGCCAGGCTTCAATCATCCCAGATAAAGTCTCTGGATGAACACCTGTCAGAAGATAAATTTCACCGAGCAGCCCATCTTCCTGGTTGGGATCCACTGCAGCAGTATCTAAACCAATGGCGACGGCATCCGCTTGAGCCACCAGGGCGCTCCCATCGTTGGAATAAATATTCCCGCGCGAAGGAATGCGATAGTCCATCAATAGATGATTCCCCCCACGCAGCTCAGGTAGGATCAACGAATCGTCCCACTGGATCCGCCATTCACTGTTTTCCAGGATCAGGTTCATCATTGTCTCACGTTCGATATCACCGACAAGGATGCTATGCAAGATCACTTTATATCCCACCTGGCCACTTTCTGGATTTTTCAAGGAAGAGAGAATCTCATAATCCCAACTGCTCAGGGCAGCTTCATTCGCCACAGCCTTGTAACGGGTAGTGAAATCTGCTTCGTTGATTGCATCCTGACTGACTTTGGTTAACAAGGCATACATGGCGGGATATTCCTCCGCCTTCCAATGGTCGAGATAGGATTGTGCCACTTCCCGTGGGTCTGGAACGCTGGTGGTCTCGACTTGTGGTTCAGGCAGGGTGGAAGTTGGGAGTGTAGTTATAGTCGAGGTTTGGGTGGGCAATGGTGATTGACTGCATCCAAGCAGGATGAGTGGCATGACAATAAGGATCAAGAGGCGAATTTTCATAACTTTATAAATCACACATCTTTGAGGAGATTAATCTTACCATTCAACTTTAAACAAAATCCTGGGGCTTCTCCTGTAAAATCCGATGGAAGACAGGGCAATCATACCCAAGAGCAGCTTGACAAGCCTGAGGTACATCCACAATCGGGGTTATGCCTAAATGGTTTAAGTTGCGAGCCAGGTGGCAAAGTGGCAAACCCATCACATTAGCAAAACAGCCCTGCAACCTTTCAACGGGATGAAAGCTAGCATGTTGAATGGCATATGCGCCGGCTTTATCCATCGGGTCACCACTTGCGACATATGCTTCAATCTCTTCATCGCTATAATTTCGCATCGGAACATCTGTAGCGCACAAATCGGACAGGATTGTACCATCTTGGGCGCGCAAGATTGAAATCGCTGTGAAGACCTGGTGGGTGTGCCCGCGTAACCTACGCAGCATTTCAACCGCTTCACCTTGATCGCCAGGTTTGCCAAAAATCTCTGTTATTCCGCTCGTATCGCGATCTATGACCGCTGTATCAGCGGCAACGATTGCACCATCAACACCTGCCTGGCTGGAGGCTGTAAATGTCTTGCTTTTGGCAATCCGCTTTACATATTCCACTCCATCTTCATTGGACAGAGGTGATTCATCTACCTGCAAAGGCAGGAGGGTATACTCCCATCCAAGGGAAAGTAACTCCTTCCGGCGTGGAGAACTGGAAGCCAGATAAAGCTTAGTATTAACCCCTGTACCAGTGAGCATATCCGGCGATTGTAACACACTCTCATACTGGTTCTTTCCTCAAAGGCGTTGTAAAATGAGAGGGCGGTTTTTGAATTATTGCGTTTAGGAGATGCTGATGCGCGAATTACAAGAACGGATCAGGCGTGAGGGTAAAAACCTGGGCAATGGCATCCTCAAAGTAGATGGGTTCATTAACCATCAAGTGGACCCGATTTTGATGGATGCCTGTGGAAGAGAACTAGCGCGTCGTTTCAAGGACATCGAAGCAACAAAGGTGTTGACAGCTGAAATTTCTGGCATCGCTCCAGCAGTATCTGCTGCTTATCATCTAAAATTGCCCGTCGTCTATGCCCGCAAGCACAAGCCAATTACGATGCCTGACCAGGTCTTCCTCACCCTCAGTCCATCTCATACGAAAGGGCGCATGGTCGAATTGATCATTTCACCAGAATATCTGGGGGACGGAGAACGCGTTATTATTATTGATGACTTTCTGGCAACCGGCGCAACCATCCTGGGGTTGGTACGCTTAGCTCAAACCGCAGGCTCAACCATTGTAGGAGTTGGAACACTGATCGAAAAAACCTTCGAGGGCGGTCGGCAAGCATTATCTTCCCTGGGGGTGCCGATCGAAGCCCTGGTACAGATAACTTCGATGGAAGGTGACCAGATCATATTTGCCTCAGAAGAGGGGTAATGGACGCAATTGCAGTCCTCGATTTTGGCTCCCAATATGCACAGCTAATCGCCCGACGTGTGCGCGAAGCCCATGTGTATTGTGAGTTATTCCCATGGAATACATCACAAGAAATAGTAATGTCGCTGAAACCCAAGGGGTTCATCCTATCCGGTGGACCTGCGTCAGTCTACGACCCTACGGCACCGCTTGTCCAGGCTTATATCCTTAAAAGCCGACTGCCAATATTGGGAATCTGTTATGGGATGCAAGCACTCACCAATACTTTAGGCGGGGCAGTGGCAGCCTCGACCAAACGTGAGTATGGCCCAGCAGATGTGGAGACGGTTCGTGCCAACCCGCTTCTGCCTGAGGACAAGCGATCGGTATGGATGTCACACGGCGATCGCATAGAGCGAGCTCCTGAAGGATTTGTCACACTGGCCAGCAGTGCCAACTCACCCTTCGCGGCAATTGGGGATTTAGACCGGTGTTACTTTGGTGTTCAGTTTCATCCTGAAGTACGTCATACACAGGGGGGGAGTGAAATTCTACGCCGGTTTGCGGTTGAGATTTGCGCTGCTCGACCTGAATGGACGGCCGAATCCATCATCACAGAAGCAATTCACCGCATCCAATCGCAGGTGGGCAAGGAACGTGTTTTATCAGCTGTGAGTGGGGGGGTTGATTCCAGTGTGGCGACGACTTTGGTTTATCGTGCCGTGGGTGACCAGCTGGTGGCCATATTCGTGAATAATGGTCTCTTGCGCCT
>Ga0315289_10011539_pt1 | contig 12519 bp, 11 predicted proteins | sample YL17G11_40_MG_FD_203452 | JGI IMG/M metagenome (GOLD analysis project Ga0315289, IMG submission 203452) | Sediment microbial communities from Yellowstone Lake, YNP, Wyoming, USA - YL17G11_40 | ecosystem: Environmental > Aquatic > Freshwater > Lake > Sediment | place: USA: Wyoming | collected...
GTGGAGCGCCCTGGCGGAGCGTGGCGTAGAGGTCGCGGTAGAGTTGCCGCTCCCAGGCGCCAAAGTCCTCGGCCACTTGGCAACTTTCCTCGTGCCAGGGCAGTTCTTCGCTGTTGTACGACCGGTCAGGCGTGGGCCGGGTGTCCAGCACCAGCGGCGGCACTTTAGCCGGGTCAAAGTACTTCCAGCGGATGGTTCTGCGGTCGCTGACCAGGCTGCCCTGCGTCCCCATCACCAGCCAGTTGTCCTGCGGATAGGCGCAGGCGTGCGTCAATTCGACGTCAACCAGGGGGCCACTTTTAGGGCGCAGGATGAGTTTCACGTGGCTGTCAGCGTCGCCCGCGTAGAGCGGCGTGGCGACCGTGTGGCAGAAGACGTCGGGGTCGGGATCGTCAATGAGGAGCATGGCCCAATCCACCATGTGCGCGCCGTAGTTGTTGAGGATGCCACCGCCGTAGCATTTGAGCGTCTGCCAGTCCCAGCGCCGCCGGAACTGATGGACGGCGATGCGGATTTGGAGAATGCGGCCCAGCACGCCCGACCTGATGATCTCCATGACCTTCTGGACGTCGGCAGCGTAGCGATAGTTCTGGTTGACGGTCAGGATGCGACCGGTATCTTCCGCCACGGCGATCATCTCGTCCACCTCGGCCAAACTTTTGCCCATCGGCTTTTCGACGAGCACGTGCATCCCTCGCTGCAGCGCCGCAACCGTGTGGCTGGCGTGCAGTTGTGTCGGCGTCGCGACGACCATGAGTTCGATCTCGTCGTCGGCAACGAGGTCCGCGTAGTCGGCGTAGGCCCGGCAACCGAAGCGTTCTGTGGCCTCCTCCTGCCGCGTGACGTCGGGGTCGCACACGGCGACGAGCGTAAACTGGTCCGGCAGAGCGGCTATGGCGTCCGCGTGGATGTCCCAGCCGCTGCGGCCCAGGCCGGCGATGCCGGCTTTGATGGGAAGTGTGTTTGTGTTGGGTTGTGACATGGCTTGAATTCCTTTGGGAGTGAAACGTGAAACGTAATTCGTAATTCGTAATGCGTAATGCGTGAAACGTGAATTTGAGTGCTCTATGACCGCCAACTGGCATATTTCGGATGATCCTCGCCAATCGGCAGCGTGACGGCCTGGCCCATCTGGGCGGAAGCGTAGATGGCCGTGATCAGCTCCAGCGCGGCGCGGGCGTCGGCCAGCGTGACGGGCAGTTCCGTGCCCTGCCGCAGCGCCTGGTGAAAGCGGTAAAACTGGCCCCCAAACCCTTCGGGCAGCGGCACGAAGCGGGCCAGCGCCTCCTCGATCTGCTGCGCCAGTTCCGGCGAGTCGCCGATGAAGGTCCAGGGAGCGGCGGTGTTGTTGTACGGCCGGGTGTTGCTTTCGGCGGCCAGGTTGCGGAAGCAGAAACGATGGCGGCTAATTTCCGCCGCCGAGCCGGTCGTCACGGAAAGCGAGGCCAGCGAGCCATCGGCCATTTCAAGCGAGGCAGACACGCAATCCTCCGTCTCGATCGGGTTGACCAGCGTGGCAGCGCGGGCGAAGACGCTCCTGGCCGGCCCCAGGACGTAATACAGCACGTCGTGCGCGTGGATGGCCAGCGTGACGGACGCGCCGCCCAACTCCGTCGCCCATTTGCCCCGCCACGGCACGGCATAGTAGCCCGCCCGTCGCCTCCAGGCAGTCTCCACGGTGGCCATAAAGGCCCGCCCTGCCAGTCCTGCCCTGATCAGGAACTTGAATTTTTGCACGCCGTGGCCGAAGCGGTACTGAAAGATCGGCATTGCCCGCTTGCCGGACTGCGCCTCGGCCTGGATCAGTTCGTCTATCTCTTTGAGCGAGCCGGCGACGGGCTTTTCGCACACGGCGTGCTTGCCCGCCGCCAGCACCTGTTGCACCTGCGAAGCGTGCAGGTAAGAGGGCGTACATACGTCGATCACGTCCAGGTCGTCCATGCGGCACAGGTCGGCCAGGTCGGTGGACACACGCGGGATGGCGCATGCTGCCGCCAGAGCGCGTGCCCTGGCCTCGTCCGCGTCACATACGGCCACGACTTCGAACTGCTCCGGCAGGCTCTGGTATGCGTGGACGTGGGCCTGGCCAATGCCGCACCCGACGACGCCTACTCTGAATTTGCCATCCATAACGCGGTCCCCTGCCGCAGTCAAATTTATCGGACACGGATGGACGCGGATGCCACGGATTGTCACAGATTATCCAAAAATATCCATGGGCATCCATCCTATCCGTGTGCATCCGTGTCCAAATGTTCCTTGATGAAGGCCAGGTTGTGGCGCAGCGCTTCGCGGCTGGGGCGCGCCGCGCTGAAATCCTCGACCGAAAGCCACCCGTCGTAACCAACTGCTCGCAGCGCAGCGAAGAATTGGGGAAAATCCACCACCCCGTCCTCCAATGGTGCCCAGGTGGCCGTCCACACGCCACCACGCTCGGGCCGGGCAAACGCGCCGTTTTTCACGTGCACGTGCGCCAGGTAAGGCCCCAGCAATTCGAGGCCGAGACGGTAATCCTCGAAGCCTTCGTAGACCATGTTGCCGGGGTCATAGATCACTCCGATGGCCTGGGGGTCGAAGTGCGAAACCAGCCGGTGGGACAGCGAGGCGCTGGGGCAAATCGTCCGGTGGTGGATCTCGACCAGTGCCCTGACACCGTATCGCAGCGCCAGTGCTTCGACCTGCGTCAGAAAGGCTTTGGCGGCGGCGAAGCGCTGGGCATAGGAAGCGCCGTCCAGCGACCCCACGCCCACCCGCATCTGCGGCGCACCGGCGATCTGGGCGAAGCGGAGGCCATCCTCGGTAGCGGCGAGATCGCCCACCGCGATGTACGTGCCCAGCGTGGGTATGGCAAGTCCCGCCGATTCCGCAAGAGAGCGAGCGCGGTGAGCCTCGGCCTCGGTGGGCGACAGCGTGCACTTGTTGTTGCCCCAGAAAGAAGGCGGCTCGTTGCGCCGTTCTGGGGGCACGCGCGTGACGCGCCACTCCACGCCGTCGTAACCTGCCGCTTTCAGTTCCTGCACAGTCTCCTCGGGGGTCAGATCCGGGAGCATGACGGTAAAGACGCTGAGTTCCATTGTAGACTCCTTCTAACCTCTAAACTCGCACTTCACTGGGGCGACGGATGCCGCCCTTGCGCTTGAGACCAAACCCATACAGATAAATGTCGGGAACGTGAATACGTCCTTCTGTCGTCAGACGCAAGATGCCAATTTGGAGCATGTCACGGATCAGCCGATTGGGATCCTGCGACACGGGGGGCCGCTCCACGCCACTCCAATCTACCTCTCGCAGCAGTTCCATAAGTCGCTCTCTGGTCATTGGCACCTGCTGCCCCTGCAATGGGAGCCGGACAGCCCCTAGCCACGGGTATTCTTCTTCCAGTTCCTGGATGCGTCTCTCGGACACTTGCTCTATCGCTGCGCCGAAAGACACGGGGGCAAGCAAAGTCCCCGATGCCCTGTGGTTCGTCACTTCATCTTCGGCAGCCAACGAGAAAAGGTTGATGATCGAACGGGGGACGATTTCGCCGTTGGCATCCTGAAGATGGTTGGGGATCCACTCGAAGGTGCGCCCCTTCTTAGGGCCACGCCCCATAAACTGGCCCATCAAGCGGTGTACAGCTCTGCGCAGTGCATCGTCAGTGGGCCAGGGTGATTCGTAGATCCAACCCAGCCACTGATCCTCACGGAATTGAAACAGGCCTGCCTCTTCCAGAAAGGTACGGCAGGCTTCATCCTGGTTGGCCCACAGTTTAAAGGCCAGTTGATAAAGTTGAGTGGGTGTCCAGCGCAGATCGAGTTTGTTACCTTCCAGTTTGGACGCGTCGGGGAAGTTCAGGAATTCGGCGGAAAACAAATCGCGTCGCAGAAAAATCTTGGGGCGGATGCGCTGCCAACGCCGCCACTGTCCTAACCAAAACTGCAAGAGGGCCTGGATCAGCGCGCGCTTTTGATCCCACTCTACGGCCATCACGTCCAGGTCATCGTAAGTGGCAAACAGGTAACGCTGTTGTCTACCTAACTCGTCGTCCAAACGATTGAGCGCGGCTTCGACATCTTCAAGCAATTTGACCAACTCTGTGTGCCATTTCGAAATACTGCTCAGGTCGGCCAACGCATTGGTCAAGGAATCTGGCAAGGCACTGCGGAGCAAGGCACTTTCCTTCCCACCCTGCCTGATGATCGTTCCTACCAGCAACCCACGCCAGAAATCAACCAAATCGGTACGGGGTCTATCCTGGGCGAATCGTTGCAACACAGTCTCCCCAGGAAATGAAACAGGGAGCGCCGGTGTCGGGCTGGTCGAGAACCCACGAAGCCAGATAGCGCCGGACGACCGCCCTTCGTATTCCAATGCTGCCGGCCCATCGGGCAAATTGATCACCCGGAACAGGTGCGACTTGCCAGCCCCACGCCCTCCGACGATCAGCAAGATGTCCGGTTCCAGTGCGTGTAGGTGTGCGCGGATGGGTAAGGTAAGGCGGAGAAGTTCTGCCGGTTCCAGCGCTTCCGCTTTCGCTCCTAACTCTCCAATGGCCGCCAACCCGTTCAGGATCTGGACACGCTGCGACTCTAGCATGGTCATAACGTCTCCCTCTGTACGTACGCCCCCATCAGTTGCGCCAGGCGTGCATACGGACCGTCTGGACGAGTGAGTAAGTCCACCACTTGTACCAGATTTCCCACGTTCAGCAATTCATCTTGATAAGGAATAGGCAGGCCATAGGGTGCCTCTGGGTCGGCAGTGTCCGGTATATCTTCAGTGGCGCGATAGTAATACTGCTGGAAAAGTCCCATGCTATGCTCGCGGAAGCGCGTATTTGCGTCGGGATCAAAACGTTCAGGCGTGACCATAGCGTGGACCAAGAATGCCTCACGTCGCTCTTCAGCCATGCCGAGAATCGGCAAGACGATTTCTAATCCTGCCCAACTTTGTGGTGTGTCCAACCCGAACAATACGTCCAGATGGCTCATACCATTCATCGAGAGGCCACCCAGATCGTGCAAGCCAGCACGAACGTCCAACAAAATGTACTCAGGCCTGTATTCCCGTCGAATGTGGTCCAGCAGTTCGGCCAGTGGGTTGACCTCCTCACTGACAAAACTCTCAAAGTCCAGACGGGCTATCTTCTCCAGAAATGCGTTATTCAGTCTCCCGGCGGTGAATACCCGGATAGGTTCTCCGTCTCCAATGAGTTGGGCCTGGTTTTGGACCGCTGCGTAGAGACCGAGGTTGGCAGGCCGCTGGCCCAGCAGTCCCATTTCCAGCAGGTAGTCTATAATCCCATCCTCCGGCGGCGTAATGCTCCCCAGGAGCAGCGTACCAACGCCGGGTGCTTCCAGGTCCAGGTCCAATACGACCACACGCCGGCGAGCCCTGGCCAGGAGCAGAGCGATAGCCGCCACAGCGGTGGTCCGACCGACACCGCCCTTGAAGGAATAAAACGAGATGATCGGCGGGTTGGCCGGGTCATCCAGCGTCCATGGGGGGCGTACCGTGTGTCCTATCCATGAGGACTTGGAAAAAATCCGCTCCACCCTGTACCACTGAAGTGCGCCCGCCAGACGAGTTGGTGCAGCATGCCAGGGTTGACGGCTGGACTGAACGACATCTTCCATGGCACGATAGACCGGATCAGAGCGTTCCCTGGTGTGCCAAATCTGCTTTCCCCAGTAGGGGCCCAATCCCTGGCTCAATTGCTGTGCCAATGCACTGCGAACGGAGTTCCAGTTACGGGGAGCACCTTCCTTGAAATCAAGTACCAGCCGTACGCGCCCCCTCAGGTCGCGTATGACTGTCACAGATGTCAGGGCGTGGGCAATTGGGGAAGCCTCCACAACACGGACGGTAATATTCAGCACTTCATCAAACAGACTCATAGCGGTATATCCTCCACAATGCCGTCCAATACCAGCTCGATCAGAACCGACCGGCCGATGTGCTGAGCTTCGGCGACAATCACTTGGAACTCGTTATCGGGCAGAAAACCAGTGGCTTCGTAACGATGTTCTGGTCGCCACTGGCCTGCTCCTGGTCCTCCTGGAAACAGAGTAGAGATTGGATAGCGCCGTGAGGCCGGGGTAAGCAAAACTGCCATTTCCAATGCCTCGCCTGTCAAAGCGATCAGGTTGTGGCCTAACAGTCGTAAGAGGATGCCAGGCGCCGTATGCTCGAGCAAGGCTTTCAACGAGCATTCGGCAATGTACCCGGCCAGGTAGGCTGCCTCTTGCCAACGGTTGGCAGTCGCCAAGAAATCTACATTGTCCCAGTGACGGGCAGCAGCAGAGGCATAATCTTCCAACGGGCCACCTCCTGAACACCTGACAGTACTCGTATTGTACTTGTTTTGCCCGAAGAGACAAACTGCTTTTGCCCGGTTCAGCCAAGCAGCCATAGTGGAGGGATCATTCAGGGAAGCCGGTATGGACGGGTACGCCGGGGCGCTGGTCAGCGCCGGCCTCTGTGATTGGCAGCGATGGCACTGCCGCTTAGCGCGAGCGCCAGCACGCCGATGAGCAGCCACGGCCGCTTGGGCGGGACGGCCGGAACCGGGATGGGAATGGGCGTGGGAGATGGGGTGAGCGTGGGCGTGGGAGTGAGGGTTGGGGTGGGCGTGAGCGTCGACGTGGGGGTGGGGGTGCGTGTGGGCGTGGCCGTCGGCGTGGGGGTCGAGGTAGGCGTGGAGGTGGGCGTCGGGGTCGGCGTGAAGGTCGGCGTGGGAGTGGGCAGCGCGTTCGGGTCGGGCGTGGCGTTGGTGTCCGCGTTTCCTGCGGTTGGGGGAGTCGGTGACGCAGGCGGAGGGGCGGTGTCGGCGCTTGCCGCGGCCTCCTCGACCAGCATGAACGGCGCGCCGCCCAGTTGGCAGCCCTGCGCGCAGTTCGCCCCGGGCAGGTCAACGAAATAGTAGCCGCGTTCGGGATAAATATAGTAGGCCGAGCCCCACACGTCCACCAGGAGTGCCCGCGTCGTGCGCGCCGCAACCATGGCGGTTTGGGGTTCGGGCGTGCGCGCCCACACGACGGTCGTCGTGCGCGCGCCGCGGTCTACTGTCACGAGCGAAATCTCGTCCCGGCGGTCCCAACTGCCGCGCCGGAAGCCGGCCAGGTAGGTCGTCGCAACCTGGTAGGCGGTGAAGGCGGGGCGGCGGCCGCCGTCCGCCTGTACCAGCCCGAAGGGTTCGGGGTCGGCGGCCTGGTCGGTGGCCGTGTCGGCCATCTTGTAGACAGCGATGCGCTCGGCACCAGCGGCGATCTCCAGGCTGAACGCCTGCACGATGAAGAACGCCTGCTCGTCGGGCGAGACGCGCGAGAGATAGGCGTTCGTCTCCGCGATCCAGAAGGGCTTGTAGATGCCCCGGTTGTGCAGCAGGCCGTAATAGTGTGCCGTGATGTCATAGATCTTCTCAGGCTCGTGGTAGAGGTGGAGCGTCGCGACGTCGAAGTAGTAGTTGTTGGCCGCAGCGTTGGGGTCGGCGACGAGCGCGTCGAGAAATAAGCCGAACCAGTGCTCGTTGTGCCAGTGGGTGATGGCGGGCAGGTGGACGACCGCGTTGGGGTTGGTCGCTTTGGCGGCGGTGTAGGCCACGCGCAGCAACTGGATAAAGTCGGCGATGGAGCCGCCCCACGTCATGTCCGGCGACCCTGGGGCGATCTCGGGCTCGTTCCAGATCGTCCAGTGGTCAATGCGGCCGGCGTAGCGCCCGACGATCGTGCGCACGAAGGTGGCCCACCGGTTGCTGGGGTCGTCCACGGGGAGGTACAGGCCCTGGGGGACGCCCGGGCCGATGCCGACGTCGGTGGCCCAGCCGGGCGTCGTGATCAGCAGCCCGACGACCTGGCGGCCCTGCGCCAGTTCGGTGGCGAGCATCTCGTCGGAGATGGGGACGACGTCCCATTCGTCGGGGCTGTTGGTCTGGATGCGGTTCCACTCGAAGGTGACGCGCGTCCAGCCCGCGCCGAGTGCAGTTGCGGCGGCCGGGTTGGCGTAGGCCTCGACGACGCCGAAACGGTAGTCGGGAATGCCCGCCGCGACGGCCGTTGCCGGCAGGCCGAGAGCAGGCAGGACAAACGCCATCCATACTGCGACGAACAAGGCGATGCGAATCCACGATGTCCTCATAAGGCAGTCTCAAATTAAAATCAAATTTGCTGGACGCGGATGAACGCGGATGAACGCGGATCGCTTCCTCCCTCCCCCTTGCAGGGGGAGGGTTGGGGTGAGGGTGGGCGCACCACTCAGCAAGTCAAGTGGAAGGCGCCGGCGGTCCGCCGTCGTTCCCGCAGGTCGTTGTACGTCTGCCAGGCCTCGTCTGTGCGGGCGGCCCGCAGTTCGATGCCCGCCGCTTCCACCGCCTGGCGGGTCTCGTCCGGTATTTTCATCAGCCCGTAGGAGCCGGTGCCCACCACCAGCACCTCTGGCGCGGCGTCCAAGACCTCCTGCAGGTCTTCCACGGCCAGCCTGTGCCCTTCCTTACGCCACCAGTCCGCCACCACCCGTTCCGGCAGCAGGATCAGGTCGCGCGCGTGCGTTTCGCCGTCCACTGTCATGTGTCCGAACCGGTAATCCTGGATCGTGGGAATCGCCATCGTTCACCTCCATCCGCTACCCTGGTCAAGCCCCACATTCACAATCCCCCAGTATACCGCAGATGGACGTATGGGCAAGAGGGTCTTCCTTATTGCTCTTGCCACAGACTGACTCGCTCCTCCATCAACGAGCGGGCCTCCGCCAGCGCAGCCGGCCGGATGTCCACCGGGAAGCGACCGTGCAAGGGACTGATGCGCGCGCCCAGCGCCGTCGCCGCCCAGAAGAGCCAGGCGAACGGGCGCATGAATGCGCTCAGGTCAACCGCGCGCCGCAACTCTGCTAGCGTCGGGTCGTCCCAGCCGCCGAACAGCCCGTAGAAGAAGGCAAACAGCGGGTACGAGACCAGGATGCCGATGAGGAAGATGAGCACACTGGTGACCTGGTCGCCTCGCCACAGGAGCCCGGTGGCCCAGCGCAGCACCCCGTAGTGGGCTGCCCCGGCCAGGAGTGGTGCCGCCAGCGACTGCCAGAAATAGAAGCGCTGCGGGAAGCACAGGCGGTGGTTGATAAAGTAGGCGACGATGTCCTTGGTCAGCAGGCCGACAAAGTAGGCGACGATCAGCGCGATGATCTGGAAGCGCGCCAGGAGCAGGTAGACCAGGACGATGCGGATGACCTGTTCCATGCTGACCAGCGCGAACATGAGCGAGGGACGGTTGGCGGCGCGCTGGACGTTGTCGCCGACCCACGACGGGTACTGGATCGCGCCCCAGATAATGAGCGGCACGGCGTAGAGCGCGGCGCGCTTGAACTCCGGCCCGCTGGCCCCCAGGATGAACCGGTCGGCCACCGCCAGGAGCACCGCGCCGATGAAGGCACTGAGCATCCCGCCCCACTTGTAGGCCAGCGCCGAATAGTACTGGCTCAGCGCCCGGCGGGCGTGCGAGATGGCCTCGGAGATGGATGGCATCAGGTTGTTGTACAGGCTGGCCAGCGCGTTGTAGGCGAAGATAAAGTTCTGCGCCAGGCCCCAGTTGCCCCAGATTTCGGCATAGTTGACCAGCCGCATCTGCGTGATCAGGATTTCCAACGCCTGTCCCGTCGCCCACGCGGCCGACCCCAGCATCTCGAACGCGCCGAAGCGGAAGGCGCTCTTGACCGTCGCCCAGTCAAAGTGGGCCAAGAACAGCAGGCGCGCGTTGTAACCCAGCCGCCGGTACAGCCAGAAGCCCACCAGAAACGTCAACGCCTCGGCAGCGTAGGCGGCCAGCCCCAGCCCCAGCACACCCCCCATCGGCATGCCGAAGACGGGATGGGCCTGTCCCCAGGCGACCATGAGCGTGACGAGCACCGGCTGCGTGAGGATGGGGAAGACCAGGTATAGCCCAACCTCCAGGATCTGGGCGTAGTCGAAGCGCTGCCAGGCCATCAGCGCGTGGCGCATCACCTGGTAGAAGCCGGGGATCTGGATCATGGTGTGGATGATGATGCTCCAGGCGTACAGCGCGTAGGTCGAGCGCGGGAGGAGCGTGCTTGCGACGGCCGTGACGAGCGCGACCTGGAACGCACCCGACAGCGCCTGCCACCACACGAACACCTGCCCATACTGGATGGCCCGGCGCGGCTCGTGCACGCGATACTGGGCGAAGAACTTGATGAAGGCCACACTCGTGCCCATGTCGAACAGCGTCCAGAGCAGGCTGAAGAACTGCACCACCCGCCCCCAGATGCCGAGTGCCTGCGCCGACGGCAGGATATACACGGGCAAGACCAGGTTCTGGTAGATGATCAGCGGGATAAAGAGCAGCAGCCCGAGCATGAGCGCGACCAGGAAGCCACCCAGCGGGCGGTGGAAGCCGATCTCCTCCCAGCCGGTTCCGGCCTCGCGGACGGTAAAGTCCTTGCGGCCGGCTACCAGCACGTCGAGCGCCTCTGGATGGGCCAGGCTGTAGCGCCGCACAGCCCAGTAAGCGAGCACTGCCACTGCCATCATCCCGGCCAGCGCGATGAACAGCACCGTGCGTTCACGCGCGTGTGGCACGGGCGAGCCAGGGTAGTCGGCGAAGGAGAGCGGCGTCTGTCCCGCTGCACGGGCCGCCAGGTGGTAGATCAGATAGTTAAAGTACGCCCAGCCCTGGAACTGGGGGTTGGCGTCGTCGAGGAAGGCCGTGAAGACGTAGGCCCGGCCTGCGCCGACCTGGCGGGTGCCCAGGACGAGGCTCTCGTCCTCGAAGCCGAGCACGAGCGGCTGTGGGGCAGGCTTTCCAGCCTGCCAATGCCCTGCAGTCAAGACAAACCGCTCGCGCACCTGGGGAGCGCCCGTCCACACGATCTCGGTGATCAGTGAGTCGTCCGCGTGCTGCGCGGCGGTCAGGCTGAGGGGCTCGTCGTGCGGCTCCAGCGCAACCGGCACGCCGAGCAGGGTTCCCACTTCATCGGCAGTCAGGTCCGGCCCCAGGATCAGGACGAGCCCCGCGCCCTCCTGCACGCGAGCGGAGATGGCAGCGGGGTCAGGCGCAATGCCGTTGAGGACGAACACGTCGGCCTCCGCCGGGTCGGCGACGATCTCGAAACGCGGTCCTGAGCCAGTCGAGGAGTCAGCGGCCAGGCCAAGCGCCGTGCGCACGCCGCCCTCCGGCCCGGCGTAGTAGACGCGGATGGTGTTGGCAGCCAGTGCTGGGGAAGTGCAGGCCAACAGGACGGCCAGGGCGATGAGCATTATGAGCGCGGTATAAAGTCTACGCACAAGAGGCTCCTTTGAAACAAGTACGTCTCGTCTGCCTGTTCATAACAGGCTACGTGCGGCAAGCATAGGTTCGCTTCCAGCGATCTCAGACAAGCCGGGGCAGGCTGGCGGTCAGCATTACGGCAATTGCAGCAGTATCTGGACTTGTTGGCGTAACTGAGCCAAATACGAGGTACTGAGACGGCCGATTTTGTGCCTTACCCGTCGCTTGTCAATGGCGCGCAACTGGAAAACCAGAACGACAGAAGTTCTGGTCAGACCGTTCTCAGAATCAGGCTGAACCAAGAACGTACCTGGTAAGGACTGCGCCGCCGACTGTGAAGTCAGGGGCACAATAAGCACAGTCGGCAACTGGTTCTCAAACTGAGGAGCCTGCACGACGATGGCTGGGCGAGTGCCAGCCTGCTCGTGTCCATCACTGACCGGAATCTCGACCGTGTAGATGTCTCCAATGTTCATCGCGAAAGCCCTTGTTCGAAATCTACCAATGCTTCATCGCTCAGTTGGTCCCACTCATCGAACTCGGCTTGCAAAGCCAATGCAGCCTGGCGGCTTTGAATCAAGATACTCTCCTTGAACAGATGGACGATTTGTAGTAGATTGGGTAATGCCTCTTCTGGCAGGTCCTGAACTTCGTCCAGCAAGGCTTGCTTATAGTTGACCGTCGTGTCCATGAATCGCTCCTTTCCGAGCTGTATTATATGGCTGGCTCTACGATGGCGCAATGCTCCTCCCTTCCGCATATCGGGAGTCTGTCGTACTTGCGCATTACGGCAGTAGCCACACTGAGCCAGTGAGGCGCATTGTCCCACCGCCGTCGCAAGGTGCCATCGGCCTCCATCCACTGGTAGGCGTATTTGCGACCACCGTCGGCAAAGAGATAGTCCCGCATCTCCAGACGGCTGTCATCCTGCAGGAGAGCAGACAATTGTAGCAAGTACGCCTCGCCCTCCTGTTCGTAACAGAGCACACGCCAGGATTTGAAGAGCGAGGCGTACCGGTCAAACAACTGAAGCATGGCTTACGACTCGGAGAGGGCAGTGAGTTGGGCGTTGATGGTCTCGACAGCGTCGGCGTACCATTGCCACTGCAAGTAGTCATCGTCGGCTGCAAAGTCTTCCTTGCCTTGGCTCGTGTAGCGTGCGCGCAATTCTTCGAGCGTGGCCCCCCATTTGACTTCCAATCTGCTATTATATACCGGGCCTGCCAGGACACAATACCCATCACCTTCCCGCAAGCCCGGAATC
>Ga0315289_10011541_pt1 | contig 12518 bp, 9 predicted proteins | sample YL17G11_40_MG_FD_203452 | JGI IMG/M metagenome (GOLD analysis project Ga0315289, IMG submission 203452) | Sediment microbial communities from Yellowstone Lake, YNP, Wyoming, USA - YL17G11_40 | ecosystem: Environmental > Aquatic > Freshwater > Lake > Sediment | place: USA: Wyoming | collected...
CCCTTCAGGATGAGTCCCTTCAGGATAAACCATTCCATTTATCCCGAGTGAAATCGAGGGGTTGGCTCCCCTCCCGGGCGGCTATTGAAAGCCGCCCCTACGAAACACGAAATATAATGGATTAAACTGGATTCCCGTTTTCACGGGAATGACAATATTTAGATTAATATTGTGATCGATAATAAATCTGAAAATTTATCACGGCGGGAATTGATCCGGGAAGGCTTGATCCTGGCCGGGGGGTTGGTGTTGGCCGGAGGCGGGGCGGGATGCGAGGGGAAAAAGGCCGGAAAAGAATACATCCGCCTGGCCTTCAACGAGAACCCGCTCGGTCCCTGCCCGAAGGCGCGGGAAGCCATGGAGGCGGAGCGGAATAAACCCCGCACCCTGACCGGCCTGAACCGCTACCCGGATTTTCTCCAGGGGGATCTTTTCAAAGCCATCGCCGAGTTTCATAACCTGGCGCCGGAAAACGTGGTGCCCGGCTGCGGGTCGAGCGAGATTTTCAACATCATCGCTTCCTGCTTCCTGACCGCCGGGGACGTTTTCCTGACCGCGGTCCCGACTTTCCGGCTTCCTTCGGAATACGCCGGCCTCTGGGGGGCGGAAATCAAGGAGGTCGAAAACAGGAACGATCACGGCATTGACTTGGATGCGCTGGCTTCCGAGGTAAATCAAGCCACCCGGGTTATTTTCCTCTGCAACCCCAATAATCCCACCGGCCTGGTGATTAAAAAGAATGATCTGGAAAATTTTCTGGCCTCGGCCTGGCAGAAAAACCCGGAAACGATCATCGTCATCGACGAGGCCTATGGCAATTATGTTGAGGACCCGGATTTCGTCTCCGGCCGGGATTACCTCGGGGAGGGGCCGCTGGTCGTGGTCCGCACCTTTTCACACGCCTACGGCCTGGCCGGGGCCCGGGCGGGATACGCCCTGGCGCCCCTGGAATTGGCCGACCTGATGGGAGGCCTGCGCACCCCCTCGCTCTCGGAGATGGGTTTCCACTGGAAGCTGGGGGCCAACTATAACCGGATCGCCTGGGCGGCGGCGATCGCCAGCCTGAAGGAGGGCGGGGAGCATTTAAATCGAACCCGGGAATTAAATCAGAAGATCAAAACAGTTTATTACCAGGCATTTTCCGAAATGGGTTGGGAATATATCCCTTCCGAAACCAATTTTATCCTGGTCAACGCTGGGATTCCCGGCGACCGACTGCAGGCCTACCTCTATGAGAACGGCATCCTGGTGCAATCCGGGGCCGCCTTTCATTCGCGCTATGCCGACTGGATCAGGGTTTCCACCGGGACGGAGGAGGAAGGGCGGATATTTGCGGAGGCGCTGGGAAAATACAGCGCCGATTCCCCGGTCGCGGATAATGTCCCGAGGCTTTACTGGTGGGGGTATTGAATGGAGATCAAGATTGGCGCCGGTAAATTAGAAGAGCTACGCCGACGCTCAGTTCGATTGAAAAATTATGATTATTCAGGAACAGGTGCTTATTTTGTTACGGTGTGCGCCAATAGAAAAAAATGTATTTTTGGGGAAGTAATCGATAAGAAAATAGTACCGACAACCATTGGAGGAATTGCAAAATATTGTTGGGAGGAAATCCCCAAGCATTTTCCTGATATTGAATTGGATGAATTCGTTATTATGCCAAATCATGTTCATGGAATTATCCAAATTATTAATGTAGGGGCGACGCATGCGTCGCCCCTACAGAAACATCATTCAAACAGCAATCCCCGTGGTCCTGGACCTAGAACGATTGGTTCCATTGTTGGATCTTTCAAGTCTGCGACGACCAGATGCGCCAATGGAATTGGTCTGGGGAATAGGTTTTCTATTTGGCAGAGAAATTATTACGAACACATCATTAGGGATGAGGATGAATTAAACCAGGTGAGAGAATATATCATTAAAAATCCCTTAAAATGGCAGTTCGACAGGGAAAATCCTAACAATAAAGGCGACGCATGCGTCGCCCCTACAATCGAAAATTTGATTTATGGCAGCACGAAACAAAAAGCAATGAGTGAATTCTCCAATGGTTGAAAAATATAATCCCTGGGATCTTTTTCAAAACCAACTTCACCGCCGGGAAGGGGAGGCGCGGGCGGAGTTTTCCCGCCGGTCCTTTTTAAAAAGGCTGGGGCTGACCGCCGGCGGGACTCTGGCGGCTTCGGCCCTGGGCGCGGAGATATTTTCCCCCCGCCCGGCCCGGGCCATCACCAATGACTCCTTTTATTCCGAGGGTTATCAGCGGATGTGCTATCACGAGAATCCCATCGGCCCGTCTCCCGCGGCCCTGGAGGCGGTCCGTGAAGTTATCTCCGAAACCGGCAGCATCAACCGCTACCCCGAATTTTCTTATGAGGATTTAAAAAATAAGATCCTGAAATATAACCGCGCCGGTTCGGGATTGGGGCCGGACAATGTCAACGTGGGCTGCGGTTCCTGGGAATCCCTGAACCAGCTCTGCGATACTTTTCTTGCCCCCGGGTCGGCCTTTCTGACCGAGTGGCCGACCTATCATGTCATCATCGACCGGGCCCGGGTGGTGGGGGCTGAGATCATCAAGGTTCCGCACGACGGGAACACCCATAAACCGGATCTCCCGGCGATGAAACAGGCCCTGGCGGATCATCCCAATGTCCGCCTGATCCATTTCAACACGATCAACAACCCGATCGGCAGTTTTCTGACCCGCTCCGAGTTTGATGAATTCGCCCGGCATGTTTTCGCCAATTATCCCCAGGCGGTGATCGTAGCCGATGATTCCGACCCCGAATTCATGGACAAGGAAGAGAAGGGCAGTTATCCCCGGTTTCTTGATTACGTGGAACAGGGCCAAAACCTGGTGCAGGTTTCGACTTTCTCCCACGCTTTCGCCCTGACCGGGCTCCGGGTCGGATATTCCATCGCCCCGCTCGAGCTGGCCAAAAAAATCTCCCCCCGGGCCATTTTCGCCGGCATCAGCCAGGCCGGTCTGGCCGCCGCCCTGGCCAGCCTGGATGACGCGAAAGCACAAACCCGGCGCAGTTATGAAAATAACCGGGACGGCCGGGAATATCTCTACGGGGAGTTCGACCGGCTGGGGCTGGCCTATCACCGCTCCCAGGGAAGTTACGTTATCTTCGACGTTCAGCGGGACGGGGTCACGTTTTTCACCCAGCTCCTGACCAAAAAAATCGTGCTCCGCCCCGGGGAGGAATGGGAGATGACCAACTGGATCCGGATCTGCCCGGGTCTCCCGGAGGAAAACGAGCATTTTATCCGGGTTCTGGAAGAGTTGCTGGGCGGCCCGGCCGCAACCGCGGAGGAATACCTCGGCACCGTCGAAGGTCGGAAAGCGGCCCGGGTGGCCCTGAGCTTCGGGATTAATCCCTATCCCCGAAGGCTCTTTAAATAATCGAAAGTTAGTGAGTTGGTAAGTTGGATGGTTGGTAACCCGGATGAAATGGGTTTGCCGATTTAGTTGCTCCAAGTAGGGGAGCCATTCCATTGGCTCCCTTGTCGGGCGGCTGTAGAAAGCCGCCCCTACATAATTAAAACCAAGGATCTTGATCACTGTATAGTAATTATTGAGACACGACACTAGCTATTGCGTTGCCTCAGCAAGCTGAGGCAGTCCACAAAAGGCCCAATCAATTTGAATTCTTAGGGTTTTTTTAACCAGTTAAAAAGATAGGGATAGACTTCGCGGAAAGCGTCCGGCCCGAGGATAAGATCGAAGTGGCCATATTCCTTCTGATAGCGGTTGGCCCGCCCGAAGATGCGGATTTTCTTTTTCTCCGAAGAGATTGTCCGGTAAGCATAATCCGCCTGCCAGGGGGGGGCGAGATTGTCGAGCTGCCCGGAAAGAAAAAGAACCGGGGTCCGGATATTCTTCAGATTAATTAAAAAATTTCTTTTGCCATCCCGGGAGCTTAAGATTCCGGTTTCTACCCAGCGGGCCAGCTGTTTGGCCAGGCCGGGTGGGATGGGTTCGAAAACCGACTGGCAGACATCGGCTTCGGTTTTTTCATCCGTAATCGGGCCCCAGAAAAGCAGGTGGAAAAGCGTGCCGGGGGCGGCCGGCCAGGGGGTCTGGCAGGCCTTCTTGAGATCAATCAACTCGCTTTTGTCTCCTTCCCCCAGCCCTTGGGCTTTTTCCGCCCAGATCTTGACTGCCTGATTAACGGCCTGCGTTGAACCGGGGGAATTTATCAAGATGATTTTTTCAATGCCGGGATCAGGATTGGGTCTGGAAGACAAATACTCAAGCAGAATGGTTCCGCCCATTCCCAAACCTACCAGGTCAAGGTTTTCCTGCTTGGTTTCCGCTCCCACCCGGGCGAGGGCCTGGGGGAGGTCATAACGTAAAAGCTCGTCCAGGCTCCAATCCCGGTGAACTGCGTCGGCCCCGCGGAATTCGACCACCCAGACATCGCGCCCTTTTCGGGACAGGTAAGGGGCCAGTCCGCCGGAGGAGGGAAGATTAAAAATCAAGCGGTTGGTGCCGATTTCTGGAAATAAAACCACCGGGGGTTTCCGCGGATCCTTTCCCGGGTAATGATAAAGGGAGACCTGGGCCTGATCTTCGGTGGTGATAATAACCGGAGCCAGGGGTTCAACCCGGGAAAGATCGGCGTAACTGAAACCGCAAACCCCCAGGTAAGAGATCAGGATGAATTGAAGCAATCCCATCGGTGCGATATATTATCAATCGGCCATATGATAGGCAAGAAGGGCAAGGCCGCTAAAAGAAAAACGAATTTTTTTGGCTCATGGCAAATTGTTTTCCACTCATTAACGTCATTCCTGCGAAAGCAGGAATCCAGATTTTTATGTTTTATGTCACTTTTTCCTGGATCCCCGCTGGAGTTTATTCTGAGCACATTCGCTCCGCTCAGTGTAAACTTCGTCGAAGGACGGGGATGACAACAAAAAGCGCAAGAACAGCAAATGGAGAATAATGAAAACCACGCAAAAACCTCTCGGGTTTGAAGAAGCCCGGCAGATCATTTTGGAAAAGATAAATCCGCTCGGGCCGGAAAAAATAAATCTGATGGAAACCTTGGGCCGGGTCCTGGCCGAGGATATCATCGCCGGCCGGAACCTCCCGCCCTGGGACAACTCGGCCATGGACGGTTTCGCGGTCCGGGCCCGTGATCTCGAGAATGCCGGGGGAAAAAATCCCGTCGAGCTGAAGGTAATCGGTGATCTGCCCGCGGGGAAACAGTGGAAGGGGAAAGTCGCGGCGGGAGAAACCGTCCGGATTATGACCGGGGCCCCGATCCCGGCCGGGGCGGACGCGGTGGCCCGGGTGGAGATTACCCGGGAAATCAACCGGGGGCGGATCCAGGCCCTGGCGCCGGTCCAGCCCGGCACCGATCTCCGTCGGGCCGGGGAGGATGTTTCCGCGGGGGATATGGTTTTAAAGGCCGGAACGGAAATCCGGCCGGCGGAAATCGGGCTCCTGGCGGCTTTGAACCAAGCCTCGGTTTCGGTTTACCGGAAACCCCGGGTTTCGATCCTGGCCACTGGAGACGAGCTTTCTCCAGTCGGGAAAACCGTTCGGAAGGATCGGATCATCTCTTCGAATTCATATTCCCTGGCCGCCCAGGTAACCGAGGCCGGAGGGATTCCCCAAAATCTGGGAATCGCCCGGGATAACCGGGAAGATATCCGCTCCCGGCTTTCCCGGGGCCTGCAAGCGGATATTGCCATCACCTCCGCCGGGGTTTCGGTGGGAGAATATGATTTTGTGAAGGAAGTTTATCGAAAACTGGGGGTGAAAATCGTTTTCCAGAGACTCAGCATCCGTCCCGGCCAACCCCTGGTGTTGGGAAGAAAAAATAAAAAAATGGTTTTTGGGCTTCCCGGCAACCCGGTTTCTTCCATGATCTGTTTTGAGGAATTTATCCGTCCCCTGATCCGCAAAATGAGCGGGGACCGGAATATCCATCGTCCGGAGATCCTGGCCCGGGCGGGTGAGTCCCTGGAAAAATCGGCCCGGTATACCATTTTTCTGCGCTGCCGGCTTTACCGGAGGAAAGGCGAGTGGTGGGCGGAAACCACCGGGCCGCAGGGCTCGGGAATCTTGAGTTCGATGGTCAAGGCTGACGGAATAATGATTTTCCCCGAGAATCAGGAAAGAATCGAAAAAGGGGACTTGGCCCGGGTCCAACTGCTTCGGGATGAAATGCTGGGGATCATTTAAAAGCAAGGAGCAGAGAACAAAGGTCAAAGTTCAAAGGTGAAAGGTCAAAGAGCAAAAAACAGGTAGCAGGTAACCGGTAACCGAAAAAAAGCAAAGAGCAGAGGACAAAGAGTAGAGAGATAAACGGTTCAATAGACCAACAGGAGGCCGGGCATCCTGCCCGGCAAAAAGCAACAAGCCATGAGCAACCAGGAAAAACCTAAATTTGATTTGAAAAGCCGTTTAACCTCGGTCCGCCTGGCCATATTTCTTTTCACCGTCATCGCCCTGGTTTCCATCCTCGGTACTTTTATTCCCCAGGGAAAAGAGCCGATGGAATATTTTTCCGCATACGGAGAACGGCTCGGTTTCTGGATCTTAAAATCAGGTCTGGCGAATATCTACCATTCACCGGTATTTATTCTCCTGCTTTTTCTCCTGTTTCTTAACCTGTTCAGCTGTCTGGTCACCCAGCTGCCGAATTTCCTGAGAAAATGGGAAACCCTGGGATCCCGGGACCGGTTGATCAAATCCGGCCCGCTTTTAACCCATGCCAGCATGATCCTGATCCTGCTGGGGGCCCTAGCGGGATTGGTTTTCAGTGACAGCGAGGATCTTAATCTCCAGGAAGGTGATGCCAAGCCGATCCTGGCTTCGCCTTTCAGCCTGAAACTGGAGAAGTTCCGCATAAATTATTACGACCGGGAGGAAACCCAGGTCTCCGATTTCCTCTGTGAGGTTTCCCTCTGGCAGGGCCCGGCCCGGATCGAGGACGCCACCATCAAGGTCAATCATCCCCTGAACCATCAGGGACGCCGGATTTACCTGGTGAGCTATCATGAAGTTCCCACCCTGGTCCGCAGGGCGGTTGTCCGGATCATCCCGCCCGGCCAGGAGCCCGGGGAAATGGGTTTGACTTTTGGCCGGCGGGAGAAGGTTCCCGGCCTGAACCTGGATCTGGAACTGAAGAAATACCTGGCCGATTTCCGGGTTGACCTGGAAACGGGTGAGTTTGTCACCGCCTCGATGGAGCCCAGGAATCCGGCCGTTTATCTCACGGCCTACCGGGGACAGGAAGAAATAGGGAAGGGATGGGTCTTTCTCAAACATCCCGGTCCTGTCCCCGGGAACACCCTCCCGCTGGCGATCCAATTCGTCGGCTACGAACCGGTTTCGCTGGTAAACCTCTACGTCAAAAAGGATCCGGGACTTCCCTTAATCTGGGCCGGGTTTATCCTGGGGACGATCGGGGTCTGCCTCGTCCTTTTCCGGCTGGGGCGAAAGCCGAAAGTTTAGCTTTCGGAGATGCTGCCGAAGTTACTAAATAGCCTTTGAAAATAATTAGGCTGGTTATTGCGAGCCCGAGCTTATCGAGGGCGTGGCTAACGATATATATATCAGGATTTGGGCGGCGAAGCTTAACTCTCGGCTTCAATAATCTTCAAGAAAAATTTCACTACCCGGGGATCGAACTGGCTTCCGGAACAATGTTTCAATTCTTGAACGGCATGTTTTTGACTGCGGGCTTTGCGGTAAGGGCGGTCGGAAGTCATTACCTCGTAGCTATCCGCCACGGCCAGGATCCGGGCTCCCAGGGGTATGTCTTCTCCCTTTTTTCCTTCCGGATAACCCTTGCCGTCGAAGTGTTCATGATGGTGAAAGATAATCGGAACGGTATCCTGCAGGATTTTAATCGGCTCCAGAATTATTTTGCCGAGCTGGGTGTGATACTGGAACATTTTCTGCTCTTCCTTGGTCAGCCTTCCCGGTTTGTTCAGGGTATCCAGCTTGATCCCGATCTTGCCGATGTCATGGAGCCGGGCGGCGTGAGTTATATTGTTTACCTGCAACGGATCCAGGTTCATCGCTTCGGCGATTTTGCGGGCATAAAAGGCCACCCGCTCGGAATGACCCCCGGTGTAATAATCCTTGGCTTCCAGGGCCGCCACCAGACCCTCTATGGTCTGGGTCAGGGTTTGAGCCAGTTCTTCATATAGGCGGGCGTTTTCCAGGGCCATCACCGCCCGGCTGGAAAAAATTACCAGGGACTTACCATGCCCATCGGTGAAAATCAGGCGGGGATCATAGGAAATCGCGATTAAAAAACCCCGGAGCTCTTTCTGCAAACGCAGGGGGGCGGCCACCAGGGAATATATGGTCTTTGGATGGGCCAAAAACGACGCCGGTTTATCGGGGGTGGAGCGCAGGACCTCCGTAAGTTTAAAGCCGGAGGCGATGAACATTTCCCGGTTCTCCAGGTTAGATTTAAACCGGTCAAAATCAAGGGGTAACGGTTCCAGGGCCAGATCCCCGGGCGACTTGCTTTTTTCCATCAGGAGATCAAGCAAGCCCCGGTCATTGGTAAAATAGACCGCCACCCGGTCGGCCTTGAGTTCGGAAAGAACGATCTCCACGATCAGGGCCAGGAGCTGTTTTAAATCCAGGGTGGAAATCATCGCCTCGCTGATCCGGTAAAGGGAGAGGAGTTCCTTGAGCTGGACGTTCTCCCGTTCGAACCGGAATTTATTGGATGCCTTTTTGACCAGCTCGATGAATTCCTCGAGCTTAAAAGGCTTCAGGATATAATCGTAGGCGCCGAGCTTCATGGCCTCGATCGCGGTTTCCACGGTTCCGAAACCGGTCATCAGGATGGTGATGGGGGGAGAGGGCAGGGCGCGGGTTTGCTTCAGAAGCTCGATCCCCCGGACCCGGGGCATCTCCAGGTCGGTGATCATGAGATCGGCCGGATATTTCTCCAGGATTTTCAGGGCCTCGTCGCCGTCGGCGGCGCTTTCGACCTGATAGCCTTCTTCCTTCAGGATATCCACGATCACGTCCCGGATCGGTTTCTCGTCGTCAACGATCAGAACCCGGATCGGGGAGGGATCATCGCTGATCGGGGGGGAAGAAAGGCCGGCGGCAGGCAGGCCATTTCCCAAGGTGTTATCGGGCATATTTCTCCCGGCAGTTTACCGATTGCCGGGTCGATAGTCAAATTATTCCGTATGGCTGGCTTATCGCAAAAGCATTTAGAATTTCAGCTTTGGGCTTCATTTGCCCCTCTGGGGTTCTCGTCCCGAGACCCCATCCGGGGTCGTGGGAAAATTTGAGCTTTGACATTTGAACTTCTTATTGATGGCAAAAGGTTGATTTTATCCGGAAGGTGTTGTATCAAAGATCTCTATGGCTACCAACCGCACCAAACCCGCGGCCAATCATCTGGGCTCGGATTTTAAGGTCTTCGACGAAATCGGCAAAACCCTGACCTCCACCCTGGACCTCAAGGAGGTCTTGACCAAGATCATGGAAAAGATCGACACGCTCCTCCATCCCAAGAACTGGTCGCTGCTTTTGATCGACGAGGGAAGACAGGAGCTTTACTTCGAGATCGTGGTCGGGGCGGCCTCGGAAAATTTAAAAAACCTGCGGATTCAGTTCGGGGAGGGGGTAGCGGGCTGGGTGGCGGAAAACCGAACGCCGCTTTTCATTCCCGACGTCAGTAGAGATTCCCGCTTCAACCCCCGGATCGACGACCTCATGGGCTTCACCACCTATTCGATCCTCTGCACCCCCATGATCAGCAAGGACCGGGTCCTGGGGGTGATCGAACTGGTCAATGACGGGGCCCGGGGCAAGTTCAGCTCCGAGGACCTTCAGCTCCTTTCCTCCCTGGCGGATTACGCCGCCATCGCCATCGAGAACGCCAAGTATTTCCAGAAAATTCAGGAGCTCACCATCACCGATGACGTGACCGAACTCAACAACTCCCGTTTCCTTTACCAGGCCCTGGACGGTGAGATCAAGCGGTCCCGGCGTTACCGGAAACAGTTTTGCCTGATTTTTATCGACCTGGATTATTTTAAAAACGTGAACGACAAGTATGGCCACCTGGCCGGGAGCCACCTGCTCAAGGAGTTTGGCGACGTCCTGCGCCGGACCCTGCGGGATGTGGATATCATTACCCGCTACGGGGGGGACGAATTCGTCATCATTCTTCCGGAAACACCCCCGACGCGGGGGCTAAAGGTGGCCAAGCGCCTCCGCCAGGCGCTGAACCTGCATGAATTTCATCCCGATAAAAATCTTAGCTTGAAAATAACCGCCAGCTTTGGGGTCGCCACCTATCCGGAGGACGCCCAGTCCGCCCTGGACATTATCCGGGCCGCGGACCAGGCCATGTACAAGGTAAAACAATCCACCCGGGATGGGGTCAGGTCCGCGGGGCAGGACTAGGCAGGGAGCAAGGCGCAAAGAGCAAAGGACATGTAGCCGCGGGCTTTAGCCCGCGAAAGAAAAGAGCAAGGAGCAGTAAGCAAAGAATTTAACGGGCAGGGAGCGAAGAAAGCTAGAAGGCTAAACTGCTGGTCTGCTGGACTTCTGTCCTGTTGGACTTCTAAACCGCCAGCTTACTGCTTTTTGGATCGCTCTACCGCCAGGCGGCGGATCTCCGGGATTCGCTTCTTCTTTTTCAGAAGTTTCAGGGGCTCCTTGGCGCTCTGGGGGGTTTCCAGCCAGTCCCGCGTCGCCCGGAAATAAGTCGAACTGACCACCGCCTTGATTGCGAGCTGGACATAAGGAAAAATATAAAACAGGCGATTTTCAACCGCCGCGGACTATAATTAGACCTATCTTCCCCCCGGTGGTTGACCGAAAATATTTTTTTACTTGGTTATGCCTTTTTCCACCCGGTACTGCTGAAGGACATTGATCACCCCGGCCAGAAGCCAGCGGGGATAGAACTGATCAGCGAACTTTTCGTAGAGAGTGAGTGAATTCGATCTGATCGTTTTCATGTAATCAGGGTCGATATCGTATTCGATCAGCCCGTATTTTCTCAGGCCCTCGCAGGCTTTCTCCTCGTCATTGCGGATCATCTTCTGGAGTTCGGGAATGTGCTTTTGGCAACTTTCTCGAAAGATCTGCTGATATTCGATGGGCAGGGCGTCAAAAACCTTCTTGTCCACCAAGATGGACCCCGGGGAAAAAGCGGCCTTGAACCTGGTCATGTACTTGACCTGGGTATGCCACTGCAAGCCCACGGTGGAGTAGCAGGTGCCGAAAACCAAATTTACCAGGCCGGTCTGCAAAGAGGTCATGACCTCGGTCAGGGGCAGGGGGGTAAAGGTTTTCACCCCCATCATTTTATAGGCCTCGTCCACCATGGGTTCCCCGGCCCAGGACCAGGCCTTAACCTTACCGAAGTCAGCCTCATTCTTGAGCGGGGTTTTGCTGAAGGTGCGGGCAAAACCGATGTCCACCAACCCGAGATTGACAAACCCTTTCTCGGCGAAAATTTTATCAATCGTGACCCCCATTTTGTTCAAGACGTAATCAGCTTCCTCGTATCCATTGAAGAGAAAGGGAAGGGAGAAGACCTTCAACTCCGGGGCGATTTTCCCCGCCCCCAGGAGGGTAAAAACCGCGCCCTGGAGCTGTCCCAGGCGGATCTTCCTGATCATGTCCGGTTCATCCCCCATCACCGCCCCGAAATACCAGGTGATTTTTACCTGGCCGTTGGTTTTTTCCTCCACATCCCTGGTGGTCTGCTTGGCGCTGTCACCCCAGCTCGAGTTCTCCGGGGCGATGGTTCCAAGCTTGATCTGATACTTGGCCGTGGATTTGGCCGGTTCCTCCGCTCTCAGGTTCTGGGAGGAAAGGAAAATCAGGCCCAAGCTGAAAACCGCGATGGCGATCACGACTTTTAGGTATATTTTTCCAGACATGAATTATTTCATCTTTTTTTTCTTCAATAGCTGTCCGAAATAGGAATTTTCTACCTTCACCCCCTCCGAGCAAGACTCGGAGGCTACCCTCTCCCCCGGTTGGCCCCCGAGTCTTGCTCGGGGGAGGAAGGGTGAGGGGGGTTGTTTTAGAAATATCGGTCCTTCTGCTCGAGAAGATGCCGGGTCTTGATTTTGGCCAGCCCGTTGACGGCGGCCATCTCCGGAATGCAATCGTTCGGCGTGTCCAGAATCTTCTGAATAGTCTTGTCGAAAAGCTCCTCGTCCTTGATCAGGGTGGCGTAATACTTGGCGTAGAAATAATCGGCGATCAGCCATTCGCCCTTTTCCCCGGCTTTTTTCTTAACGATCTCCTTAACCTTGTCGAACTCCTTCTGGGCTTTCTCCGGTCCGCCGCCCATCATCGCCGGGAACTGGGAGTAGTAGGCGGCATAGAACATATGCGGCCCCCCGTACCAGAAGGTATCGTCCAGCTCCAGGGACCGGGTCAAAAGGGCCATGATATTGGGGATATCGAAGAGGGCCTCGGTATCCCGGGTGGAAAGGTTCATCCAGGCTGCCCAAGCCGCGGCGGTCCAGAAGAGGGCGTC
>Ga0315289_10011542_pt1 | contig 12516 bp, 10 predicted proteins | sample YL17G11_40_MG_FD_203452 | JGI IMG/M metagenome (GOLD analysis project Ga0315289, IMG submission 203452) | Sediment microbial communities from Yellowstone Lake, YNP, Wyoming, USA - YL17G11_40 | ecosystem: Environmental > Aquatic > Freshwater > Lake > Sediment | place: USA: Wyoming | collected...
GGGTTCCTCGAGCTCCGCGAACAGCGGGCCGGCGGGACGCGCGGCACGGGCGGCCTCCCACAGCGCGCCACGGCGGTGCGCCCGCCGGATGAAGTTCAGCGCGCCCACTTCGGCCAGTTTGGTCATCTCGTCTTTGCGAAGTTCGGGGACGCGGCGCGCCAGCTCGTCGATGCTGGCGAACGCCCGCCGCTCGCGCTCCCCCACGATGGCCCGCGCGGCCTCCTCGCGCAGGCCCTTGACGTACTTGAGGCCCAGCCGCAGGCACAGGGCGCCACCAGTGGGGCGGTCCGCGGATCGCCGGCTGCGAACGAGTGAACTGAGAATGCTGCTCGCCGTTGACCGCGGCCACAAGGCAGAGGTGGTATACGTTCTGGAGCCGTTCACAAGGGAGCCGTGGGAATCTACGGGGAATACCTCAACCAGCCTTGGGCCGGGAATGCCGAGCAACTGACGGCTGAACGCAAGCGTCAGCTGCAAAGGATCTCCGAGCTCCGCGGCGGACCTCAACAAGGAAAGTGCCCCGATATCAATCGGTTACGTCGATATTCTGCCGATCAGCGATCAGGTGTCCAACCTCAGCGGCAGCGCTCTTGACCTAATTCTTGAGACTCCCGGGGGATCGGGCGAAGCAGCGGAGGATATCGTCCGGATACTCCGGAGTCGGTATGCGGACATGGCGGTCATCATTCCAGGCTGGGCCAAGAGCGCCGGTACAATAGTGGCGATGGCGGCCGATGAGATCCTCATGGGCCGGACTTCTGCCCTGGGGCCGATCGATCCCCAATTGCTGTGGCAAGGCAAGCGGTTTTCGGCGGATGCCCTTCTGGAGGGGGTGCGGAAGATCAAGCAGGAGGTGGAGAACACCGGCGTCCTGAATAAGGCCTACATCCCCATCTTGCAGGGGATATCGCCCGGCGAGTTGCAGAGTGCGCAGAACGCGCTCGACTTCGCTAAGAAAGTGGTCATGGACTGGCTCGTACAGTACAAGTTCAGGAAGTGGCATCACCACTCGAGCAACGGGCAGCCGGTCATGGAAGAGGAGAAACGAACCCGGGCTAACGAGATCGCTGCGCAGCTTTGCGACCACAAGCGTTGGCTAATCCACGGGCGTTCGATCAAGCTGGACGACCTCAGGGCTATGCGCCTCCAGATTGTTGACTATGCCGCGGAGGCTGAACTGGCAGACGCGATCAACCGCTACTACGCTTTGCTGCAGATGGCCTTCTCGGGGAACCTCTACAAGCTCTACGAAACGCCGACCTCTCAAATCTACAAGTTCCTGATGCCGATGGTCCCACCTCCGCAGCAGCAGCCATCGCCGCACATTGCGGAGTTGGAGGTCCAGTGCAACAAGTGCAAGTCGCGATTCAAAGTTCAGGCGAACCTTGGAAGGAAGCAGCCGATCAAGCCGGGGTGCGTTCCTTTCCCTGCGGACAATAAGCTGCGCTGTCCGACATGCGGCGTCGAGCATGACCTGTCGGACGCGCGGCGGCAGTTGGAAGCACAAGCGAAGAAGCCTGTGGTGTAATGGAAGCAACTCTGAAATGAACGAAGAGACCTTCACCATCGTCTGTCAAAAGCTCTCCGAAGCCCTGGAAGAACAGGGACAAGGGGAGGTTCACCAGCCGGCTGAAGCAAGCAGGGCCGAGATGGATGAGATCGATGAGCTCCGCCGGATCGTCCTGGGCGTGACGGAACCTGAGCCGAGCTCGTACACTATCGCCTAGCCGTTCGGTCTGCAAGCGTTCTTCTGTTCGTCAGCGACGGACCCACGGAAGCAGGTTCTCTCGCCAAGTGACGGCTCCGCATTAAGGTGAGGAGGTCGGGTCGCGTAGAGGCCTTGGGCCTTGCGGCAGGGTAGGCTGACCGACTAGTGGAAATCGTGCGACACCTCGGGCAGGTCCGCCACCGCGAGCGGCGTCATCCGGTGGGCCTTAAGGGAAACCACCCCGTCCTGGCGCTGGAGCATGCCGTCGATCAGCAAAAACGGCTCCTCGACCAGCGGCAGGCGGTAGGCTGCGAAGACGTCCGGGGTGACGATCACGTTGGCGATGCCGGTCTCGTCTTCCAGGCTCAGGAAGACGAAGCCGCGGGCGGTGACGGGCCGCTGGCGCACGATCACGCAGCCGGCCACGCGCACCGCGCGGCCGTTCCTTAGGCGGCCCAGATCCGCGGCGCGGGTGACGCCTAGCGCGTCCATCTCGGCGCGGCAGTAGGCCATGGGGTGCGGGCCAGTGGTGAGGCTGGCGACGTGGTAGTCGGCGCTCAGCCGCTCGACTGGGGTCATGGGGGCTAGCGGCGAGCCGCCGCCGGGTTCCTCGAGCTCCGCGAACAGCGGGCCGGCGGGACGCGCGGCACGGGCGGCCTCCCACAGCGCGCCACGGCGGTGCGCCCGCCGGATGAAGTTGAGCGCGCCCACCTCGGCCAGTTTGGTCATCTCGTCTTTGCGAAGTTCGGGGACGCGGCGCGCCAGCTCGTCGATGCTGGCGAACGCCCGCCGCTCGCGCTCCCCCACGATGGCCCGCGCGGCCTCCTCGCGCAGGCCCTTGACGTACTTGAGGCCCAGCCGGATCGAGTTGAGATCAACCACGGTACACTCCCACTCCGACCGCGTCACGTCCACTGGCTTCACCTTCAGGCCATGCCGCTGCGCGTCCTTGATGATGGTCGAGGGGTGGTAAAAGCCCATCGGCTGATTGTTGAGCAGCGCGGCCGTGAAGGCCGCCAGGTAATGGCACTTCAGGTAGGCGCTGGCGTAGGCGATCAGGGCGAAGCTGGCGGCGTGCGACTCCGGAAAGCCGTACAGGGCGAAGGCGGTGATCGACTGCGCGATGGCGTCCTGGGCCGCTCCGGTGATGCCGTTGCGCTCCATGCCGGCGCGGAGCCGGACCTCCACCTCCTTCATGCGCGCTTCGGAGCGCTTGTGGCTGAAGGCCCGGCGCAGTTCCTCGGCCTCCCCGCCGGTGAAGCTGGCGGCAGTCATAGCCATGCGCAGCAACTGCTCCTGGAAGATGGGCACGCCCAGGGTGCGGCGCAGCACCGGCTCGAGCGACGGGTGCAGGCACTCCGGCGGCTCGCGTCCCTGCCGCCGCCGGATGTAGGGGTGGACCAGCTTGCCGACAATCGGCCCCGGGCGTATGATGCCCACCTGCACCACCAGGTCGTAGAACTTCCCTGGGCGCAGCCGCGGCAGGGTGGCCATCTGCGCGCGGCTCTCCACCTGGAACATGCCCACGGTGTCGGCCTTCCGGAGGGCGTCGTAAACCAGCGGGTCGTCCGGCGGAAGCTGCGCCAGGTCCACTTCTTCGCCGCAGTGCCGGCGGATCAGCGTGATGGATTCCTCGAGCACCGCCATCATCCCCAGCCCCAGCAGGTCCACCTTGATCAGCCCCATCTCCGCGCAGTCGTCTTTGTCCCACTGGACCACCACGCGGCCGGGCATGCTGGCGGGCTCGAGCGGCACGACCGAGTCCAGTTGCCCCTGGCAGACGACCATGCCCCCGGAATGCTGCCCCAGGTGCCGCGGCAGGTCCTGCACCGCCAGGTACAATTCACGGAATTTTTGAATGCGCGGGTCGCCGAGATCCAGGCCCGCGTCGCGGAACTGGCGTTCGCTCGAGTCGGCGGGGTCCTTCCATTCCCAGGCCCGCGCCAGGCCGGCCAGGCGGCTCACGGTGGCCTCGTCGAAGCCCAGGACCTTGCCCACCTCGCGCACCGCCGAGCGCTCCCGGTAGGTGATAACGTTGGCGGTCATGGCGGCGCCCAGGGGCCCGTAGCGCTCGTAGACGTACTGGATGACGCGCTCTCGGCGCTCCCCGCTGGGCAGGTCCAGGTCGATGTCCGGCCACTCGCCGCGCTCCTCGGAGAGGAACCGCTCGAACAGCAGCTCCATGCCCACCGGGTCCACCGCCGTGATGCCCAGCGCGTAGCAGACGGCGCTGTTGGCCGCCGAGCCGCGCCCCTGCGCCAGGATGCCTTCGCGGCGGCAGAACTGAACGATATCCCAGACGATGAGAAAGTAGCCTTCCAGCTTCAGCTTTTCGATCACCGCCAGCTCGTGCTCGATCTGGCGCCGGGCGCGCTCGTGGTAGGGGCAGTAGCGCCGGCGGGCGCCCTCCTCGGTGCGCTGGCGCAGGAAAGAGGCCATGGTCTCGCCCGGCGGCGCCGGGTAACGCGGGAACTCGTAGCCCAGCTCCGACATGGTGAAGGCCAGGCGCGAGGAAAGCTCGGCGGTGTTGGCGATGGCCTCGGGCAGGTCGGCGAACAGGCGCGCCATCTCGGCGGGCGGTTTCAGATAGCGCTCGGAGTTGCGGGCCAGCCGCCGTCCGGCGGTCTCGATGGTCGCCTTCTCCCGGATCGAGGTGAACACGTCCAGGATCTCGCGCCCTGCGGGCGCCGAGTAGCAGACGCCGTTGGTGGCCAGCAGGGGCAACTCGAGGCTGCGCGCCAGCTCGAGGAGGGCCTGGTTGCGCGCTTCCTCCTCGCGGTGGAGGTGCCGCTGGAGCTCGACGTAGACGCTGCCTCGCTCGAAGGTTTCTGCCAACCACTCCAGCCAGCCGCGGTCCGGCTCGCTGGCCAGGCAGACGAGCCCCGCGGCGTGCTCGGCGATCTCCTCCGGGGTGGCCGCGCCCGCGCCTTTCGGCGCGCGCAGCTTCATCCGGGTGATTAGCCGGCAGAGGTTCTGGTAGCCCGCGCGGTTCTCGGCCAGCAGCGGGTAGATGCGGCCGTCGGTTGCGGTGACCTCGGCGCCGATATGGGCGCGAAGGCCCGCCTTCTTGGCCGCCTGATGGAAACGCGGGGCCCCATAGACGCCGTGGCGGTCCAGCAGCGCCAGGGCTCCGATGCCCAGTTCGGCGGCGTGGGCGACCAGATCCTCGGGCAAGGAAGCGCCGCGCAAGAAGCTGAAGGCCGAGCAGGCATGGAGTTCGGCATACATCTCATTCGGCTGCGGGCTCTTTCTTGTGCTTGGCCAGGCGGCCCGAGGGCACGCGCGCCCGCTCGTTCTTCCGGTCGCGGTGGACCTGCTCGGGCGGGGCATTGGGGATCCGCTTCTTGGGCCGCTTGACGATGATGGGCTTGATGGGCTTCTTCATGAGGGGGCTCTCTCAATCGTAGCTGCCCTCGAGGAACCACCGGCCGCTGGTCCGGTCCAGGTAGATGCGGTAGAGCGCCCCGTCGCTCAACGCCACGTCGAATTCGTCGCGGTCCCAGGCGCCCGGCCGCCACCACTCGCCGGAAGTGCGCCAGGGGCCGGCCAGGGCCAGCACCCTTCCGTGCACCCCGCGTGCCCAGAGGCGGAGGGGGCGGCCGGAAGGCGCCTCGACTTCGGCCTTGAGCGGCGGGCGGAAGAAGCGGAGAGCCAGGTGAAAATCGGGGACTGGCTTCGCTGTCCCTTCGTGGACAGCGTTGCCTGTCCCCGATTTTTTGCTCAGCCTAAAGGCGTCCGGGCGGTGGGTGTCCTCGAGCTCCGGCCAGCCCACGTTGCCTTCACCCACCAGGCGGGCGATGCGCTTGAGCGTCAGTTCCAGCTTGGCGGGTTCGGGGGCCTGAGGTAGGAACAACCCGTCCTGAAGCCCGCGCGGCCTGCCCGGCTGGGCCGCCAGCGTTACCGTCACCACCGCCGCCGGCGGCGGATGTGTCTCCAGATCCAGCCGCAACAGCTTCAGCAGCGTCTTGTGGTCCCGCATGGGGACGGGCAGGCTGAGCACCCGCGCATGCTCGCGGCGGTCCTCCAGTTTCAGCCGCAGAGAGAGTTCCTGGGGCGCCAGGCCATAGGAGGCCAGTCGCGCGCAGAGGTCGCTGAGCAGCCGTGCCAGCAGGAAAGCCAGCGGTTCGAGCAGCTCGACGGGATCCTCCAGTTCCAGGCTTTCTTCAAAAACGGGCGCCGGTATCTCCGGGAGCAGGGGCCGGTTCGCGGCGCCGCGCACCAGCTTGTGGAGGCGTACACCCTCCGGTCCAAGCCGCTCCGCGAGGTCCTTCTCCGGCAATGCGGCCAGATCGCGGAAGGTGCGTATCCCCCAGCGGGCCAGCGTCTCGGCCATCTCCGGCGGTGGCGCGAGCATTTCCAGCGGCAGCTCGCCCAGCATCTCCGCATCGCGGCCCGGTGGAATGACGGTAACGCCTCGGAATCCCCGGGCGGCACACACGGCCGCCTCCGGACTGGCGGCCACTGCGACACTGGCCGCCAGGCCCATTTCCGCGGCGCGCCGCGCAATGGCACGGCCGAGTTCCGCAGGCGCACCGAACAGGCGGCCGAGGCCATCAGCATCCAGCACCACCGTGTCTGGAGCAGCGTTCTCCAGGCGCGGCGAGAAAGCGCGGGCGCACTCCGCCAGCAAGGTCGGGGACACACCGGGTGCGTGAATCGAAGCGTACATCTTCCTACCCCAAGGCCCGGGCCTGGAAAGCTGCGACGGCCGAAACCACCGGCTTGCGCGGGCCGGCTTCAAAAAGCGCCCCCTTTAGCAGCCGAGAGCAGTCCGGAGTCCCGGACCAGTTCAGTCGCCCCTGCTTGAGCTCCAGAACCAGGGAGGCACAGGAGGAGGCGCAGGAGACCTGCCCCAGCGCTACCAGCACCGTGGGCGTGTTCTCGAGGGCGCGGCGCAGCCGGAACCAGCAGGCCAGCGGGATGCGGCGGGCAATGCGCGGCGGAAGGTCGCCCAGATCCAGGGCCACGCACCCCAACCCGCCGCCTTGCACCAGCAGATCCGCCGCTCGGAGCGCGTGTTCCGGGTTGCCGCCGCAACGCACCCAGAGCAGCCGCCCCAGGTCCACCCCTGCGGCCGCGGCCGAGGCCGGGTTGAGAGTGTCACTGGCATCCACCACGGTGCAGATTTCCTGGCGGTGCGTGGCCTCGGCCAGCATCGCCAGCAGCAGGCTGGTGCGCCCCGAAGAGGCCGGGCCGGCGATCTCCGTGATGGCGCCGCGCGGCAGCCCGCCGGTAAGCGCGTCCACCTCGGCCACGCCGCTGGAGAAGCGCTCCAGGGGAGGCCGTGCTTTCCAGGGTGCAAAGGAGTGGATGGTGGCGGCCATTTTCGCTTTTTGTTCGCCTATCCCAGTGTGCCAGATCACCGCCCGGCTGTCAAGCCCTTGCGCGGCTTGCACTGCTCTCCCTCCGGCTGTACACTGGCCCAGACGGGCGTTTCTGATTGCCGCGGCAGGGTCTAGACAATGATCAGCCAGACCGTTTCCCACTACCAGATCCTGGAGAAGCTCGGCGAGGGCGGCATGGGCGTGGTCTACAAGGCCCGTGATACCCACCTGGACCGTTTCGTCGCCGTCAAGGTGCTGCCGCCGGAGAAGGTCGCGGACCCCGAACGCAAGCGGCGGTTCGTCCAGGAAGCCAAGGCGGCCAGCGCGCTGAACCATCCCAATATCGTTCACATCTACGACATCGCCTCGGATGCCGGCACGGACTTCATCGCCATGGAGTACGTGGCGGGCAAGACCTTGGATGCGCTGATCCCGCGCAAGGGGATGCGGTTGAGCGAAGCATTGAAGATTGCTGTGCAGGTGGCCGACGCGCTGGCGAAAGCCCACGCGGCGGGGATAGTCCACCGCGATCTGAAGCCCGGCAACGTCATGGTTGACGAGCACGGCTTGGTGAAGGTGCTGGACTTCGGTCTGGCCAAGCTGGCGGAGCCCATGGTGGGGGAGGGGGCGGCGACGCAGACCGCCGAAGGCGCCATCGTCGGCACCGTCGGCTACATGTCCCCCGAGCAGGCCGAGGGCAAGCCGGTCGATGCGCGGAGCGACATCTTCAGCTTCGGCTCGCTGCTTTACGAGATGGTCAGCGGGCGGCGGGCCTTCCAGGGCGATTCGAACATGTCCACGCTGGCGGCCATCCTCAACCAGGAGCCCGCGCCACTGGGCGCCGAGGCGCCGCGCGATCTGGAAAAGATGATCACCCGCTGCCTTCGCAAAGACCCGGCGCGTCGCTGGCAGAACATGGCGGACCTCAAGGTGGCGCTGGAGGAACTGAAAGAGGAATCGGATTCCGGGCGGCTGGCGGCGGTGGCGCCGCCGGTAGGGGCGAGGCATGCCTCGCCCTTACGCCTGATCGTGGTGGTTGTGGTTGTGCTGGCCGCAGTGGGGTGGTTCGCCTGGCGGCAGCTATCCCCTGCGGTACCTCTGATGACCACTGTGCCGCTGACCAGTTTCCCGGGCAACGAGACGCAACCGGCTTTCTCCCCCGACGGCAACTTCGTGGCCTTCGTCTGGAACGGGCCCACTCAGGACAACTGGGACATCTACGTTCAACAGATCGGCTCCGGCGCCCCGCTGCGGCTGACCTCGGATCCGGCTTATGACCATGGGCCGGACTTCTCGCCGGACGGGCGCCAGATCGCCTTCGTGCGCGGCCGTGCCGGGAGAAAGTGGGAGGTTCTGGTCGTGCCGGCCCTCGGCGGCGCCGAGCGCCAGGTGGGCACCGTGGCAGCGGGATTCCCCTGGCTGCGCTGGACGCCGGACGGGCGATTTCTAGTGGCGCCCGACAGAACCTCGCCTCAGGAGCCGGCCGGTATCTACCTGTTGTCCCTTGATACCGGCGAGAAGCGCCGGCTGACTTCGCCGCCCCAGGGCTCGCCAGGCGATGCGGCGGCATTGGTCGCGCCCAACGGCGAGGCGCTGCTGGTCTACCGCATGACTTCTCTCGGCCTCGGCGACCTGTATCTGGTGCCGCTGGGCGCCGGGTACCAGCCGCGCGGCGAAGCGCAGCGTCTCACCTCCGACAACAGCAGCATCACCGGCGTCGCCTGGGCGCCGGACAGCCGGGGCGTGGTGTTTTCCTCCCGGCGCGAAGGCAGCGACGTGCTCTGGCGCCTCGAGGTGGGCTCGGGCCGCCCTCCCGAGAGGCTGGCGGCGGTGGGCGGCGAATGGGCCAGCTTTCCCGCCATCGCGCCCCGGGGCCGCCGCTTGGTCTACGCGCGCACCGTCCTGGACGCCAACATCTGGCGCCTCGAGCTGGCGGCGGGCGGTGCCCCGGCGCAGTGGATTGCCTCCACGCAAACCGACGAGAACCCCCGCTACTCCCCGGACGGCAGCAGGATTGCCTTTGTCTCGACGCGCTCCGGCCAGCGCCAGATCTGGGTCTCGGACAGCGCTGGGGGCAACCTGGTCCAGGTGACCAGCCTGGGACCGAATTCCCTCAACGATCCGCGCTGGTCTCCCGATGGCGGGCGCATCGCGTTCGTGAACACTGACGAGGGCCGATGGCACAGCTACGTGGTCAGCGCCTCGGGGGGCCTGCCTCAGCGGCTGACCACCGGGCTTCCCGAGGACAGAGCTTCGAGTTGGTCGCGTGACGGGCGCTGGATCTACCTCTCCTCGCAGCGGCAGGTTTGGAAGGCGCCCTGGGAGCCGGGCGCCCCCAAGGTGGGGCAGCCCGTGCAGGTGACCCGCGACGGCGGCTTGGGGGCCGTCGAGTCTCCCGACGGCAAGTTCCTCTACTATGCGAAAGCTCCTGACTTCGCAGCGGGCGGGGCGGCCCCCCGCAGCAGCCTCTGGAGGGTGCCGGTCGCGGGCGGCGAGGAAGTCGAGGTCGCGCCGGCAGCGCTGAGTCGGGGCGGCTTCGAGTTGGCCGCCCGGGGAGTCTATCTCCTGCTCCCGGCTGGCGCTGGAGGCCACGCCCTCCACTTCTTCGATTTCGCGGCCCGTACGTCCAGGCTCGTAGCCACGCTGGCCACCGAGAAGCCGCTCGAGCGAGGCTTCAGCGTCTCGCCGGACGGGCGCTACCTGCTCTACACCCAGGTCGATCAGCGCGGCAGCGACCTGATGCTGATCGAAAACTTCCGCTGATCCGGGGGCGCTACAGAAAGACCCGATCCAGCGGGACGATGAACTGGATGCCGGGTATGATCCTACGGCTGAGGCGGTCGTCGTTTGTGATGAACAGGTCGCAAGAGGCGCCGGCTGCGCACGCCAACTGAATCGCGTCCGGGGCACGGATGCTCTTGTCCTGGCGGAGCCGGGCATAGAGGCGAGCGCAGTCCATGTCAAACGGGATCATCAACACGGCGGCCGAGGTGAGCGCCTCCTCATACTTCGCGACCAAGTCTGCGCGCCCGGCTTGGGTGGGCTTCACCAAGACTTCGCCCAAGGTGAGGGTGGAAGTGCAAAGCTGGTCCCCCCGTTCCAGCATGCGCTGGCGAAGTCCGGCCACCGCTCGCGCCGCTTCGCTGCGGCCCTCCACCAAGTATATGAAGAGATTCGTGTCCCAGAAAATGCGGCTCACTCCCAGCCCTCCCGCAACCGTCGAACGAATTCATCAGGGTCTTCATCCTGCCAGATCTCGCTACCGAGTCCGAGCAGGCTGAGAATCGGGTCCGAAGAAGCCTGCCGATCCGGCCGGGCTTTGGCGAACTCGTTTTCGTACCACTCCAGCAGGAAGTGATAGTGGGGTGGGATCTGATCCCGGCGCGGCACGATCTTGCCTTTGCGCTGAGGGTGGGCCGGATCGCCGGGCCGGTAGAGTCGTCGGATACCCCGTCCGGTGGCGAAGAGCATGCGGTAGTCGGCGGGGTTCGGCTCCTTGTTGGCCACGCCGTGAAACGAAACGTGGTGCTTGACGCCAGCGGGCAGCTCCGGGCTCCCGTGCTCTTGCCGGGCACGCTCAACGATTTCCTCAATCGAAAAGTCGTGGCGCTCCGGATGCTCACGATGCAACAGGGCGGTCGCAATCCAGGCCTGATCAGCCACTCGGATCCCGGCAGGATTGCGCAATTCCACTGGAGAGACTGGATCTGATCTGACCATCATGATATCATGATACGGATGATTACTCCAAAAGTCAATGACAAAGAGATCCTTCTGGCAACTCATTGAGCCGTCGTTGGTTGGGCGTTACCGCCGGATCGCCTGACTCGGCCCCCGGTCGGCGCTTGCCACGACCGCGCGCTCTACGATCCCGTGGATGAGTAGTTGCGCACGCCGCGGTTCCAGACCAGCAGGGCGGCGGCGAGAAACACCGCGGTAACCAGCGGCAGCAGCCAGGCGTAGAGGCGGTAGGCTTCCTTGCCCAGCAGGGCCGCGGTGGGGTAAAAGCTGGCGAAGCCGAAGGGCACCACCCAGCTCAGCAGGAACCGGATGAACCCGCCGTAGATGTCCAGCGGATAGCGCCCGAAAGCCAGCATGTTATAGACGGGGGGAATCACGCCGACGCGGTCCTCCGCCCAGAAAGACACCGCGGTCAGCATCAGGAAGACCGCCAGGTAGATGAGGCATCCGCACAGCGTGGCCAAGGCCAGGAACACCCACTCCGCCAGGCCCAGCGGCAGCCGGAGCTGCCGGGCGCAGCTCACGACGATGACCAGCCCCAGCAGGGTGTCGCCCAGCGCCTCCAGCCGGAACTTCTCGAACAGGATCTGGAACAGCGAGTGGAGGGGCCTGAGCAGCACCTGGTCGAACTTGCCCATGATGATGTAGGTCTCGCTGAAGTAGTAGAGGTTCAGGCTGATCATGTTGAACAGCGACAGGGGCAGCAGCGAGAAGCCGTACAGGAACAGGATCTGGGTGAAGTTCCAGCCGGCGATGGCGGGCACGCGGCGGAAGATGAGGAACACCACCGCGAGGCCGAGAACCGTGGCCAGGGTCATGGTCACGATCGAGAGGAAGAAATCCGCGCGGTAGGCCAGCCGCACCTTGGAATACTGGACGAAGTACTGCGCCAGCAGTGAGAGGTAACGGCGCATCTAGCCTCCGTGGATACTCAGCTTGCGGCTCATGGCGCGCCAGAACCAGGCCCCGAAGACGAGCAGGAACGCGATCCAGAAGGCTTCCAGCGCCAGGCTGCGCGCGATCTGGGGCCAGGTGAGCTTCCCCAGGTAGATCATCAGGGGCGTGTAGCCGATGTGCTCGAAGGGCAGCCAGCCGGAGAGCTCCCGCAGCGGACCGGGGAACAGCGTGATGGGCACCAGCAGGCCGCTCAGCAGGTCCTGCATCCAGAACTTGGCGCGCAGCACGCCCAGAATCGAGATCATGACCACGGCGCAGCTTCCCACAATGAAGTTGAGCGAGGAGACCAGCAGGACGCTCCCGGCGAGCGAGACCAGGAACACCGCCAGGTGCGCCGGGCCGGCCGGGGGCAGCACCGGGAAGACCACCGCCAGCACGGCCGCGGTGGGCGAGCTCAACAGCAGGAGCCGGAACAGCGACTCGCCGCCGGCGCGCGCCATGTAGCTCATCTGAAGGCTGGCCGGCTTCAGCAGCGCCATGGTGATCCTGCCCTCGAGGATGTCCTCGGCCATCTCCGTGTCGATGTTGTTGAAGTACATCGAGCGGATGATCCAGCCCACCGCCACGTAGGTGACCATGGCGCGGAAACCGAAGCCCGCGAAGGCCGGGTCGATCTGGTAGATGGCCCGCCAGATGAAGTAGTAGACGGTGACGTTGATGAAGTAGGTGATGACCCCGGTGTAGTAGCGCAGCCGGAAGGCCAGCATGTTCAGGAAGCCGATGCGGCAGAACTCCAGCGCTACGGTTATGGGGCGGCCTCCCCGGCCGCGGCTGGCTCTTAGCCAG
>Ga0315289_10011543_pt1 | contig 12516 bp, 13 predicted proteins | sample YL17G11_40_MG_FD_203452 | JGI IMG/M metagenome (GOLD analysis project Ga0315289, IMG submission 203452) | Sediment microbial communities from Yellowstone Lake, YNP, Wyoming, USA - YL17G11_40 | ecosystem: Environmental > Aquatic > Freshwater > Lake > Sediment | place: USA: Wyoming | collected...
AGAGTTTGAGAGAGGGAAGTTGTTCCGACCCTCGACCGAGACTGAAATTTCTTCTTCCTTTTCTCCCCTTCTCAACTCCGCATCTCCCCACCTCCGAAAAAACAAAACAATAGCTTACTCGAGCCCTTGAGAAGGCCGCGTACGACCCCCGGGTCAAAGCTGGTGCGTTTTAAACTTTTTTAGATTTCTAGAGAAGCCCCCCCCCCAAAAAAAAAGCACTCTCCCCCTTTTTCTCAACCTCTCTCTCTCTTTCTCTCCCCCCTCTTCACACACTCCTTAGTCTATCTCCGCATCGAGCCCCTGGCCGCCGGCTGGGCGAAACTGCAGGAGATCTCCGAGTACCTCGAGCTCTTCAACGCCTCCGGGAAACAGTCTATCGCTTTCCTGACCCGCGGCGGGGAGAAGGAATATTACTTGGCGTCTGCCTGCAGCAAGGTCTTCATCGCGCCGACGGCTTCGCTGAGTCTCCGCGGGGTGGGAGTTGCGGGCACCTTCTTGAGGGGCGTGTTCGAGAAGTTTGGGATCACGCCGGAGGTCAGGCGCATCGGGAACTACAAGAGGTAAAAATTGAAGGGAGAGGGAGAGATGATGGGATGGATGGAAACGAGAGAGAGAGAGAGAGAGAGAGAGAGAGAGAGAGAGAGAGAGAGAGAGAGAGAGAGAGAGAGAGAGAGAGAGAGAGAGAGAGAGAGAGAGAGAGAGAGTTGGAGAGTTTTTCTTCCTTCCTGTTTTTTTTTTCCTCGTCAACTTACCCCTTCTTTCCCCCCCTCCGCACAACAACAACGACACCAAAACAGCGCTGGCGACCAGCTCCTCCGGAAGGACATGTCCCCCTTCCAACGCGAGCAGCTCGAGGCCATCGTCGACGCCGTCTACTCCCACTTCACGCAGGCGATCTCGGAGCGCCGCGGGAAGTCCAAGAAAGAAGCCGAGGAGATGCTCGACGCCGGGATCTTTGACAACGAGGAATTCCTGAAGCAAGGGTGGGTCGACGGTCTTTTGTACGAAGACGAGGTGGTCAACGAAATCCTGAGGCCCGCGGCGGGGCTGGAGCCGCAGGAAAGAGCAGAGGTGCCCCCGCCGGGGGCGGCGCCGGCGCCCAAGCCCGAAAAGACGTTTGCGAGCCTGTTCCAGCCTTCCCCTCCGAACTCCGAGGGAGGAGCTGCATCGAAGAAGAAGAAGCCGAGCAAGGAGTCCCAGATGCCGCTCCGCACCGTCGGGCTCAAGAAGTACGCCTTCGTCTCGCCCACCGCCTTTGGCCTCGTGACGTCGAAAAAGAGGATCGCGGTCGTGAGGGCCTCGGGCGCCATCGTCGGAGGCTCGGCCGGCGGCGACGGCCAGATCACCGCGGGGCCGCTGTGCAAGACGCTGGAGCTTTTGGGGAAGGACCCGCGGATCTCTGCTGTCGTTATTCGGGTGGACTCTCCCGGAGGAGACGCGCTGGCGAGCGACCTGGTGTGGCGCGCGGTGCGCAACCTGTCGGCGAAGAAGCCCGTCGTCGCGTCGATGGTATGGTTTTTTTCTTTGTTTTCTTGGTTTCCATTTCTCTCTTGGAGTTTCATCCGACTTTTGCTTCTCTCGACTTTTTCTCACCTTTATCTGTCTGAAACACTTTTCAACAGGGCGACGTCGCGGCTTCGGGCGGGTACTACATCCCCATGGCCGCCTCCAAGATCGTAGCGCAACCGCTGACGATCACGGGCAGTATTGGCGTCGTCACGGGAAAGGTAAAGAAAGTTTCGAGCTCTGCCGAAGCTCCGCCCCCTCCCCCGCCGGAGAGCACAAGCAGAAGAGAGCACAAGCAGGCGAGAGAGAGAGAGAGAGAGAGAGAGAGAGAGAGAGAGAGAGAGAGAGAGAGAGAGAGAGAGAGAGAGAAACTCACCTTTTGTTTCTCTCTCTCTCTCGATCCAAAAAACGACCACAATCATCACCAGCTGGTCCTCGGCGGCGACGAGGAGGAAGTCAACCGCGTCTCGGGGAAAATTCCCGAGGTCCCTGCTCCATCGCCTTCTTCTTCCTCCGCAGCGGCGCCTGGCGGGCTTGCCGCGCTCTTCGGCGGCGGAGGCCGCGGGACGGAACAGGAACCTCCCACGATTTCCCCCTCTTCCTCCCCCTCCTCCTCCTCCTTCTTCGCCGACCCTTCCCTCTCCCTCTATTCCCGCGTCGGATACGCCAAGACGCTCGTCAGCAGGGGGAAGTACGCCGACCTCTTCACCGAGGCGCGGCCTTTCAAACCGGAAGAGGCCGAGCTCTTCGACGCGTCGGCGGCGCACGCCTACGCCAGCTTCAGAGACAAGGCCGCGCTGTCCCGGGGCAAGACCGCGGAGGAGATGCAGCAGTTCGCGCAGGGGAGGGTGTGGACGGGGCGCGACGCGCTCGACAGGGGGCTCGTCGACGCCCTGGGCGGGCTCTCGAGGGCCATCGCCATCGCGGCGGAGCTGGCCGGCGTGCCCGAGGGCGAGCGCGCGGGGGTCCTCGAGATGTCGAGGGCGACGACGTCCCCGTTGAGTCTCCTCACGGGAGGCGGCGGCGCGAGCCTCTCGGCGACTCCGATCGAGGTCGCTGCGGTGCTGCTGCGCGTCTTCTCGGCGGCAGCTGCCGCCGCTTCGGGGAAGGGCGGCGGCGCCGGGGCGCTCGTCGCGGCTCTCTCTGAGCTCGGAGGCGTTCTCTCGGGTAACAGCTCTGTCTCATCGGCCCTGGCGCTCTCGGACCCGTCGAAGCCTCTGTACCTAATGATGGACGATTTCGACGTCGTGGGAGCTTCGGAGCTGTAGAGAATGGAGAGGGAGAGAGGGAGAGAAACACGAGAGACGAGAGGGAGTCGAATTCTTTTGAGTTGATTTTTTGTTGATTGAAAAATGATGTTTTGTTGTTGTTTTGTGACAGCTTGACTAGAGAGAGAGAGAGAGAGAGAGAGAGAAAGGCATTTCTCAGCCCGGTTCGTCTCTCTCTCTCTTTCGTGCCTTTATTGTCGAATTGGTACAGGCATCTATGGTTGAAACGCAAAAGAAAGAAAAGAAAAACTAGAGGGGAAGAGTACGAAGCGCCATTTTTTTTCAGCGGCGGTTTTCCCCCTTTTTTTTTGGGGGGGGGCGGGGGGGGGTTCAGAGAAGAGCTTCTTCTATCAGTCATGATTTCCTCTTCACTGTTTCCCTTTCACTCCTGCTGGAACCTCGCCGACGCCGCCCTGTCCATCAGCGCCGCCTCCGTCAGCGCCGCAGCGTGCCCGGCCATCGCCGCCGGGTCCCGCAGGTGCGCCGCGACGGAGCGCAGCCAGACGCCCGCGACCTCGCGCTCGCCGCGCGGCATCTGCGCCAGCGCGGCGGCGTGGTCGATCCCGGCGCAGGCCGGGTCGAAGAGCGAGCCGAGCAGGGCGTAGACCGTGGCGAAGTCGTAGGAAACAGAGGGGGGAGCCGGGGCAGCGGCGGCAGCAGCGGCGGCGGCGGCGGCGGAGGCCTCGGGCGAAGAGGCCGTCGGCGCCCGCACGGGGACGGGGGGGAGCAGCAGGTGCAGCTGCTGGCAGCCGCCGCCGCCGCCGCCGCCGCCGCCGTCGTTGGTGCTGTTGCTGTTGTTGTTGTTGTTGTTGTGGCTGGTGTCGACGGCGAGGCGCGTGGCCTCAGACTCGGGGGAGCGAGCCCCACCAGAGGTCCCTGCTCCTGCCGAGCCGGGGAGGAAGCAGAAGGGAGCGGCAGTGGCAGCGTTGTCGTTGGTAGCGGCCGCCACGGCCGCGCGAGGAGCGCGAGCGGGGTCGGGCGCGCGAGGGGCCAGCGTCCCGACGGCAGAGCAGTCCGCGGTCATCATAAACCCGGAGGACGTGCGCGGGGCGCCGCCGCCGCCGCCAAGGAGGGCGCCCCCCGCGCGGGGGGGTCCCCCTCCCGCCGCGAGGAGGAGCGGGGGCTCTCCTCCCCCGGCCGCTGCCGGGGCCCCGAGTTTGAGGGGGCAGCCGCCGCCGCCGCCGAGGCCGCTGGAGTTGATCGCTCCGGGGGCGTCCGCGGCCCAGGCGGAGAAGACTTCCTGGAGGTCCATATCCCTCTCCCTCTCTCTCGTTTGGAAAAGAGGAGGAAGAAGCGAAGGGCAGAGAGAGAGAGAGGATGCGGTCGAGTTTTTCTGCTTTTTTTGTTTCCATTGGAAAGAGTGAGGGAAAAAGGGGGCCGTGGTCGGTGAAAGTGAGACGAGAGGGTGACGAGACCGAAACGCCATCTTCGAAATCGAGGTTGAGAACACGGCGTCCAGTTCGCTTCTCTGGTCATTTTCTCGTGCTTTTCGTCCCTTGAAATGAGCCAATGTTTCGATTGTACGCTTTATAGGGACGGCGCAGAACGAATAGTACCGAGTTCGATCGCGGGTGTTGGAGGGGCGACGTGTAACAGAGTTCGATTTGGCCCTCTTGGCCGTTTTTTTTTTCCGGTTTCGGTCGATGGCAGCAACAAACGTCTCGGACCAGCTTAAAGCTGTATCTTGCTCGGCGCTGCGAGTGCCACGCTGGGATGGAGACGTACGATGAATGCAATCAAGAGCGGTCGGTGGAAGAGCCGAGAGGCGCGGTGGTTTTTCTACTTCGAGCAAGCGTGACGAGGTCGAGGTTTTGATGGCTTGAAAAACGCGGGAGCGCGAGCGAAGAGTGAGAGCGAGTCGAGCGGCGAGAGAAGTCATTTTCTCCCGGGGACCCCTTCTCTTCTTTTCAGACAGACACGATGCACGCTCACCACGTCTGCCCCTCGTGCCGCGGTGCAGGCGCCACCGCGGTGGCGCCTGCTCCTCGCCGCCGCGGCCTCTTCGCTTCCAGGAGGAGGCCAGTGGCTGCCCAGGCTTCGAGCACCGGCGACGACGATGGTGAGTTTTTCGTTTTCCGCTTCGACGTTTTCGAGGCGGCGGTCGCTCCCGTCTCAATTCTCTCCCCCGTTCTCCTCTTCTCCTCTTTCCCCTCCTCTGCACTCACGCACGCACGCAACCGCCGATGACAACAAGACACACCAGGAATGCCCTCGACGACGACGGCGACGACAAGCGGGGCAGCGGCAGCAGGGGCGTCCCCCGCCCCCTCCACCTCGCGCCGGGCCGCGGCGCTCGCCGCCGGCGCATTCGGCCTCTCGGCGCTCGCGGCCGCGCTGTCTGCTCCCTCCTCGAGGGCCTCTGCCGCCGCCGCCGAGGATGACGGCGGCGCCGCCGACGCCGCTGCCTCCTCTCCTGTCGCGGTACCCGTCGCCGTCGAGCCCGCCAGGTGCCGCGAGTGTGCCGGGACGGGCGTCACGCCCTGCGATATGTGAGCGCATTGATTATTCCAGAGAGGAAAAAAGAGCAGATCGTTTTTCTCGAAAAAAAAGGAACAAACTATCCTATCCCTTGGACCGTCTTGCCCTCACCTTGCGCTTCCCTTGCAAAACAAAAAACAAAACAACAGGTGCGGCGGCACCGGCAAGTGGCGCGCCCTCAACCGCAAGCGCACCAAGGACACCTACGAATTCGTGGAGTGCCCGCAGTGCTACGGCCGCGGCTCTCGCGTCTGCGGCGTCTGCTTTGGGACCGGCCTCCGAAACGTTAAGGGTTTGCTGAGGAGGCCCGAGGCGACGGCCTTGGTCGAGAAGATGCGGCACGGGGAGGTCAAGCCCGGCGAAGTGAGGGAGCTCCTGCGGGGGGCCAAAGAGGCGATGGCGAAGGAGGAAGGGGCTTCGGCGGCTTCTATGTGAGGAGGCAGCTCTCGGCCGCGAACGTGCCCGCCAGGAGAGGAGGGGCGACGCCGGGGTCGACCTCGTCGCGGTCTCCCGTCGAGGCTTAAAAAAAAAAAAAGGTCTCCCATCGAGGGCCCCGCCGTCGCGCCCACGGCTTGCCGTGGCGAGGAGAGAGACCGTCCAGAGATAGAAATTCCTTGCTTTCTTTTCTCTCTCTTCGAATTCATTTCCCTAGATTCCAATTTTACTGTGTGTAGAAATTTCACCCTTTGCTGCTTCTTTCCCGCATTGCCTCGATAAACGAGAGAGAGAGAGCGACAGCGAGAGCGCGAGAGAGAAAAGAATGACGAAAGAAAAAGAACGAAAAATCAGCTCTGCCACCACCGAGAGTAGAGGCCCGCCGCCACAAGCGCCGCCCTCCTCCTCAGCCCTCCCCCTCCTTTCCCAACGCCCCACTCGTCCCCCCTCCCGGCTTCATAAAGCGCCTCCTTCACTGCGGCCGCCGTGGCCGCGAAGGAGTTGGCCGGCGACACCCCCAGGGATCTGTCGAGCGACCGCAGGCAGTCGTTGGTTTTCAGCAAGAGCAGCAGCTCCCTCGGCAGGCGGGCGAGCAGCGCATTGATGTCTCCCGCATGCTCGGAGGCGTAGGCCCTGGCCTCGGCGGCGTCAGCGTCGGTCGCGGCGAGGCGGTCGGCGAAGGAGGAGGAGGCGGAAGTTGGGGAAAGATTGGAAGAAGGAGCCGAAGAAGTTGGAGAGGTTGACGTCTCGAGCGCCTCGGTCGTCGTCGGGGGCCTCTCTTTCTCGTTCTCCCTCTTCTCCTCCTTCCTCACGGCGCCTCCGTCCCCCAGAAAGACGTTGTCGTTCCCAGAGATCGCCCTCCATGGCTTCATCGTCAGCATCGAAGCGAAGAGCGGCCCTGCCTCCCCAGCCCGCATTGCCCTCGCGTGCCTCAGGATCGACGCCTCGTCTCCTGCGAGGATCGCTGCCCACAGAGCTGCGTACTCGACGCGGAAGGCGTCGCTGAGGTCGCGGTAGAGGCCGTGGTCGAGGAGGACGACCGAGGCGCGGAGACGGCGTTTCTTGCGCCTTTTTGAGGAGGAGGAGGGGGCCTTGCCCTTCCTCCCGCTGCTCTCGCCCTCGTCGCCGCCGCTCCCTTTCTCCTCTCCTCCTTCCTCCGCCAGCTCCACCACCACGGCCCTGCCGTCCTTGTCCTCCTCGATGGCCTGCACCAGCGCGTTCCCGGGGTGCGCGTCGGAGTGAACAAACCCGAACTGTTTTTTTTTTTTTGTGAGGACCTCGCTGAGAAAGAGAAAGAACGAGGAAAAAGAAAAGAAGAGAGGAGAAAAAGGAGAAGCAACACACCTTGAAGGTCATCTCGGCGAACGTCCTCGCGACCAAGCTCGCGACCTCCGCCGGGTCCAAGCCATTCGCGACTATCGCCGCGCGGTCCGCGACCGGGATCCCCTCGATCCACTCCATGCAGAGGACGCGGGACGAGGAGAGGTCCGGGGCGGGCCTCGGCACGCGCACGCGGGCGCACCCGGGAGCGTCGGCGGCGTCGGCGGGCGAGGACGAGCGCGGGAGCCGCCAGCCCCTCCGCCCCCGCGCCCTGTTGACGCCCGAGCGCGCCGAGTCCAGGTTCCGCTGGCACCGCTCCGCGTTGCGCGCCTCCGAGCGGAAGTCGAGCTCGCGCGGGAGGTTCGCCTCGATCTCGTCGACGAGCCACGACAGGTCGAAGCCGTCGAAGAGGACCCTCGCGGCCGCGACCAGCGCAGCGACGGTCGCGACGTCGGCCCTGCAGGCCTCGCGCAGGCCCCGGTGCTGGACCTTGACCGCGAGGACCCTCCCGTCCCTGGCCACGGCCCTGTGGACCTGCGCCAGCGAGGCCGAGGCGACCGGGACCCGCTCGAACGACGCGAAGAGCGTCTCGGGCCGCTCGCCGAGGTCCTCGGCGATCGTCCTGGCGACGCCCTCGAAGTCGGAGACGGGGCAGGTGTTGAGCATCGTGGCCTTCATCAGCCCGACCTAGTTGTTGAGGCAGGAGGAGGAGGAGGAGGAGGAGGAGGCAGAGGAGGGGCGGAGGAGGAGGAGGAGGAGGAGGAGACAGAGGAGGGGCGGAGGAGGAGGGTGAGGAGGGGGCGAGAGCATTCGCTGGTGAGAGAGAGAAGAAAGAAGAAAAAGGAAGAAGAAAAAAACCCGGGAGAAAACGTTGAAAAAAAAACCCAAAAAATCGAAGAATCCGAAGAGTGACTAACATACTCCGCCGGCAGCAGGTGGTCCAGGGTCGCCAGGTGCTGCCCGAGCTTGATGTAGACCCCTCCGTTGGCGTGGCAGAGGTCCCGCAGGCGCGACGCTCCCCGGCGGTGGCAGGCCTTGAGCTCCTCTTCTTCCTCCTCCGCGGAGGCCGAGGTCGCCGAGGCCGCGCCTCCTTCGCTTCCTCTCCCCCTCCTGATCCTCGCCTGTGTCCTCTTGTAGTCCGAGGCGACCGAGACCGCGGTGGAGACGCTCCGGGCGAGGCGCAGCGGGGCCTGGGCCGCCGCGAGGGCCGCGTCGGGGTCCGCCGCGGCGGCGAGGGCCGCCACGGCCGGGGGGGCGGCGAGCGCGGCGGCGCCGAGCGGCGACAGGCGGAGGAGAGCGGCGCGAAGAAGCATCGATTTCCGTCCTCCTTTTTTCTTTCCGAAAGAAATTCAGTGCTTCCACGAGCGCTCTCTTCGGATCCTCGCTCTCAGCGACGCGCCAGAGACTTGAAGCAAAAACGAGCAAGAGGAACGAGCGAGAGAGCCCCCTGTTTGTGCTGTCTCCCTTCTAGCGCTGTGTCGAAATCGACTCCATTGAGGTTTGTGCTCCGACCTCGACGACGTGCCTAGATCGGGCACACAATTTTTTTGTTGTTGTGCCGTTGCCCTCAGATGGCCGCGACCGAAGTCGTCGATAAAAGGGACCGGCGAACGCCGCCCCGTTCCCCGCTCGCGGCAGACGCCAAGCCCTTTGTGCCATCTACCTCCCCTCTGAAGGCCGCAGCAGCAGAAGCCGGCGAGGACGCGGAGAAAGAAGAAGAGGCGAAAGAGAGCGAGGAAGAGGAGGCATCTGATGAAGGCGAAGGCGACCGAGAAGGAGAAGGAGAAGAAGAGCAGCCTGTGAAGACCTTCCCCGTCTTCAACGACCAGCAGCGCAGCAGGCCCTCGATGCAGGTGAGGCGTAGGCACACGTATGAGAGAGACCGGGAGCACGAGAGAGAGAGGGCGGTTTTCTCTGGCGCACTGAGTTCCGCCAACTTTCTTGCATTTCCTCCTCCGAGAGGGCGAGAGGGCACTTGAGAGAGAGAGTCGATTTCTTCCTCACCGCTCTCGCTCCTTCTCGCGCCCGTTTATAAAAACCCCAAAACAAACACGCACACCAAGCAGACGGGCAAGCTCTTCATCGGCGGCATCCCGGACGGGACGACGGTCGAGGCGCTGCGCGAGTACGCGTCCGAGTTCGGACTTCTTTCCGACGTCGCGGTGATGGAAGGGAGGGGGTTTGCCTTCGTCACATTCTCGGACCCGCAGCACGCGCAGGCCTTCCTGAAGGTGAGAGACAGGGGAGGAGGAGAATTCTGGAAAAAGAACGAGAGGGAAAGAGAGAGCTCGGAAGCGCGAGCGCGGGAGGGAGAGAGGGGCGGCGATGCAAAGAACCCAGACTCGCCCTCGACCCCCCTCTCGGGTCGCGCTCTCTTTCGCTCGGGCCGCTGATGCGCTCTCGCTCGCTCTTTTCCTTTTTTTTGCTCCTTGATACTTTGGCGCCCGCGCGGCCTCGTCGACCCCGATCGAGCGCTTCCCATGCCCCCAGGAGGCTCGAGGCATGTGAGAGGCTTCCGATCGTGCGGCTGGAAGCGATGTGAGACGTCTGGGAGAGGGCGCAATCGGGGCAAGATCATTCGGAGAAAAGGGGGCATGGGTTTTTCAGAAGCACACACAGAAGCAAAGAACAAAGCAACAGAGCCCCCCTTTTTTCCTTGGAAAGTCAAAAAAGCACTTGGACGGTCCAGAAGAGCTCCTGCGAGCAGGTCTCGACAGAAGAGCCCCCTTCTGGGTTCTCGAGGGAGAAAGAGAATCAGAGCAGGAAAAGAACTTGAAACTAACCCCCGCCCCGCGTCATCCACCTTAAAAAACAAAAAAAAAACAGCACGGGCCGCACTCCATCAACGGCAAGCGCGTCGACGCCAAGGCCGCCGTGCCCCGGTCCGGGAGCGCCGGAGCTGCAGCCGTCTCCGCTCCCGCCGCTCCCGCCGCTGCCGTCCCCCCCGCCGCGGCACCCGAGGCCGCCGCCGCCGCCGCCGGCGGCGTCCCCCCGTCCGCGGGGAACAGCAACTCCTCGGCCGCCACCAGCGCCGCCGCCGCCGCCGCGGCTGCCCTGGGCCGCAAGCTCTTCGTCGGGGGCACGGGCGAGGTCGAAGACGACACCTTCCGGGACCACTTTCGGCAGTTTGGGGAGATCGAGGACTGCGTCGTGCTGAGGAAGGAGGGCGTCTCTCGGGGGTTTGGCTTTGTGACGTTTGCCGACGAAGCCAGCGTCGAGAGGGCGCTGGCCGTGACGGTGAGAGTAGTTTTTGTTTTTTTTGCTCTTTCTTTCCTTCTTCGGAGCACGAGAGGGGGGCGAGACAGAGAGGGAGAGAGGCAGCGAGAGGGAGCTCGATATCTTGTTTCGCTCCTTTTTCTTAAAAACACCCCCACCCCCCAAAAAAAAAACTAAAAAAAACAGCACACGCTCAACGGCAAGCAGGTCGAGCTCAAGCGCGCCGTCCGCAAGGAGGACATGGCCCACGCCGCCGCCGTCGCCGCGGCCCACGCGGCGGCCGCCGTCGCCGCGGCGCAGGTCCACGCCGCCGCGGCCGCGGCAGCGGCCCACGCCGCCTCGACCCGAAGGCGGCAGCAGCGCTCGTCGTACTCTGGGGGGCCCCGCGAGGAGGGCGGCGACGACGACGCCACCAGCGGCGCGACCTCCTCGGGGAGGCAGCAGTACGCCGCCGGCGGGCCGATGCGCAGCAGCGGGAGCAGCGGCGGCGGCGGCGGCGGCGGCGGCGGCGGCGGCGGCGGCGGCGGCGGCGGCGGAGGCCCCCCGCACCACCTCGACCGCGCCGCAGGCCCCTACCCCCACGGCGGCGGCGCGGGCCTCTCGTCGAGCCCCGCGCGCCGCCAGCCGGACTGGCTCTGCCCGAGCGCCGGGTGCCGCAACAAGAACTACGGGTGGAGGGAGGCCTGCAACCGGTGCGCCGCGGCGAGGCCCCCCCCGGGCGCGCTGATCCTCGCGGGGCCGGGGGGCAGCCACCACCATTACCAGCAGCAGCAGCAGCAGCGAGGAGCGAGGGAGGGGGGCGCGGTCGGCGGCGGCGGGCACCTCTTCCAGCAGCAGCAGCCGTACCCGGGGGGCTACCAGCAAGAGCACCCTTACGGCGCAGCGCACGCCGCCGCGGCCGCGGCCGTCGCCGCGAGGCAACAGCAGCTGCAGCTGCAGCAGCAGCAGCAGCAGATGTCGCCGCCGCAGCAGCAGTTCTCAAGCTACTCTCCGCTCCCGCAGCAGCAGCTGCCCTACCCTCAGCAGCAGCAGCTGCTGCTGCCTCAGATGCCTTACCCGCAGCAGCAGCAGCAGCAGCAGGGGGCGGGGCAGCTCCCGATGGACCCCGCCGCGCTCGCAGCGTACGCCGCGGCCCTCGGCTGGAACGGGGGCCTGCCGCCCGGGGGCGCTCTGCTGGTGCAGCCCGGCGGGCCCGGGATGCCGCCCGTCGTCGTGCCGCTGCTGCCCCAGGCCGGCGCGGGAGGGGCGGGCGGCCCGGGGCCAGGGGGGGCAGGGGCCCGGGGCGCCGCTCCCGCCCCCCAGCAGCTCCAGCAGGGGCAGCTTGTCTACGCCGACCCCGCCGCGGCCGCGGCCGCGGGCTTCCACAGCTATGCCGCGGGCTACTACCAGCAGCCGCAACTGATGCTGCTGCAGCAGCAGCAGCAGGTGATGCAGCAGCAGCAGCACTTGCAGCAGCAGCAGCACTTGCAGCAGCAGCAGCAGCATGCGCCGCTGGGGGCGACGGCACCTTCTCCTTCGTACGCTCTCGGTCCGCCGCCCGTCGCGGTCGCGACGACGGCGGGAGGCACGACCTTCTACCCGCCGTCTCCGTCACACGCCGCTGCTGCCGCTGCTGCTGCCGCTGCTGCTGCCGCCGCTGCTGCCGGCGCGGCAGAGCAGCAGCAGCAGCAGCAGCAGCAGCAGCAGCAAAAACTCGCTGGCGTCGGTGCTCCGGCTGCCGCTCCCTCTGCTCTCGTCGCTGCTGCTGCTGCTGCTCCCGCAACTTCGGCCGCTCCTGCTCCCCCTCAGCCGTCCCACGCCCCGCGCGCCTCAGGCAGGCCCTCTGGCGTCGCCGCGGCGGGGAGGTCCGAGGGGAGGTACAGGCCGTACTGAAAGGGAAAGAAAGAAAGAAAGAAATAAGAGTTTTTTCTAAATTTATTTTCTCTGAATTCAGATTTTCTTCTTCCTCTCGAAGAAGAAAAAAACGAAAAAACTCCTCCTTTTCTTCTCCTCTTCTCGCTTGTTCTGATACTAGGGATGCGTTCATATTTTGTACTTTCGAAAGGGAGAGAGAGGTGTCCCCCTAGGCCCTCCACCCCCCTTCTTCTGCTTCCTTTTTTCTTCTGCGTTCTTTTTACTTAACATTTAGAAAAAAACCAAAAACGAAAACCGCTTTTTTATCCTGTAGGTGCTTATTAAATCCCCAAAGCACTCTCCGTTTCTCTCTCTCTCGCCCGTGCTCTCTCTCTCTCTCTCTCTCTCTCTCTCTCTCTCTCTCTCTCTCTCTCTCTCTCTCTCTCTCTCTCTCTCTCTC
>Ga0315289_10011546_pt1 | contig 12516 bp, 9 predicted proteins | sample YL17G11_40_MG_FD_203452 | JGI IMG/M metagenome (GOLD analysis project Ga0315289, IMG submission 203452) | Sediment microbial communities from Yellowstone Lake, YNP, Wyoming, USA - YL17G11_40 | ecosystem: Environmental > Aquatic > Freshwater > Lake > Sediment | place: USA: Wyoming | collected...
ATAATCTTATGTTGGTAACGAGCCAGGTTTTTTTCAGTGCAAACTTTCAGGAGAAATCTGTTCCCAGCGGGTAGATACCCCATAACACGCAAAGCCCCGCCTTTGGTCTTCGACCCTGAGGTCTCAGAACCGAAGGGTAGGACGAAGTGCAGGACAAGTCCATTCAGGATGAATCCATTACTCATATGAAGATCAGTAATATAGAGTTACGCTCCAGTAATTGATTCTACCACTTCTTCGTCTTCGGGTTTCCAAGCTGGGTCTACGATACACAGAAAAACCAAATCAGAAATCCCCTTGTTTTTTATTCTCTGAATCGAGTTCGGAGGAATGTAAATGGCTTGTCCAGCCGATACTTTTTCTTTTTCTGAATCTATATACATTTCTCCCTCACCTTCCAATATATAGTAGACTTCTGCGCTCTTTAGCCTGTGGGTATGAGTGATTTCGCCGGGCTTAACTTTTGCATGAGCAAGGCTATACCTTGCAGTAATGTCCTCCTTTAGAGGATTCAACAATTCTCTTAAGGTGGTATTGTCGCCGGCAATTATCTCTTCACATTTTTTCAAATCTTTTATAAACATGCTTTCCTTCTTAGAAAAGCAACTTCAGATAACGGCTTGCTTGAATCAGAAGTCCAGCCATAAAGCAGGATTTGAGCAAAACACCGGCGGCAGTCAAGCCCACATGGGGCTAAAATCACTTTAATCCCTTTGTATTTCATTTCTCTCACTCCTCTTCACCCTCCTGTAAAGAAGGGGGACGAAATTCAGTTAAAGTGATATTCCAAATAGATGATGTTGACTAACGCAGTTCAGACTTCTTCCTTTGGTAGCTTCGGAAATTCCCACTCCCGAAGCATCCTGAGAGAGATTATCTGGGACGCACACAAAAATTCCTCGTATCTATTTCTGCTTCTGTAGTTGACTTTATTCATAGACTTCACCGAAAATGGGGAATTATTTCACCTGACGTTTCACCCGTTTGCCACATAGGGGCAATTCATGTGGAACATCCCGCCTGAGGCGGGGAGTTGTCCCTACAACTGATGATAACCATGACCTGTGGATGAAAGCGCCCCTGGATGGATACAAACACCTCAGATAAAGTCTTGCCTCCTTGTTCGTCACGGACGCTTCGTCCGTGACTCTTTAAGGTAACAGACAAGGTGTCTGATACCAACGAACTATGCAGATCGACTATGGCCAAGGCACTGGTTTACACAAATAAGGTCAGGTAGGTTAAGCCACACCCTACGTATGTGATGTTTGACAAGGGATTTGTCTACATCCCTGCATCCTTTGGTTATATTCCTTAAGATAGCGCCTACGCCAGATCCAAAGCAGCGTCTCGGCTACGATCACCGAAACCAGAATCATTCCGTATGCCCACTCCTGATAGTGGTTGATGCCGATCTTGCGTCCAAAAGTGACAGCGCAAAAACTCAAAGCAAAGCCGACAACGCGCACTATTAATGGGGTCATGTGGGACATCTTTTTGAAGTGTTCGTGAATCACCGAAGCACCAACCTCTGCTTCAAGATTACCCTTTCTCGCATCCGTTTCTCCAATTTTTCGCACTATCCACAATTCAAGCGGAATGTTCACGATAGCAAGACCCAATAACATCGAAACGGCTGCGACCGGGTGATAGACCAGTGTCAAAATAACGCCGAAGAGGATGGCTAGTAGCATGATTGATAGTACATCCTTGGTGGTCATTCGGCGGAAGCGATCAGTATCAAGGCATTTGTCCAGTCTCAGGATTTCACTGTGATCAACATATACCCAGAGAACGAACCAAGCTGTGCACATTACCAATATCAGAGTCGTTAACAATCCTATACCGAAACCTTTCTGGTATGTGGCACCGACTTTCTGAAATGGAAAACTAGCAATTGCTAAAACCAAACCTGCAGCGTAGGGAATCATTAGTTTAAGAAAATCAACATCGCGATATCTGTGATCTAAGACAGTGGTCGAGCTTATAGTATCCAGTTTTTGCTCTGAAGCTCTCGTGTTCGTCACTTTTACATCAACAACGGATTCTCGTTGAATCATCTTTTGCTTTCTTTCCGTTAGAAAGCTAAGCAGGTACAATCCCAAAGTCACAGGTATCCCTACATAGTATGAATCCGGTAAAGGGCCGATCCACCGACCATGCCACCAGATTCGTGGATCTTGAGAAAAGAAGGAATGTAAACCATAAGCTGGATTAAGAACGAACCATAAAAAGTCTTCAACAAGCAGAATCCCTGTGTAAAGTGCGGCCAAACGTAGTATTAGCGGCAAAGTCAGCCGTTGCTTTGAAGCCAAGACACCGAGAAGCATCATTGCAGGCAGCAATATCCAAAGATAAGTGTGATATCCTGTAAGAGGTTTGCCACCAGTTAATGTCGTCAGCCATCCAGACTCTATACGCCAAGTCGGAAGCTTTCCTGCCCATCCATACTCACCTTCGACTTGGATTTCAAACAATGCGAAGATTAACGATACTGTTAGGATGGCGACCACATCCAAAGTGACATTTAGCAAAATATTTCTCTTAACGTTCCTCTTTGTTACCACCTTTTTCATAACCTGAGTTTCTTCTGATTCATCGGCATTTGGAAATGCTGATGCTATTTTGCTACGAGAATTACCATTTTCGAAGCATCAAGGAAAATTTGAGATTAATCCAATTTCACTTAGTAGATTTGCTACACACACAACAAGTGAAGATAGAGGTGTGCGCTGTTCGAGATGTTTACAATATTTCCCAAGTTGTTGAAGACCCACAAGATCAACGCTTTTCATATACGCAGACCATCCCTTAACATGCGATATTATCTTCTCTCTCTCAGCAGGAACGAATTCACCAGAAACCAAGTGATGGATGGTAGCCCGCAGTATTCTTTTCTTTTTTCTGCCAACTCCAATAGAGTTATCACTCATGATTAATCCAGTCACCTTACGTTGACGGCGAGGGCCCAAAAAGCGGGTTTTTGATTCATTGAGCTCAAACCCTTCATCTTTTAGAATTTGAACAATGAATTTTATGATTCCTACTAATCGACTTGGACTCATGGAGGAAAAAACCATGTCGTCTGCATATCGAGTGTAAATTATGTTGCGTTTTCCCACATATCCGGAAATACGATGATCTAATCTTATGCAAATTATGTTAGAAAGAGCAGGTGAGGTTACCGCCCCTTGTGGCAGTTTCTCTTGACACGTACATAGAGAAGAAAATATATGTGAAACATGTGAATTATATCCAAGCGATTTGAAGATAGTAAAAACTTTTGCATATGAAATAGAAGGGAAAAAATCTTCAATATCCAAACAAAGAAAATAGCGGTTATCTTTATGACGTTCTGCATTATCAAGAACATTCATACCTTTGCGGAAACCTGTTGCATTTTCAGCAACCTGGGCTTTATCTAGAATGTTTCTAAGTATCCATGCTTGAACAGCTTTCATTCCTTTGGATGGGCAGAAGATAGTCCGGACACCTCCTATCTTTTTGGGCAACTGGAAAATTTTGTAAAATTTATCATTATACTTCGACAATCTGTATAAAAGTCCAGGTGAAATGTGGGTGTAATCTGCTAAACTTTGAAGGTCGGTCACCAATGGCAGATTAAACATGTATAAGATAGACTTCATACTATTCTTAATGTAAATGTGAGGGAGAGAGCTATGTTTCTTACTCTAAAATATAGCAGTTGAATGTTGCTCGGAAGCAGAGTGAAGAGCAACATTCAAGTGAAACAACAGGAATGATTTCATCTGGGATGGCGAATCACCATCCTAGCCGAAGCTAATCTGAGATACACAGCTCTCTCCTCAATAATTATGGTTTTTTATCTCCGCAGGGTGTGATTTAAAACCTTGACTCTGAGATTGTCAAGGTAATGTTGGATTTTCTGTCCTTCGTGCTCCATTTTCATTATTTGCCGAAGCCGTTCTAGTCCTCTTTTAGTAAGACGATATTTTCCGTCTTCCAGAACTACTTCATTGTTGCGTATGAGGATATTTAACGAACAAGAAACAATGGTGATAATATTCTCAAGGGGTTGCTTTTGTAATACTTGTATCAAATTGTTCAGTGCTTCTGTTTCGGCCGGTTCCATAATATAGATAGCAACTAGTAGAAAATGCTGAGCCACAATCGGGTTTGCAACTGAATTGTCCACTTTTACCGATTCCGAGACTTTTCTTATACTGTGCCAAATCTGCTGACTAAGTTCTTGGATCTGTGGATTCCTTAGGTTGTGGTCAATAACAATGCTTTTGGTTTTCTTCTTCAAATATCTAATAGGTCCGAGTGCAATAAAACTTTTAGCTTTTCGATATTTGACATCGACTATTACAACCAATCTATTGCATAACTCCTTATGATTAGCAAAAGCACCAAGCTCAGCAATAGCTCCCGGACTTTCTAAGATGATTACAACTGCGTGAACACTTTCTGCAAGTAAATTCTCAAGGCTCAGAAGGTCAAAGTGCTTTCCTCTACCCAAAAGCTCTTCGAATAACTCCTCAGGATAATACACATCAAGCCAGTTGTGATATCGCCGAGTTATTAGTTCTTTACGAATAGAATCTCTGATACTCTTTAGGTTTCCAGGACCAGCCCCTACCAGAAACACGTTTAGGTTACGTGTCTTTAGTCTAGGGAATACATCTTCATTGATCACTTTTGAGATTTCTTCAAACATCGGAAATTTCATACGAAATTGATTGCCTAGAAATCAGAGCTTTCCTAATTTTCTCCATGACATTCTTGTTTCTATCAAATGTTAGTTGATTCAATTTCGAAAGTCAAGTATTTTTAGAGGGAATTACCAACCTATTTCATCACATCTTACCTCTGGAAAGTGACGCAAATATCCAACCGAAACAAAGGACGGGAAAAATGATGAATGCTGTTTTTCGGTTTCCCGCAGGACAAGCTCTGCAAATCGCAAGAACGCTGTTGGGTGAAGTGGCCAAGCCAACTACCAGCAAGAGAATACTTGGAATCGAACAGCAGGAATAATAGGGAAGTCTAGATCCAAGTTCCAGAACCCCCCGGGCTCTGGCCCCTTTTGAATCTCCTTATGCCTCAGCCGTATCCACACACCTGCGTCAAACTGAAACCCCAGGTGTCTTGTGATCAAAAACTCCCGTCCTATGCCTGCTGGCAGGCAAATATCTTCATTACGCCGCGTATCATTTTCATCCGTCATATAGGAAAGCCCGAGATTTATAAACCATGGTGGTCGATTACCATTTGGGCGAGAACCAAAATGTTGTTGAATATCACCAGTGATGATCTTCACATTGTCGCCGTCAATTGAAAAGGTGCTAAGCCTGATTCCTATCTGCATTTTCTGACCCAAACTGACTCGACCTGTAGCATGCCAAAGCTCTGGAATTCCTGCTCCCAGCCCGACCGCAAAACGTGGCACTTCAGCAGTCGCACTATTGTTCTGACCAAGGAGAGCACAAAACAGGCACACAAAGGTTATGATGCGTGCCACTAATGTGTTCATAATATCTCCTCTGACCTATTGGTCATCTCACCTATCTTGGATGCTTCGGGAATGGGAGAGACTGTTGCCCGAATATTCTTCTCAAGGGTTTCATTAATAAGGTTTCGGTGGCGGTTACGTATCGTTTATCGTAAAGTTGTTGTCGTTTATTCGTATGAATGCATACGCATCGTGTTAAGCCTAAAGGCGAAACCAACATCCGAAACCGATACGTGGCCGAAACCAAAACCCACAACAATAAACATAGAAACTCGTATGAGTGCATACGCATCTTATTTTGTAGACAGAGCACCATTATTTGCGAAGTACGTCCTGTGTCCTGGAAGACAAGCGACTAGTTGAACAAATAGAGTGAAAAGAGAGTTCAGAAGTTTGATTGCACCTTTTTATTCTATGCTCTGTCCTCATTGTAGCGTGCGCAACTTGGGCACGATTGTCCAGACCAGAGAGGCAAAACCAAGTGAAATCAGGGAAGCGATGATAACGGCGTTGGGCGCGCCGATGTGTTGTGCGACCGCGCCGATCCACAACGCTCCGATCGGCATGAGTCCGAAAAAGGTAAGGGCGTAAATACCCATTACCCGTCCGCGCAATGAGTCGGGCACCAGTATTTGCACCAGCGCATTCGCCAGGTTCATAATGAGGATGGATGCCACGCCCACACCGACAAGCATAAAAAGCGATAGCGGAAGCCAGCGCACGAACGCAAAGACCAATAGTAGAGCGGGAAAGGCGAAAGTGCCGAATGTCAACAATTTGCCTTTAAATTTAAAACGACCAAGCGAAGCGATAAATAATGCACTGAAAAGAGCGCCCGTGCCGCGCGCCGACTGCAAAAAACCGTTGGTGGTTGCGTTGCCGCCCAGGATGGTTACAGCCCAAGCCGGAATCAAGGTGGCAAAAGAAAGACCGAACAAACTGGTCATCCCCACCAAGCCGATGAGCGTCCGAACCATCGGCTGTGACTTAACATAGTGTATTCCTTCTTTCAAATCCGCCCGTATCGAATTCCGCTGAGCCGGACTCGCTTGTGATTTTAATTTCATTAACAGCAAGGCACCAATCACTGCAATAAATGAAATCCCGTTGATCGTAAAGCACCAGGCTGGACCAAAAAGCGCATAGGTCACACCGGACACGGCAGGACCCACTGCGGTCGCCGAATTAAACATGGTTGAATTCAGCGCAATGGCATTGGTCAAATCCTCGCGCTCGACCATTTCGAGCACAAAAGACTGTCGCGCCGGCGCATCAAAGGCATTCGCCACGCCCAGACCAAACGCCAGCATGATAATGTGCCACGCTTGCACCAGATGCAAAAACGCAAGCGCCGCCAGGATAAAGGCAAGCACCATCATAGAGGTCTGCGTGATGATCAAAAGCGTCCGCCGCGACATCCGGTCGGCGATGACGCCCCCATACAACATGAAAACCCACGTGGGAATCCCTGCCGAAAAACCGACGTAGCCCAAGTAGGCGGGCGAATGCGTCAGCTCAAACACTAAAAAACCCTGGGCGGTCATCTGCATCCAGGTCCCGAACAATGAAACCATTTGACCCCAAAACCACAGCCGATAATTGGGGTATTTGAGCGCCGCAAATGTATGCTTTACGCTTAGCCACCTTCTTGCTTGCTTTTTATCTTCTTCGTTTACCGGCTGAGACACCGGCTCCGGTTGGGGCATCATAGTTCTGTCATTTATAAGATAGTGTTTGTCCAGAAAAAACCTGCTTCTGGAAGTTCGGGGGAAAAGTAGTCGTGGACATATTTAAAAATTCCATCAATTATGTTCACTTACTCTACGAATAAATTACATAAATTACAAATGCTATTTTCATCCCACAAAACAAAAAAAGTTCCTCTTCCTACTGAGTCCTTTAGATTTGGCAAGGAAAAGTGTCCATCACTAAGATTCCCCATGCGGGGAAGAACAGTTTTTGACACAACTTGAAACTTCCGCAAAGATGCCGATAACGTTTATATATAATCAGACGGTCTTGCGTCACCCAAAAAACACATCCTTAATCACCAAAAAGGAGGACAAAAATGAAGACGTTTTCCTGGTTCGGCATTTTGCTTTTGCCCCTCTCTTTTTTGACCATGGTTTGTGCGGATGCAGGTTCAGAGAGGCAATCGACAGGTTTAGACTTAGAGAGCTTTAACGGTGGTTTCTTCTCAATAGAAAAGCCCAAGGGCTGGAGCGTGATTACCGCGGGGTCGTGTGCCACCTTTGCATTTTTGGCATCTGACCCATCGGAGCCTTTAAAACAGGTCTTTTATTTTGGCGAAATCGGACCGGTTTACCTGTCGGAACAGCAGAGGCAGATCGACTACCAGTATATGAGCATGGGTGGGTATCCTTCGACCTGGATCGATATGCCGGTGGTTTATCCTTTAACCCCCAGCAATTTTCTCAGGCAGTTTCATCTCATTGCCAAAAGTAAACTTGCCCAGGGCTTCATGCCCCAGTTTCCCCGATTGGAAAATTTCAAGGTGATTTCAAGCAAGGCACAGCCCAGTCCCATGAGCGGAGCTACCACCGAGCTGGTAAGAGCATTATTCACTCAGGGAGAGAAATTAGGTGAAGGCATGTTTTTGGTAACGGTTGCCCCGATGCTTCCTTTCACCGGAGGTCCGGGGGCTGGGATTGGATATGGATTCTGCATAATTGGAATCACCGCTCCTCAAAACGAGTTCCGTAATCTGGAAGCGACATTGAGCAAATCCATAGCCAGTTTCACCTTTGGCCAGTCTTACGTTCAAAATTGCATGGCTCAACAGGCAGAGACTTACAAAGGCATCCTGAAGGCGGGAAAAACCTTAAGCGAAGCTTCGGATATCATTGTGCAGGGATGGGAGAACCGGAACAAGACAGACGACATTCTTTCGGAGAAATACAGCGATGTCACCCTGGGGCGGGAAAGGTTATATGACCCCAACACCGGAGAAGTTTATGAGTTTGAAAACGGTTTTTACGACAATTATCGCTTGGATCAGAACAAATACGAAATGAACAATCTGCAGCCACTGCCCAATGACAACCATGAATTATGGACGAAACCACCCCTGGACGGATACAAGCACCTAAGGTAAAATAGCGAAAGTGTCAGGAGTAGTTCCTGACACAACTAGAAAAAATAACCCCAGCCTCAAACAAGACTGGGGTTTCGCAAAGGGTTGTGTGTTAATCCGAATTTATCTTAGCAATACCATCTTCTTAGACTGCACGAAGTCTCCTGCTTGAATCCGGTAGAAATAGATTCCACTTGTCACCTCTTGCCCTTGCTCATCTTTTCCACCCCATTTCACGGACTTATTTCCCGCATTTTCATTCTGATCCACCAGGACTTTCACTTTTTGTCCGAGAACGTTGTAAATGCTGAGCGTTACGTGACAGTCTTTGGGGAGATCATATGCGATCTCGCATTCCGGATTGAATGGATTTGGATAATTCTGATGTAGAGCGAATCCAACAGGAAGGTTTTCCTGATTGTGAATCCGGTATGCTATCTGAACTATATCTGCTGGTATCATGTCGTTGGGTATTGTGAGTCCTAAGTTCGCGAAAGTAAGGATAAAGTCAGCAAGGATGTAGCGACAATGGGGGCTTCCGTGGCCAGGAACGCCATCTGGGCAATCGATCTCCTCATTCACCAGCATGTCACAATACGTGATTGCTTGGCTGACTGTGCGACCATCGGCTGAGATTACTTGCGTTTGGCTGATTTTTCCAGATACAACATTGAGCATCAAAGCCATCAGTTGCGCTTTGGCGAACCGTTTCAGGAACGGCTCTTCTTCTCCTTGACACATGTGGAGAAGCTTCTTTAGCTCCATCAAGCTATCCTGCTGGCTCGCTGGTTGCGGAACAGTGTAAAAATCAACTGGGTTGACCTGGTTCTGATTGAAGTGGACGTTTATGAGACCTGCAAAGGTTGCGAAGTTCGCAAGGGTGTAATCCTGCGGTCGCTTTTGCAGGGCTTTATGTAGCTGATGCGCCCAGTAGGCCCGCGATTGCATGGAAGCAACGATCTCGATTTTATCGAGTTCAAAGTTTGCGTGATGCTGGAATCCCATAATCTCGACTTCGCGAGTTTCACTGACAATTTGGTACCCGAGCGGTGTCATGAGCGTTACGACGTAAGAGCCATTTGACAATGTGCCGAAATCATAGTAGCCGTTCTCGTCTGTTGTCGCCGAGTTGATCAGGTCACCCTGATCGTTCGTAAGATCGACCGCAACTCCATGAAGCGGTGAGCCCTCGGAAAGAACGTACCCTGAAAGAGTGCCATTATCAGTTATATCTGTGGGGTCAACGCTCCAACTCCAGTCAGTCGCTAACGCTTCTGATTCAAACTGTCCATCTCCATCCAAGTCAATCGAACAGAACATGTCTCGTATACCCTGGCCAAACTGAACAACATGTTCTGAGTTTACTGCAACTGGGACTCGGAAAGATGACAAGTCAATCGTTCCGTCGCTATTCGAAACGAATATCGACACATCTGCCGAATCCTCGCCCAAGCCACGTAGATGCAGAGAATAGGTACCCGTATTGGGTATATCAAATGACCAGATACCGAAGTCATTCTCCCACGTTGTACCGGGTATCTGTGAGAGTGAATCACCATTAAGCATCCCATTCGCGTGACCCATTTCATCGGCTACAATGACTTCAACTGGACAGGCAACGAGGACCCTATGCCTTGCTCCATTAAGTGGTGACCTAAGCCTGTCCATGAACATATCCCATAACTGTTGTAGACTCGGCAGCGAAGCTCGCTCGTGGATGCCAGCCTTGAGAATAGTTACGTCGTTAGTCCACGTCGTACCCTTGAACGAAAAAACCCACACATGGAAAGCATCGACCCATTGACAACTCAACAGGATCGGTTCACTTATGCTCGTCCCTGTCACATTGTTGTCGTAGATCGCAATGCTGTATTCATCATGAGAGTTCTCTATTGCCCCATACGCCACAACAGAGTGTCCAAAGGACTTCCCGCATTCTTCCCCATTAACCGAAAGAGCAACAGGTGAGCCTGCTAGAAGTTTCATCTTTAGTTCAGCGAGTTCTCCTCTGATAGCTGCATCATCGCCCACGGACTTCGGACCAAACGGTATCACCCCCAAATTATACAGGACGTGGTGGTCGAGTATGAGTCTCTGCACTTGCTCGTCTGTTGGAATCCAACTGAACACGTCTCCCCTGCCCTCAGGGAAATACTCAACGGCCGTCGAGGCCATACCAGCACATAGGCCCTTACCCACGGTCTCTGCGAAGGCTATATCCTTGACGAGCCACGCAAGCACGGCCGGCGAGAATCTTAGTAGTGGATACTTCTCGATGATCGCCAGTCTGGCCAAATTATTGGCGTCAAGGTTGGCTTTGACTATCTTCGTAATTGTTGTATTGTCGAAGCGATGGTTGTCTTCGCCGAAGTCGAAGGGCGTCAGAAGCACACTCACGGTAGCAGTACTCTGAGCACCATGCTTGTCGGTCACCCGTAGCGTGGCCGGGAGCCAACCTGAGAGCGAGTTATCGTACGGGTGCTGAATGATATCGGACACATGCCGCGTGTAATTCCAGAGGCCATCGAAATCAACATCCAACTCGTAGGTGTCAATATCGGGCATTCCGTCAGGATCATCGCTTTGATCAACTATGAAGTTAACAACAGTTTTGCCTGCAACTATATCTGTGCTGAATTCTCCTCTCAACTTCGCCACCGGTGGCTGATTAACATCTATTTGCAGTACCTTAGAGATTTCAGTAGACCATTGGTCATCATCGTCCTTGACCTTGAAGCGAATTGAGTGAAGTCCAGCGGAAAGAGACGCTGTGCTGAAGGCTGGGTCTGCGCTCAACAAGCCATCTAGGTCGGAGCGCCATTCATAGCCAGTTATCGTGCCATCTGGATCTTCACCATGACCAGTGAACGAAACAGTCTCTCCCACAATTGCTGGGCTTGGGCTGATGGCGTCGATGAAGGCAACAGGGGGTTGGGGTTGGTTTATCTCCAACACCTGGGAGACGTAAGGGGACCATATGTTGCTGTTGTCCCTGACCCTATACATGATCGTATGCCGTCCAGCAGATAAAGACGCTGTACTGAAAGCTGCCGAATTGCTCAGAAAACCTCCGATGTTGGACCTCCACTCATGGTCAGTTATTACGCCATCAAAATCGTTGCCTTGACCAATGAACGAAACCATTTCGCCCTCATTTGCCTGATCTGGTCTAATCTCGAGGATCACTGCACTAGGGGGGCTGTATGTTATCTGCAGCTCCCGAGAGTCTTCAGCAGACCATACATACCTGTTGTTTATAACCTTGTAGTAAATCGTGTGCTGGCCAGCAGAAAGAGAAGATGTACTAAATGCCGATGCCGTGCTCAGAATACCATCTCTGTTGGACCGCCACATATGGGCTATTATTGTGCCACCATCACCCTCACCACTGAACGATACGACCGTACCCCGAGGTGACGGATTGGGGCTGATATTGATGATTTTCGCACGAGGGGGGGGTAGCTTGTTGTATCCGTTGTATCTGGCGGTACTTGCGCTGAAGAGTAACAGCATAATATCAGTGTTAACCCCATGATTATTAAAAGCACTCTCGATTTCATCTAACTAACTCCATTAGCCATCCCCTAAGGTTGTTGTATAGCTTTTGCCTCAGCACCACCCTAACGATTTCAAGCTACATAAGTATCTCCTTTTGTTGGATTTAGATTCTTTTCATTTTACTTACATCTTTTGAAAAGTTACTTGATGCGAAATATTTGAGAGTTCCGATACAATTTTGTATCTACATTAACCACTTATCTATCGTTTGTCAAGTCTTTTTTTCAGATTCACGTCTTTCGGTTATGTCAAGATAATTGTGTAAATTTTATTTGGGGCATATCCTGGGGTTGATTTATAACATAAGCTATTAAACCGTAAATGATTCTTTCTATACTTCGGGAGTTGTTGAAGGACCGCATAGGGA
>Ga0315289_10011547_pt1 | contig 12516 bp, 17 predicted proteins | sample YL17G11_40_MG_FD_203452 | JGI IMG/M metagenome (GOLD analysis project Ga0315289, IMG submission 203452) | Sediment microbial communities from Yellowstone Lake, YNP, Wyoming, USA - YL17G11_40 | ecosystem: Environmental > Aquatic > Freshwater > Lake > Sediment | place: USA: Wyoming | collected...
TTATCATATTTCTAGAGGAATATCGATATATCCAACCAGAAGGTACTCGTAAAAAAGAACCTTCATCAGATTCATTAGTTTTAAGCCTAAGAATACTTCCAATTTTCATATTGAGAAGTTTCTCTATTAGATTTTTATTCTTTATATTCTTTTTCATATGCATAATGATTTATTAACAGAAGCAAGTAAAATAATAAGTAATATAATAACAGCTAACAAAATTAATAATACTTGTTTATCCGTTATCATCATCCTCTCCAAAGTTTTGAATGAGTAATGCTTTGAAAAGTTGATCTTCTGTTATCTTATTTTCATTCATCAATATAATTCCAACTAATCCACCAGATTGTTGTTGTATTAAAATAGCTTTATCTAAATCTTCTTTAGTAATAAATCCTTTACTAATTAATATTTCTCCGAGTGGATCTTTCATTTTTTGATACTTTTCTTCTGAACAGTTTCAAGATTTTTAGACATAACAGATAAATTTCTGTTAGAAACTTTTAATATCCTAATATCTTCTCTTAGAGCATTGATAGAATCTCGAATATTATCATTGTTGGTTTTCATTAATTCTCTTAAAGAATTTAATTCAGGTAACATTACTTCTCGAACAACAGCATTAACATCTACTTTGCTACCTTGAAACAAATCTATTCTCTTTTCTATTTGACCAACTCGATATTGAAGTACAGCATATCCACTTATGAAACCTGCAATCATTGTGATAAGAGTTATTATAATACCAAGATTTTTTACGAAGAAGTTTGTTTTAGATTCATCTGTATTCATATCGTTCTCCTTTAGTAATTAATTTTGCAGAATTTTCTTTTAGTTTCCAAAACATCTAAAATACTTTCTAATTCCTTATAGTGCAAATTGCCGTAAAACCATTCTGGTTGTTGGCAAGTTTTGTATCCTCTTTTCTTTAATTCTGTTTGAACTATCCATTCCATACTTTTTGATTCAACTCTAAAAATTCCTTCTATCTTTGCATGTGGATTATGTGTTTTGTATTCTTTCAATCTCCTTGTTGGATCAATAGAGTAACCAACTTTGAATGTATCTTGATTAGTTAGTAAATACAGAAATTTATCTTTTTTCATTTCATTTAAAAGTAAATGAAGGGCAAGGTAATTAGCCTTGCCCTTCATTGTTAAATCATCTTACCAGCGGTAGTCAACTAGTAACTCATCATTTGTGCGAAGCTTACTTACAAATGTGATTGTTGTACCAGCAATGGTGTAGTCCGCTCCAGCACCATATCGCTGTCTGAGTCCATTTAAATAGACTTTGACTTCAGTAACACTTTGTGGAGTATGTGCCAAAGTTGCTGTGTAGGTGTTATTTACTACAGCAGGAGACTCTCCCCATACTTCAGTAAAGCCCATAGTTGGTAGCAATGCTCCAATTTCTTGAAGTATTCCTTCCAATCCAGTTGAAGTGTAGTAATTATTAACATCAGCTACTGGAATATCTGCTGCTGAAACCTGCCCAGTAGAAGTACCCCAATCGATCATGCTGTCTTTAATTCCAGAATTACCGATACCAAATGTTACACTATCTGCACCAGAACTACCAGTAATGGTAATTGGACCGGCACTTAACAATGTAAGAGTATCAGCTACACTATCAGCTACAGGACTTGTACCTGAAGGAGTACTGATTGTCTTGAATGTATAAGGACCAACAAGACCGTCTCCGATTTGCTTGAGAGCTGCTTCTACATTGTCTGTACTGTAGTAGTTGTCTACGTCAGCAATTGGAATATCAACACCACTTACTTGACCGGTACTTGTACCAAAGTCAATCATGGTATCTTTAATGCCATCTACTGCGATAGTAAAGTCTATCGTGTCAGTTGCTGCGATACCAGTAATTACTATAGCACCACTTGAAGATTGAAGAGTAAGAGTATCAGTTGTGCTATCTGCTTCTGGATTTGTCCCAAAAGGAGTAGCTACTGTTTTAAAGGTATAAGCCCCTGCTAACCCAACTCCTAACTCTTGCAATGCGGCTTCAACAGTATCTACTGCATAATAGTCACCTATGTCTGCTATAGGCATGTCCGCTGCTGAAACTTGACCTGTAGAAGTACCCCAGTCAATCATGGTATCTTTGATACCATCAGCTTTGACACCAACACCACCAGCAGTAATTTCAAGACCGCCTGTTGAACTTACAATAACAGTTGCTGTTATTTGGTCAAGCCCATCATTGTAATCAAGATTTACTGAAGTAGTATCAGTAAGAATTCCACCTACAGCATCTTCTGCTGCCTCATCAAACCCAGTAATATCACCAGGAACGTGACCATGACCAACAAGTGAGAATACTCCAGTCTTAACTTCAAGTTGGTTGCTGACATTTACTCCAATTGTAGTGTTGTCATACTTGGCATTAATAACAGTTCCACTGATATCAATTGCTGTGCCACCTGTATAGGAACCAACACCAGCAAACTGAGTCCATAGGATATCATCACTATTAAGTGCTAGTACACCATCAATACCACTATACCCTATTGGTTTTTCAACAGTCCAACCTGTTGACCTATAGAGTGTACCATTTTCAACGAAACATGCTGCCCCGATTGAAACTTCAGCAGAAGGTGTTCCATCAAAGTCTGCCGACCTATACATCCCACCAGTTGCACCAGTACTGGTAATAGTATAAATACCATTTTGTTTTTCATCAGCTTGATCTTTTACAAGAACTCGGTCATTAACAGCAGGTGTGTATCCACCATAGTCAAAAGCCGTTCCTGCATCAAAATCAACACTGGTAAAAGAACCTGTTGCAAGTGGACCACCACTGGCATTGTATGTTCCAACACCACCAGTAGATGTCGCAAATTGAACGGAAGATTTCCATTCAACAGCATATGTTGCTCTTTGATCTACATACCATTTTGATGCTACGTCACTATCATCAGTTGGCATAAGTTGTATGCCAGTAATGAGAGCATCTTTAGCACCATTGGTTATATCCCAATTCCCTGTACTTGAATTAATAAAACTTTGTTCTAATCGCCCCAGATCAATGGAGAGATCCATTATCTGTGTATTGCCACGAATCTTTGTTGTAGCCATATATTATTACTCTCCTTATAAAGAATTATTCCAAAAAATTTTCCTTTTTTTCATAGACTTCATCTTTATAAGTTTTCATTTAAGTTTATGAAACAATTCTGTAAAAAATTTTAGCTAAAATTTTTATAATTAGGATTTCATAAGATTTTAAAAAATCTGTACAGACTCTCACTAATAATAATGGACAAAAATGGGGTAATTTTAAGTAATTGAGGGGATATATTTTGAACAATTTAGACTAATTTTTCATATTTTACTTCAAGAAAATCACCTATAATGAGTTCTGTATCTGAATTAAAAGATATAATAGAACCACTAACAGTATAATCTCTAGGTGGGAATTTAGAGCATTCTAAGCCATTATGAAGAACAGTTTCAGAATTGAGTATTGGAATATAGGACAGTGTTAGAATTTTAGTATTTATAATATCTTGAGTTACGAACCATTCATCTATTTTCCATTCAGTAGTGAGAGTACCACTACCTTTTATAGATGGTTTATTTATTATTATTCTAGGGGATGATCTAAAGAGTCCATTCATATATTTTTTTTATCAGAATTCATTACTATTTCTACTACAGAGTTTTCTATGAAGTAGATTCGTATACACCACACATCATCATCTATAAAAAAGGATGACCCAGCAATCATTGTTTTAGCACCATTAACAAGATTTCTTATATCATAATCTGGTCTATTGTAAGTTACTCGAATAGTTCCTTCGCCTATATTATCAATGGTTACATATTGAAAAGATTGAGATATTGGTTGACCTAAATAATCAATTGATTTGTCTAGAAAATTATAGGTAACGTATTGACTGGCACCACTTGAAGTGGCAAGGATGACAAGATTCATTTGTCTTTCTGTTGGAGTTATTTGTTGAGGTGTTCTTGACATTTATATTTCCCATTTAACTTTATATGTAAATTCATCTATTAGTTCAAGGGTAGTTAATGTTATAATATGATTAATACTATCCTCAGCATACATTTCAGCTTCTGTCCTAAGAAAAACAGAAAAATCATCATCATAATTTATATCATGATCATTATCATAATTTATATCACTATAATCAAATTTATCATCATCATAATCCTCTTCTTCTTTTCCCCCGAATTTGTTTCTTAAATTTTTAGATGAAGATACTTTACATTTAGCTATTACTGAAGATATTAAACTTTCTTTTATTATAGAAGATTTTCTAAACGTCATTTCTCTTATAAGAAAAATTAAAGCAGCAACTTGTTTTTTTTCTATGTCATCACTATTAAATAAAATTTCACTAATCTCATCTTGTTGTAGGTCTTCTCTGTGTTTATATTTAGGTTTAGAATTAGACAATCCATTTTCAACCAATTCTATAATATGCTTTTCAGCTAATGGAGTATAGTAATCAATTAATATATCTAGATCATCTTTAAGCAATTTACTTTCAAAAAATCCATATATATCAAACTCAATCATTGGAGGTTCCCCAGGGTCTTCACGAGATTGAGGATACCCCTTAGAATATTTACCTTCACATGAAGTGAACTCAACATCTACTACAAAGTTCTCTTCAAAGTATTCTTCCACATCTTCTTTAGTTCTCTCAGCTTTCCTCAGAAGTTCTTCTAAATTGCTAATTCCTTTAAAGTTCAAAATAACACCTCAAATATAAGAATGGCTGAAATTTATCAGAATTTAAGGATTTTTAGAGAAAAAGACTATTTCAAATTGGAAACTACGTTCGTTCTAACTATAAAATCTTTGCCAAAGACACTACCACCACCATAGCCAGATGGGGTTTGATCCCAAATTGCATCACCTATTTCACTATTTTTAATAATTTCAAAAGCAGTGGCTAAAGATCGTAATGAATTAAAACTATGTCTTTGAGGTAACATGAAGTCACCTCGTATTGTATCCTTTATACAATCCTCATAAATACACCACGTTACACGACACACAGCATCAGCCCTATCTTTTCCTGCGGCTTCATCAGAACTGGAATGGTCCACTTTTTTGTTCTTGATGTTATTTAATTGTCTTAATTCCATGACAAGTTTATTATCTTTTGGCAGTTCCACCATGTTACTATAAATTAATAATTTTAAAGTTTCATACATTTGAAAAGTAGCACCTAACCGTGTGGTGTATATTCCTTCTGAAAAGAGTCTTTGTATGCTTTCTTCACTGTTCCATCTATCATATACAACTTGTGCTATATTGAAGTAACCGGCAATTGTTCTTATGACTTCTTCTACATTTGGAAAGCTGACAGTTATTTTTTGGTCTTGATCTGGTATCCATGCTTCTACTAAATCTATGACAGCTTTGTAACGAGTTATTTGTTTCCTATCATTTTTAGAACCTTCAGTTTCAACTTGAACTTCTTCACCATGCCCCATAGCTACTACAAAACTATCCTTAACAGCACCCTGGTCACAGCATATAAAGTATTTAGTCATTTTGTCAGGGTATTGTGGGAATGCTCGTTTACCTACGTATCTCCTAGTTTCTGGGCCTTTGTGAGTCATTGTACTTTCTTCAAAGTACATGTTTTCGAAAAGAACTAAAGGTGGTCTTGGTTCTTTTATTACACAATCTTCAATTCGTTCTGGTATTTCAAAGAATGGAGATATTGCCGAAGGTGGTATTGCTAAATAATCTCTATTGAAAGTGGCTGGACTTAATTTTTTAACACTTTTGAAGTAAGGATCACTTTCAGACATTCCACCAGGAACATCATTACCATTTTCATCACTTTTAGGGTTCATTTCAAAGGTAGTATAGTGATACCCCACCATTCTACCAACTTTATCATTTGCTGATATTTTAGATCTCAAAGTTTCAATGTAAGATTTGTTTTTTTCTGCTTTAACAGTTTCAGATAGAGTTAATAGTTGCATACCAAAATCAGCTTCATACATAGGAGAAGTAGTTACAACTATTTTACTAAAAGGAGAGACTGAAGCAATAGCTCTTGAAGCTGTAAAATAAACAGCCTGTGCTGTTCTTTTTTCTGATTGTTGTTGAATACTTCCTTCAGACAAATCAAATCGAGAAAGTTCATCAAATGCACAATAATAAGCGGTCAGACCTGCAATAGAAGCACTGTTGGAATGAAGTGCTACTACTTCTATATTTTTTTCTTTAAATGCTTTTCTTCTTTGATGGTCAACATACAGAGTTTCTTTACCTTCAACTGTTTCTCTGTCGAGTAGCCATTGTATATATTTTCTCCACCAAGGAGTACTTGTTAGGATTGAACAGAAAGCTGAGTAAGATGTTTTTTTACTTTGATCTTCTGAGGTAGCTATAAACTCTGCTGAAAGCATTTGGCCAGGAACTTGATGAAGTTGTGCAGCAGGGTCTTCCATACCTAAAAGTTTATGAGTTAGAAATGATCCCATTGCTCCAGAAATTATTGATTTGCCTGAATTATGTGTTACAGTATAATCAGATAAACAAAAAAGATGATCACCATCAACTTCTATCCCTGCATAATTACCAATACCAATTGGTTTAATTGTTAAAGAAGATAGTTTTTCAGGTTTATTATTGAAATTTGCTTTGTAACCTTTAAAGTATCCCTTAAACTTTCTAGATTTACGAAAATAATCCTTAATATGAATATTTAGTATATTAGGATAATTGAGATATCCTTTTTTCATTTTCTTTAAAGATAATATATGATTCTCATTTATAACATATGTTATTGCATGGGACTGTTTAACTTCATATAACTCAGATTCTCCTCTTGATAAGTTCAAAACCTTTCTAGATTTAGAATCTGGCCCCATTACCAAATCTCCAATTTTAATGTCCTCTATCTTTTTAAGAGTTCCATCATGCATTAAAATTTCAGTACCTAAACCAAGACATCTCATTCCACATATAATTAAAGCTACATCATAGTTAGGAAATCCAGCACTATCTTCTGAAAAGATATCAATTACAATATTCTTTTGTTTAGGTCGGAGTTTATAATTAATATAACTCTCCATATACTCTATAGGATCATTTGTAAATGTACAAGGACATCTTAAACTCTTCTTAAAAAAAGATGCATTGGCATATGGATCTAAAGAATCAATATGCTTCGTACCAGGAGTTAAAAGTCTATCACCTATACCCATGAAATTTCCTTAGATGAAAAATGACATTACAAAAATAGCAATGATTGCAGCAGGAAAACCATATTCTGAAATGTTCCTATATATAATGCGAATTTTACTCAAATTTTCTTTCCTGACCTCAAAAGTACCTTGTATAATTACACTCTTTATTTCTTTTTTGTTATTGTCAAGCCATACAATAGTGACATTTGTTTTATATTTTGTTCCAATAGTAAACTGCCAGGGATTGTGTTCTAATTCTATTTTAGTTGAATACCCTTCTTTCCCCTTTTCAGCCAGAGCCACTCTGTTTTGTATTTCTAAAGAATCTACCATTGCTTGAAAACATTCTTTTGTCATGGTATCTATTACTTTCCCCTTGTAATAAATAGAAATACATCCCTTTTCCCCTTCCTTACAATTACATTTGTTCTTAGACAGTTGAGAAGCACCTAAATTTTGTGGAGTGACATACACATACGTCTGTCTGTTAGTGGTTAAAGATGCACATGCTGATAAACTTAAAAATACTAAAACAATTATTATCTTTTTCATTTCATTCATCCTCTCTATGGTAGTCAGAAAAACTTTTTTCTTTTTGAGTATTAGAATTATTTGGTGAAACATATTGATGACATTTTTGACATATCCAACCATCCCCTTCCTTCAATTGAATGGTAATGCATTGACAATTCCAACAATAATCGGCCCTGCTAATCAAGTGCTCCTAACCTCTTTAATATTTCTTTACCTTTAGCAATAGCATCCTCTGCTATTTTAATATCAATTTCTTTTTCATTTTTAATATCTGTTATCTTAAACTTAGGAAATATAGTTACCTGTTTTCCATTCTTCCTTAAATAAAAATATAAAATAATATAAGGAACAACTACTATTATAATAACAAAAAGACCTATTATCCATCCCTTAAACTTCTTCAAAAATTCCAATACCTTTGTCATAAATACCTCTTTAATTTTTCTATGGTTTGTTCTGCCGATTTGTGGAGTATTCCTATCCCTCCAACTTCCTGCCATTTTAAAATATTTTTTTCTCTATCATCAATAAGAATTGCATTAGCTTCAGCATATTTTTCTTTCTTTCTTTCTATGATAACTTCTACATATCTACCTAAATGTTTCTTTACCCAATTCACTTTATCCCTGGCACAATCTGGATCGGCAAATGCTGGAGCTGGAGAAGATAAGATAATAGGGTAGTATTTCTTTACAAAATTCCAAAGTTCTTTGCCATCAGGTGTCCAGTCAAGGTCACGCCAGAAGTGTTTAGTCTCATGTTTGATAATATTCCAGAGTTTTTGGTCATCAATATCATATGAGAAACCATGACCTAACTCTTCAAATGCTTTGTCAAAATCGACAAGCACTCCGTCAAGATCGACAAAAATCTTTAATTCCTTTTCTTTAGAAAATTTGATCAGTTCGTCTAGAGATGTTATCCCTCTAAATTGCATTTAATCAACTTCTTGCCTATTGGGGTCTTTCTTAGGTCTTCCCATTCTTTTAGTAATAGTATCGACAATAGTTGATGTTGAAGAAGGAGGTTCTTCTGGATAAGGTTGTCTTGATTTTAGTTCTAGACCATGATTATAGAGTTTGAGGGTTCCAAAGTAAAGACCTGCTAGAATACCTATGACAGAGGATATTGCTGCAAGTGTTCCAGAGCTATATTGTTTAGAAACAGCCATGTCTAGAAATATTATTATGGATGTTATAAACAGGACCATTATAGCAAATCCATAAATGTAGGGGACTTTTACATAGTTACATTTTGACGAGAACCAAAATGGTTTGAGAAATCTATTTTTAAAATTTATTAATCTTTTTTTCATATAATTTTTCCCTTTAATATAGATTAATCATTAGACATTTCATCTTCAAAATTAGATGCTAAATCATCCCAATCTATATTTTTAATATTAATTCCTTTAACGTATTGTAAAATATCTTCTGATAATTCTTCTTTCATTCTTTTTGCCAAATTTTCTAAACTATATGATCTTCTTGCTAATCTTATAACTTGGTTATAGAGGTATTCATCATTAAGAAGCCACAATCGAACTTCTTCTGTAACTTCTTCAGAATCTTCATATGTAAACTTTTTAGCCCCTTCTTCAGGTTCTTCATCTAAAGAATCATTTTCTTCATCTAAAGAATCATTATTTACTACAGAGAAACCTCCACCATAGGAAGAACCAAATACATTTTCATGACCATAGTAATTAAACACATCACTAACTTTATTAGGCAATGGTAATTTTGCCCATTCTTCCTCTGATAATCCTGTATAGGAAAGAACATCTTTCAAGTCTATCCAATCAAAATCTCTATCAGATGTTATCCAACCCGAATCAAATTTATTATAACCATTACTATCCATAGAAGTACCATAAATAAAGTGATACCCTTCTGGCCTTCTATCTTTCCATATCAATCCATATTCAAACAAACTTATTTCTAAACTAGCATCTGAACCTTCATATCCTTCAGCCTCATAATCTTCTATGGTTTTTCCTTTCTTTTTTGCATGTAACTCATCCATAGAAAACTTAACAAGACCACTATCCTTAGAAAGTTTAATAGAAACTTCTTCTACACTTTCAATCCTATTTTCTTTAGCTATCTTCTTTACAGATTCTTCAACAATCTTGTGGTCTTGTTTTGAAAGTTTAATAATATTTTTCATGACTCTATGCTCCTGCTGCTTGTGCTGTTGGTGCTTGTGCTTGTTGAGCTGGTTGCTGTTGTGATGCAACATACTGCTGAACATTAGTCATAATAGAAGAGAGATACCCTTGAATCTCTTCTAATGAAGTTCCCCTTTGTGCTAATGTTAAAACAGCATTTTGAATTGTTTCAGTTGGATTATCAGCAACTCCTACTTGTTCTGCTCCCTGTTGTACAGCATTTCCTACTTGTTGTGCTCCCTGCTGAACTGCCGGAATTTGAGAAATAGCTCCTATAGCTCCTAGCCCAGGAAGAATAGCAAATTTAACTGTACTACCATCTTTAGATATCTTAATCTGAACTTCTTCAACATTCTCAATCTTATTCTCTGAAGCTATCCTTTTAATAATATCTTCAATTGATTGAAATTCTTCAGATTCCTTGTTAATACTAAAAGTGTTTGAATTAATTTTCATGACTGACTCCTTTCTATTCTTTTTCATTTCCTCTTCCATTGGAAGAAGATATTCTGTATAATAATCAGGTTCACCTGTTAAATCCTTAACTGTCTCATCTTCATGGTCTTCAACAATACTCTTAGCCATTTCTTCAATCTCATCATCAGTAGGATCCCTATTCTCTAATTCATTATATAAATCAGTGATAGTCCTCTTATGCTCCTTCTCTACTTCAATTCCCTTCTCCATTTCATCTTTAGGAATTTCCATTGCACTCTTAGAAACCGTATCCCCAAACAACTTATAAATTATTTCCTCAAATTCGTGTTTATCTATGCCTAGATTTTCAGCTAAAGCATGAATTTCTTGATCTTCAGGATGAGGACTTTCCTTAAAAAAATCTATTATTGCGGATTCTATGTCCTTCATAAGTATAATGATGTATAGATTCTAAAGAAATTTAGGTAATTTTTGATGTTTTTTTGTACAAAAGGTCTTGGTCATGAAGATTACGAGCTATTGTTGCAAATGCTAAAATGCAGGATGTTTTGTATTTGAAATCGCATTTAGATTGACCTAAAGTAGATCCTATGGCACAGGTAAAACAGGAAAGCTGCTCAAATCCCTCCATATAACGAAGAATTGATTGTACTTCTTCTAATTTTTCAGACAAAGTCAACTACCCCTGCCTAAAGGCAGGGGCTTGATGTTTCAACGAAGCTACTTGCATTAGATAAATCTAATGTAGAGGTAATCTCTCCACATCCGTGAATTCCTGTAGTTGCTACAGTATTCCTATACCATAATTCTAAATTCTTTGCAGCATTACTATCCCTATCATGCTCTTTTCCACATTGAGGACATACCCAATTCCTTACAGATAAATTTTTAACCTCAGCATTTTTATACCCACAAATAGAACATAATTGTGATGAAGCAAAAAATCTTGGTGCTTTAATAAATGTCTTTAATTCTTCTTCAGCTTTATATCCACAAAAAGTTCTAAACATTCCAAAACCAGAATCAGCAACAGATTTACCAAAAGAAAACTTTCTACCTTTCTTTCTTTTTGCCCAAATAGTTAAATCAATATCTTCAACTACAATTACATCAAATTCAGTTACTAATCTACGGGAAAGCTTATGAAGGAAGTCTTTTCTTTGATTAGAAATCTTGTGATGAATAGTATTAACTTTAAATCTTTGTTGTTCTCTATTTTTAGAACCAAGAACTCTTTTATGTAATGTTCTATTAGCTCTGGCTAACTTCTTAGCACTTTTATCTAAAAATCTTGGATGATTGATTTTCTCACCTGTTGATAATGTAGCAAAAGTTTCAAAGCCAATATCAATTCCTACAACTTTATTACCAACTTCTTTTTCTACAATTTTAGGAAGTTGATCTACTAATATTGATATATAATATTTATTTCCATTTCTTGATATATTACAAGATTTTATTTTTTCATTAAATTCTCTGTGTTGTTCAAAATAAATTGTTCCTACTTTAGGTAATTGTATGTGATTAATAGACTGTAATCGAATAGAATTATTTATATTGTTAGTTGTATAAGATAATTTTGATTTTTTCTTTGTTTTAAATTTAGGAAACTCTACTGTACGTTTTCTTTGTTTAGAAATACTTTTAAAGAAATTAGAGTAAGCTGATTGTAAATTTATTTGAGCATTACATAATGCCATGCTATCAACTTCTTTTAACCAAATAAATTCATTTTTATATTGTGCTGGAGTAATCCATAAAGTCTTTTTTTCTTTTTCATAGTATTCTTTTTTATCAGCAAGCATTTTATTATAGATAAATCTCACACATCCGAAAGTCTTTTCTATTAGAATTTGTTGAGATTTATTTGGGTACAATCTATATTTATATGCTTTTAACATTATTTTTTCTTTTCTTTGATAAATGACTTTATATAATCTTTCCAGAATTTTATAGTCATAGCACTCATATTAATGCAGTTCTCTTTACAGAATTGCATTATTATTTCATTTTCTTCTTCTGTTGTAGCAATAGTTAATCTTCTTATCATCTTTTTCATATTTTTACCATACTATAAATATACATAATTTTATGTAAAATGTCAACTACTTTTTATAAAAATGTTACCAATTTACCCCCCACCTAAAGGTGGGGGATTCCCTGAAGAGGTTGAAA
>Ga0315289_10011548_pt1 | contig 12516 bp, 9 predicted proteins | sample YL17G11_40_MG_FD_203452 | JGI IMG/M metagenome (GOLD analysis project Ga0315289, IMG submission 203452) | Sediment microbial communities from Yellowstone Lake, YNP, Wyoming, USA - YL17G11_40 | ecosystem: Environmental > Aquatic > Freshwater > Lake > Sediment | place: USA: Wyoming | collected...
AGAACCCGTTTCGCGCCGAGTCCTACCGGTTATCTCCATATCGGCGGTGCCCGGACTGCCCTCTTCAACTACCTTTTTTCCAGGCATTGCGGCGGCAAATTCATTTTACGGATAGAAGACACTGACCAGGAGCGTTCTACAGAAGAATCAACCAGGGGTATCTTTGAAGGTTTGAGATGGCTTGGTCTTGAGTGGGATGTTGGCCCATATTTTCAGTCTGAAAGGAAAGAAATATATCATCAGCACCTCGAAATACTGAAAGAAAGGGGCATGCTTTACCGATGCTATTGTACCGCAGAAGAGCTGGAAGAGAGAAGAAGTAAAGCCCTCTCTGAAGGAAAGAAGCCTAAATACGACGGCCGATGCAGGGATGTGAAGACACCCCCGCCTGCAGGTCGTCCTTATGTGCTCCGTTTCAAAACGCCGGATACAGGTTTTACCACGATACATGACTTAATTAAGGGAGATATCGTGTTTGACAATTCGGAGCTGGATGATCTGATCCTTATGAGGAGCGATGGTTATCCAACGTATAACTTCGCTGTGGTTGTAGATGACATAACCATGGGGATTACCCATATCATCAGGGGAGACGATCATCTGAACAATACGCCGCGTCAGTCACTCCTCTATGAGGCGTTCGGGTTTACTCCCCCCAAATTTGCACATGTGCCTCTCATCTTGGGACAGGATAAGGCCAGGCTTTCTAAACGACACGGCGCCACGTCTGTCCTGGCATACAGGGATATGGGTTATCTGCCGCAGGCAATGGTTAACTTCCTCGCAAGGATTGGCTGGTCTTTTGGAGACCAGGAGATCTTTTCACTCGAAGAATTGATCGAAAAGTTCAGCCTTGAAAATGTAGGCAAGTCAGCCGGCGTTTTCAATGAAGAAAAACTTATCTGGTTGAACTCTCACTATATAAAGAATGAATCAGACGAGGCTCTGGCTGATCTGTTAACGCCGTTCCTTGAAAAAAGAGGTTTCTTCAGTACTAACAGAGACGGCCTGGTTAAGATTACAGCCTGTCTGAAAGAAAGATCCAAGACACTGGTGGAAATGGCTGAGGCGTCAGAATATTTCTTCAGCCCCCCGGGTAAATTTGTCCCTGATGCTGCTAAAAAATTCCTGACGCACGAAATAGGGAGAATTCTCTCCGACATGATAAATCAAATAAATGCTATGACAAGCTTCCGGAAGAGCGAAATTGAAGTACTTTTTAAGAAAATACAGGACGTGAACAACATCAAGCTGGTAAAGCTGGCTCAGGCAGTCAGGGTTGCCCTGACCGGTAAGGCTGTAAGCCCGGGTATCTATGAAGTTATGGAGATTCTCGGCAGGGAAGAGGTGGTTGCACGGCTTAAGAAAGCTATAGACTATATAGAATCAAATACGTGAAAGATAAGGCTTGACGAACAAGGTATTTTCTTTTACATTCTAATCCAGTCGCTGCTGGGGGATCGTCTAGCGGCAGGACTCCAGACTCTGGATCTGGCTACAAAGGTTCGAATCCTTTTCCCCCAGCCAATATTTTCGATTACGTTTTGGTCTTCAAAAATTTTCTTCCGTGGTCCCATCGTCTAGAGGCCTAGGACGCCGGCCTCTCACGCCGGCAACACGGGTTCGAATCCCGTTGGGACTACCATTTATTTTCAAAGACTTACACACTTCTGCAAAATTCCTAATTCCTTCCAGTGCCCATATAGTGACTATTTGAAATGGAAAATGATCCTAAGAAAGCTCGTTGCCTTCTCTTCTATCTCTTTCTTTTAAACGCTTAAAATGGCCCTGGATATCCCCCAAAGAGTTTTAACCAAGCCGATGACGTGCCTTTCCCATACGGTGTGAAGTCATTACCGGATAGTTATAGTGGGGCATAACACAGCCGGGTCCAGAATTTCGCTTATGAGATTTCAGAATTGCAGGGTTGTTTCTTTGCCGTTTTGACTTATGTTTTTTGCTTTGTGGGGTAATGATCACAGTGTCTGCAAAGTACATCGAGCATGTTTTTCATGTTTTCTTGGGGAACCATCATACGTACTTGCTCTTGCAATCCTTCAGGTAGGGAGGTGGTAAATCGAAGTAAATATATTCCGTCTGACCTCTTCGATATAGCCAAGTTGTCAACAAACAACGTAGGTATCATGTTGTTGGTAATAATTTCCATGATCTTTTTGTCTTTTTGATCAGGCATTCTAGTATCTCCTTAAGGGATTAGTTTCATGTGTCTTTTCAAACAGTGGCTGATCTGTTCCAAGCCGGGACTCTTTGTATTGAATTGGTGGAGAAGTGACTGTCTCCGTTTCCGTGTATTGGATTTGCCCATGATATATCCAGAGTGGAAAACGGCCATCCCCATTCACTTTGAAAAGTAGGACCGACTCCCTAAGATAGATCATTTTGTCGCCAAACCTCGTCTGAAGTATAAAACCATGGCGAATTCGTCGATTCTTGTGCAAAGCTTGCCGAGAAATATTAAGTATCTGTGCCACCTCCGTTGCTGAAGCAAACTGGCTTAGGGGTTGCGCTTGCAAAATCTCATCAAGGGTTTGAAGACGGGCATGCTCAATTTGTTTGGAGGCTTCAGGAGAAAATAGATAATCACCGCACTTATCACATTTGAGATAAGAAATTGATTTAACAGTGAAGGGACCTATGTACCTGTCTGTGGTTTGAATGTCCCCCTGTTTCTTTATGTAAGTTCCACCGCACTCATAGCATTTCATACTGACACCTATAGTTTTTTGAAACTGTTGACTGTTAGAGTTTCCTTTTCAATATAAAAATGTAAATAGACGTTTTCCCCTTTTAAACCATGCGCCTTGTAATAATCCACCATTATAGGCGGCTTAATCCGAGACGGTTCACTCTTATAAAAGTGTTTGCTTTGCAATTTTTTTAGTGCGCCTATGATATCATCTGAAAGCCATCCAAAATCTTGTCTTGCACTATCCAGAGCATTTCCACGGATGTAGACATTTCCTTTTTGAACAAGCTGTTTTACCCTGGTTAGGCCATAAGCTGGCCTTTGCTGGATTCGTCCTTGTTTCTTTTTCGTTTTTCTCAATAAATTTTCTCATATGAGTTGACGTTTGTCAACTTTAAAATTTATAAATTTGAATTTAACAAAGTTCATTTATTGAGAATCCCTTTTCGACATAATCTAACCCCTTTCATACAAGCCAAAAGTATAGGAGACTTAGGAAATTAGTCAATGATTATTCATGAAAGTATAATGGGTTTCCAACGTTCCTTCTTGAATTGGCTAATTAATTCGAAAAGACAAATTCTGATAATCTGGAAGATATCAGATGAAAAAAAGTAAAACTACCTTTTTCTGAAGTCGATTATTGCGAAAATCCAAGGTCTTTATAGTGTTCATTTGGAATTGAATTAAGTTCTTTAATTCTAAATCTACAATACCTTGCTACCTGTGGCCCGTTCGCGCCGGACAGGACAATTCTTATCCTGCAATGATATGGAAAACAGGGCAAACTCTCAGCTATGCCACGGGCGATGATGGCGACCTTGAAATGGGCGTTGCCTGGCCCGACCCTCGATTCACCGATCATGGAAATGGGACGGTAACCGACAATCTCACCGGACTTATGTGGACAAAGGATGCCAATTTGCTTGCCACAAGAAACCCTGAGTTTGATAACGATGGACTTTCCGGTGACGGAGCAGTTACATGGCAGCATGCACTTGATTACGTGGCAAAACTGAATGCTGAAAACTACCTCGGTCAAACAGACTGGCGCTTACCCAATCGAAAAGAACTGCGCAGCGTCATTGATGCTTCACATTTTAATCCCCCACTCCCAACAGGGCATCCGTTTACCAATGTGACGAATTTCTGGTCCTCTACTACCTTTACAACCTATCCGGCCTTAGCATTGATCTTATCTACTTCCAGTGGTTTAGTGTGGCATGTCGGAGGGAATAAATCCAGCGACCAAAATCCGGTATGGCCGGTGCGGGGTGGACAGGTTGGGTCATTCATTAGATACCGATGGTGATGGAATCCCTGATTATCAAGATAACTGTCCGACAATATACAATCCTGACCAAGCTGATTCAGATGGAGACGGAATCGGTAACGCTTGTGATAATTGTCCAACCGTTGCTAACCCAACCCAAAGCGATTCAGATGGTGACGCAGTTGGTGACGCCTGCGATAACTGCCCGAATGATCCATTAAAGGTTGAGCCTGGCATCTGCGGCTGCGGAGTTGCTGATACTGATTCCGACTCAGACGGCACGCCGGATTGTAACGATGGCTGTTCGAATGATGCAAACAAAGTAGCATCAGGTGTCTGTGGTTGTGGGGTAGCGGATACTGATTCAGATAGAGATGGAATAGCAGACTGCAAGGATAGCTGCCCGTCTTCAAACCTGGAGCCAATGATCACCATCCAGGGATGTGCCACCGGTGTCCAGAACAAGCTCCTTCCGAATGGCTGTAGCATGAGCGATCAAATTGCAGCGTGCGCAGCAAACGCCAAAAACCACGGTGCCTTCGTGAGCTGCGTGGCTTCCCTGACCAATGGTTGGAAGGCTCAGGGCTTGATTACTGGCAAAGAGAAGGACGCCATACAGAGCTGCGCGGCAAAGGCAAAATAGCCCTGTTTGGCGGGAATTCTCTAATAGAAAAGAGGGGACTGTGTGATTTTTAAAAGTTTATTGTTAGATAGCGTTGAAAACCGGGTCACCAATTACTACAGACGCTAAGACATCGACCTGAATAGTACCAGCACCATCCACGGGCCAGTGAGTGCGGTGCCGGGACTAATTGACAGGAGGGACAGGTAAAAAAGAATATCTTAGACTAATCTGAAGGCAGGGGTCACATGGCTCCTGCCTTTTGCTATAGGGTATGGGGGTGAAAATTCTGGCAAAATGAGAGTCAGCATATAATGTCGCTACCTCAATAACCGTACAGTTTTTGAAAATTTTACCTTTGGAGTAATTGTTAATTTATGATGAAGAGATTGCCGGAGATGAGAAAATTAAAACGGAAAGTTAAAAGGCATATCGATATATATCTTTTCCCAAAACGTGTAACAAGCCAGTTACAACTCAGGCAGGGGGAATGCAGACAGTGTGGGAAATGCTGTAAGTTACTTTTCCGATGTCCTATGTTAGTCGGTAAGAACCCACCCTACAAATGCCTCATATACTCCAACCGTTCAAAAGTCTGCAAGCAGTTTCCTATCTGCAGGGAGGACTTAGAAGATGTAAACTATCAGTGTGGGTATAGTTTCAGGTAACATTAATAATTTATGAGAATAGGAAATCACCTGCTCTTTCTCTCCCCACAATCACCTTGCAATTCTCCACAAGCTAGGGTATGTTCTCGCCGTAATTCAATAAAAGAAAAATCCATTGGGGAAAGAGGTTAAGAATGAGCGGGGCGTGCTGGGACTTAAACCCGAATTGTAGGTCTAAAGCTGAGGGTGCAGCAAAAGAACCCTGTCCATCCTTTGAGCAGAAAAAGAGCTGCTGGGAACTTGACTGGAAGCCATTTATAAAACCTTTATCAGAAGAAGAAAAGATGATAATCTAGGAATGGAGACGGGATAACTGTCCTGAATGTCCGGCGTATAAAAACCATCAAGTAGAAATTGACTTGATGATAAAATCAATTCTTAGTGAAATATAGTGAACACTACGGAATGCGGCTAATAAGCAAGATGGCTCTAAGGCAGGGGGCATCGGCTCCTGCCTTTTTACTTCAATTGCTCAGGTAGACCCCCCCAAATCCTTTTCTCCTTGACACAATACTCCATTCAGTAGTAGGTTTTGATTACTCAAAGTAAGCAGTAATACAACCTGACCGGCTAAGGGAGATGGACTATCAATGGTATCTATCTACAGTTACCAAAACAGGCCCGCCAGAAAGCTTTTCCCCAGAGCAGTTGAAACTAAGTGCAAGAAGACGGCTTACCCCACCAAGAGCAACACCTGTTCAATCAATTGTTCCATCTCCTTAGCTGGTCAGTTTCTAATGACGTATGGAAAAGCTCCTGTCAGCCTGGGTGCTGATGGAGGCTTTTTGCCTTTATGGCTTTGTGGTGTCGCATGAAGATCATTGGGGAGATAGTATAATAAAATGTTATGAAGCTGCAGGTGAATTGATAAAAGAATATCGGCAGCAAAGAGGTGATGATTTTTGGAATAATCTTGACAGGCTGTACAAAAGAACAAAGAAGAGAAGAAATTCCAATTCTAACAGGGGATAGGGTAGCTCCCGAAAGCCGGCAACACGGGTTCGAATCCCGTTGGGACTACCAGTAATTTTAACGGGTTAGCTCTATGGGTTAATCCCTTAACTGTTTCTGGTGCCCATATAGTGACTATTTGAAATTAAAGAATGCTAATTATAATTGTTTTTGGAGATAATATTTGATATATTAATTTTGTAATTGACACAGCATCTTTTTTTCGATATTCAATAAGCGTTAATCCGCCCTCCTCGTTTTCATACGAAGATGAGGAGGATTAAATCCGCCCCCCTTGTTTCTCTCGAGAGATGAGGGGGTTTTATTAATTACCCACCTTATGGGAATGGAGATGTCAATATGAAGTTGGCTATCTTTATTGACGGTGGTTATCTTGAAAAAATCTTGAAGAACGAGTTTAGGGAGGTTGCAATAGATTTTAAAAAACTCTCTTCTGTCCTTGCTGGTCAAAAAGAAATATTGAGAGCCTATTATTACAATTGTCTGCCTTATCAGAGCAACACACCGAGCCGTGAAGAATCAGATCGTTTTGCCAACAAGGAAAGATTCTTTTCCTATCTTCGCGGATTACCTCGCTTTACGGTAAAGCTTGGGAAGTTAGCTTTCAGAGGATGTGATAATAAGGGAAAGAAAACGTTTGAGCAGAAAGGTATCGATACACTTCTTAGTATTGATCTGGTTAATTTGGCCGCTACGAAACAAGTCTCAGACATAATACTCCTGGCAGGTGACAGTGATTATATACCGGCCATTGAAGTTGCAAAGACTCATGGGGTGGGAGTCATTCTTTATCATTCTCAGAAAAAGGATAGTTATCATAGAAGTTTATGGGAAGTTTGTGATGAGAGATATCCCATTACTTCTGGCTTCATCAATAAGATAAAAAGAACGACCCGGTAAAATATCCTGATTTGTTTCTTACAAAGATCCTTCACCTGACAATTCTCGTGGCGGTCAAAGGCTTTTTTCAAGAACGGTGACGGCCTCTTTCAAGTGTTCCGGTGACAGGTGACTATACCTCATAGTCATTCTCAGGTCTTTGTGCCAGAGCAGAGTTTACTCCAGTCCTCTTATATCTTTTACGGAAGGAATTATTTATCTCATTATCCCCTTGCATTCCCTAACAAAATTGCTATAACTCAGTACATCTCAGTATAACATTAAGGGGATGCCCGTGATTATGAAGGGATGTCATAACAAGGTGAAGGCTTCTATTAGTCTTAATGCTGGTGGGGGCTTTTTATTTTATTTTGGAGATGTAACATGAAAAAGATTTTCTTTTTATTTTTCCTGCTTATCTTTTTAACCTCAACCACCTTTGCCGGCACTGTTAATCTGCCGAGAACCGGGCAAACGAAATGCTATGACACAGCAGGCACAGAAATTTCCTGTTCCGGCACAGGCCAGGATGGAGATATACAGGCAGGGGTGGCATGGCCGGAACCACGGTTCACCGATAATGGCGATGAAACGATGACAGATAATCTGACAGGACTTATGTGGACAACATTTGCGTCTTTCTTAATCTCAGGTTATTATCCATACGACACTCTAACCTGGCAACAATCTTTGGATTATGTGGAAGGAATGAATGCGGGAACCTATCCCAACTATGGCTACACCGACTGGCGGCTGCCTAATGTGAATGAACTAGAGAGTCTGGTGAATGCCAATGAACCTAATTCTGCTACCTGGCTCAATGGTCAGCGTTTTATCGACGTGCAGGTCGGCTATTACTTTTCTTCTACAAGCTACGCCATCTATACGGGCAGCGCGTGGCTCATCAGTATGTGGTATGGCTACGTGGTCGACAGCGAAAAGAGCGGCAAGTGCCTTTTCTGGCCGGTGCGCTCTGGACAGTGTGGGTCATTAGATCATTCTGCTATTTGTCTTCCGAAGACCGGCCAGATAGTAGGCTATGCATCGGGCGACGACGGCGACCTGGAGCAAGGCGTTGCCTGGCCAAGCCCGAGATTTACTGACCATGGAAATAGAACGGTGACTGATAACCTAACCGGCCTGATGTGGACGAAATATGCGCGTAGCGATAAGAAATGGCAGGAGGCTCTGGATTACTGTAATAGTCTAACTCAGGCTGGTTACACAGACTGGCGCCTACCCAATATAAATGAACTGCACAGCCTGACCGATTATTCCCGATGTAATCCTGCCCTCCCCTCAGGTCATCCCTTCACTAATGTGCAGGGCCACATTTACTGGTCTTCTACGACCTCCGCCAGCGTCCCGGACAGCGCGTGGATCGTCGATATGTGGGATGGCAGCGTGAACCACTACAATAAGTCCGACGACTACCGCTACGTGTGGCCTGTTCGTGGCGGACAGATTCAATCCTCCGAATGCTCCACATGGACAGATGTAGTTGAAAAATATCAAGCCTACAAGAATGACCAAGCCACCTTGAGAGATCTTATAGAGTGCTATCGGGAATGGAGAGCAATCAGTATTGACCGGTAAGTGCAACGTCGAGGATGATTTATGGGTAGGCAGGTACTAAACGAAATAAGTTAATCTTAGTGTTATTTCATGGAGGTTGAACCATGATTAAGAGCAAGAATAGCCTCGTATGTAGTTTGAGTGTTTTAGCTTTTTTACTGGTTTTAGTTGCATCAGCCAGTTATGCTGAATATCACCTCAATGATGTCACCTATGGGAAAAATCTCTTCGTTGCAGTCGGATGCTATGGACCACCCGATACAGGCAGTTGTGGTCGTACCGCTATTCTTACATCACCTGATGGAATAAACTGGATTGAAAGGAAAAACCCTAATGGGGGGGATGTCAAGTTTTTAATTGGTGTCGTATATGTTAATAACTTGTTTGTGGCGGTTGGGTATCATGCTGCTATTTTTACCTCTCCTGATGGAATAAACTGGACAGCAGCAGTAGTTTCTGAGGAATATTCATATTCATATATAGGTGGTGTTACATATGGAAAAAATATCTTTGTCGGTGTTGGATTTGAGAGTTTTGAAGGTGTATTTGTAACATCATTAGATGGTCAATATTGGATATTAAAGGAATATGACAATTCAGATAGTTACGATTTTTATTTATATGATATTGCCTATGGAAAAAATATCTTTGCAGTTGTAGGAGAAAAATCTGATGATATTGGTGATATTGGTGTTCTTCTCACTTCTCCTGATGGTATGACCTGGAGGGAGACAAGTATTAACTATATTTGTCGTGGCATTACCTATGGAAAAAATATGTTTTTGGCAGTAGGAGAAGATGGGGTTATTTCAACATCACCTGATGGATTGAACTGGTCACAGAGAAACTCTGGTACTACAAATAATCTTTATGATGCTATATATGGGAAAAAACTGTTTGTCGCAGTTGGGGATTCTGGAACCATTGTTACTTCTAAAGATGGAAAGAAATGGACTGTAAGAAATCCTGGCACAACTGATAATTACCTGCATGGTGTAGCCTATGGAAATAATTTATTTGTAGCAGTAGGCGAAAATAACACAATTCTTACCTCTCCTGATGGGAAAACCTGGACTGAAAAAAGTATCTACTGAAATTAAGTTAGCTCCCGAAAGCCGGCAACACGGGTTCGAATCCCGTTGGGACTACCACAGAGCTCTAATCAGCCCTTACAAGATATGCTGTGATGTTCTGCTTCTTGAGCTTTGATAGTATTGCTGCTGCCGCATCCTTATCTTTAATGGGGCCGATCCTGACCCGATGGTACTTTCTCTCATTCGTCTCGGCGGACTCTATAAAAACCGGGGAGCATATTTTTTCGAGGGTATTTTTCAATTGCAGGGCATTTTCATACATCACAAATGAACCTGCCTGGATGAGGTATCCGACACTGTCGCTACTTGTCGGTATTTTCAGCAGGTCAAGACGTACCCTGGCTATCCCCTGATTGAGCATCCCGATTGCCTTTGCCGCACTGTAGGAAAGATCTATAACCCTGTCCTCGATAAAAGGACCGCGGTCGTTAATCCTGACGTCTACCGTTCTGTCGTTTTCAAGATTGGTGACTTTAACCGCACTCCCCAGAGGCAGAGTTCTATGGGCGGCTGTCAGGGCATACATATCATAAATCTCTCCGCTGGAAGTCTTACGCCCGTGGTATTCCTTCCCGTACCATGAGGCATAGCCTGTCATATCATCTTCCCATGCCTTTATTGGCACTGACCTATACAAAATACTGCAGGAAATAAGAGAATGAGTCAGGAAGAGAAAAAACAACACCCTAAAAAATAATGCGATATTTGTTTTAGCTCCCGAGTTCACTTTAAGCATACAGTATAAGCTTTTAGATTCAGTTACGTTACCTATCAGAGTCCTGTCTATCTGTCAACCATTCCCTCCAGTCATTATAAAGTCAGATTGACTTTGAAACCCCTTTAAACTATAAAAAAGCTGCTTCACAATATATTGTATTGTTAAGTATATCAGGCACTTCTAATTGTATTTTTTGCTTTACTTTTGGTTTTTGCCCTGCTATGATTTAAGCCAAAATTGAGGGTTGGTCTGTAAGAAGCGGATATTTCTTATAAATTTACTTTAAGAAGAGGGTAAAAGCGATGAAATTAAAAGAAATTGAGATCATCGGCTTTAAGTCTTTTGTAGACAGGGTAAATCTGCAACTCCTGCCGGGGATAACCGTCTTGGTTGGGCCTAACGGTTGCGGCAAGAGCAATGTTGTTGATGCCATCAGATGGGCCATGGGGGAACAGAGCGCAAAGCATCTCAGAGGGAAAAGTATGGAGGACGTTATATTCGATGGGAGTGAGACAAAAAAGCCCCTGGGGATGGCTGAGGTATCGCTGATATTTGAAAACAATAATGGCAGTGCGCCTGCTGAATTCAGTTCATACAGTGAAATCATGGTTACCCGCAGGCTTTTTCGTTCAGGGGAGAGTGAATACTACATCAACAAGGTACCCTGCCGCCTAAAAGACATTACGGAACTTTTCATGGATACCGGCGTGGGGACCAGATCATATTCGATCATCGAGCAGGGAAAGGTTGAGATGCTCATCAACTCCAAACCTATGGATCGAAGGGTACTCCTGGAAGAGGCTGCCGGTGTATTAAAGTACAAGAGCAGAAAGCGTGAAGCCCTATCGAAGATGGACTCAACGAGACAGAACCTGCTGCGGGTTAATGATATCCTTGTTGAGTTGACCACCCAGATGAGCGCACTTAAAAGGCAGGCGGGGAGATTAAAAGGATATCAACGTCTGAAGGAACGGATCAGAGAGACGGACCTGGTACTCTCAAGCAGGAAATATCGTGAAATGAGGATACAGGAGGAGGAGACGAACAAGGCACTAACGGCATTACAGGATGAAGAAATAAAGCTCGATACCGAGGTAAAAAAAGCTGAGTCCATACTTGAGATAAAGAGACTTGAGCAGTATGAAAGAGAACAGTCGTTAGGTACACTGCAGAAGGAGCTATTTGATAATACCTCGCAGATGCAGAAGTGTCTGAGCACTATTGAGTTCAGCCAGAAAGAGCTCTCCGAAATTAAGAAGAGGAACGAGGCAGCCGAAAAAGAGCTGGAGGAACTCAGCCTCCAGATGGATAAAGAGAGCGGGGAAGTAGAAGAGCTGGAAAAGAGGGAAGGGGAGTACCAGGAACTTCTATCACGTGAAGAGGAGAACATACGGGGAAGAGAGTCAGCGCTCTCCCAGTTGAAGGAGGAGTACCACGAAAAACTGAGAACGATCGAAAACGAGAAATCAGCCCTGGTAGATCTTTTAACAGAGATTGCCCATGGTAAGAACTCCATGATCCACTATGAAAAAAATCTTGAAGATCTGAAAAGGCGCAGCGAGAAAACAAACAAGGAGAAAAGCGAAGTAACAACCAGATATGCCGAGATAAAAAAGAGGATAGATGCCCTAACTGAAGAATGCAGCCGTGTTAAGGAGGCAAAGGGTGACCTGGAGGCAAGAAGAAATAAAAAAGAAGAGGAATACCGGCATAGAGAAAAAACCGCTGAAGAAAAAGAAAAAACGTGCAAGCAAACGCAGGAAGTCCTTCAAAAGAACCGGATCCAATTGCATTCCATTGAAGAGCTTGAACGGAAATACGAAGGCTATACCAGCGGCGTTCGCTCCTTAATGACGAGAAATGACGGGGGGAACAATCCGGGAAACGGACACTACAGGTTGCTGGCTGACTGTATCCGCATTGAACCCGGTTATGAAATAGCTCTCGAAGCCGTTCTGGGTGAAAGGCTGCAATCCATTATCATGGAGGACTGGAACGAAGTCTGGGA
>Ga0315289_10011549_pt1 | contig 12516 bp, 18 predicted proteins | sample YL17G11_40_MG_FD_203452 | JGI IMG/M metagenome (GOLD analysis project Ga0315289, IMG submission 203452) | Sediment microbial communities from Yellowstone Lake, YNP, Wyoming, USA - YL17G11_40 | ecosystem: Environmental > Aquatic > Freshwater > Lake > Sediment | place: USA: Wyoming | collected...
TTTTACTTCACGGTAGAAGCCACATGGCAAAAATTGGAGCTATGGGGGGAAGGCCAAAAAACGGAGGATAAAATGGAAACCATAAAAGTTAAAACTCAAAAGGGATTAGACAAGGCATTAGGAGAAGGTAAAGAAGTCGAGGTAAAAAATGGTTTCTATACAGTCAAACAGGGATTTGTAATACTCTGGGAAAATGCCCGCGCCGAGCTCAGGGGAAATGCCCGCGCCACGCTCAGGGGAAATGCCCGCGCCACGCTCAGGGGAAATGCCCGCGCCGAGGCATGGAATTATAGTTCCTGCATTTTATTATCGCCTACCGCAAAGGCCGAGGGCAATATTTTAGATTTATCCAAATTTCCCCTAACACCTAAGGAATGGCTGGACAGATATCATATTCCAATAAAATCTACTTTTGTTGTTCTGTATAAAGCGACGAACGATACCTTTGAAACAAGAAACGGAATCAAATATATTCCTGGTACTGATGTTATAGCCCCCGATTGGGAAGATATAAATATCGAATGCGGAAATGGTTTACATTTCTGCCCTCGTCCATCTGCTTGTAAACAATTTAATGAGAATCCTTTCCATTTTGTAGCTTGTAAGATAGCCATTAAGGATATTAGGGTTTATCAAGGTGCCCCTAATTATCCTGATAAAATTCGAGCCCAGAAATGTAAAGTCCTCTATGAATGTGACATAGACGGTAACAAAATAGAGGATAAATAAAATGCTATCCGGATTAAATATGTCATTAGGATTATTACAGGGCAAACCAATCCTCTGTCGAAAATGCGGGCAAGGTGGGGGCACATTGAAGAGGGTCGATGATGGTTATATCCATGATCAGAAGTGCCCGACCCAGCGGGTCCGGCCAGTTCCTGTCAGCAAAGAGGAACTCGAAAGGTTAAAGAAGAAATGAATCAAGAAGAAGTGATCTATACCGGGCAAAAAGAGAGAACGCCGGAAGGCGGTATGGTCGTATTCAGGAACGGAATACCCTTTTCACCCAGGCCCAGCCAGAAGTTAATCAACCATAGTCCTGATGGCTTCAATTGGTCTTATTGGGGTTCCGGGCCGGCTCAACTTGCCTTGGCCTTACTACTCGATGTGACACATAACCCCAGCCTAGCCATAGCAAAACACCAACAATATAAATTCGAAGTCGTAGGAAAACTCCAAGATAGTTGGGAGATAATGTCGGTTGAGATATTAGCCTGGCTAAAAACAAGGGAGGTTTCAAATGTCAATTAAGGAATTATCGACTCGGCGCCGGCTTCCCCGGCTCGGTAAAATTCATACCGGAATCAAAGTTAAAAATTCGAAGGGGGTCGAGCATCCCCAGCCGGTTGATTATTTTGTCGTTCCGCCCGAAGTCCAAAAGGTCTACGACGAGAAGCCAAAGGAACTGAAGATAATGTTCCCTCTCGAGGACGAAACGGTCTGGGCCAGCCAATTTTATAAATTATATTCATCGTCTAGGGGCTTGATCTGTAAAGGTGATGGTGCCTTAGCTACGCAGTTACAGGACACTAAAACAGGCAAACTGGCCACAAAGGACAGCACCCAAGCCGAAATGACCGAAGTGGAATGTGCTGGCCGGGAATGTGAATACTACGGCGAGAAATGCCGCGAAGTGATGATGCTTCAGTTCATGTTGCCGGATGTACCTGGGCTCGGCGTGTACCAGCTGGATACGAGCTCGATAAACTCCATGATCAATATAAACTCAGCGGTCGAGATGATTAAGGGATTCGTGGGACATATTGCAGGGATACCATTAACCCTAGTATTGGAAAGCCAGGAGGTCAGTCCGGAGGGGAAGAAGAAGATAGTCCATGTCTTGAATCTGAAAATTGATGTTAAGCTCGCGGACCTGAAAAAGCAGCAGGCATTACCGGCCCCGAGTGATGTTGAATTACCACCAGTTGATGATGTAGCACCCACTGAAGCCACTTGGGAAGGGTTGACCAGCGCCGCACCCGTGGGGGATGGCACCGTGACGACCGCTCCGGATCTGCATGATGAACCTGCCGAACCAAAAACTAAAGAATATAAGCCTAAGGAAAAGCAGGAATTCCCGATGAATAATCTCGGCCATCTCTTCTCGGCCTGTTTCACTAAATACAATATGCGGCCGGCGGAGGTTCTCAAAGAACTTGGCGTAAGTGACAAGCAATCTATCGGTGACGTTGAGCAGGCCTGGCAAAAGGTTCAGGCGGCGAAAGGAAGGGAAAATGCCTAAGAAATTCTGGATTGTTTGGTCTAATAATTATCGAGGCGGATTACAACGGTGGCCGACTTATGAAACAGCGGCAGAATGTGCAGAAATAATAGCGCGCCAATATCCACACACTAAAGTTTATATCTTAGAGGCAATGGATTATCGTTGGATTCCCTTATCAGAACCTCTTCCTCTTGAATATCACATCCTAGAAAAAGCCGATGATGACAAAAAAGCCGTCCTGCCAACTTAATTTTGATGACTATGAACCGGTTAAACCTGTTGAACCCGCCGAACCGGTTGAATCAGCTAAGGCGTTTAACCCTGCTGAAAAGATATGCCATGGCCAGCCGATGCGGAAAATCAATCTGGCCGCGGACCGGGTTGGCTACAAATGCGATGAATGTCTGACAATGATGGAGACCAGGAAATGAAACGGGCAACAGATTACCAAAATAAGGTGATCGGTTGGGCAGCCGGCCGGAGTTTCCTTTACTTATCCAGCCTTAGAATTGAGAAAAACAGGCCGCAATGTGACGCCTGCGGGTCCAGGATGATAAGGACTTTCAAACTTATTGAAGACCAAAAGGAGAATTGTTTTCTCTTAGGCGGCTGCTGTTTCAATCTACTTTTCAACAAAGGGCAGATTACTAGTGATGCCCGGATGAGTTGGAAGAATTCACCTTATTACCGCGACATAGATGCCATTGAACAGAGAGTGATAACTGAAAAACAAAAGGTTAGGAAAATATAGTTAATGGCCAAAGGGCGCATGCTTAATAAAAAAATAAGCCTGGATGAAAAGGTCAATCAACTTTCATGTGATACGGCCCGGCTTTTATTCACCTGGATGATAGCTCATCTTGACCAAAACGGCTGCTTTTATGCTGATCCAAATATCGTCAAAAATTTAGTGTTTCCGCGCCGAGATGACCTAAAAATTAAAAAAATTGCCCAGATTTTAGATGAGTTTGATGCGTTAGGCCTCATACAACGCTATAAACTTAATGAAGAACCATATCTATATTACCCACATTTTGAGCAAAATCAACCCGGACTAAGGAAGGAAAGGGAAGCTAAATCTGATATTCCCCTACCCGATAAAGACGGATTAAATCCGACAGATTGTCGGAGTAAAGACGGAAACACTCCGTTAGAACAGAAGTATAACAGAAGTATAACAGAAGTAGCACCCCTGACGGAATGCCAGCAGCAAATACTTCAAGAATTACGGAAATTGCCCCACTGGAAAGTAGACGACAAAGACGCCATATGGGTAATTGAGTTCAAAGAGGAATTTCCTGCTTTTTGGATTTCGCATATCAAAGCCTGCCGCGATTACTGGGATGGCAAAAAGATTCCCCGGAGTAAGGGGGATTGGAAAAACCGTTTAAGGAACTGGATGAAGAATGACCGGCCGGGAAGCGGGAAGATTCTAACCGATTCTAGCAAGATGGCTTGGAACAAATGATTAGCGATAGTTTACCCCCGCATGATGTTGAAGCTGAAAAAGCAGTGATTGGCTCTCTGCTTATTGATGGTGAGAGCATATTCAAGGTTGCTGCCTTTATCAGGCCAGAGGACTTCTTTACGCAGGAAAATCAGTGGGCTTATGATGCTTGTTTTAGCCTTTATCAGCGTAATGAGGGTATAAATCAGATAACTGTAGCCCATGAACTAGCTCAGAAAAACAGGTTAGAAGAGGTTGGTGGGGCTGCTTATTTGAGTCATCTGGTCTCTATGGTGCCAACATCTCTTCACATTGAGTATTATGGGCAAATCGTGTCCAGATTGGCTGTGATGCGGCGGCTCATCAGCGCCGGCAGCCAGATTACAGCTCTTGGCTACGGGGATGATGCTGAGATTGATGTTGCCCTCAGTAAGGCACAAGACATCCTATTTAAGGTGGGGCAACAACAAAAACATGCCGGATTGGTGCCGGTCCAGGAAGTAGCTGATGGGCATGTAGAGGATATGATAATTTGGCTGGGTTCGCCGGATGGGACGATTAGAGGGTTATCTACTGGCTTTCGAGATTTAGATCAGAAGATTGATGGGCTCGAAAAGGGGACGTTGTATCTCGTTGCAGCTCGACCAAGTGTCGGCAAGACGATGTTGTGTCTCAATATCGCCAAAAACTTAGCATGGAAAGGGGTGAAGGTTGGGATATTCAGCTTAGAGCAGAACCGCAAGAAGATTCTGGAGCGCATGGTGTTTGCCGAGGCCAGGTTAAACCGCTTCATGGTCAGACATTCAGATGATTTTGGGGACAAGCGGGAATTTTGGGAAGCCTGGGGAATCATTGCAAAGTTACCTATAGAGATATGTGATACGGCGGGGTTGAAATCAGATAAGGCCATTTCAGAGACCATGGCCAAACAATTAACGACAGGACTTGATGTTGTTGTCTTTGACTACATCGGACTGGCCGGGGATGAGGATGATAGTGAGGTCAGGCGGATTGGGATGATTGTTAAAAATCTTAAAAGGCTGGCAAGGTTATGTGATATTCCGGTAATTGCGGCTTGCCAACTAAACAGAGCATTAGAAGCTCGCGCAGATAAAAAACCTGGTTTAGCTGACTTACGCGATTCGGGCGAACTTGAGCAAACAGGTGATGTTGTTATAGGTCTTTATCGAGATGAACTTTATGAAGAGGATACAAAGAAACCAAAGACTTTAGAGTGTTGCGTCTTAAAAAATCGCGATGGTCCCACCGGCCGCGTCGAGCTTTACTATGATGCCTCGACAGGATTTATGGCGGATTTGGTAAAAGTGAAATGAAACTTGATTCCCTCGATAAACTTTTCAGTGAATACATCCGGAAGCGCGCCATGCGGGATACTGGCGGTTGTGAGCGCTGTCATGCGGGCAAGAGGAATTATAAACAACTCCAATGTAGTCACTTCCACGGTCGGCGAAAACGGTCAGTGCGGTTCGATGAGGACAATGCCTGTGGTATTTGTGCTGCCTGCCATATGTATTTAGGCGCCAACCCTGCCGAGCATGTTAGATTTTTCCAAGAACGGCTGAGTATGACAGCCTTTGAAAATCTGCAAATTCGGGCGCAATTTAAGCATAAAATAGATGAGTCTGCCGTGGCACTGTATTTACGAGAAAAATTAAAGGAACTAGAAAATGGGCAAGGAAGTAGATAGGCCAAAACGTTTATGGGATTGCTTAACAGACAGGGGCAAAGAGAACCTAATCAAGAAGGCCCGGGAATTGGGAATGTTCAATTACAGTCCTGATGATGGTGCTAAACAGCATGCTGTGACCGTACAAGGGAAGTTAGAAGGTATCGCGGAGATTGCCAAGTTGATAGCGTTGACGGATTCACAGATAAAGGAAAGGGAAGATGCTTAAATCGAGGATAATTGCAGCGTTAAAAAAGGCGGCGCCCGATATTCAGGAAGAGGCAGCACATCACATCACTGATGCCATTATCGAGATAATAATTCAGGCATTGGCTGAAGCGGCAGTAAAACTCGGAAGCAAAGAAGATGATAGACAAGAGGCTGATTAAAAAGTTCACCCTTGAGGATTGCACTCAATTAGTTGGGTAATGGATTATAAAAGCGGACGTATTAGGTGCCCACGGATGTTTTCAAGGACAACTAACCGTGTCGGAGCAAAACGATTTTGTAAGAAGCACAATCTACCTTTTAGTTAGCTTATGCGGTGGTAATTTAACGATGATTGAACTTTATCATGGAGATGCACTAGAATTGCCCGTCCAGAAAATTCCAAGTGGCAGTGTGGATTTAATTTACACAGACCCACCTTATTCCCAAGAGTTTCACTATCTATATAAATGGCTTGCCAAGGAAGCGGTTCGGGCATTAAAACCAGATGGCTTTTTAATAGCCTATGTCGGCCCCTATTGGAAAGATGTGGTAATGAATTATTTTAACAAACACTTGCAATACTTTTATGACTTTATATTGGTGCATAAAGGAAATACGTCTATTCTGTGGCCCCGGAAAATTATATCGGGCTATAAATCTATTCTTTGTTATCACCTGAAAAATAGAAAGCCATTACCTAAAACGAATGTTCTTGGACAATGGGATGGGACTGGTGGGGATAAGCGTTTCCACGGATGGGGACAAGATGAAAATACTGCTCGTTATTATATCGAATGTTTTTCATCTAAGGGTGATTTGGTTGTGGATTATTTTCTTGGTGGCGGAACAACGGCGGAGGTATGTAAAAAACTGGATAGAAACTTTATAGGTTTCGAAAAGGATATGAGTACTTTTAACATTGCACGGAACCGAGTAGAGGGTATCTTGCTACCCGTAGAAAGTAGGCAGGAGATTATGGAGTTAAAGATTTGATAGACAAGCGATTCCTTAAAAAATTTACCCTAGAAGATTGTACTCAATGCAGGATAGAGTTGAGCGAATCCCTAAAATTAACAAAGGAACGACTGGGGCGGTTAAAGAGAAAACAAAAAGAAAACCCTGCTTGGGTAGCCTATTGCAAATATGCCGATGCTTTTGTGGGGATAGATATTCGGATTGAAGAACAGCTAGCCGTCAGGGAAGAAATTGAACAGAATATTGTGTTGGTGGATGCCCGAGCTCGGGAATTAAAGGCGATACCCGCGGAGATTACCGTTGAGGATAATGTGAACCCCCAAATTACCAAAGCAGAAAAGCGGCTATGCCATCGCTGCCAGGAAAAAATCATTAGTAGTGTCGGGGATGGCTTCGCTGGTTGTAAGTATAAACTTAGCCCTATTTGCCGTGATGATAGCGATTGTCCTTATTGGAAAAAAAACAATGAATGAAACTCAATTAAGCCAAGCTGGCAAAAACGGTGGCTCCGCTCCAAAGCATAAATGGACAGAAGAAGAGCGGGAAATTGTTCGAACCCTTTATAGGCAGGACAGTAAATCCGCTCAACTTATTGCTGATAGATTGGGGGTTACATTCTTCGGCGTAAAAGGGCAGGTTCAGTTGTTGGGAATCTCTAAGAGAACTGGCCGTGAATGGTGGCATACCAATAATGATGATAAATTGCGGGAACTTATTCCCCGGTATGCACCAGTTACGATAGCCAAGATGATGAACTGTTCAATCGGCTCAGTAATAAATAGGGCTAAAAGGCTTGGTTTATCTCGCCGGTCCAAGGAAGGTTGGTACACCAAGCGAGACGTCTGTGAAATTCTAGGGGTTGACCATAAACGAGTTCAAACCTTCATTGATTCAGGAGTTTTACCGGCGACTTATCATCACGGTCATCGGCCTTCTAAGTTCGGCTCAGGATCTTGGCATATCACAAAGGAAAGTTTAAAGCGCTTTATCAGGAAATACCCCGAGGAATTTAATGGCCGCCAAGTTGATTTAGTTCAAATCGTGGACATATTGGTGGGGATAGAATATCCAATCGTACCACTGCCGTGTGAATTCCCCAATAACTGCAAGGATTGTAAACATATTTTTGAAGAGGACTGCAAACTTAGTCGAGGGCGAGCCCTATGAATAACGATTTACCAGTTTGGTTTCCGTCAAGGGGAATTTACTTCTCAAAGATTCAATTGCAACGTTTTATCTTTCCCGAACTTAACGACCTTAGATTCGGCGATTATCCTCCGGAGCCGGATGAATATATTACCTATGTTAAAGGTGGCTGGATAGAAATGAAACGGTCAGGCTATGAGAAGTCGGGGCGGAAACTGACTAATCACAATGCACCCTTCCTGGCCGCTGCGGAAATTGCCGCGGAAATTGATTCACGTCTTGCGATGATTCCTCTCCCTCAACGTTATTGGATAATGGACAATCTTACAGATGGCATGGAATACTGGGAGATAGCCAAGTTCTATCATGTGGCGGAGGACCAGGTGAGAAGCAAAATAGGGCGGATGATAAGATATATGGTTGGCTCGTGGCGTGCAGATGTAGATTATAAAGAATGGAATAGAACTGGGTGCAAATATAAAGTCATCATTCCAGTTTGAGACTTGACAAAGCTAAAATCAAAATGTTAATATGGTATAGTGGCGTAAGCCATAAGAAGCTCACCATCTCGGTGGGCTTTTTGCATTTGACGTCGCGGAGTGGAGCAGTATGGTAGCTCGCGTGGCTCATAACCACGAGGTCACAGGTTCAAATCCTGTCTCCGCTACCAATCATTTTACTATGCCATATAAACCGAAACGTCCCTGCAGACAGAACGGCTGCAAAAATCTAACTGATGATAGTACCGGCTATTGCCAAGAACACCGCGGTGCCTATCTTAAAGCCCAGGACAGCCTGAGAGACAGCGCCAATGACCGCGGCTATACCTATCGATGGCACAAGGCAAGCCGTCGATATCTAAGAATACATCCTTTGTGTGTGGAATGTCTCAAGGAAAACAGGACGACGGCAGCTACTGTAGTTGATCATATCATCCCACATCGAGGCAGCCTTGAATTCTTCTGGGATGAGAGTAACTGGCAATCGCTTTGTGATTACCATCATAACCAGAAGACAGCCAGGGAAAGGCAAACATCGTAAATATTTCTTGAGAAATAATTGACCGGGAAGGGGATAGTAAATCTCTGCAGTCTCATAGCATCGAAACCGAGAGGGCAGTTTCGCGGAGAAAGTCGCGAGTTAGGATAATTTAATGAAACCAGGTAATAAACCTAAACCAACTGAATTAAAGAAGCTCGAGGGGAATCCAGGCAAGAGGCCATTACCAATAAATGAAATAAAGCCTGATCCAACTATGCCGGCATGTCCGAGATGGTTCGACAAAATCGCCAGAGCCGAATGGAAACGTGTGGCACCGGAACTTCACCGGTTGGGCATTTTAACCAGCGTCGACCATGCCGTACTCGAGGGCTACTGCGTATCATATTCTATGTTCGTTCGCGCAGCTCGAGAAATTGGAGAGAGTTTTGTTTATGATTTTATTGAAGGAAAATCATTCAAATTAAAGAGAACTAAAAAACCCGAAGTTTCTATAGTTCGTGATGCACTTAATCAAATCAGACTTTTGTGCGCTGAATTCGGCTTAACTCCTAGCTCCAGGGGGCGCATGAGTATGCCTAGCGAAAAAGATGACCCTTTTGAGGGATTACTGGAATATTGTAACAAATCAACTAAAAAAGATGTATGAAAATCAACAAGGCAGCCGCCCAGAGAGCGATTTCATTTATAGAGAATCTAAAACATACCAAAGGTGAATATGCTGGTCATAATTTTAAATTAACAGATTGGCAGAAGCGGGATATCATCATTCCGCTTTTTGGCACTCTAAATCCTGACGGGACCCGCCAATACCGGACATGCTTTATTGAATTGCCGCGCAAAAATGGAAAGACGACTTTAGCCGCGGCGATAGCTTTAGAATTGACTTTTGCTGATGGGGAATTCGGCGCCGAGGTTTATTCGGCAGCCAATGACCGCGACCAGGCGGCCCTAGTATTCAATGAGGCCGCAGCAATGATCCGCCAAGAGCCAGCTTTAGAGAAACGGGCGAAGATTCTCGATACCACAAAGCGTATTGTTTATTATGGTCGCAATAGTTTCTATAGAGCGATCAGTGCTGAGGCTTATACCAAATGGGGCTATAACGCGCACGGAGTTATCTATGATGAGCTCCATGCGGCACCGGACCGGGAACTCTGGGATGTACTGACCACTTCCACCGGGTCCCGGCGCCAACCGCTAATAGTAGTAATTACTACGGCGGGTTATGATCGAAACTCCATTTGCTGGGAATTACACGATTATGCACTCAAGGTAAAGAACGGGATCATTGAGGATCCGACTTTTTTGCCGGTCATTTATGCAGCTGACGAAAAAGATGATTGGCAGGATGAAAGGATATGGAAAAAGGCCAACCCAGCACTGAAGTCCGGATTCCGCAAAATTGAGGAAATGCGGATAGCCGCCATGAAAGCCAAAGAGATTCCGGCTTATGAGATGGTTTTCCGCCGACTCTATTTAAATCAGTGGGTTAATTCAGTTGAGAGATGGATGCCGATAGAAAAATGGGATGCCTGCAAAGGCGAAGTAGACTTAGAGTCTTTGAAAGGCCGGCCTTGTTATGCCGGCCTTGATCTATCCAGTACGATTGACTTGACGGCGTTGAGCCTGGTCTTCCCCAAGGATGACACCTATGACGTGCTGATGCGGTTCTGGATACCCGGAGACACAGCCAAAGAGGCCGAGAAGCGGGACAGAGTACCCTACCAGACATGGGCACAACAAGGATTGATTACTCTGACCGAAGGCAATGTCATTGATTATGATTACATCAAAGAGGAGTTGAAGAAACTGAGGGAATCCTTTGACATTAAGGAAATAGCTTATGACCGTTGGGGGGCCGCCAAACTCGTCCAAGATTTAACAGAGGAAGGTTTTACAGTGGTGCCTTTCGGCCAGGGTTACGCTTCGATGTCATCGCCTACAAAGGAATTGATGAATCTTGTCCTGGGGCAGAAGATAAGACATAACGGTGACCCGATTCTTAGATGGAACGTGGATAATATGGTGGTCAGGACGGACCCGGCCGGCAATTTGAAACCAGATAAAGAAAAGGCCACGCAGAAAATAGATGGTTGTGTGGCTATGATAATGGCTCTTGATAGAGCAACTCGACACGCTGAAAAGAAACCCTCAGTATATGAGGATCATGGAGTTAGAACTTTATGAAGATTCCGTTTTTAGGTCGATTATTTGAAAAGCGTAGCGAAGAACAACCTGAGAAAGGGTGGAAAATATTTACAGGGAACCGTTCCGTAGCTGGTATTTCCGTCACTGAAAACTCTGCTATGCGTGTTGCAACTGTCTACGCCTGCATCCGTGTACTTTCATGGTCACTGGCTAGTTTACCCCTGATAACATATAAAAGATTGGAACGTGGCAAGGAAAGGGCAATAACACTTCCCATTTACAATTTACTCCATATATCCCCCAATCCTTTTCAGACCTCATTTATATTTCGCTCAACACAGATGGCCCGCGCATGTGGATGGGGAAATGCTTATGCTGAGATTGAATTTGCAAATGGGGGACCGGTGGCTTTGTGGCCTATACCGCCCTGGCATGTAACCCCTAAACTTAATGCTCAACATGAACTTTATTATACTGTCAGAACAGCTACTGGTGATATTGATCTCCCTTATTACAGGATGCTCCATATTCAAGGATTGGGAACTGATGGCTTAAAGGGGCTCTCTCCAATTCAAATGGCTAAAGAATCTATCGGATTGTCTCTAGCAGCCGAGGAATTCGGAGCTAGATTTTTGGGCGAGGGGGCAAATAGTGGATTAGTGGTAAATGTTCCATCTGGCTTGTCTGACACGGCCTTTGAGAGACTAAAAACATCCTTTAAAGAATCCTATAGTGGACTAAGTAAAGCTCATCGGGTTATGTTTCTCGAAGAGAATATGAAGGTAGAAAAAACTACCATCCCGCCGGATCAGGCTCAATTCTTGGAAACTCGTAAATTTCAGGTGCGCGAGATAGCCAGGATATTTAATGTCCCGCCACACATGATAGGGGACTTAGAACAAGCCACATTCTCGAATATTGAGCATCAGGCTATTGAATTTGTTGTTCACACGATGCGGCCGTGGTTTGTGAACTGGGAACAAGAGTTAAGCAGAAAACTTTTAATAGGCGCCGCCAATCAGAATTATTTTGTTGAATTCCTTATTGACGGGCTATTACGCGGCGATTCTATTTCCAGGTCGCAATTTTATAATCAGATGTTCATGATTGGCGCCTTTAGTCCCAACGATATAAGAGAAAAGGAAAATCTGAACCCCATCGATGGCGGAGATGAATATTATATCCCGCTCAATATGCAGCCGGCTTCATGGGGTAGTCAACCGCCTGCGACGATTGGAGTCGCTTCATTAAAATTGCTTGAAGATAGGAAGCGGTCCAAATGATCGGCCATAATACGATATCGTATTGACAAATCATTTCGACCTGTGTTTGAAGATGCGGGACAACGGATTGTTGATAGAGAAGCACAGAATATTCGGCGGGCAGTTAAAAAATATCTTAGCGAGCGCTCACTTAATGGCTTCATGGCCTGGCTTGATGATTTCTATAGAGATTTCACTAAATATATTCACAAGCAAATAGCACCTGCTGCTAATGCCCTGAATGATGCCATCCGCCCTGCCATAGCTGACCAGATAGGGCAGATTACAGAGACGGACAAACAAATAGGTGAATATGTCAATGCTTTTGGTGTTAGATATACAACCTCGAGTAGTGGGCAGATGAAGGCATTGTTGAAAGAGGCAGAAGCGGAAGATATTGTTGATCTACACC
>Ga0315289_10011550_pt1 | contig 12516 bp, 8 predicted proteins | sample YL17G11_40_MG_FD_203452 | JGI IMG/M metagenome (GOLD analysis project Ga0315289, IMG submission 203452) | Sediment microbial communities from Yellowstone Lake, YNP, Wyoming, USA - YL17G11_40 | ecosystem: Environmental > Aquatic > Freshwater > Lake > Sediment | place: USA: Wyoming | collected...
CGCGTCCACCGGCTTGCCGGCGATCATCTGCCCGAGCTGCGCGGCGCGGAAGGCGTATTTGAGGTTCTGGACCGTCTCGATGCCGGACAGCTCGCTGAAGAACCACCCGCACGAGGTGTACATGAGCATCCCGGCCCGCTGCATCTCCAGTAGCCGGAAGACCATTCCCCGGGCCTCGTCGTCCAGCGCGCCCTTGCCGTGGCGGGAGATGAAGTTGCCCGCGGCGCCGAGCGGCTTGCCCAGGATGACCGAGATGTATTCGTCCCGCGCCTTCCAGGGATCGATGAGGACCGTGCCGCCGACCTCCTCGTAGAGGGTGTCGATGCGCAGGCGCAGGTTGTCGAGCGCGGTGCGCAACGGAGCCCGCCAGCCCTGGTTCCAGCCGGGCCAGGCGCCGGTGCTGCAGCCGCAGTCCCTCTTCCAGCGCCCGACCCCGTGGGAGCAGCTCCAGGAGGTGCCTTCCTCGTGCTCCCCGGCCTTCAGGCGGACTTCCCAGGCCGGCCCGTGCTCTTCGAGGAAGGCCATGGGGTTGGTGATGGTGATGCCCCGGGCTGGCAGCTCGCGGGTGGCCAGGTAGGCCATGCACATGTCCCCCATGGCCTCGTGGTGGCCGTAGCTTTCCCCGTCGCTGCAGATGAACACCAGCCGATCCCGGGCCTCCACCCCCCGGGACGCGGTGTCCTCGACGGCGTTGGCCAGGTTGCCCGCGTTGCGCAAGAGGTGCTCGAAGGAGATCCCCCGGGAGAGCCCCTCATTGTAGAAGAACGCGTTGAGGTCCCCATCCTTGTTCTTGAGCAGGTAGGCCCGGTCGGTGGGGATGTTGTTCGAGGAGACGTCCAGCCATTCCTTCGAGCCCACGGGGCGGATCTGGGCGGCCTGGGACGGAGCGAGCAGCACGAAGCGCATCCCGGCCCGCACCAGATCGTCGATGGTGGGCTGGTTCGCTGCGGTCTCGGGCAGCCACATCCCCTCCGCCTCCCGGCGGAACCGCGAGCGAAAGTCAGCCAAGCCCCACAGGATCTGGGTCCAGCGGTCCCGGGCCGAGGCCAGCGGCATGATCATGTGGTTGTAGGCCTGGGCCACGGCGTTGCCGTGCCCGCGCTTCTTCAGACTGTTCTGGTCGGCCTCGAGGATACGGCGGTAGATGTCCGGGTGGTTCTCCTCGAGGTAGCTGATCAACGTCGGCCCGAAGTTGAAACTCATGTGCTCGTAGTTATTGATGATATCAACCACCTGGCCGTTTTTATCGAGGATGCGGCTCTTGGTGTTGGGCGCATAGCACTCGGCGGTGATGCGCTCGTTCCAGTCGTGGTAGGGGGCTGCGGATTCCTGCAGCTCGATCACCGAGGTCCACGGGTTTTCCCGCGGGGGTTGATAGAAGTGACCATGGACGATCAGAAAGATTCGATAGGACATGGTTGGTATTCTACACTGTCTGGCGAAAAAATGAAGATATTGGCTCGGCAGAGACCCAAGAAGTGATTCCAGAAAAAGAAGCCGAGGAGAGCGCGCTCGCAGGCCGCTACTTGAGCTGGAGCCACTTGCGGGAAAGAACCACGGGCTTGCCGTCGCGGACGTAGTAGATCTCGAGCCGATGCTCCTTGCCCGGGGCGGGCTTGGAATTCACCGTGATGGTCGTGGCCATCGAGGTCTGTCCCTTGGCGATCTTGATCGAGGACACCGACACGGCATCCTGCTCGCTGTCGAAGACCACCACCCCCAGCTTGCCGGCCGGCGGGGTCTGGTGGAAGAAGGCCATGAAGTGGATGTCCCAGCGGCCTTCGTCCGATGCCTTGATCCCCTTGCGATCCTGCTCGGTGAGCTTCTTGGAGAGCTCTTCCCAACTTCCGCCCGAGGTCTCCAGGGGCTGGTCGCTGGTGATGATTTTTCCACTCCAACTTTTGGGAAATCCTTCCCCGGCTGCCGCCTGCGGCAGCCAGAGGCAACAAAACGCCAGGATCACGGGCATGGTCCACTGGAAAACGGTTTGCTTGGTCATGTTCGAACCCTCCTTACTTCACAGAGTGTTCTACTGGAATCATATTCAAGTCCCGTGCCAGGGATGACGAGAAACCCATACCCGGATCCTGCAGAAATGACGGTGGTTTTTTTTGGTGAGCCCTTGTCTGGAAAGGTAACTGTCGGCGGTTTGCTTCGGTTAGGTCCTGGGCGGGAGTCTCACCTGGGGGTCTGACCCCCAGTGGCGATCTCCCTTGACGCCGAATGATTTGTGTTATTATATCAACTGTGTCCACGGTGAGTTGGCGGACCGAAGACCAGACGAGGAGACGACGAGGAGACGTCCATGACCCAATGTAGTTCCTGTGGAAAAGATGTGCCGGCGGGTGCCAAATTCTGCGGCATCTGTGGGCATCCGATGGGGCAACAAAGCCCTCCGTCTCCATCTTCCCCGTCCAGCCGGTCGGCGGCTTCGTCCGCGGCGAGCGCGGCAGAGCACCCTCCTTCAGGGTCCACGGATCCCATCCCCGGGATTCCCGGGCAGACGAATTTCTTCAAGGCCGCGGCGGGGGTGGACAGGGGTTCCCAGATCCGTCGGACGATCCGGGGGATCGTCTTGCTGGTGGGGCTGCTCCTGGGCTTGTTCCTTCTCCTTTCCGTGATCCTTCCTGGTCATCGTTAGGTTATTCCATGGCACTGGCTTCACTGGACAGAATCAGTCTTTCGTTCAGCGGCGACGTCATCGTCAAGAACGTCGCCCTGCAGATCCAGCGCGGTGACCGGCTCGGCATCGTCGGCCGCAACGGCTCCGGCAAGACCACGCTGCTCAAGATCATCCTCGGGCTGCTCAAGCCGGACCAAGGGGCGATCAGCCTGGAGAAGGGTTTGCGGATCGGTTACTTGTCTCAGATCCCCAGCCTGGGCGACGAGCCCCGGTTGCTCGACGTGGCCATCTCCGGCCGCTCCGAGTTGCTCTCCATCCGGACGCGGATCGAGGCGCTGCAGGACGCGGTCGAGAGCGGCGATGCCCAGGCCATGAGCGCGCTCGGCGAGCTCCAGGAGCGCTACGAGCGGGAAGGCGGCGACGATCTGGAGCGGCGGGCGGCGGTGGCCCTGCAGAACGTCGGGTTCGACCCCGAGCGTTTCGAGCAGCCCACCTCGGTGCTCTCCGGCGGAGAGCGCAGTCGGCTCATGCTGGCGCGCATCCTGGTGATGGACGCCGATCTCCTGTTGCTCGACGAGCCCACCAACCACCTGGATCTGCGGGCCACGGAGTTTCTCGAGCAGTACCTGGCCTCGTTCAAGGGGGGTGCGGTGGTGGTGTCCCACGACCGGGCCTTCCTGGATCGGTTCGCCACCGCGCTGTGCGCCCTGGAGTCGGACGGAACCCTGGAGACCTATCCGGGGAGCTACGAGCAATTTCTGACCCTCCGCGCGCAAAGGCGCGAGTCCGCCAAGAAGCAGTACGACCAGCAGCAGGCGTACATCGAGCGGACCGAGGAGCTCATCCGCCGTACCCACGTCGGCCAGAAAGCCAAGCAAGCCAAGAGCCGCCAGAAGGCCCTGGAGCGGCTGGATCCCGTCGCCGCCGCGGCCCCCGAGGACAAGACGCTGGCCTTCCAGTTCCCCGAGGTAGAGCCCTCGGGGAAGATGGTGATCCAGGTCAAGGGCCTCTCGCTGCAACCCGGCGGCCAGACCCTGCTCGAGGGGGCCGAGTTCCGGGTCGATCGGGGGGAGAAGATCGGGATCATCGGGCCCAACGGCTGCGGCAAGACCACCCTGCTCAAGGCGCTCACCCTCCAGGAGCAGCCGGCCGGAGGCAAGGTCATCCACGGCTATCGGGTGATCGTGGGGATGTACGATCAGACCCTCTCCGGGTTGACCATGGGCCGGAGCGTGCTCGACGAGCTGGCCGCGGCCCGGCCCGAGTTGGGCGAGCAGGCGTTGCGCGATCTGGCCGGGCGGTTCCTGTTCCGGGGCGACGAGGTGTTCCGCCAGGTGGAATCCTTCTCCGGCGGGGAGCAGTCGCGGCTCGCCCTGGCTCTTTTGGTGCTGGGCCGGTACAACGCGTTGCTCTTGGACGAGCCCACCAACCACCTGGACATCCCCTCCTGCGAGGTGCTGGAGGAGGCGCTCCGGTCCTATCCCGGGATGGTGATCGTGGTCAGCCACGACCGCTTCTTCCTGGATCGCATGGCCAACCGGATCCTCTCCTTCGAGGCCCGATCGCTGGTGGACGAGCTGGGGCGCTACTCGGAGCTGCGCAAGGCCGGACGGATCATGGGCGGCGTGCCCCAGGAGGCCCCCGTCGTCGACCCGGCCAAGGTGCGCAAGCGCGAGGCCTTCGAGAAGCGGCGGCAGAACCTGCGCTCCCGGGAGACCCTGGAGAAGCGGCTCCAGGAGCTCGAGGCGCTCATCCACCAGAAGGATCAAGACATCGAGCGGCTGATGGCCGAGATGTCCGACCCCGCGCTGGCCTTCGACTGGGAAGGGCTCGATCGAAGGCAGAACGAGAAGCGCGCGCACGAGAAAGATCGGGAAGTGGCCTACCGGGAGTGGGAGCAGGTCACAGGCGAGCTCGAGCGGGTGGCGAACTAGGAAATCTAGCCCCGCTCCACCACCAGCGCACAGCCCAGTCCGCCACCGATGCACAGCGTGGCCAGCCCTTTGCGACAGCCTCTCTTCTTCATTTCATGCAGCAGCGTGATCAGGACGCGCGCCCCGCTGGCGCCGATGGGATGGCCGAGCGCGATAGCGCCTCCGTTGACGTTGGTCCGCTCGGATTCGAGTGCGAGCTCCTTCATCACCGCCAGCGCCTGGGCGGCGAAGGCCTCGTTGGCCTCGACCAGGTCCAGGTCGGAGGTCTTCCATCCGGCCTTCGCCAGGGCCTTCTTCGAGGCGGGGACCGGACCGACGCCCATGATCTTGGGATCCACCCCGGCCGAGGCGTAGCCCTTGATCCGGCACAGCGGCTCCACCCCCAGCTTGTCGGCCATCTGCCGGGTGGTGATGATCAGCGCAGCCGCCCCATCGTTGATCCCCGAGGCGTTGCCCGCCGTGACCGTGCCGTCCTTCTTGAAGGCCGGCTTGAGGGCGGCCAGCTTCTCCAGGGTGGTGTCCCGGGGGTGCTCGTCGGTGTCGAAGATCTTGGGCTCGCCCTTCTTCTGGGGGATGGGCACGCCGATGATCTCGTCTTTGAATCGGCCGGAATGGATGGCCGCCCGGGCCCGCTGCTGGCTCTGCATCCCGAAGGCGTCCTGCTGCTCGCGGCTGATGTGGTACTGCTCGGCCACGTTCTCGGCAGTGAACCCCATGTGGTAGCCGTTGAAGATCTCCCACAGGCCGTCGTGGATCATCAGATCCACCATCTCGCTGTTGCCCATGCGGGCGCCGAAGCGGGCGCTGGGGATGGCGTAGGGGGCGGCGCTCATGTTCTCCGTGCCGCCGGCGACCACCACTTCGGCGTCCGCGCACTGCACCGCCTGGGCGGCCAGCATGACCGATTTCAGGCCCGAGCCGCAGACCATGTTGATGGTGAACGCTGGTTTGTCCACGGGAATGCCGGCGTGGATGCCCACCTGCCGAGCCACGTTCTGGCCGAGACCGGCCTGGAGCACGCAGCCCAGGATCACCTCGTCGACCTGCTCGGGCTTGAGCTGGGCCCGTCGCAGGGCTTCCTTCACGGCGATTTCGCCCAGGCGCACCGCCGGAATGGGGGTCAGGGCTCCGCCAAAGGTTCCGATCGCGGTCCGCGCCGCGGAGAGGATCACCACTTCACGCGTCGTCATCTGTGCTTCCTCCTCTTCTGGGTTTATTCTGCCTAGGGTCTCTCTACGATCAGGCTCACCGCTTCCCCGCCGCCCAGGCACAGGGAGGCCATGCCTCTCTTCAGTCCGCGATCGGCCAGCGCCGCCAAGAGGGTGACCAGCACCCGCGCGCCGCTGGCGCCGATGGGGTGGCCGAGGGCCACCGCGCCGCCGTGCACGTTGAGCCGCTCCGCAGGGAGATCGAGCGTGCGCTGCACGGCGAGGGTGGAGACCGAGAAGGCCTCGTTGACCTCGTGCAGGTCGATGTCCGAGACCGAAAGCCCGGCCTTCTTCAGCACCTTGGGGATGGAGAGGATGGGGGTGACCAGGACGTCCTTTGGATCCCAGGCCGCGGCGCCCTGGGCCACGATGCGGGCGAGGATGGGGGCGCCCAGGCGCTGGGCCCGCTCGGGGGTGGTCAACACCAGCGCGGCCGCGCCGTCGGCGATCTTGGAGCTGTTGCCGGCGGTCACCCGGCCGTCCTTTTTGAAAGCGGCCTTCAGGCCGGAGAGGGCTTCCAGCGAGGTCTCGCGCACCACCTCGTCCTTCTGGAAGAGCGAGCTCTCGCCCTTGCCCCGCGGGACGGGCACGGGCACGATCTCCGCGGCGAACTTCCCCTCCCGTTGCGCCCGGAGGGCCTTGTCGTAGGAGGCGTGGGCGAAGCGATCCATGTCCTCGCGGGAGATTTGGTACTTGTCGGCGATGAGCTCGGCGGTGTGGCCCATGTGAAAGTCGTTGAGCCGGTCCCACAGCCCGTCGTGCACCAGGCCGTCGACGATCGGGGCGTTGCCCATGCGCGCGCCATAGCGGTTCTTGGGAAGGAGGTAGGGGCACTGGTTCATGTTCTCCATGCCGCCGGCCACCACCACCTCGGCGTCGCCACTCTGGATCGCCTGGGCGGCCAGCATGACCGCCTTGAGGCCCGAACCGCAGACCTTGTTGACGGTCAGGCACTCGACGGCATGCGGCCACAGCGCGGCGAAGCAGGCCTGGCGGGCCGGGTTTTGCCCCAACCCGTGGGGCAGAACGCAGCCCAGGATGAGCTCGGAGACCTCGTCGGGCGAGAGAAGGGCCCGGCGGATCGCCTCCTGGATGGCGATGGCGCCCAGCTGGGGCGCGGGCACGTCCTTGAGGCCGCCGTTGAAGTCGCCGATGGCGGTGCGGCAGGCCCCGATGATCACAGCTTCACGCATGACGGTCCTCCTCTTTCAGGCAGGTGGATGCTTCCAGCGGGGCCGAAGATACCATCCGCCGCAATGCGCCACAAGGTTCTTGGTCGGAGCGGTCGGAACTACCGCCCGAGCTCGGCGTCGAGGATCTAGCGCTGTGGAGAAAGTTGTAAAAAAATACCAGCGTGATATGGTGGCGTTCCCTTTTGGGAATTGACCTGGTGGGAGGTGCTGACATGGATTTCCAACAAGAGTTGATCGAACGGTTTTTTCGATACGTGAAGATGGACACCCAATCCAAGGAGGGGGTGGATGAGTCCTATCCGTCCACCGCCAGCCAGCTGGAGTTGGGGCGGCTGCTGGTCCAGGAGCTTTCGGATCTGGGGTGTGAGGAGGTGGAGCTCGACCCGCATGGCTACGTCACGGCCACCTGCCCGGCCAATCTTCCCCCCAACCACGACCGGGAGTCGGTGCCGGTCGTGGGTCTGTTTGCCCACATGGACACCTATCCCGCGGTGAGCGGGCGCGACGTCAAACCCATCCTCCACAAGAACTACGCGGGGGGGGAGATCCGCCTCCCAGGGTTGCCCGATAAGCCCATCCGCCCGGAAGAAAACCCGGATCTGGCCCGCTACGTCGGTGAGGACATCATCACCTCGGACGGCACGACGCTGCTCGGGGCAGACGACAAGGCCGGGATCGCCGAGATCATGACCCTGTTGCGGCGCTACCAAAAGGACCGCTCGCTCCTGCACCCGACCCTCCGCATCGCCTTCACCCCCGACGAGGAAGTGGGCAATGGGACCAAGTTCTTCGACGTCAAGAAGTTCGGGGCCGAGGTCGCCTACACCATGGATGGCAGCGGCATGGGCGAGGTGGAGGACGAGACCTTCTGCGCGGATTCGGCCATCATCACCATCAAGGGGGTGGATGTGCACCCGGGCTATGCCAAAGACAAGATGGTCAACGCCGTGCGGCTGGCTTCCTGGTTCGTGGAGCAGTTCCCCGGCCAGAGCCTCCCCGAGACCACCGCGGCCAGGCAGAGCTATCTCCACCCCTACCAGATCACCGGTAACGTCTCCGAGGCCAAGATCACCGCCCTGGTGCGCAGCTTCACCGAGGACGGCTTGGCTGAAATGGAGAACATTCTCAAAGACATCCAGAAAAAACTCCAGCAGAAGGAGCCCCGGGCCGAGGTGCATCTGCAGATCAACCCATCCTACCGCAACATGAAGATCGTCCTGGATCACCACCCCCTGGTGGTGCAGCACGCCGAGGAGGCGGTGCAACGCTGCGGGCTCACCCCCAAGCGAACCTCCATCCGCGGTGGGACCGACGGCGCGCGCCTGTCCTTTTCGAACCTCCCGACCCCCAACCTCTCGGCAGGGGGCTACAACTTTCACTCCCGGCAAGAGTGGGTCCCGGTCAATGCCATGGTCAAGGCCGTGGAGATGCTGACCGCCCTGATGACCATCTGGGTGGAGAAAGGCCGGGGGCGCCCGCGCGCCTAGCCCTGGCTCGGGGTGATGATCATGGAGCGATTCATTAGGTGGATGCTGCGGCGTCGCTCTGCCTGGGCGCTGGTTGCGGCCGGACTGCTGTTTGCCCTCCTGGGGGCCGCGGCCATGGCCGGCCTGCGGCAGGACGATGATTTGCTCTCCTTTTTTCCTGCGGACGAGCCCGGGGCGGTGGCCTTCCGCGACATCCAGCAGCGCTTCGGCGGGATGCGCGCGGCCGTGGTGGGGATCGAGACCCGGGACGCGCTGGAGCCGGCCTTCCTGGGCAGGCTCCAGCGGGCGACCGCCGCGATCCGCCGGGTGCCGGGGATCAAAGAGGTCCTCAGCCTGTCCAACGTGCCGGATTTCACGGCGGATCCGACCAACGGGGGGGTGACCACCACGTCGCTCATCGGCGCGCTTCCGCGCGGGGCGGACGAGGAGAGTGCGCTCAGGGAAAAGGTGATGTCGCGCACCCAGGTGGTCGGACAGCTCATCTCCGGAGACGGCAAGGCCGTGTTGATCGTGAGCCTGCTGACCGACTCGTCGGACGTGGTGGCCATTGCCCGGGCCATGCAGCGCGAGGTCCTGTCCGTGTTCGCCCCTGGCGAGGTCTTCTGGGTCGGCGCGCCCTTTGTCTCGGCCTACCTGCAAGGGGCGGTCTTCGCCGACGTCTCGCGGCTGGGGATATGGATGCTGCTCTTCCTGCTCCTGTCGGCGGCCTGGTTCCTCCGCGATCCGATCTGCGTGCTCGGGGTGTTCCTTTGCCCGGCCATCGGGTTGCTCACCGCCCTGGGGGCCATGGCGCTGACCGGGGCGCAGGTGGATCTGCTCTCCGGCATGATGCCGGTGCTCGTGTTCGTCATCGGCAGCGCGTTCGCCTGGGTGGTGCTGTTGCGCTGCCGGCAGGAGGCGCGGATCGCCGATCCCCGGGAGGCGCTGGTGCGCGGGGTGCGCCACAGCGTCCCCATGATCAGCGCGGCCAGCTTCAGCGCTGCGGGTGCTGTGCTGTGCTTGCTGCTGCCCCACATCGAGCCCATCCGCTCGGTGGGCACGTTCGGGGCGTTGGGTATCCTGTTGTGCGGGCTCGCCGCGGTCTCCTTTCTCCCGGCCCTGCTGAGCGTGGCCGGGGGCGCCCGCGCGCTGCCACTTCCGGGCAAGCGCCTGGGCGGAATCGATCTGGGGACGTGGCTGCAGGCCCACCGCCGCTGGTTTGTCTGGAGCTGGGTGCTCGCGATCATCTGTTGCCTCTGGACCATCCGCGGGCTGGCCGTGGGGATGGACGCGGGCTCCCTGTTCGCCGCCGACAGCCCGCCCGCCCGGGCCGATCGCTTTCTCGAGCGGCGTTTCGGGGGCTCGCAATACCTGTTCATCCAGGTCCGCGGCGACCTGGTCGATCCGGCCGTGGTCCGGCACGTGCAATGGCTCGCGGATCGCATCTCGCTCCTGCCGCACGTGAGCCAGGTGCTGCACGTCGGTCAGTTGCTGGCCACCTCCAACGAGGTGGTGGCCGGCCAGCACCGCATCCCGGACACCCGCGAGCAGGTCTCCATCAACTACTCGTTCCTCTCCGCGCAGCCGGCGCTGGCCCAATTGATCTCCGACGACCGCCAGAAAGGGCTGATCCACGTCAAGATCGACACAGCGGCCCGGGATCCGCTGGCCGCTTTGGTGCGCTCCATCGAGGAATGGATCGGGCCCGCGCAGAGCGCGGCCTTGGTGCCGCGGGTCGAGCAGGTCTACTTCCGGGTGCGCGCGTTGCTCAAGTCCTCCGGGCTGGAGGTGGCGGACTCGGTGCTCCAGGCGCAGCTTGCCGGCCCGCCGCCGCTGGTCCCGGCGCAGCTCGTGTCCGAGCGGATCCTCGCCTTCCTGGGCTCTAGCGAGTGCGCCATCGACGCCGCTGAGATCGATTCCACCCTGCCCCCGCGCATCGCTTCTGCCCTGGTCGGTCCGGGCGAGGGGGCCACGGCCGAGGCGATCGAGGGGCTGATGGGACGGCTGCTGCCGTCCAGCCGGGCCGACGCCGCGGCCGAGCTCGCGCTTGCGGTGGAAGGGCCGCTGGCCGAAGCCTGGCGCGAGAGCCGCGCGGCGATGCGCGTCTCGGCCCTCACCCGGGCGGCTGGCTGGTCGATCCCCGACGGGCTCAAGGGCCAGAGCTTCGTCTCTGCCCTGGGCGCGGCGTTGCGCGAGCTGGATGCCCCGGCCAAAGGGGAACAGGTCGCCGCCCTCGCCGCCCAGGCGCCCCGGGTGCGGTTCGATCTGTCGGGGCTGCCGATCCTCAGAGACGCGCTCGCCCGCTATCTTCGGCAGACCCAGCTGACCGAGATCTTCTTGAGCTGGGCCTGGACCGTGCTGGTCATGGCCCTGTTCTTTCGCAGCCTGCGGGCGGGGGTGTTCGCCTCCATGCCCGGGGTCATGGCCTTGCTCATGGTCGGGGCGGTCATGGCCCTGTCTGGCACGACCATGAACGCGGGCAGCGTCCTTCTGGTGCCCATGATGAGCGGTCTGGGCTGTCTGTACGCCGCCTGGTATTCGCAACGGATGGGGGATCTGGGCGGCGCGCTGCGCTACGACGGGGCCGGGGTGATCGGTCATGCGCTGTCCATCGGTGGGTGCTTCTTCTTTCTCTTGCTGGCGGAGTTGCCGGTGATGCGCCAGGCAGGGGCCTGGATCGGTCTGGGTGTGTGGGTCTGCGCCGCGGGCTCGCTCCTCCTCTGGCCACTGGGTTCTCCCGAGTATCCGTTGGGTCCCTGGAGAGAGGCGAAGGACGAGAAGGCGGGTTGGAAATTGACGGCGAGAGAGGTGAAAGATGAGACGGTCTGACTGGCGGTTGGGAATGCTCCTGTTTTTCCTGTGTTTCATGGGTCGCGAGGCCCTGGCCGATCCCCGTGGCGACGAGTTGCTCAAGCAGCTAGATGGCGCGCTCGGCAAGGCCGAGGATCAGTTCTACGAGTACCTGTGCATCACCCACGAGGCGGGCAAGGCCGACAGCCGCATGCTCTTCCAGATGGTCAGCAAGGGCTCGCAGTTCCGGCGGGTCGAGTTCCTCGCCCCCGGTGACATGAAAGGCATGCGGGTGCTGGTCCGCTCGGTCAGCCAGATGTATGTCTACTTGCCGGCCTATCGAAGGGTGCGCCGGGTGGCCAGCCACGTCAAGCACCAGGGATTCTTCAACACCGCCTTCAGCCACGACGAGATGGCCCTCGTTGCCTACTCCGAGCACTACACGGCCACCCTGACCGGAGAGACCGCCACCCACTGGAAGGTCGGCGCGCTCCGCCGCCCCGACTCCAGCGCTGCCTACGAGCAATTGGAGATCCAGATCTCCAAGGAGAACAAGCAGCCCACCGAGATCGTCTACCTCGACGCCCAGGGCACCAAGCTCAAGACCGAGACCCGCTCCGACTTCTCCTGCAAGCAAGACGTCTGCAGCCCCCGCGAGTTGAAGATGGTTGACCACACCCGCGGCGAGGTCATGAGCACCCTGGTCCGCCAGAAGTGGGAAGTCAACACCGGAGTCAAAGACAGCTTTTTCACCGTCCGCTCCATCCAGATGGCCCGCTAATCCCCTGCCCCCCGCCACAGGGGAAGAGCACGGAGCGGGTCATGAGGCAGCCTTCTGGGTCCAGAGCGCCTTGACGCTCTTGTAGATGTTCATGTCCGCCGGGACGAAGGACTCCACCCCGAAAAGCTCGCACAGTTCCTTGCCCTTGGGATCGCTGCACATGGTCGAGAGCGCCTGGGTCAGGCGCGCCCGATCCTCGGGGGAGGATTTCTTGGTGTTGGCCACCACCCCCATGAGCGGGACCGGGCCGGAGGTGAAAATGGGCTCGAGATCCTTGGCGAAGGGAAGCGAGTTGAGGCTCTTGTACTGCTGATCGTTGACGATCACCGCGTCGAGTTTGCCCTGATTGAGCCGGCGCAGCGCCTCCAGGGCCCGCGGCGAGGGTTGGAGCTTGAAGTGCTTGGCCGGATCGAAGCGGTTCTTCAGGACGATTCGCTGCAGGAACAGCGGCTCCTGCAGGTGGGTGCCGCCCAGGGTCTTTCCCTGGAGCGCGTCCAGGTTGCCGAAGGCTCCTCCCTTCT
>Ga0315289_10011551_pt1 | contig 12516 bp, 9 predicted proteins | sample YL17G11_40_MG_FD_203452 | JGI IMG/M metagenome (GOLD analysis project Ga0315289, IMG submission 203452) | Sediment microbial communities from Yellowstone Lake, YNP, Wyoming, USA - YL17G11_40 | ecosystem: Environmental > Aquatic > Freshwater > Lake > Sediment | place: USA: Wyoming | collected...
ATCAACCGCATCCTCGAGCGCCGCGGCGCCTTTGACGGCACTCGTCGCAAGCGCTTCCCACCCCCTCCCGCTGGCTGGTACCTGCCCGATGTGGCGCAGGGTGACGCGGAGGTGGACATTTGGGATCGGGTCGAGGGTCTGGTGATTAGGGCCGGGCCCCAGGTTGAGGTGCTCAACGTCACCTCTGTGCATGGTCGCTTGGTGGGCTCCTGGCCCAAAGAGGGCTTCACCGCGGCCCTGGCGCGAAAATGCCTGCTTGAGCACTGGCAAAGGTGGGGGTTGCCCGACTACGCCCAGTTCGATAACGACACCCTCTTTCAGGGGCCGCATCAGCATGCTGATGCCATCGGCTCCGTCAGCCGCCTGTGCTTGTCTCTTGCCATCGTACCTGTGTTCGTGCCACCCGCTGAGTTTGGCTTCCAGTCTGCCATCGAGAACTCCAACGGCGACTGGCAGACCCACGTCTGGCAGCGCTTCCTGCATGAGCGTCTGGCAGGGCTGGTTGCGCAGTCCGATCTCTATACTACAAGGCACCAGGCTCGCACTGCCTGGCGTAGGGAGACGGCTCCCGAAAGGCGGCCTTCCCCCGACAACTGGCTGCTTGACCTGCAGGCTCATCCTAGCGGCCAGATGGTCTTCCTGCGTCGCAGCAACGACCATGGTGAGGTCTCCTTCTTGGGTCACACCTTCCCCGTTGATGCCCACTGGACCCAGCGCTTGGTGCGCTGCCAGGTGCACCTCGATGAAGGCCTGATCCGCTGCTACGCTCTCAGACGCAGAACGCCCCAGACACAGCCTCTCCTGGCCGAGAGAGCCTACCAACTGCCCAGAAGAGGCTTCCGTGAGTGACCGCCTAATTGTGGCACTTTCGCGTCCCACTATCGCTTTTCCTGACCTACTAATTGTGGCACTTGGCCCATCATTCGTCACGCATCACGTACTACGGACGAGGAGTAGGCATGTTCACCCTAAGCGGCTTCGGCGACGAGATCTCATCGGACCTGGACGAACAGCTAGATGCGATGAAGGGCATAGGCATCGACTACCTGGAAGTGCGTGGCGCCTGGGGCAAGAACGTACTCGACTTCAGCGACGCGGAGGTGGGGCGGCTCAGCCAGGCGCTCGCCTCGCGCCGGATGCGCGTCTCCTCCATCGCCTCGCCCATCGGCAAGGTGGAAATCGACGCGCCCTTCGCACCACACCTCGACGACTTTCGGCGTGTGCTGGACGTAGCCCAGCGTCTGAATAGCCCCTTCCTGCGTATCTTCTCCTTCTATGTGCCGGAGGGCGGTCAGGAAGAACACCGCGCCGAAGTCATGAGCCGCATGGAGGCTTTCGTGCGCGCCGCCGAACAGGCGCCGCTTACCCTTCTCCACGAGAACGAAAGCCTGATCTTCGGCGACATTCCCGAGCGCGCAGCCGACATCCTCAACACCGTCGCCTCGCCCAAGCTGCGCGCCTGTTACGATCCCTCCAACTGGGTTCAGGTTGGCGTTAGCCGGCCCTTCGAGCGCGCCTGGCCATTATTGGGCGAGTATGTGGCCTACGTGCACGTCAAGGACGCCATCGCGACAACGGGCGAGGTCGTCACCGCGGGCAAAGGCGACGGACAAGTGCGCGAGCTGCTGCAGGCGCTGAAAGGTCGCGGCGGCCACTACTTCCTCTCTCTAGAGCCGCACCTGGTCTTCGCCGGCAGCACTCTCGGCTTTAGCGGCGCCGACCTCTTCCGCCAGGCGGCTGACACGCTTCGCGAGCTTATCGCGTCGCTCGACTGAGGATAGGAGGAGCAGCATGCAGCTTCGGTTCGATAGCGGCCGCGACTATGGCTACAAGCACATCGTCGGCCCCGGCGAGGCCGGCCTGGACGACGTCGGGCTGGACATGCTGCGCCTGCGCCCCGGCCAATCGCACTCCGGAGCCGCCGATGGTCGCGAGTTGGCGCTCGTGATCTTGGGCGGCAGGTGCGATGCGCGTTGCGGGCGGAGCGACTGGCGCGGCATCGGCGAGAGGCCCAGTGTCTTCGGCGGCCATGCCACCTGCGTCTACATCCCAAGTGGCAGCCAGTATGGCGTCGCCGCGCTGTCAGAACTCGAGATAGCCGTCGTCTACTCCCCGACGGAAGGGCGTGGCTTCGAGCCACGAGTGGTGGCCCCGGCCGAAGTGAAGGCACGGGCCATCGGCGGCGAGGGCTTCAGTCGCTCGGTGGAGGACATCATCGACAGGGAGTTCCCGGCGGCGCGGCTGATCGTGGGCGAGACATTCAACCGGCCCGGACAGTGGTCGAGCTACCCGCCGCACAAGCACGACGTGCACAACCCGCCGCTCGAGGTAGAGCTCGAGGAGGTCTACCTCTTCAAGCTCGAGCCGCCCCAGGGCTTCGGCCTACAGCGCCTCTACACCGCCGACGGCGCACGAGACGAGGCGCTGGTCATCCGGGATGGCGACGTGGTGGCGCTTCCCAACGGCTACCATCCTGTAGCCGCCGCTCCGGGCTACAGCCTCTACTATCTCTGGGCTCTCGCCGGCCGTGGCCGCGCGATGGCGCCCAATGACGATCCGGCACATACCTGGGTAAAGGGGGTCTGAGTGGAGCACAACAGCGTTCCCCGCGTCAGCTTCGCCGGCCGGCAGGTGAGCCGCATGCTGCTCGGCGGCAACCCCCTGTCCGGTTTCGGCCACCGTCCGGCCGATCCCGACTTCGACCGTCAGCTCCGTGCCTACTTCACGGACGAGAAGGTGCTGGAGACGATGATCGCCGCCTGGCGCGCCGGCCTCAACGCCTGCCACTTGCGCGGCGACGACAACGTGTTCCGCTGGCTGGCCAACTTCCGCGCCTGGGCCGCGACGCAGCCGGGACGGCCGGAGATGCATTGGCTGGCGCAGACGGCCCCGGACCGCTACCCCGACGGGCGGGTCGAGGGGAACATCGAGGCGATAGCCGAGCACGGGCCCCTCGCGATCTACGTCCATGGCGGCACGAGCGACAAGCTCTACAAAGATGGGCGCCTGGAGGAGCTGCCAACCCTGGTGACCTACATCAAGAAACTCGGCTTCCCAGCCGGCATCGGCTCGCACCGGCCGGAGCTGCTTCGGGCGGCTGAGGAACGCGGCTATGGCGCCGACTTCTACGTGCTCTCATTGCGATCTGTTGCCGACGAGCCGAACGTCTGTCGCGATGAAGCAGCGGCGGCGGCCGCCTTCCGCGAGCTGCCCAGGCAGATGGTCGCCATCAAGGTACTGGCCGCGGGGCGCTTGCCAGCGGCCGAGGCCTTCCGCTATGCTGCGCGCACGCTCAAGCTGACCGATCTTATGACCGTGGGCATGCGCGATTACGAGGTGGAGGAGAATACGCGGCTGGTTGCCGCGGCTTTGGGGAGGTAAGGCATCCGATGCTCGACGTCGTCACCATGGGTGAAGCCCTGATTGACTTCCTGGCCGACCGTCCTGGCGTCACACTCACGCAGGCCAGGATGTTCACCTGGGCAGCGGGGGGCGCGCCCGCTAACGTCGCCGTGGCAGCCGCCAGGCTCGGCTTGCGGGCCGGCTTCGTCGGCAAGGTCGGCAACGACCCCTTCGGGCTCTATTTGCGGGATACCTTGCGTTCCTTCGATGTGGACACTGAGTCCGTGCTGTTGTCGGAGCAGGCGCGCACGGCGCTCGCCTTCGTCGCCCTGCCGACACCAGACAGCCCGCAGTTCACCTTCTACCGTAACCCTAGCGCCGACATGCTCATCCGCGCCGAGGAGTTGGACGCCAAGTACCTCTCCGAGACGCGCGTCTTCCACTTTGGCTCCATCTCTCTCATTTGCGACCCGGGCCGCACCGCAACCCTGACGGCACTCAGACTGGCCAAGGACGCGGGAGCGATCATCTCCTTCGACCCCAACTACCGTCCGGCTCTCTGGCCGGCCAAAGTGGCCAAAGCGCGAATACTGGAAACGCTGCCGCTCTGCGATCTGGTGAAGGTGAATGAGGGAGAAGTCACGCTCCTCACCGGCAAGCAGGACCTGGTGGCGGGAGCGCGCGAGATCTTGGCCGTCGGGCCGAAAGTATGTTTGGTGACGCTTGGCGCCGAGGGCTCACTCTACGTCACCCCGCGCTGCGACGGCCACGTACCCTCCTTCCGAGTCAGGACCGTGGACGCTACCGGTTGCGGCGACGGCTTCATGGCCGCGGCGATCAAAGGCATCGTCGAGGCGGAAGGAATCGAGCACCTGGGGTCAGGCGACCTGGAGCCGATCCTGCGCTACTCAAACGCGGTGGGCGCGCTTACAGCCACAAAGAAGGGCGGCATCCCCGCTTTCCCCACCGCCGGCCAGGTGAATGCTTTCCTGGCGCAGGTGTAGGCAGAAGCCCTCAGCGGTCAGCAATCAACCATCAGCGGTGACCCGCGAGGAGTCATCCGCGAGAATCATCCCCGCGGTCATCCACCTCGGGTCACAGATCACGCATCACGGGTCACGGATCACGTCTGAAGCCTGGCGTCGAGTTGTATGTGCTCGCAGCCGCCGCCAGTTCTGCCGCGCCGCCTTCGCCACTCGCTCCCGAAGCAGCAGCGGTGCCCGGCGCAGCGCCAGCGATCGCAACCTGCCGCGCACTTCCCGCCAAGCTGACTCAGCGCGATAGGCGGCCCCGTCACCGCCGCACGGGCTGTAGCGCTGCCGCTCGTAGGCCAGGGCGATGGCCTCGATGGCACCAGTGGTAGCCTCGCGTTCTAGCCAATGGTGTCCGTTGTCCATCCCCACCTTCCGCGCCGTCAATAGAACGTGGCGCGCCAATGCGCTGCCGTATTCGCGCGGCGTCTGGCTTTCGGGCACGACGAGCCCCAGAAGCCGGGCGCTACCTTGCAGGCCCTGGTAGGCCGCGAACACGGGGTCGCCCCCTGCCTGTCGGCGCCTGGCTGCGAAGGTCACCCCACCAGCCACCAGCACCACGCCTAGCGCGGCCGCCGCCCAGGGCAAAGTGCCCATCAATCCGCGCGCTCGTCGCGGCTGCGCCGGCCGCACGGGCGGCAGTACTGGCTCCTCTCCCGAGGGGCGCCGCAACCTGGCCTGAGAGACGGTCGGCTCGAACTCAATCCAGCCGTAGCCGGGGAAGTAAGCCTCCGGCCAAGAGTGGGCATTGTACTCACGAACGACGTAGCGTTGTGCCTCGTGGTCGTAGTCGCCGGTGGCGTAGCCGGAAGCCAGCCGCGCAGGGATGCCCGCCGCTCGCGCCAGCACTACCATGGCGCTGGCGTAGTAGTCGCAATAGCCGCGCCGCGCCTCGAAAAGGAAGTACTCGACGACATCCTTGCCTTCTGCCGGTTGGGGGACGTTCAGGTCGTACGTGTACTCTCGGCGCAGATAGGACTCGATGGCGACGAGCTTATCGTAAGGGGTTTCCGCTCCTGCGGTGATCTCCTGGGTGAGGTCGCGGACCTTCTTCGACAGTGGCGGAAGCTGAAGATAACGCTCGCGAATCTCCGCCCCGTAGTCGGTGCCGGCTTCGCGGAGCTCACGCTCCGTCACTTTCGGAGCAGCGGAGATGACGCTGTAGCGGCCGACTGAGGCGTGCACGAAGGCTAGGTCACCTTGACCGCGCCAGCGAACTCGGCTGATGGCGTCTACTGCTACAGGGTCGGCCACGGCGTAGAGCAGCTCATCGCGGGGCACGATGATCTGGAAATCCTGTGTCACCAGCTCGCGTGGTCCTTGCGGCTCCAGGAAGCGCTGCCCGGCCTCGGAGCGCACGATGTCCAGGTTGCTGTTCGCCCAGCCGCGACCGGTATACTGGTCGTAGGTCATGCCCCTCCAGTAGCGGCGCGGGCCGCTCGCCTCACCCATGTCGAGGCGCTCGGCGGCCAGATGTTCGGGCAAGTCGAGTGGTGGTGGATCGCTCGTGCGCACGTACATCACGATGTCCGCGCCCGGGCTCGCCTCGCCCTGCAAAGCTCGCGCCGCTGGCATGGCGGCCGAGGCGTTGTCAGCCAGCCAGGATGAGGCCTTTCCCTTGCCACCCAAGCTGGGGAAGAGCCAGTTAGCCCAGCGCACTACCTCACCCCATGGCTTGTCCGCCCGCTTCCAAATCGCCTGTGAGAGCGCGCCGGCGGAGACGAAGGGCACGAACGTCGCCAGAACCGTGACCAGGACGACCGCGGGTAGTGTGTAGCCGAGCAGGCGGGCGCGCATCGCTTCCGAGTAGAGCGTGCCCTGGCGGCGGAACCCCTGTTCCAGATCCCAGAGGCGCGCCTGCATCATGAGCAGCAAGGCCAAGGGTACGAAGGCAAGCAGGTAATTGGCACCACCCAAGCCGAAGAAGGTGTTGCAGGCGAGAATAGCACCGGCCGGCGCGGCCGCGAGCAGGGCCTGCTTGAGCCGGAAGGAGGCCCAAGCTAGCCAGAAGCTTGCCAGCCAGAGGATCAGTCCGGCGGCGACGAGCGGGATGAGCGGGTCGTCGGTGGAGCCGCCGGCCCAGATGACCTGCAGCCACCAGCTCAGCCGGCGATAGGCTTCCTCAGCCCGCTCTCCGGCGCCGGCGAGCGGCGGCCAGACTCGCCCCGCCACCAGCACGGCCAAAACCAGCCCCGACAGCGCCACAAGCGGCCAGAGCCAGCGCCCACGTGGACGTCTAGCCGCGAGCAGGCCGAAGAGCGCGCCCAGCAGCGTCACCGCCACGAGCCGTCTGATGCCTTCCACCCAGTTGCTCTGTGCCAGAGCCAGGGGCATCATGGCGCTGATAGTAAGTATGGCTAGGCTGCCGACCCAAGTCCGTCCGCGGGCGAAGAGCTCTAGCAAAACCCCCCTGAAGCCGCTGCCGCCGTTCACCTTCGTACTACCTTTCTTGTCTAGCGACTGGCTTGACCACGCAGACCCCAGTGCTCGTCCTGGGCGCGCGGCCGTCGCCGCAGCCGCTCGCGGCGCCCCAGAGGCAGGATCTCATGGCCGCGCCTGATCACCCAGTGGCGCACGTCCAGCCGCTCGAGCTGGCCCACCAGGGACGGCAGGTCATCTGTGCCGCCGAAGCTGCCCGCAGCGAAACAGAACAGGCTGACGGCGCCACCAAGCCGCCGCATGGTCTCTACACCGACGGCCAGGCCGGCGCTCGCCGAGGAGGCGAGCACGACGATGCTGGCGCCGCGGCCGACGTTCAGACGTTCACGCTCGAGCACCCGCTCGATGCTCACGCCTCCATGCGCTCGAGCGGTGGCGAGCGCGCGCATGACCTGCCAGTACTGGTGATCGCCTCTTGCCGGCGGCAGGAACAGACGTTCCTCGCCATAGCCGAGCAGCCCTACGGGCTGGTTGCGCCGCAAGGCCCGCGCCGCCAAGGCCGCCGCGGCCAACACCATGTACTCCTCGGTCGACTCCTCGTTCTCGCCCGCCTGCACCTCGGCGTTGAGGTCGAGCACGATCCACATATCCCCCGAGGGCTCCAGGTCGAAGTCCTTGACCATCAGCACCTGCGCCCGCAGCGAGGTCGGCCAGTGGATGTAGCGAGGCGGGTCGCCATAGGCGTAGTGCCGCACGCTGGCGCTGGTGACCGTCTGCTCGAGCGCATGCTGCATGTGGCTGCGGCTGTCACTGGTCTGGCCGTGCTGCAGCGGAACCTCAGGGACGCGACCGACTGGCGGGTAGACGAGCAACTCGGCGACGACGCCGCCCTCGCCCCAGGCTTCGAATAGCCCGAAGGGGTCGCCGGTGCGCGCCAGCCAGGGCCCAAGACGGAACTGACCGCGTTGGCGGCAGAGGCCGCCGGCTTGCCAGCGCTCTTCGCTCTGCGCGCCCAAGCTGAACGCGACGCTGACGGCGTAGCCAGGCAGCGTCGAGTCATCCCGTATCTCCAGCCAGGGCGCGGGCAGCAGAGAGCCATTGGCCAGCGTGAAATCCTCGGTCAGCCGATCGCCCACTTGCACCAGGTCGCTGCTGTACCGCCTGGCGACGCGGACTTGGCGCGCCAAGGAGCGCGCCCAAAGGTAGGAGAGGCCCATCACCAGTGCGAAGGAGACGAGGAGGTAGTACCACACTCTGTGAGGTGTGATCAGGCTCTGCAGCAAGAGGAAGCCGAGAACGCCGGCCAACAGCCAGGCTCGGCCGGTCGGCCTTGGCCTCGGTCCGAGTGAGATAACCGAGACGTGCTTACGTCCAATCCCTTCGCCTGACGATCCCGCCAACTCAACCCCATACACTAAGGCTTCTGGGAATAGTATAGCGGAATCGTCAGGTGTGGGCACAATCGGCTAACGCAGCTCGCCTATGTTCGCCATCACCTTCTCGATGGCGGCGAGCACCGTGACGGCCGCTTCGCGCCCGCCAAGGAGCACGGGCTGGGGCAGAGTTATCTGCTCCTCGTAGCAGAAGCGCTCAGCCACAGGCAGGCGTAGCGATTCATAGTCCGGCAGGCTGGCGCCCCGCGGGTACAGCGGCCCAACATTCTCGCGCCGGAAGGCGGGCTGGCGATAGAGGGGAACGCCGTAGCCGGCGCCGCAAGGCACGCCCTCGGCGCTGAGCGCCTGCAGGAAACGGTCGCGGTGCACACCAGGGAAGGCTTCGGGCTGGTAGCGCAGCACAAAGAAGTAGTAGCCACGGCGTGTGATCCGTTCGTCGGAAGGTAGCGGCCGGAGGCCCTCGACGCTCGCCAGCCCCTGGCGAAGGTACTCGCCCGCCTCCTGTCGCAACCTAACCTGCTCGGGCAGCCGCTCGAGTTGGCTGAGGAGAAGTGCCCCCTGCAACTCGGGCAGGCGGTAGTTGGAGGCCAGCACGTAGTGCTCGTAGCCGGGGCGGCCGACAACGCGCCCGATGTTGTGCAGCAGCCGGGCCCGCTCGATCACGACGGCGTCATTCGTCAGCACCATTCCGCCCTCGCCGCCGGCCAGCGACTTGCTCTCCTGGAAGGAGAAGGCGCCCGCCGTGCCGAGCGTGCCGAGTCCACGCTCGCGCCACTGCCCGCCCTGGGCGTGGGCGCAGTCCTCGATGAGCGCCAGACGGCGTTCCCCTGCCAGCGCGACGACAGCATCCATATCGGGCGGGTAGCCGCCGTAATGGACCACCATGATGGCGCTAGTACGCGGCGTAATGGCTGCCGCGAGCGCTTGGGCGGACACCGCGATGCGCTCGGGGTCCGAGTCCACGAAAACCGGAACGGCACCTACGCGCGTCACGGCGCTGGCCGAGGCGATGAAGGTCACGGCCGGCACGAGCACCTCATCACCCGGCCTCACACCGGCCGCCTGCAGTGCCAGCTCGAGGGCGGCCGTGCCGTTGCAGACGGCAACGGCATGCTCGCCACCCTGAAACTCGGCGAAGGCCCGCTCGAACTGCTCTACGCGCGAGCCGGGGTAGATGCGGCACCACCGCGAGCTCGTTAACGCCTCTGTCACCGCCTGGACGTCCCCGGACGTACACTGGGGCCAGCGGGGCAGCGGCAGGTCGGCGGCCGCTTTCGTCCCGCCCAGGAGAGCAAGCTTGGACATAACCATCACCTCACGACTTGATATTGAGCAACGCCTGGCTCATGCCCGCCAGACAGAGGGCAGACCAGCCCGCCGTCTCGAGCGGGGAGAAGGCACGTCCATACTCCGGCCCAAGGCCGCTGTCCCACGGTGGCAGCTTCCCCGAAGGTGATACCGCTTCCGCCACCCCGGAAAGCGCCTCGCGCAGCAGCGGTCGCACAGCCTCACCGGCTCTGCCGAGCGCCCAGCCGGCTATGGCCAGACCCTCTGCCACGCTGGCCAATGCCGGACGGCGCACTAGCGCTACCGGCCAGCGCTCGACCAGGCGCAGGCCCGCGTTGAGCGGGCGGTCCCAGCCGGCGGCCGGCTCGGCCAGATGCATCTCGGCCAGGAGCGCCAGAGTCATCCCCAACTGATGCGTTTCCCCCACGGACTCGTCGAAGGCGAGGTAACGGGCATGCTGTTCACCCACCTGCCAACGAGCAACGGGGCCGGACGGTGTCGTCTCGTAGCAGAAATAGAGGCGGCCATCCGGGTCAGGCTGAGCGTAGATCACCTCCGCCAGCAGGTGCGCCGCCCGCTTGGCCGCATCGAAACGACCGAAGCGCAGCGCCAGACGGCCGCCCCAGGCCGTGGTGAAGGCCTCGACGATGCCTAGGCCCTGAGCGGGGTCCATGTCGAAAAAGCCGCCGCCCTTGTGCTGGTAGGAGAACAGGCGGCGCAACGCCGGCTCGCCCAGCAGATCGGCGCGGCCCAAGCGCGCGGCGGACAGGAGGACGGCGCCGTTCTTGAGGAAAGAGCGTCTACGCATGTGCTCCGGCTCGTCTAGCGGATGGAACTCACCCGGAGCTGAGAGCCAGCGAGCAACGACGCAGGCTAGCAGATAGCCGGCAACGGCCGGTCTGCCAAGCGTAGCCGAGGCGAGCAGCGCAGCGTAGGCGTCGCCAGTGCTCGCGGCCGGGCCCTTTTCCTCGAACGCCGCGGAGGAGGCGCACTCGGACCATAGGGCCGCCCGGCGCGCCGCCGCCTCACTCCACAGAGCCATCTCTCTCAGCCAGGCTTCAGTCCACATGGCCTCACTCGGGGATGCGCCACTCGCTCCAGATCGGATCGCGCGCGGCTGCCTCCTTGACGGGCAGCCCCAGCCGTGCGAGCGCGCAGTCCACTGACTCGATTATCTCGCGCGCTGTCGCCTTACAGCGCAGCGCGATGAGGGGCTCCTTGATCGAGGCGCGCACCAGAAGCCAGGCATCCTGGACCTCCACCAGCACGCCGTAGCGACCGGCCCTAGCGTGGACAGCGCCCGCCCGATGGCCGCGCGGAGGCGCTCATGCGCGTCCAAGGAGTGGGCGCCTCTAGCGTCGCAAGCCTAAGGGCCCTATGAGCGCTCGCCGCCGCTGTCACCGCGTCGCACTTGCCACGGGGCTCAGTGTCAGACGTGACGTTCGGCCACGCAAGTCGTGCGCCACGACAAGGAGGCGGCCGGCGCAATGCCGGCAGCCTCTTTGGCCAGGGCGTTCTGAAGGCTACTGGCCCGCCGCGTCCGCCGTGTAGCCGGTCACGAAGACGTACCAGGAGTCGGCTCCCTGGTAGTGATCCGGGAAATAGCCGGTGAAGTCCGCCTGCGCCCCGGGAGCCAGCGGCACATCCAGGTTGATCATGTCGAGCGTGGCGTTGATGACGTTGCCGTCAGCATCGTACAGTGTGCTGTAGACAGTGAGCACGGTGTACTCGAGGTCGGTCTGGTTCTCGACGGTGCCGTTGATGTAGTAGCCATCGGACTCCTCGCCGCCGCTAGCGTCGGTGACCTTCAGCTCCACGTCGGGCGAGGGATCACCGGAGATCCAGAACAGCAGCTCGTAGTCGCTGACGGAATCCGCCGCTACGCCGCCCAGCTGGTCGGGGCTAATGTAGATCCAGAAGCTGCTCTTCTCGCCGGGCGGGATGACAGGACGATCGACGTAGGCCGTGAACTCCCCCTCGACCTTGTTGCCGCCGCTGTCGGTTAGAAGCGCCTCGACCATAATGACGGTGTCAAGCGTCTGGTCAGAGACGTTGTAAGCTTCACCGACGATGCTGACGCTGCCGTCGTCGTTGGCCCAGGAGGTGTGGCTCTGCACCTCGAGGATGCCGGCGCCTGAGCGCATGCCACTGTCAGTGCTTGGGCCCTGCGAGTCCCCACCCGGGCTCTCGGCCCAGCCGGTGACGACGACAGTGAAGGACTCCTCCCCGTCAAAGTGGTCAACAAACCAGCCGGTGAAGTCCGCCTGCTCGCCCGGGCCGAGGTTGCTCGGGGACAGGTCGATGATGTCCAGGGTGACGTTCATCACGTTGCCGTCAGCGTCGTAGATCGTGCTGTAGACGCTCAGGCTGGCGAAGGTCTGGTCCGTCTGGTTCTCGACCGTGCCCTTGATGTAGAAGCCGTCGGAGTCCTGCGAAGTCTCGGCACTGAGCACCGTCAACTCGACATCGGGCGAGGGATCCTCGCTTATGTAGAGTGTGAGCTCGTAGTCCGTGATGCTGTTGGCGTCGACGCCTCCCAGTTGATCGGACGTGATCAGCACCCAGAAGCTGCTTTTCTCCCCAGGCGGGATGGCCGGACGGTCGAGGTAGGCGCCGAAATCGCCCTGCACGACCTGGCCGTTCTCGTCCTTCAGCACGCACTCAATGCTGACGAGGGTGTCCACAGTCTGGTCCGAGATGTTGACGACCTCGCCGACGATGCTGAGGTTACCGGCGTCATCCGCCCAGGCTGTGTGGCTTTTGAACTCGAAGACCGAGCTGCCCTGGCTGCCCTGCGCTTGCTCGCCCGGGGTCGGCTTCTTGACGATCCCGCCCTGCTGCTGGGCTGCGCGGGTCGCCGTTGGCTCCTCATCGACAGCCTGAGGTGTGTCTGTAGGAGCAGGCTTCTCGATAGGCTTGGGTGTGTTGGTGGCCGCCGGCTTCTCGATAGGCTTGGGTGTGTTGGTGGCCGCGGCTTCGGTCACCTTCTCAGCCGAAGGGGTGTTCGTAGGAGGCGGCGGCAGCGGCGTCGCTGTGGCCGCCGGGCCGAGATTCGGCCCACAGGCCAGAAGCAGAACACTCAA
>Ga0315289_10011553_pt1 | contig 12515 bp, 10 predicted proteins | sample YL17G11_40_MG_FD_203452 | JGI IMG/M metagenome (GOLD analysis project Ga0315289, IMG submission 203452) | Sediment microbial communities from Yellowstone Lake, YNP, Wyoming, USA - YL17G11_40 | ecosystem: Environmental > Aquatic > Freshwater > Lake > Sediment | place: USA: Wyoming | collected...
CCGCCTGCCACACCCCGACCAGAAAAAGCAGATTTTTGTCGATGACCAGATGCTGATGGCCTTTTTTGAACGGCTGGCAGAAGAGACCGAGCAGGAGAAGATAAACTTTCGCTTTGTTCTGGCGCTTGTTTTGATGCGAAAAAGGCGCCTGAAATATGATTCGTCCAGAACACAGGACGGCAAAGAAATATGGTGTTTGAGAATAGTAGGTGATAAGCAAACCGTCGAGATGGTAAATCCACATCTCGATGAGGAGCAAATCAAGCAACTGTCCTCGCAGATAGGCGAGATTCTACAGACGGATTTATAGATAGTGAACCGTAAGCACCACCACTTGTTGTTTTCTTATTTTGTGGCAGCGGTATTGATTCTCTCCGGATGCGTGCCTCAGCAGCTAAAGCCAACGCCGGTCTGTCCGGGCAAGGAATCCGCAGCCGAGGCGCTATCGGTCCTTGGGTCACGGGCGAAGGATATGGTCCCGTTGAAGGCCAACGGCCAGTGCCTTCTGGAGTATTACGTTGAGGGGAAAAAACATAAAGAAAACTTCCCCGTGAAGCTGTGGGTTCACCCCGTTAGAAGTAAGACGCCTGACATCTGCCCCCTGTTGGCGGGGATTTCTAACGGGGTAAATCCGCCGGTCGAAGTTTACCTTCAGGGTGATATAGCTTTTAACCCGCGAGGTCTCGTCCTGGGGTCAAACGAGCGCGAGTTCTGGCTGTCGATAAGGCCGGAAGAAATCAGCAGCTACTGGTGGGGCCTGTGGTCTGAGGGGGGCTATAATGAAAAGCTGGTGATTAGTCCGCAAATAGTGCTTGAGGCCCTCGGGATAGCAGCGGTTGGCGGTGACGAATACGGCGAGAAGGACTGGTCGTTGTCGAAGGAGAACGGCTTTGATGTCCTTACCCAAAGCAGCGACGAGGGACGGCCCGTTAAGAAATTATATATTAGTAGCTGTGACTATTTGGTTCGAAGGATTGAGTATTTCTATACCGGTGATGAAGTGACGGTTGCAGCGGAACTGGAGAAATACAAAGAGGTTCTCGAAGGCGTTTTTGTTCCTGCCAGCGTGAAGATTACTACGCGAGCCGGCGTCAACAGAGGCGATTCGGTCAAAATTACTTTTGATTCCATAAAGAAGGCGGAATTTCCTGAGAAGCTTCGGAATCGTATTTTTACCCGTCCTGACCCGCAAGGATTCAAGCACATCTATAAGGTTGTGAACGGCAGGATTGTTGAACAGCCGCAGTAAATAAAGAGTATAACTTTGCGCGTATATTGTATAAACTCGAATATCGAATTTCGAAATCCGCCATAGGCAGGGTCATTTGAGCATTTGAATTTAGATATTGTTTCGGATTTCGTGATTAGGATTTCGAATTTCATCTCAATTTTTGAGGGAGCTCGTCTATGGGCCGAATGAAGTTAAGGGAGCGAATTAAACAGGACCTGTTTTTATTGGATGGTGCGATGGGAAGCGAGCTGATTGCTCGCGGCCTTGAGGTAGGCACCTGCAACGAATACCTGAATGTCACGTCACCCGACATTGTTTCCGATATTCACCAGGCCTATCTACAAGCAGGCAGCGATGCAATCCTTACCAATACATTCGGTGCCAATAGATATATTCTGGCAAGACATGGATTTGGTGACGAGGTTGTCAGAATAAATAAGGCCGCCGCCAAAATCGCCCGGCAGGCGGCAGGAAAAGAAAAGTATGTGTTAGGTGACATCGGGCCGAGCGGTGATTTCTTAGAGCCGCTGGGTGGCTTAAAGCCCAACGAGCTAAAGGCATCCTTTGTGCAGCAGGCCGAGGCGCTTTTAGATGGCGGTGTTGATGGATTTGCAATCCAGACAATGACGGCTCTCGATGAAATGACAATTGCCATCGAAGCCGTAAAGTCGGTGGGAGGGAACTTGCCTGTATTGGCGTCGATGGCTTTTGACAAGGTCGGCGGCGGTTTCAGGACAATGATGGGCGTTGATGTCAAATCAGCAGTTTCAAAGATAGTTTCACTCGGCGTTGATGCAGCAGGGTTTAATTGCGGAACGGCGTCACTTGATGAATATGCAGAGCTGGCGGAAAAGTATGTCTCGGAAATTATGGCCTTAAAGAAAAGCAAGGTCACGGTTTTCGCTGAGCCGAATGCCGGCAGGCCTGAGTTGGTGGACGGCAGGGCGGTTTACCGCGTGTCGCCGGAAGATTTTGCGGCGGCAGCAGAGAAAATATACTCAGCCGGCGTGAACATCATCGGCGGCTGCTGCGGAACAGGGCCTGGGCACATCGCAGCCGTAGGCAGGAAACTGCGAGTCAGCAAAGGATAACGAGAGACGAAGGGACGAGGGAAGACGGAGGACGGAACACAAAAGCTTGCCCTGAGCGAAGTCGAGACATCTACATTGTGAGCGGACCTAATCTTACAAGCCGTCACTAAGGTCGCGCCAATCTGGTTTTGCAGAGCAAAACAAAAACACAAAACCTGTCACGCCCGCCCTGAGTATAATCGAAGGGAGCGCGGCCGAAGGATTGCGGATGACCTTCGGGCGAGGGTAGTGTGTCATGCCGAGCGAAGTCGAGGCATCTGCTATCGAATAATATGTGACATCCAATATTTACGAGACTCCTTACCCGGTCAATGTTGAACCCGCTGCCATCCACACCCTAATCTTTCGCCAATAGGTTTCCAATAACTGTCTTTGTGTTCTGCAGAACATCCGCATAGTCTTTGAGTTTTGCTGAAAGCCCTCCTTTGCCGACTCTGAATTCCTTGAACAGAGAGAGGCCGCACAACAGGAGCCCAGCACAAAGAATGCCCCAGTCGAGTTGATTGGGTGTGCTAACCCAAGACTTGACAATCGTGCTCAGAATGCATATGGATCCGAGTCCAAGGCATACCAGAATTACCGCCCTCACTGGACGAGGCACAAACTTATTCTTTGCTGCATTCCATGTCTGAAGAGATTTGTCTATCTGCTGAAGAAGCGCCTCCACTTCTTTGTGTTTCTCTTTTCGGTCCTTATCCAACACGCGCTCCATTGCACCCTCTACAGAACGGCCAAAAATCCTATCCGGGAGAGAGAGCTTCGGTGATTTGTTGTCTTGCTCGCTCACTTCATTCACCTCGTCATGCCTAACTATGTATTATATGGTTTCATATACGACGCCAGTGGATTTAGAAGTCCGCAGTTTCGAGCATTATTGCAGGGATTGTCGGGAAAAGCAACAAAAAAAGGATTAGTGATTGGAATGGCACTTGACAGTGCAGGGGGAAAGCATTAACTTTTTCGTTTCGGCGCAGCACTCAATTCTATATTGTAGGATGTGAGAGCACGCAAAGATGCAGATGGAAGACTGTAGTTGTATCTCTGATGTTGGGTGCAAAGATAGCAATTGGCGGCAAAGGGGGTGTAGGGAAGACCACCGTTTGTGCGGTGTGGGCACAGTTATTTGCTGAGGATGGATTTGATGTTTTGGCCATCGACGCCGACCCAAATACCAATCTGTCTTTAGCTTTTGGCATACCTTCCGAGCAGGCGCCGGAGCCGCTTATCAAAATGAAACAGCTTATTGCCGAGCGGACCGGCACCGGCAAAGATGCGGCAGGGGCATACTTTAGATTAAATCCCAAAGTCAGTGATTTGCCGGAGAAGTACTGGATTGAGGCGGGGAAGGCGAAACTGCTGGTTTTAGGGGGTATTAGCCAGGCGGGGGCGGGTTGTGCGTGCCCTGAAGGAGCGTTTCTGAAGGCCCTGCTTACGCATACCGTGCTGGAGCGGCAAGAGCTTGTGCTGGTTGATTTGGCTGCCGGCGTTGAGTTCTTAGGCAGAGCGAGCATTCAAGGCATAGCTGCTCTCGTGGTGGTTGTTGAGCCGGGCAGCAGAAGTATTGAAACAGCTAATAATATGGCGAGAATGGCCAAAGACCTGGGGGTCGGATGCGTCGCAGCGATTGCCAACAAAATCACGGATACTTCTCAAATAGACATTATAAAATCCGAATTGAAAGATGTGGCCTGGCTGGGAAGTCTTCGGTACAGCCGGTCTGTGCAGGAAGCGGACCTGAGACGCACACCGGTGATAAGAGCCGATACGGAGCTTGTAGAGCAATTGCGAGAAGCAAAGAGCGCATTAACGCGTCTAATCTTTCCGGGCATTTGGTCTGAAGTTGGTGGTAAGCGATTTGGGTAATCGTCTTGGAGACAATTATGGGTAAAGCCATAATCATAAATATCGAAAGATGTCTGGCCTGCAAGAGTTGTGAGGTGGCCTGTGCGGTGGTTCATTCCCAATCAGGCGTTCTCGAAGAGGCGATAAGAGAGCAGCCAAAGCCCCAGAGAACAGTAACGGTTGAGGCGGCAGGAGAATTTGCAGTGCCTTTGCAGTGCAGGCATTGTGAGGATGCGCCGTGTGTTGCGATTTGTCCAACTAAGGCGATTTACCGCCAGAATCCTGAAAGCCCTGTGTTTATTAACGCGGATTTGTGCATCGGTTGTAAGTTCTGCATTATGGTTTGTCCATTTGGAGTTATCGATGTCACTCGCGACGGCAAAGCGGTAACCAAGTGCGACCTTTGCATCAAGCGGACCACGGCGGGGTATGAGCCGGCATGTGTGGAAAGCTGCCCAACAGGTGCTTTGCAGTTTTGGCTTCGACGTGGCAGAGTGATTCCTCGATACTCGATGCTCAATCGGCTTAAAATTTGCGTAACCGTTTTTTTATGGTTATCAAAAACCAGTTCTGGCTGAAAAACCTCTGAAGAAACAGCCAAAGGGGCTTGACTTTTCAATATGAAGCTGGGATTCTATCAAAAACAAGACTCAGTAAAAACATAACTATTGGCCTCAAGAGGAGAACAGTATTATGGAACTAATTGTCGAACGTGTGGATGTGTGGGCAGCGAGCATTACAGACGAAACCGGCAGTCTGGCGCGACTGCTCACCGGCCTGAAGGAGGCCGGCGCTGACCTTGACCTCATCCTCGCCAGGCGGGCGCCGGAAAAGCCCGGCACCGGCGTCGTGTTTGTCACCCCGCTGCGCGGGGATAGGGAGGTCGCCGCCGCCGCGGACTTAGGCTTCAACGTTACCCAGAGCGTCAACTCGGTGCGTGTCGAGGGAGAGAACAAGCCGGGCGTCGCAGCCGAATTAACGCAAAAGCTCGCCGCAGCGGGTATCAACCTCCGAGGACTTTCGGCGGCTGTGATAGGGGCAAGGTTCATCCTCTACATTGGTCTGCACACCACCGCAGACGCCGTAAAGGCTGTCAACATCCTCCAGAAAGCATAGGAGCTTGGCACGCGAGATGGGGATATATATTCCCACGTTGTGTCACCATCCTGCGCTGCAGCCGTACGGGGCCTGTCGGCTGTGTGTGGTTGAAGTTACCAAAGGCAAGGGAATCTGGCTGGCTGCCTCTTGCGACCTTCCGATACGGGAGGGACTGAGTATCAGGACCGATACGCCTGAGGTGATGAAGAGCAGAAAAATGACGATTGAGCTTCTTTTAGCTCGGGCGCCGGAGGCGGAATGTATCCGAAAGCTTGCTAAGAAACTCGGCGTGGAAAAACCTCGCTTCAGTCTGCGTGACGACCTCGGCAGATGTATTCTTTGCGGTTTGTGCGTTCGTGTTTGTAATGAGTTAATTGGTGTGTCGGCTTTGAGCTTTACGATGCGTGGGATTAAACGGAAAGTGAGAACACCTTTTGACCGTGTGTCGGATAGCTGTATAGGGTGTAATGCGTGCGTTGCAGTTTGTCCCACCGGTCATGTTGCGAGCGTGGATAAGGATGCGGTGCGACACATAGAAACCTGGAAAACCAAACTTGAGATGGTTCGGTGCAAAGTTTGCGGCAGAGCTTATATGCCAGCCAAAGAGTTTGAATATATTCAGGCCAAATTGGGCGAGCATACATTTATGGAGAATATTTGTCCGATATGTCGCAAGCTGCAGACTGTTGCGCGGCTCGAAGGTATAATGACTAATAAGGAGAATTTTGAAGCTCCCGGACTTAATTGCTTACCGAGGGAATGCTTGAGGAATTACTGATTATGGAACTGAAAAAACGTAGTAGTGACAAGGCAGCGCAGGAGATGATAGAACGGATGGCTGACGCAGGGCAGCAGAACGCCTGGGACCGGCTGGATGCGCAATTGCCGCAGTGTGGTTTTGGGCGGCTGGGGGTGTGCTGCCGTATTTGCACTATGGGACCGTGTCGAATCTCCAAGAAGGCGCCGCTGGGGGTTTGCGGCGCTAACGCGGATACCATTGTGGCACGCAATTTCCTCAGGGCTATTGCAGCCGGTACCAGCGCCCACAGTGACCACGCTCGAGCCGTAGCAGAGGTATTTCTTGCCACAGCACGGGGCGAAGCACCAGACTATCAGTTCAAGGACACCGTCAAACTGAAAAGAATAGCAGCAGAGCTAGGGGTAGAGACCGAAGACCGCCCGGTCAATGAGATTGCTGCAAAGATTGGGGAGATTGCGCTGGGCGAATTTGGTAAAGCGGAAGGGACACAGCTTATGGCCCGGCGTGCCCCCAAGCCGCGGCAGGAAATCTGGAAAAAGTTTGATATAACGCCTCGGGCTGTGGATAGAGAAGTGGTTGAGGCGCTGCACAGAACCACGATGGGGGTTGACCAGGATTATAAGAGTATTATTATGCACGCCAGCCGGACAGCCCTCGCCGATGGGTGGGGCGGCTCGATGCTTGCCACGGAACTGCAGGATATTCTTTTTGGGACGCCTTACCCTGGTCGTGGCGAGGTCAATCTGGGGGTCTTGAAGGAGGACGAAGTAAATATCATCGTGCATGGACACGAGCCGATTCTGTCGGAAATGATAGTTGCCGCTGCCAGCAATAAGGAATTGCTTGCGGAGGCGAAAAAAGTCGGGGCCAAAGGAATCAACGTGGCAGGGATTTGCTGCACGGCAAATGAACTGTTGATGCGGCACGGCGTCCCTATCGCAGGTAATTTTCTCAGTCAGGAACTGGCTATTGCCACAGGGGCAATCGAGTTGATGGCTGTTGACGTCCAGTGTGTGATGCAGGGTCTGGCTGAAGTCGCTAAATGCTTCCACACAAAGCTCATTACCACTTCCGATAAGGCAAAATTAACAGGCGTGGAACATATTGCAATGGAGCCAAAGACGGCCCTGAACACCGCTAAAGAGTTAGTCAAGATGGCCATAGGGAACTACAAAAATCGCGGCCGAGTCACCATCCCTACTGAAAAGCAAAGTGCTGTGGTAGGTTTCAGCCATGAGTCCATTAACTACATATTAGGCGGAAGGTTCCGTGCCAGCTACCGGCCGTTGAATGACAATATCATCAATGGACGCATTCGCGGCATTGCAGCCATTGTCGGCTGCACGAATCCAAAAGTGCCGCAGGATTTTACCCATACCACTCTGGCGGAGCAGCTAATCAAACGAGATGTCTTGGTGGTAACGACCGGCTGTGCCACTATCGCGTGCAGTAAGCGCGGCCTGACAAATCCCAAAGAGGCGCTGGAATTAGCAGGCCCTGGTCTTAGAGAAGTATGCGAAGCGGTAGGTATGCCGCCGGTGCTGACGTGCGGCAGTTGTGTGGACAATAGCCGGTTATTGGTGGCGTGCACAGAAATCGTCAGAGAAGGCGGACTCGGCGAAGATATATCTGAAATACCGGTTGTGGGGGCGTGTCTGGAATCGATTACCGAGAAGGCAATCGCGATAGGGCAGTATTTTGTGGCCAGCGGTGTGCTGATAATTTTCGGCAGGGAATTGCTGCCGGTTTCAGGCAGCGAAAATGTTAGCAATTATTTATTTGGCGGAATCGAAAAAGACTTTGGCGGTCGGTGGGCAGTGGAATCTGACCCGTTTAAGGCCGCCGAGATAATGCTGGCTCATATCGAAGGCAAACGAGATGCTCTGGGAATCAACAAAGTCAGAGAGCGTAAACTTTACGATATGGCGGACCGGCGAGCATTGACTGTAGAGTAAAGGACAGAATATGTCAAGAATTATTGCATCAGCAGCAATCCGCGGCGCTCATAAGATAGCCGGGCAGGCGGAAGATATCTTAAAGCGGGCTATCAGGGAAAAGGGCAGAGATTGTCACGTTGAGTTTCCAAATACGGGATATTATATACCGATTATTTATTCGATGACCGGAAGGGCGGTAGAAAAATTGGCTGACTTTGAAGATGTAATGCGTGAGATAAAGGGTCTGCTGCCGCCGCCGGTTGATGATGACTTGTGGCTGCCCTATCTGGGTCAAGCTCTGGATGCGGGTATGGCGACTCTTTTCGCAGAGGAGATTATCGAATGCTGCAAATATCTAATCGGGCCTAATCCGGTCAATGGAATATGGCTGGGAGCAGCGGATGATGTGATATTGCGTGAGCGCGGCATTCAGTTTGTTGACGGGACAGCGCCCGGGTTTGCAGCGATAGTTGGTGCTGCACCTGATGTGGAGACGGCGGTCACGATTGCCCGTAAACTGCAGGAGCGCTGCCTGTATGTCTTTATGTCCGCGTACCACAACGGCACCACTTTTGCCGAGCAGCTTGTTGAAGGCGGCGTGCAACTGGGATGGGAGACACGGCTGGTGCCTTTCGGACGGGAAATTACCTCGGCGATATATGCGCTTGGTTTTGCCAGCAGGGCGGCGCTTAGCTTTGGTGGTGTTCAGCCCGGCGATTTCAGGCGTAATCTGCTTTACAACAAGAACAGAATTTTCGCCTTTGTTATGGCGATGGGTGAAGTTACCGATGAATGGTATGCCACTGCTGCGGGGGCGATTAACTATGGGTTCCCCGTCATTGCCGATTCGGATATTCCGCAAATTCTTCCTACAGGTGTATGCACTTACGAGCACGTGGTCTCCAATATTCCTTATGACAGAATAGTAGAAAAGGCCATCGAGGTTCGGGGCCTGAAGATAAAGGTTGCACAGATACCGATTCCTGTGGCGGTTAGTCCGGCCTTCGAAGGCGAGCGCATCCGCAAGGAAGATATGCACTGCGAGTTCGGCGGACAAAGAACGCCGTCGTTTGAGTGGCTTCGGATGAGAGACATCGATGAGGTTGAAGACGGCAAAGTAGAAGTGAAGGGTCTGGATGTCGATTCAGTTGAGCCGGCGGGAAAGCTGCCGTTAGGTATTATAGTTGAAGTAGCCGGAAGGAAAATGCAGACCGATTTTGAGCCGGTGCTGGAGAGACAGATACATACGTTTATAAATGAAGCACATGGAATCTGGCACATGGGCCAGCGTGAGACCAACTGGCTTCGGATTAGCAGGGACGCCGCAAAGGCCGGATTCAAACTCGAGCATTTCGGTAAGCTCCTGCACGCAAAGTTCCATGACCAGTTTTCGAGCATCATAGATAAGGTGCAGGTCAAGATATTCACGAACGAGAAGGAGGTTGTTCGGCACCGTGAGGTGGCACATAGTGTATATCTCGAGCGCGATGCGCGGCTGGCAGGGATGACGGACGAAGATATAGACACATTTTACTCCTGCACACTGTGTCAGAGTTTTGCTCCGAGCCATCTGTGTGTGATTTCGCCGGAGCGGCCTGGTTTGTGCGGGGCTTATAGCTGGTTAGACTGCCGGGCGGCATACGAGATTACCCCTTCGGGGCCGAATCAGCCCATTGCGAAGGGTAATTGCGTTGAGCCGACTATTGGTCAGTGGGACAAGATAAATGCCTTCGTTCAAAAGGTCAGCGGCGGAAAAGTCGAGCGAATGAGCCAGTACAGTATGATTACGGACCCGATGACCTCCTGCGGATGCTTTGAGTGCATCTCTGCGGTGTTGCCATCGACCGGCGGGATAATGATTGTCAACAGAGAGTTCGCTGATATGACGCCCTGCGGGATGAAGTTTTCAACGCTTGCAGGGACAGTGGGCGGCGGACAGCAGACGCCGGGATTTATCGGGCACTCAAAGCATTATATCGGCTCGAGGAAATTTATAGCCGCTGAAGGCGGAATTAGAAGGATTGTATGGATGCCCACAATGCTCAAAGATGAGATTAAAGATGCTTTCATCAAAAGGGCAAATGAGCTCGGACTCGGCGGAGAAGAGTTTCTTGCCAGGATTGCGGATGAGAAGACGGCCGCGACGGAAGAGGAAGTTCTGGAATTTATAACCAAAGCCAGCCATCCTGTAACGACTTTAGAGCCGATGTTCTAATGGGATACTGGATACTCGATACTCGACGAGAATCGAGAAACGAGGATATTATGGCGCTGACAGGATTAGAGATATTTAAGCTTTTGCCGAAAACTAACTGTAAAAAATGTGGTATGCCTACCTGCCTTGCTTTTGCTATGGCGCTTGCCCAGAAGCGTGCCAGGCTGGATGACTGTCCCTACGTTTCGCAGGAAGCGAAAGACAAACTCGCGGCAGCCGCGGCTCCGCCGATGCGCAAAGTGGTATTCGGCAGAGGGGGCAATCAGGTGCAGATAGGGCAGGAGACCGCTGTTTTTCGGCATGAAGAAAGATTTCATAATCCTACGGTTCTGGCTGTAACCGTATCGGATAAACTGGCCGGCGAGGACTTAAAAAAACGCGTTGAGTCCATAAATGCCCTGCAATTTGAGCGAGTGGGAACCAAAATTGGAGTCAGGGCCATAGCTATTATTAATGACAGCGGCTCATCGAGGAATTTTGCCGATGCCTGTGCAGCGGCCACAAGCGCAAGCTCGCTTGCAACCATCCTCGTGACGGAATCACCGGATGCAATGGCGGCAGCGCTGGCGAGAGTAAAGGGAGCTGTTCCTTTGCTTGCTTCGGCCACCCCGGATACAGCCGATACAATGGCGAAAATCGCAAAGGAAAATGTTTGTCCGCTTGTGGCAAAAGCCGAATCAATTGAGCCGCTTTCCGAGCTTACCGAAAAAATTAAAGCCGGGGGGGTCGAGGATATTGTGCTCAATCTTTCTGAGATGAGCTTGCGGGACCAACTGTATAACCTGTCAAGGATGCGGACTTTAGCCCTGAAAAAAGTATTCAGACCTTTAGGTTATCCAACCATATCCTTTGTGGCTGATGGTGACGCGGACACGCAGGTTGCTGCTGCAATAAGTCTGATTTGCAAGTATTCCAGTATTGTGGTGGTTGATACAGTTGAACCGTCTGCTGTTTTGCCTATGGTTACGGCGGTAATGAATATCTTTACCGACCCACAGAAGCCCGTCCAGGTGGAGCCGAAGGTCTATGCGGTCGGCGAGCCGGATGAGAATTCGCCGCTGATGTTCACGACAAACTTTTCACTGACGTATTATACCGTCGAGTCGGATGTGGAGGCCAGCCGCGTGCCGAGTTATATTCTCGTGGTCGATACCGAAGGGACAAGTGTATTGACGGCCTATTCGGGGGACAAACTCAACGAAAAGACCGTGGCAGATGCGATGGCCAAGCACCATGTGGAAGACATGGTTAAGCACCGCAAACTTATAATCCCCGGTTACGTGGCGGTGATGAGCGGCAAGCTCGAAGAAGCCACCAACTGGGAGATTATGGTCGGGCCGAGAGAGTCTTCGATGATACCTAAGTATCTGCAGGATGTCTGGAGATAGTTAGTCGTGCGTGATGCGTATTGCGTCGTGCGTAAAAGGCTGACGCAATACGATATACGCAATACGCAATACGAGTATGGAACAGACCAAAAAGAAAAAATGTGTGGTTCGTTTTGAGCCGAGCGGACTGAAGATAGAAGTTCCGGCGGGGACGGTGCTGCTTGAGGCGGCCAATAAGACAGGCATTTACTTGAGCAGTATCTGCGGGGGAGATGGGTATTGCGGCAAGTGCAAAATAGTAATCGACCAGGGACAGTTCCAAAGCAAGCCCACCGCTTTGCTTACTCCAAATGAAATGCGGGAAAATGTTGTTTTGGCCTGCCAGACCAAAGTGCTTTCCGATATGACCGTGACTGTTCCGAGGTTTCATACCCTCGAAACAAGCCAGATACTTATGGATTCTGACGCCCAAAGGATTAGCAAACTTGCCGGTGAGGTGGAGGCAGGTGTGTTTAAGTTTGACCCGCTGGTGCAAAAGCTATATCTGGAAATGTCACCGCCGACTGTTCAGGACCATACCGCTGACCACGAGCGTTTATATCTGGCTATACGGGAGCGAATTGACGCTCCTGTAATGCAGACAGGGTTTCGTATCCTTCAAAAACTTTCCAGCGTGCTGGCAAGCTGCGGCTACAAGGTTACGGTAACCATCGGTCGCCGAGGAGAAACTACCGAAGTTATCGAGGTTGAAGCGGGCAACCATTCCGACAGAAACTTTGCTGTGGCTGTTGACATCGGGACAACTACTGTGGTGGCCCATCTGGTTGACCTGACGAAGGCAACTACGATAGATACGGAGGCGACGTATAACAGCCAGATAAATTTTGGGGACGACTATATCCGCCGAATTATGTATGCGGAGGAAAATAATGCGTTTGATGAGATGCAGAACCGCATTGTAGGCGATGTGAATAATCTGATAGTAACTTTGGCAACAAGGCAGAAAATTGATT
>Ga0315289_10011554_pt1 | contig 12515 bp, 12 predicted proteins | sample YL17G11_40_MG_FD_203452 | JGI IMG/M metagenome (GOLD analysis project Ga0315289, IMG submission 203452) | Sediment microbial communities from Yellowstone Lake, YNP, Wyoming, USA - YL17G11_40 | ecosystem: Environmental > Aquatic > Freshwater > Lake > Sediment | place: USA: Wyoming | collected...
ACTGGCGCTTCTTCAACACCGGGTGCTTCATCAAACTTCTAAATTCATCAGCAGCGATTGGCTCTCTACCGATAGCAACGAGCGAAGTATAGGTCCGGCTTACGAAACCTATGCCTAGTGGGTCCATGGTCGAAATTCCCACGACTTTTGTATTCGGTCCCACGAATTTGCGAAGGTTTTTTGGAGTGCAGGCGACGACATTCGACTCCCCGAACTCCTCGCCCAGTAGAGCTTCTATTTTCCTGAGCCCGTATGGAGCAAATTTAGCGTCGCCATCTTCATTGTCCGGTGTTATTGGATACCAAGACTTTCTCAAAAGTCTTTGCGGGACTATCTTCGATGGAAACCCGCCCGTGAACGCGATGAATGGATTCAACTTAAAGTCGCTCATCTCAATCAGCGAAGCAGTCAGAACTATCGGGACGCCACCAGAGCGCCCGCCACCTTTGACCTTTTTGTATTGTTTCTCTGTTTTCTTCACAGCGCTTACGAATCTAGAGAACATGTTGTACCTCTAATTCAAGCCAACCCCAATTCCTTCAGTTTTTCTTTTGTAGGCTCACCTTTTGAGTTCCAACCTCTGAAGGAATAGTAGCTCGGCAGCATTTTCGAGAGCATGTTCACGCGACCCTTTGATGGGCCCTCTGGCATCGGCTCTTCTAGTAGGCGCTTTGGTAGTGTATCGTCGTCAGCGCTGAAGCCTTCCCGTAGGTTGTAGAGCCGCTCGAGGTTCCAGATGCGCTCGCCGATCGTCATCATGTCCTCGTCGGTGAACTCGATGCCCGTCGCCGCTGATAGAAGCTTTGCGTACTGAACTGTCTCAAGCGCAAAGGCGGTGAACTCGCAGAGCACTAAGGAATCTATCGTTGAAACAAGATCTTGGAAGATTATCACCGTCTCGGGCTTCCCGCTCGTCGAGAATCGCTCCACGAGATTTGGCACGCCCAAGATTTCCAGTCCGATCATATAGGCGCGCAGGTGACAGCCGCCCCGATTGCTCGTCGCGGATGCTAACCCCTGCCCTTGAATGCCTCTCAGATCGTAGGCTGGCAGTTCCATTTCCTTGACGGACATCGAGAGTTCTGGCATGCCGCACTCCTTTGCGAGTCTTGCGCTTCCCTCCGCAAGCTTTTCTCCGAGCCCATCTCGCATCGCAGTTTTTTGAGTTAGTTCAACGATGGCTTTTTCATCGCCGAACTTTGGTCCGTTGAGCTTGCCGCGTTCGCTCAACTCCATCGCGCAACCGATGGTGTTGCCCATCGAGATGGTGTCGAGCCCAAGGTCGTTGCATAGGAGGTTTGCTTTTACGATTGCTTCAAGGTTGTCGATGCCGCACTGCGCTCCAAACATCCCTATCGTTTCGTATTCTGGCCCCTCGTGCTCTGCGCCCTCGACTCTTGTTATCCTGCTGCAGGCAATCGGACATGCGAAGCAGGCCTTGTTTCGGACGAGGATGGTCTCCACCATCGTTTCGCCACTCGTCTTGTCAGCCGTGGGAAAAACACCGGTCTGGAAGTTTCGTGTCGGAAGGACGCCGTGCTCGTTTATGATGTTGACGAGGACTGAGGTGCCATAGGTGGGCAGGCCAGTACCTGTGACTGGGTTCTCTTTTATGAGCTTTTGACACTCGCGCACATGAACGTTGAAGTCCGACTCATTTGCTATCTTTGGTCTGCCCTTGCCGCGGACGGCGACAGCCTTTAAGCGCTTGCTGCCCATCACAGCGCCGACGCCTCCTCTGCCAGCCGCGCGATATTTATCGTTGATAATAGCCGCGATCCGTACTAGCTTTTCACCAGCTTGGCCGATACAGGCGACCTTCACCTTATCATCACCAACTTCCTTACAAATAGCATCGGTGGTTGCGTGCGTGCCTTTTCCCCAGAAGGCGTTTGCGCTTTTCAGTTCTGCCTTGCCGTCGTTTACAAATAGATATATGGGCTTTTTTGCCTGCCCATTCACGATAATAGCATCATAGCCGGTAAACTTCAGCTCCGCGCCCCAAAAGCCACCTGAGTGAGAGTCCAAGATCGTTCCAGTCAAGGGCGATTTCGTCACTACGCAGTGTCGTCCGGAAGTCGGAGCCAGCGTGCCTGTCAATGGCCCGGTCGCAAAGATCAACAAGTTCTCTGGATCGAGGGGCTTTATATCGGGGCCAACTCGGTCGTAGAGTATTTTGACACCCAGTCCGCGGCCGCCGATGAAGTCGCGCACAAGCTTCTCGCCAAGTTTTGTTTCCGTTATTTTTTCATTGGATAGGTCGACTTCTAGAATTTTGCCAGCCCAGCCGTACATCAGTTCGCCTCAGATCAAGCCAGATTTCTTCATTCCCTTGCGCAGCAGAATGCGCTCTACACCCGTGATCGGACCCAGTGGCATGCGCGTCTGCCCGCTTGGCCTGCCCATAGCCTCTTGGGTCAGCTTCTGCCCGTAGAGGTAGGGCATCTTTCGGAACTCGTTTTTCAGCTTGATTATGTTGAGCTGGACTTTCCTGCAGTTATCCAAATCCTTCTTTAGGAAGGAGTTGTAGAGTTCGAGCACCATCTGCGGGACACATGCCGCGATTGCCGTAATACAACCGGTTGCACCTACCGCAAGCGACGGCAAGATCAGCTCATCTGCTCCCGTGACAAAATTCATGCGGTCTCCAGCTTTCTCGATCAAGTTCTGGAAGTATGTCAAGTCTCCACTCGTATCCTTTAGACCGCAGATGTTGGAGTGAAAGGCGAGGACATCGACCAAGTTTGGATCCATTTTTACACCCGTGTACTTTGGCAAGTTGTAGATGATCACGGGGATGCCTATCGAGTCGGCGATCGTTTCGTAGTGCATTCGAAGGCCGCGCGGGTGCTGAGGGAAGAACCAGGGCGTAAGCACCATAGCGGCAGAAGCACCGACGTCCTCCGCAAATTTCGCAAGCGCGATCGCATCTCTAGTTCGGGCGGAGCCGCATTCAGCGATCACAGGCACTCCCTTCGACTCCTCGACCGTTATTCGGATGACCCTCTTTCGCTCCTCATCCGTCATGAGCACCATTTCACCAGGCGTTGAGCATGAAACAAGCCCATGCACGCCAGCTTCGACGAGATATTGGATATCTTTACGCAAAGCCTCTTCATCGATTGACTCGTCTTCTTTGAAGGGGGTCGTGAAAGCCGCATTGACGTCTTTTAGTTCAAATGCCATGTAGGTACCTTCTATAGGTTGATATTTGTAAACTCCTTATAACTTTTGGACCTTTTAGCATTAAAAGGCGTTGTATCGTTTACAGGAAATAGAGGGTGCCAGCCAGCCCAGATTGGGGTTAAACGAGGTTGAAAATGCAAATATTATAAAAATTTACCCAAGTAACCAGTCTTTTGACTTCAGGATGGTGGCATTGGCTGTGCTCATCGTCTTGATCGTCGCCTCAGCTATTGGTATGATACGTCGTCATCGTAGCCATCGGCATGAAACGTTTGACAGCGTGCAATTTAGCGGATGTAGCTGACTTCTTCTTCTACAGCGCTCGGCAACTTGAACCTCGGTTGTTTTAGCTTTGATATCGCCGGGGCATATTTCTGGAGGTTTTTTAGGTTGATTTTGAAGCCGAGTAAATCTGCGATGGCCATAAGGGCAGCTTCGGTGGCGCGTATGTCTAGCAAGCCTCCCTTAGTCGCGCCGAGGAGACAAAACCCATGCAAGTTTCGTTCAGCCGCTAGGCCAATGAGTAGGCCGTTCATCCCCACGATCATGCCATCTTCTAGCAGCTCTATGTTGTGGTCGCGGAGCAGTTTTGAAGTTTTACTGTCAGTTGCCGCGCCTACAACTGGCGAACGAGACTCTTGGGCGGAGAGCATATACGCGGCCATCGTCGCGATCGTGTTCACATCGTGCTGCACGGCGACATTCAGGATATCATCGGAGAGGGCGTATTGCCCGACTGGAGAGGCGGCTTGGGCGTCGGCGGTAGCCAAAATAATATCTGTAGATATACCATCGGGCCGGCAGTGATAGAAGTCCACTTTTAATGATTTTATCAGCCCATCCTCACGAACCACCCACTCGGGGAAGTGCTCCGAATAAAGCTCAGCAAACTTTTCAGCCCGAAGCTCGTGAATCATATATTCCACAGCGAGCTTGCCGATATGTGCTATGCCAGGCAACCCCGCGACGAGTGTGGGTTTCTTGAGTTTTGGCTTTTTTAAGTAGTTCAATTGTGTTGGCATAGATTGGTATAATAACGCTGAGGATTTAAGTTTCGTGGCCGAGATTATTTGATTGTATGAAACCTATAGCAATCGGAAACGGCGAAATTCGTGTACTGCCTCTAGCGTTCGAGAGCTTGGGAGTCAGAGGCATATCGATGTTTGTTGAAACTGATGATGTCAAGCTCGTCATATACCCAGGGTCGGCGCTTGGTCAGAGGTTCAATTTGTATCCACACGAATGTGAGTATGTAGCGCTCTCTCGGACACGGCTGGCGATTATAGAAGCCGCCCGCCGCGCAGACGTGCTCACAATCAGCCACTATCACTTCGACCACTACGTGCCGAACTTCGAGGATTGGATATGGACATGGAGCTCTCCGGAAATCGCGGCGGAAATCTACTCTGGCAAGCTAATTTTGGCAAAGGACATCAGCAGAGATATTAACACGAGTCAGCGAAAACGTGGCTACATGTTTCATAAGCTCAACGTCGATGGGGCGAAGGAGATTAGAGTGGCAGACGGGCAAAAATTCAAATTTGGGGAAACCACTCTCGAATTTTCAACGCCAGTATATCATGGTTCTGAAGGTTCTGCGCTGGGATATGTGTTGATGCTCGAGGTGAGGACACCAAGCTGCCGTTTGCTTCATGCGTCCGATGTACAGGGCCCCATGCGCGAGGAGACGCTTCGCCTCATGCTCGCCCAGAAACTAGACGCTGTGGTGATGAGTGGTCCGCCAATTTACTTGGAAGGATTCAAAGTCGAAAGCACGGACCTCGTGGCAGCACAGAGAAATTTAGGCGCGCTCGCAAAGCATGTGCCTTTGCTCGTCGTCGACCACCATCTTTTGCGCTCGTTAGATTATTCTCAGTATCTACATCCAGCGATGCAGGCAGCTGAAAAGGCGGGCAATAGATTGTTGACCATGGCAGAGCTTGTTGGTCAGGAGCCACAACTGCTGGAGGCGAGGCGCAGAGAGCTTCATGAGCAGGAACCGATGGATAAAGAATGGTACCTCCAGCTTGAGAAGGGAAAATTCAAACGCGGGTTTACTTGATCACATTCGTTCAGGCGCTGTTATGCCGAGCACGTCGAGCGCGTTACACAACACAATTCGGATGCAGTTCACCAAGCGCAGTCGAGCAGCCTTCAATTCAGGCGTTTCGGCATCGATGACTGGCGCAACCTCATAAAACTTGTTGAACCCGAGGGCGAGTTCGGCCGCATACAGGGCAGGTAAGTTTGGCTGCAATTTTTCGCCGGCTGCGCGCATGACTTCAGGCAGCTTGGCGAGCAGCTTGATCAACGTCTGCTCCTCGGGTCGTTTGAGGATATCGGCCGCGTGTTTGCCGCCGCGTTTCTTAGCTTTTCGTAGGATGCTGCATGCACGCGCGTGTGAATATTGAATTGCGGGAGCGCTGTTTCTCTCAAAGTTCAACGCATCTTCCCACTTGAACACGACTTTTTTATCTGGGGAAGTTTGAATCAGCGAGTATCGGACCGCGCCGGTTCCGACGATTTCAGCAGCGCGTCTTTTGAATGCATCGCTTGCCTTTGGGTTGCGCTTCTCTACTTCTGCATAGGCTCTCTCCACGGAGCCTTCGATCACATCGTCGACCGAGTGTCCCACCCAAGTGCCGCGCCTTCCGGAGAACTTTCCGCTCGGCAGCCAGACGTGTTCGTAAGCCAAATGATACGAATTCTTGTACTCGTTTTTTAGCCCTAGGGCCTTGAGGGCGAGGAAGACAACCTGCTGCGGGAATTTTTGTTCTGCGCCCACGACGTTGATTACCCTGTCAGCATTCCCAAATTTTTTGCTTTGTTTACCTTTTTTAGATGTCGTGTAAGTTGTCGTACCATCCGTACGTTTCGAGTGCGATTTGAACAATGGGCCTGCCTTTGTTTTACCGAACTTCCAGAGCTGATATGCTATATCCCGTGCAGTGTAGACCGCTGTGCCGTCCGATCTGACGAGGACCTTGTCCTCGACTCCAAACTTGGATAGCTTCAAAATGAGAGTGCCGGCGTGTTCACCAGTTCCTTTTGTAACGTACGGCGTCCCACGCAGACGATCGAGCGCCTCGTGCAACATGCCCGAGCGAGCGATGTCGCTCTCCCAAGTCAGCAGGTTATAGCTTATATTGAGGCGGTCGGTGGTCTCAATGTTCGCGCGGACGCAGCGTTCGGATAGTCGCCTCGCCAACTCGGCGTTTTTGCCTTCACCCCGTTCGAGCTGTTCCAAAATCTGGCGCACTTGTTCTCCGAGTTGAGGTTGCTGTTGGAGGCGCTGGCTGATATCCACGTAGATAGAACCCAAGACATGGTCGAACTTGCCATGTGGCTTCTTTGGGATGGTTTGCCAAGCGAGAAGGGTCTGTGCCACCTGCAGCCCGAGGTCGTCGATGTAGTTTTGAACCTCGACATCGTAACCGAGCGCTCGCATGATCCTCGCTACCGTGTCGCCGATGACAGCATTCCTTCCATGACCTATATGGAGCGGCTTTGTTGGGTTGACGCTCGTGTGTTCGATGATGATTTTTTGTTCACGACCTATCGTGAGATGGCCATATTCAGCATCAGACTTTTCTATCATCCGGAGCGTTAGGTCAGCTAGTTTTGAAATGTTGGCAAAAAAATTCACATAGCTTCCGACAGCTTCCGCGCGGGCGACCACCCCGGCGGGTTTTACAGCTTCGACCAAGTTTTTGGCGAGTTCGGCTGGCGATTTGTGCAACTTTTTGGCGAGTTCAAAGCAGACGGTGCTCGCCAAGTCTCCGAGCGTTGGGTCTGGCGGCTCCTCGAGCGTCTGTTCCAGATTTTTTGGTGTCCCCCAACTGAGTTGTGAGAAAGCATCTTCTAAAGCGAGGAGCACATCGCGCTTGAACTCGCCCCAAGGATTTGCGTTCATCGATATCAAAATTCCATATTTCGGCGTTGCTCAAGAATGTTTTTATCTTAAAGCAAATAAGAGTTCGAGCAATTTTCAGGACCGATATCCGACGGCTAGTTGTTTTAAACTTCCACATAACAAATTAGGTGAGGACTGGTACAAATGGTTAGGCTGTGGATCGGCATCGATGATACGGATTCTAAGGATGGCATGTGCACGACCTACGTTGGAGCTGTAGTTGTAGATAGGTTAAGAAAATTGGGAGCTAAAATTATTGATTTTCCGCGGTTGATCCGACTCAACCCGAACTGGAAACTGAAGACGAGGGGGAACTGTGCGGTCGCACTCAATGTTGAAGTGCAGGAGCAAAAGGTGCCGAACGTAAAAAATACAGTTCTGAAGACCGTCGAGGAACTCGCTGAACTCGACCACGATACCACTAACCCGGGCGTGGTATTTTACCAGAGCGAAAAAATCCCGGCTAAGTTGAAGGCGTTCTCAAAGAAAGTCGTTCAAGATACGGTCACGATCGAAGAGGCTGAGGCCCTCGCTCGCGACATCGGAGCGGAGGTCCACAAGTTCAAGCTCGGACGTGGCATCATCGGTGGGCTGGCCGCCATAGGAAACGCCTTGGAGAAGGATTGGACATTTGAGTTGATCACATATCGCGCGCCTGAAAACTGGGGATCAAAAAGAAGGATAGGCGTAGCATCTGTTGTCGAGATGAATTCTAAAACTTTCCCAAAGACGTTCGATAATTTAGACCAATCCACTGGAGAAATTCGGATTACTCCACACACGCCGTGCCCGATCCTCTATGGTATCAGAGGCGAAAGTGCAGATGTCACCATGAGAGCACAGAAGCTCGTCAAAGAAATGGAGCCGATCGAACGAGTAGTTATCTACAAAACAAATCAAGGCACGGATGAACATCTAAGGCGCGCAAGAATTTCCGAAGCGAGGCCAAATTGGTCAGTTATTGTCGATGGGGAGGTGTGCGAGAAGCCACGTGTGATCCTAGGGGGGCATGTTATTTTCAAAATCTGCGATGGAACGGGCAAAATCGATTGTGCGGCATACGAGCCCACGCGCCAATTCAGAGAAGTCATAAAGAAACTCATCGTTGGAGATAAGGTGAAGGCATACGGTGGCATAAAGGAGAAGCCCGAGCTGCCGTTGACGATAAATTTGGAGAAAATTGGCATCTTGAAACTCGCCCCAACCTTGAAAAAAGTTAACCCTGTTTGCAAACGTTGCGGCAAGCGGATGAAGTCGGAGGGGAAGGACAAAGGGTACTCCTGCAAAAAGTGCAAAATCAGATTGCCTCCAAAAGCAGCGAAAATTTTGAAGATGCCACGCGATGTCATAGTCGGAGCCTTCGAAGTTCCGCCTCGCGCTCGTCGCCACCTAGCTAAACCTTTGATCAGGGTCAAACAACCGAGGCGAGAATACTGACATTAAAATTCACTGTTGTCGATCTTTTGAAGACTTGCGTACGAGCGCAGCTGTCTGACTGAGGCCCGAAACGCCCACATCCAAAGTTTCAGCAAGTTTTCTTATCGTTACATCGATGTCAGTCTCCTTTGTAGCAACGTAGAGCACAGCGGCCACGAGCAGGGTCGGCGGTTTAGTATGTTTCAGCTTCTCAGGTAACATTATTACAAATTTTTGTGCGTGTGCGATCGTTTGGCTGGGCAAGCAGATTTTTGAAGCAAATTTGTCGAGAAGGTCATCTGGCATCAGACGCGGCATCGACAGCTTCGTTTTGTTTATGAATAATTTGAATAGCGACAAGCGACAAAGTCATGATACAAATAAAAAACAGTGACCATTTGGTTTTCATCGGGCTACCCATAAATCTCTAGTAAAAATCATCTGAAAGTCCTACGGTGCAATAGCTTAAATCCAGCGCGCCCAGTTTCAAATGGTGTTCGAATGCGTCGATTCAAACGCCGCAAGAAAGAGCGCAAGGGAAGCGAGAAGGACAAGGAACGGGAACGCAGATCGCTGGAAGAAACATTCGAGGGCAGCGAAGTCTCGGACGAGGATTAAGATTTCGTTCGTTCTGGTGGAGCAGCGAAGCAAACTATCCCTGGCTTTGGCCCATATATTCGACCCGCCTCTTTTTCGCTGTTTATGATCTCTTGTATGGCTTCTTTGGTTAGGCCAACTTTTTCTGCGATGTCGGCGATATCTTCGATCTCAACCATACCGCTGGGTTCTCTGCTTGCGAGCGCCCTCATGGCGCGGAGCACGAAGTCGACTTTTGCCTCATGGCTACGGAGGATGGTAGAGATGTCGCGCTTGCCTGTCGTGGGCATTGTCGCCTCGGCCGTGACGTATGTACTTACATCTAGGTCGACGCTGAAAGAGCGTCCGCAGATCGGGCAGGTAACCTCGACACGTTGACGCATACTGCCACCCTATGGATTTACATCATCCGCACTTTTTAATGTTGAGATACGGCGTTTAGGTTTAATCGTGAATTTTGCGTGACGCTAAACGACAACTACTTTTGACCAATCGCCAAATTATGATCGATCGGTATGAAGTTCGTCGCCGACGGCATGCTTGGTAAGCTCACACGTTGGTTACGTTTGGCTGGACATGATGTAATTTATATTAGCGACCTTGGTGCCCCTGCGAATGAACAGGACAATATTTTGATATCTCGTGCCAATGGTGAGAAAAGAATACTCCTAACATGCGATGTCGACCTTCATCGCCGGGCTAGAAGGATAGGCTCTAAAAGTATTTTTATTAGAAGTAATGATGTAGTTGGACAACTGGTCGAAATTTCGAAACGATGTGGTCACAAAATTATGATTCGACCGGAGAATTCTAGATGTCCGATGTGTAATGGCGCGATTGAACGTGCCGATAAAAAAGAAATCGAGGGCGAAGTTCCCGGAACCGTTTTTGACGCGCACCGAGAATTTTGGCTGTGCTCGACCTGTGGCAAGATCTACTGGCAGGGCAAGCATTGGAAAACTATACTGGACATGGCGTCGAGACACGATTGGATGGTGAAGTAGCTTGCTCACGTTGGATGAAGGAAAATTTTTGGTGAAGCTAGCTAGGCAGACCATCGAAGGTTACCTGCGCACTGGGAAAAAGCCGCAAGCGCCGAAGGTAGGTGCGAAGCTTCAGGGGAGACACGGGGTCTTCGTCACTTTGACAAAGGATGGCGAGCTTCGTGGCTGCATAGGGCACCCTCTGCCCACGATGCCGCTCGTGGAGGCGGTCATAGATGCTGCGATAAGCTCAGCGACTGGAGATCCACGTTTTCCTCTGGTAGGCGTAGATGAGATGCACGACATCAAAATCGAGGTGAGCGTCCTCTCGAAGCCCGAAGTCATAAAAGTCAAGAACCCGCGCGAGTACCCGAAGTGTATAGCCATTGGTAGGGATGGTTTGATTGTAGAGTGGTCTGGTTGCGCTGGCCTACTACTACCGCAGGTGCCGGCGGAGTATGGATGGGACGCAGAGGAATTCCTTTCGCATGCGTGCATGAAGGCCGGCCTGATGCCTGACTATTGGTTGCAAAAGGGTGTGTGTATAAGTAAATTTTCGGCGCAGATTTTTGCCGAGAAGAGCCCGAGTGGAGAGGTGGAGGAACGCGTTTTCAACGTTAAAAATTAGAAAACATTTAAACCCAGGAGCTAGAGATAAAACAAGGTGAAAATTGTGGAACAAAAGTCAAAAGATGACGTTATTTCGTCTTTTGAACTTCAATTAAAGGCATTAGCTCAAAAATTGGCTGAATTAGAGCGCCGATTGGCCGTTTTGGAGCGTTCTTTGCCTACTTCTAAACCAGGAACTCCGAAATTGATTCCCTCCAAGCCGATGCCTAGCCTCAGGGGAAGGAGCTACATTGAGCGCGCAATCGACGCCGCCAGACGCGATTACGAGCGTGAGCATGGCAAGTAGCGCTGCCGGTGCAGAGCATGCGCGATGAATATTAGCATGCATTCTTCTGGGTGTTCGTGGTCGCTAGCTGGGCCTTTGGTTTTGCGTACGGACGCTGGGCGGGTGGCGGTGGGTTCTTTTCTGAGCTTGGTAAAGCTGTCAGCGTTCCACTGGGATTCAGCTCATGGTGGCAGCCGCTGGTATATTTTACGCTCACCATCCTTGCGATGTTCGTGCTTGCGCAGCTCTTCTTCGGCGTAGGGGCCGCGATATTCCTCTTCGCTCGCGGGGTGGGCGACAGTGCCGTCATCTTGGCGCTCGATGATATTGTGCGAAAATTTCCGGATTTTCTGACGCGCGATGCTTGGATGTTGGTGCTTGGGATGCTAATACTCGTGGTGAACTTGCCGCTATGCATATGAAGCGCGCATCTCGGCACCCAGCGGACCGTCTACATGTGGCGTCGACTCAGAGGGCAGCCGATGAAACCTGAAACAGCGACAAAGCCGATATTCAACTTTTTGATAGTCATGGCGATTTCCATCATCACGGGAGTAGTGGCGGCGGTGGCTTTTTCCTACGCATAGTTTAAGTTTAAATGTTACAACCATCAGTAAAAATGGTGAGTGGATGAGAACGACTGTGAGTGTGATAAAAGCTGATGTCGGTAGCCTAGCTGGTCACGTGCAGGTGCCAGAAGAGCTTCTAAAAGTTTGTGGGGACTCACTCGCAAAGGCGGCCAAAAATCGGATGATAAAGAGTTTTCACGTCACGAGTTGTGGCGACGACATCGAGCTGATAATGAACCATGCGAATGGCGTCGACAGCCCCAAGATTCACAAACTGGCTTGGGATACATTCAAGAGTGCAGCGACTCTGGCTAAGAAGCGCCACTACTACGGGGCTGGTCAAGATCTTCTCGTTGAGGCTTTCTCTGGAAATGTTAGAGGCATGGGTCCGGGTGTAGCTGAGTTCGAGTTCGAGGAACGTCCGAGCGAGCCGATAGTGGTTTTTGCATGCGACAAGACATCGCCCTCGGCCTTCAACCTTCCGCTGTTCAAGATCTACGCCGATGCGTTCAACACCGCGGGCCTCGTGATAGATCCGAAATTGCACGATGGCTTCAAATTCGAGGTGCACGACGTCAAGCAGGCCAAGCGCATTTTCTTGAACTGTCCTGAAGAAATGTACGATCTCCTGTCTCTGATAGGGATTTCGAGCCGTTACGTCGTAAAGCGCGTCTTCAAAAAAAGTGGTGAAATTGCGGCCGTGATAAGTACGGAGCGCCTCAGCCAAATCGCGGGCCACTACGTTGGCAAGGATGACCCAGTTGGCATCGTCAGGACGCAGTCGGGCTTCCCCGCCACAGGAGAGGCGCTCGAGGCCTTCGCGATGCCACAGCTCGTGCCAGGATGGATGCGCGGTTCTCATCGCGGACCTTTGACGCCGGTAGCGCAGCGCCATGCTCGCCCGACGAGGTTCGATGGGCCGCCCCGCGTAATCGCGCTGGGCTTTCAAGTAAGCG
>Ga0315289_10011555_pt1 | contig 12514 bp, 17 predicted proteins | sample YL17G11_40_MG_FD_203452 | JGI IMG/M metagenome (GOLD analysis project Ga0315289, IMG submission 203452) | Sediment microbial communities from Yellowstone Lake, YNP, Wyoming, USA - YL17G11_40 | ecosystem: Environmental > Aquatic > Freshwater > Lake > Sediment | place: USA: Wyoming | collected...
GAGGGAATTTGATATGAGCGCATTTTGGAGTGGATTTGAGAAACAGGCAATCAGCGCAGGTGCGGTCGCACGGGCAATGGCAAACCGAGCAGAAAAGGCTGGAGCGCCGGTCCACCAAAAAATCAAAAAGTTGATGGGCAGTACAAAATCGTTTCGCGAGCTTGAAGTCCCCCACGAGAATCCTCGCCTCGCCCTAACCCATTCGAAGGCTCTCAAAGAGGTTGGCGAGTTTAATTTGGCGCATCCTGTTAGTCCTGCATCTAAGCGTCGAGCCGCAGCGGGGAAGTAATGAGCTTCTGGGCCGGATTTGAAAAGAGCGCGACCAGCCTGATCGGCCAGGAAACTGGCCTGCGTTCAGGCCTTCGTGCTTTTAAATCTCCCGGTAAGTCCGTGGTGACGCCGCCGATCCATGCCAACCAAACAACCGCACCTAGGTCGACGCCACCCCCTTTACCGACGCCCAAAGCTCAACCTGGGGCGGCCAAGTCGATGCTGCCGTCCATGAAGGCGAGCGAGTCGCCGGTGATTCCACAGCCCGCGATGACCGCACCCCAGTGATTTTGGTTTACACTCGTTAGTGACCTAATCGAATATCCGGTTAGCCCCTTCTAGTGAGACCCTAATGACAACAAAGCCCCTGACCAGGCGCGACCTGGCTGGCGTGACGGTGCATGCGTCTATTCACGACGCCCTAGCCGCCATGACCAAAACCATGGTCCGTCACCATAAACGCGCCATCGTTAAGCAATTAAAGGACAAGGTGAAACGTGGAAAATAAAACAAATCTGTTGGAAGGTCAGGATGTTGGTGATCTAGGAACCCGCAGGAGGTCCATTGACGAGAAAACACTAATTCCGAATGCAGCTATATTTTTGAAGCGTACTGCGATAGAATTCCTACAAATCATATTCAGTCAAAGAGCCGAGGGCTCGCTGCACTATGATCCCGTTGATTCACAGACTGACATACAAATTTCGGACATGCACGCGGTAAGCCTTGAGACCATTGGTCTTCGGCCTGCCATCGTATGCGTTCGAGGGCCCATGACGTGGCAAGGCCAAGGGATTGGCAGCGTTGAAAAACGTTCAATGACCACGGGCAACCAGACGTTCAGCGACCTACTCACCGGATCAGTGGCTTTCTCTTGCATTAGCCGAGAAGGTATTGAAGCAGAACAGATTGCACACCTCGTGTTCAATTCGTTTAAGTTCTTCAGACCCATTCTCCAACAGTATGGCTATTTCACAATAAAAAGCCTGAACATCGGTGAAGAGCAGCTGATCGAACAAGAAGGGGCTGATGACCGGACTACCGTAGTACCGGTCTTTGTCACAGCCCAGATCCAGGACCGTTGGACCCTGTCGTCCAACGTCGAGCGCAAGCTTCGTCAGATCATTGTTACGACCATGTTTACACCATGAATTAGGAGTTCCAAATGGCTTACCGGCGCCCCGGCGTAACTGTTACTCAAGAGTTTGCAGACACAGTCGTAGCCCTCGTGGGCGTATCGCTTCCATGCGTAGCCGTCGGTCCAGCCTACCAGCTGGTCTCTGGCGACTCACTTGGTAGCTACGCAGGCAGCGGCGTTACGCTTCCCTTTTTATCGCTCATGGGCGGCGCGTTTTTAGACACTGATTTCCTTGCTGACGACGAGCTGTTTCCTATCACCAAGAGGCCTATCTCCGTCACGCTCAAAAACACCTACATCGAGGTGTTGGCAGCACAAGTGGACGGGCACTGGAATGGCGCGGCCTTCACTGATCCGACTTCGCAGCAATTTGCGTCGGTCCTTCCTGGCGACATCGTCTCCGTTGTCTCCAGCAGCGGTGTCTCGGTCGTTGCCGCCCAAACCAACGGCAGCTCGTTTCAAGCAACTGGACAGAAAAACCGCCTTGTCGCCGGAACAGTCGGCCAGTTTGTCAACGTCGAGCCAGGTGACACGGTCGTTGTGACCGGAGCCAGCCCCTCTGTCGCTGGCACCTTTTTTGTTGAAAGCGTTTCCGGAGATACTTTGCTCCTAGACGCTGATATCAACGACGGCACTGCTGACAGCACTGCGGTGAACTTCGTGATCACCGGTAACCGCGGCTCTGCTAGCGCCGGCGACTACCCGATCAAGAGTAAGACCAACGCCAATACCTTGGTCCTCCAATCCGCTCTACCCGCTGTCGAGTCGCTCATCAGCTACTCAGTCAAGCGTAAACTGCCCGCTACGGCGACCGCGGTTGCAGGCCAGACCGTGCTTCCTCGCTTGGTGATCGCTGCCCCAGCTGGATTCACCGCGGACGAGACCGGCGTGATCCTGCCGGTAGCGATGACGGTCGCCGTCGGCACTGGCCCTACTTACTACCCAGTGGTTTCGGCTGATGTCTATGCCGACTACCGCGCCCTGCGTACCGACCTTGCTTCGGAAGTCAAACCCTACACGAGCTTGGCCGACGTCACCGCGGTCTTCGGCGTCAACCAAGTCGCTCCGGCCAACCCCTTGGCCTTCGGCATCGGCGTGATGCTGCAAAACACTGTCACGGAAGTCAGCGCGATCGGCCTTGACGACCTGGCGGTCAGCGACGAAGTGAGCTCGTTCACTACCGCGGCCGAAGTGCTGTCCCTAGCGGACTACTACGCTAACGCAGTCCTCAGCCACAACCCAGTTGTTCACCAGCTCTTCAACACCCAGGCGATCCAACTCTCGGATCCAAATATGGGTCTGGAACGCGTGGCTCTCTTCAACTCGCGCCTGCCGCTGGTCGCAGTCATGCAAGAAGAGTCCACCACCGTCACGACCGCCAACAACTCGCGTGTCATCGTCAACACCCAGTTGGCAGGCGGCGGCGCTGTCGCTAACCCAACCCGCCTGGTGGATGCAAGTTCGGCTTCTCGCTTCCACAACGTACTCCCCGGCGACACAGTTGTGGTACAAGCCGGCACCGGTGTTACCGCTGGCAGCTACCTGGTTCAGAGTAAGATCTCTGATACTCAGATCGTGCTTGCGTCGTCGTTCATCACCTCGGGCTCGCCAACGGACATCCAGTACTACATCATCCGTCTTGACGGCCTCGGCGCCGACGGCCTGACCTTCTACGACCGCAACGCCAGCTTCCTGGCCGAGGGCGTCGCCGCTGGTCAGTTCCTGAAAATCACCTCGGGTGCTCTGGCTGGTCGCTATAAGATCGGCGCGGTTCAAAGCGACAAGCAACTAACCTTGGCCGTAGCGATCCCTGGTGTGGCAACCAACACCACGTCGCTGACCTACGTCGCCGACCGGGACCTGTCTAAAAATGAGCAAGCCCTCTTGGTCGCTGGCTACAGCGAAAGCTTCGGCTCGCGCCGGTCGGTCCACTGCTGGCCAGACTCGGTCTTGGTGCCCGTCGGCCAAACGCTGCAGTATGTCCCTGGCTTCTACCTGTGCTGCTCGGTCGCCGCACTTTGCACGGGTCTGCCAAGTCAGCAAGGGTTTACCAACCTCTCAGTTGGCGGTTTCCTCGGCTTCAAGCACTCGACCAAGTACTTCTCCGACACGCAGCTCAATACGATCGCCAACGGCGGCACGATGATCTTTGCGCAAGATGGTGCTCAGCAGCCTCTTTACATCCGTCATCAGTTGACCACCAACCGTGCAGCGATCAAGTTCCAAGAGCTGTCGTTTACCAAGAACGTCGACTTTGCAGCTAAGTTTCTTCGCTCGACCTACAAGCCGTTCATTGGACCTTACAACATCATCGACACGACGTTTGACGCCCTGCGCACGACCGCTACTTCGGCGATCACGTTCCTCAAAGAAAGGACTCGCAGGGAGCGTATTGGCGGCGTCATCAAGACCGGTGAGCTGAAAAGCCTCGCGGAGGACCCATCTGCGATTGACTCGATCAACGCTGTGTTCGGACTCAATTTCCCTATCCCGCTCAACAACCTTAACATCACTATCGTGATCTAGGAGATCTTATGGCGACGACCTCGTATAGTAACTGGGACTTCCACAACTATCACGTCCAGCAGGATTTGAAGGGGGGCCAGTTTGTCAGCGCGGAAAGTACGCTGGTCGCCGCCGGTCCTCCGAACTTGGATGGGTCGACAGGAAGCGTGGCGGCCCAACCCGGCGACGGCATCGTCTATCCTATCGGCATGCTCGAGTCGGTTGGCCTTCAACAAAACAAGCAGCTGCAACGCATCTTCGAGATTGGCTCGACACGTAGCTATTTTGTTCCTGGACGCACTGTTGGTTCCATATCAATCGGCCGGACGTTCTACTACGGTCCGTCGCTGATGCGGGTTCTTTATGCGTACTACAAAAACAAAGTCGGGACCAACAAGTCGAAGTACAATGTTGGAAATGATGCGGGAACCCCCACCATCACCATCGATGGCCAGGTGATACCAAACCCGGCTTTCCCTTTGCTGAACACGACTGATGTGTCGACACTGCACGGGATCCAGCGGTCGCCCGGTGAAGACTACTTCTGGATTGACTTGGCGTCTGACGTATTTGCTCAGCCTACCGGCTTGGCGATTTACTTTAAAGATGCCAACTCGACCTCGGTTGGGGCACTCTATTGTGAGGATGCCTACATCCAAGGTCACCAGATGACTGTCTCGAGCGGTTCCGTGTTGATCATGGAAGGCGTATCGATGCAGTATGACCGTATCAGACCCATCAAAATGATTAGCTAAGAGGTAGCCCGTGAATAGTAGCTTTTGGCTCGGGTTTGAAAAGCAGGCCTTTTTGCATGTTCCCATTGCGGGGGCCTTAACCGGCTATTTGGCCGGCGGCGAGAAGGACAAGGAGACCGGTGAGATTAAGAATCGGAACGTCGGCGCCGGCCGTGGCCTAGCAGCCTCAGTAGGGGCTGCAGCTGGAGGGGTGGCAGCTGACCAGCTAGGCAAAGGCAGAAATCACTTGATTTTACCTGCTGCCTTGGCTGGGGGAGCGTTGGCCTATGGCGCTGCAAAGCACTTCGGGCACAAGTACGACAAGGAAAAGAAAAAGCCTAGCGAAGGAGCCAGCCGTGAATAATAGCTTTTGGCTCGGGTTTGAAAAGCAGGCTAACAGCATGTCCGAGATTGCCGGCGGGCTCGGGCATGCTGCAGGCGCTTTGAAAACCCTTGGCAGCCAAGCCGCTAGCAAGGCCAAAACGATGGCCCACAATGCTTTTACTCATATCACTAACCAGCCAGGCACCGCCGCTAGGCTGCGTAGAGAGGCGGAGCAGGCAGGCGGGAGCGTCGGCAAGAAAGCGGCTAAACCTCAACCAAGCTTCCTCACCAAAGCCAGGATCTACGGCAAAGGTGCGGTTGCTGGTGGCGTGCTCACCGGGGGCGCTATTGGCTTGCATAGTATGGCTCATTCAGCGAACCAGGGTGCGATGCAGCCGATGCAGCAGGGTTACTACTGATGGTCGGAAATCTATAGGGCACATAGCCGCCGAGTTAGCTCGAGCGGCTATTTTCTTTCGAGGTGAGTATGTCAGACTTTTGGTATGGGTTTAGGAAACAAGCTCTTCTGAGGCCCGACGTAGAGCTGCAGGACCAGCAGACCAGGGTGAAAAAGAAGCTGGACCGGTCTGGCGGTCTGCTGGTCTATCACGGGCTTGGGTCTGGCAAGACGCTGACCGCGATCAATGCGACCCAGGGCGGGAAGACTGACGTCGTGGTGCCTGCTTCGCTTAGGAACAACTTTCGCAAGGAAGTGAGTAAGTACACGACGGGGTATCATCCCGAGATCATGTCTTACGACAAAGCCATTAAGGATCCTGAGCGGGGCGGTAAGAACCTCGTGATCGATGAGGCCCATAACCTTGGCCACTCGAGTTCGCAGCGAAGCCAGAAGATACAGCAGCTAGCTAAGAACTATGACAAGCGGCTCCTATTGACCGGTAGCCCGATTCGTAACCATCCTTCCGAACTAGCCCCCCTCATCGCGGCGGTACGCGGTGACCGCGCAGTACCCACGGACCCGAAAGCCTTTAGTGAGCAATACATCCAAGAGCATCAGCATGAGCCTGGGTTCTTTGCTAAACACTTTAGAGGCGTAAAGCCAGGGACCACCTATTCGATCAAAAACAGGGATCGATTGGCTAAAGCTCTCGACGGGTATGTCGACTACCATGCCCCATCTTCCAAGGATTTCCCCTCGGTCAGCCATGAGCTGCTAGAGACCCCGATGGATAAAGAGCAGATGAAATTCTATGATTTCGTCTTAGACAAGGCGGGCCCGGGGATCGCGTACAAGATCCGTAATGGCTTGCCCCCATCTAAGTCAGAGGCCACTTCCCTCAATGCTTTCTTGTCTGGGGTCCGCCAGATCTCGACGTCTACCAAAGCGTTTGGTGGGACGGGTGTATCGCCAAAAATCATGAAAGCTGTCTCTGAACTAGAGAGGCGCCACAAGACAGACCCTAACTTCAGGGGTTTAGTCTACAGCAATCATCTTGATAGCGGTGTTAAGTCGTATGCCGAAGAGCTTGCCAAGCGCAATATCACTCACGGCATTTTCAGCGGCGAGCTCAACGACAAAGAGCGAAAACAGGTTGTCGATGATTATAACAATGGTAAGCTGTCGACATTACTCATCAGTGCAGCAGGTAGCGAAGGAATTGATTTGAAAGGTACAAAGCTGGTTCAGCTTTTGGACAGTCACTTCCATTCTAATCGCAACAAGCAAGCGATGGGGCGCGGGATTAGGTACAAAAGTCATGCGCATTTGCCTGAGGATCAACGACACGTTCACGTACAAACCTACCATAGTTTAGTACCAAAGACGTTTATGCAGCATGTTCTTAGGCAAAATCCAGACTTGAGTGCCGATCAATACCTTGATCAAATGAGTAAAAGAAAAGATGCTTTAAATAGCCAGTTCTTAGATGTATTAAAAGAGGTTGGACAAAGAGAATGACCAAGTTACTCACCATCTCCCGCGATATGACCGTCCTAGTGGACGACGAGAACTTCGAACTAGCCTCCCGCTACAGCTGGCAATCCTCCCAGAGCGGCGACAAGTGGTACGCCCAGTGCAGGCTCAGGGAGAACGGAAGGCGGCGCACTGTTGCGCTTCACCGGTTACTCTTGAATGCCCCCCAGGGATCCCACGTCGAGCACATAGACGGCAACGGCCTCAATAACCAGCTGGCCAACCTGAAGCTCAAAAGTGGCAACGGCGGCGAGAAGAAGTACCGCGGCGTCTACCGGTCTCCTAAACGCTACCGCTGCGAATGGCGGGCCTATGTCGTGGTCGGAGGAAGGCAGCGGCACATCGGCTACTTCCTTACTGAGCAGGGCGCGGCCCTGGCCTACAACAAGTCTGCCGCCCGCTACCTAGGGGACAAGGCTAAGCTCAACAGCCTACCTCAGTCGGAAGACGAGATCGAAGCTGCCGAGGCCGACCGCTTCAAGTGGCAGCCCCAGGTGGACCAGTCGTCATACTACCGCGGGGTGAACTTTATGAACACCCGTGCGACCAGCCCCAGCCCCTGGCGGGCGCGGATTCGGTCTAAAGAACGGATGGTCCATATTGGCAGCTTTGCCACCGAGGAAGCCGCCGCCCTGGCCTACAACGAAATGGCTCAGCAGCTTCATGGGAATCGCGCTATCCTGAATGTCGTCCCCCACGAACAGCGAGCCGCCGGCTAGGAGCCGCAATGGATTACTTTTGGCATGGGTTTGAAAAGCAGGCCAAGGTCTTTGCCTACCGCAACATCCGGATGGGCAAAGAAGAGCACGTCTACTCCGTCAAGGAAGACGGCAAGGTCAAGCGCCACACCAGCGACCTGATCCTATCGCCTGCCACGTTCAAAGTGTCTGACGCCGGCAGGGACCGGGTACGCGCCGAGGGTGTGAAGAATGTCCATGCGGGGGTGGTTGGCGACGAGGCCAAGATTAACCATAAGCGCTTTGACTGGCGCCCTGTCACATACGACCCCAAAAAACATCATGGCTTTGTTGATCGTGAGACGGGCGCTCCCGTGGCGAGGGCCGACGCCGCCAGGCTCACTAGGCAGGGCGTGCTGGCGGGCTTTGCAAAGCAGGCGAGCTTAGGTGGGGCCATGGCCCTGGGCGCTCTGGGCGGCTTAGTTTACGGTGGGGCAACGGCTTCCGCTGCAGCTATGGCAAAAAATCTGCAGGACCTTGAGCACCTAAAAGATCAGTCCAAGGGACACAATGCCAAGACCGAGTTCTCCAAGCTTAAGCCTTACACCAAGGGCATCACGCTAAAAACGCTCAGCGACATTACCGCGCGACTTGATTCAGGGACTGCGACCCAGGCAGAGGAAAAACTACTCGGCCAGTTGAAATCCCACCTCCCACTCTCACCCTTTCTGGCGATGACCAATACCAGCGGCTTTGACTCGGTACGTACGGTGCTCTCACAAGACGAAGCGCACCCGTCCATTCTCGCCCACGAGGTTGGTCACTTCTTAGACGACCAGAAATTTCCCGCCATGTCGGAAGCTGAAAAGACCCTCATACGTAATCGCTCGACACTCGAAATGGAACGCGCAGCTTGGGACGCAGCCCCTGGCCCTATTGATCCGGAGATCCGCCGAAGAGCGCTTAGCACCTACGAGAGAGCGGCGGCCTGGCCCAAAGTCGGCCTCATCGGCGGCGCAACCATCGGAGCTATACTCGGCGCCGCACTACACGCAAAGAGCAGGGGGCACTTATGAACGACGCATTCTGGGCCGGGTTTAGAAAAAAAGCCGCTGCCAAAGACCCTATCGAGCAGTGGGAAGAGCAAGAGAAACTCGTGCGTGAGTCACTGGCAAAGACAAACAAAGGCCGCGACGAACGAGGGATCCGCGTCGATCCGCGCACCTTGCAAGAGTGGCGGTCCGATTCCGACGGCTACTAAACAAAAAAATCAAGCTAACCACAAAAAATAAATAGTTTGGTCACACCTCTGCATTTCCTCCCTAGAGTGCTATAATACAGACTCCCCCACAAACTACGCCAACTACCGGAACAATATCGTTTCGGCTTTAGGCGTATCTTGACACCCACCTAAAGGAGTCTTTATGCGCAACGTTCTAGTGTCTGTTTTCGCTGCTGTTACCCTGTTTGCCTCGGGCGCGGCTGTTGCCCAAGTCGGCGTTGGCGTCGCTGGTGCTAAGGCTGGTTACGGCCTTGACCTGACCTACGACCTTGGCCAAGAGTCGATGGTCCATGGTATGATCGGCCAGACCGATAAGATCGAAGGTTCTGACAAGCCCCAGGTCCTTTTTGGTTCCGTCGACTATGACCTGACCGCCGCCATTTCCAAAAACGTTGGTGTTTACGCCGGTCTCGGTCTTGGTGTTCACCAAGAGCGTGGCCTCGATGCACGCTTGCCAATTGGTATCATGGCTACCTTTGACCGCTTCCCCGTTCAAGTTGCCCTCGAAACTGCTCGTTCGATGAGCCTCAGCCAAGACGCTTCCGGCCGCCGCACCTTTACTGACCACTCCCTTGCTGTTCGTTACTTGATCAAATAAGCGATTCCGTTTAATATCAAGCGGCTACAACTAACGAGTTTTTTCCGTTATTTGTAGCCGCCCTTTTACGGGGCAAGTGTTATGCTAAACAGGTTAAAAGAACTTAGTGATAAGTGCCTGACAGCTCTGATCATCGTATTGGCCCACCTCTGAGGTCCTCCTGTGGAAGAAGGAAAACGAGTCGCTAAAGTAGCCATCATCATGGGCGATAAGCTCCTGATGGGCAAAAGGCGAGACACAGGGAAATGGACGGAGCCTGGTGGCCACCTAGAGCCAGGCGAAAAGCCGCTAGACGGCATCATCAGAGAGACCAAAGAAGAGGCGGGGCTAGACCTCTCGCCACGTCACTTGACGCTGTTAAAAACCAAGCGCGTGACGATGCCAAACGGTAAGCCGCTCACAGTTTATGCCTACAAGGCATGGCTTCCTGAGCGGCTTTCTACATCGATGAAAAACGACCCAGACCAAGAGGTCCAAAAGTGGCAATTGGTGTCAATGGAGGGCGGCCTACCAAAGCATGTCAGGGACAACCTGCACGTGCCGGTCGGCCGCAACGTCGTTTACGAGGCTATGGGCTTTGATAAAAAAGAACCGTTTTGGAAGGGATTTTCAAAGGCTGCTTCCCTCAACAGTTCCATTTTCGCACACCAATTTTTCTAGGCCGTCCTAGGAGGCAGGGGCCAGAGTAGGGGATTGCCCCCTGCTCTGGACTTCGCTCGTCGAGGCAGGAAGAAACGACAATAAGACCAGGGCTACTTGGGATAAAGCCGGGTGGTTCCACGTAAAAATCGTTTCAGGGGAGTACCTCTAATTATACTCGCTCGCCCCGCTAAACGCAAGAATGTGCTATAATAAGATCTCCCCCAAGTGCTACTTTCGACCTCACTTCATAAACACTCAATATTTATACCATACCCAAAACGCCCCCCTATTTCTATTCTCCATTAAGTGTTTGGCCGCCAGGCCAGACACTCTCTCCCGCCTAATTCAAACCCGCCAAAAGAGGTGTCATTATGACTCAGCCCCGCGTTCTAAACTTGCGTCCAGATCGCCCCGATCGCCGCGATATCCGCTTCGCTGCAATGGCTCCGTCAGCAATCCACACCCTGCCCAGCGTCACATCTCTTCGTAGTTTGATGCCACAAGTCTACGACCAAGGAAAGACAAGTAGTTGCACTGGCCACGCGATTGCTGGACTGTTGCACTTTCAAGAAATCAAAGAGGGGCGGACGGTTGAACTCATTCCGTCCCGCCTGTTTATCTATTACAACGAGCGTCTGATCGAAGGGACCACTGACGAAGACAGCGGGGCTATGATCAGGGACGGTTTCAAAGCCCTGGTCACCTACGGCTATTGCTTTGAAGACACTTGGGCCTTCGTGCCGTGGATGCTGAAAATCAGACCTTCAGCCAAAGCCTATATGACCGCAACCCGCCACAAGGTCCAGCGCTACATGCGCGTCGAACAGACCCTGGCGTCGCTAAAACAGCGCCTTGCTGACGGCCATCCAGTGGTGACGGGCATAACCCTCTACGAGCGCTTCGAAAGCAAGGAGGTGGCTAAAACGGGCCGTGGGGCGCTGCCGGTAGCAGGAGAGAAAGTCGTTGGCGGACATGCCGTCTTGATCGTTGGCTATAACGACCAAAATCAGACCTTTGAACTGCGTAATTCGTGGGGAGCCCACTGGGGTGATGGGGGCTACTTCACCCTGCCTTATGCCTATGTCCTGAATCCTAAGCTGGCTCAGGATTTTTGGACGGTGACGTTCGTGCCCTAAGCGCAATCAGGAGGGAGGGGCTGGCTTCGGCTGGCCCCTTTTTCTTTGGCGACTTTCTCGGAGAGGACCAGGCCCAGCCGGTTATGCTGGCGAAACAGGTGATGCTTCTTAGTAACACTCGCGAGGACAAACACGGTCTGTTCGTTGTAGAGTTCTAGGATACAAGCATGGCCTATGTCGGGGATGTTGTCGCACGAGACCTCGGTGGGGTAGCTGCTGCCGTCACGGAAGACAAAGATGCAGTTGACTCGTCCGCTAGGTGCTCGGGCAATATAGGGAATCCGAGCGCCAGTGCCCTCACATAGGGCGCAAGATGCGGGGCGCTTTCCAAGCCTCTTTAGGTCCTGAAACTGTGCAGGGGGGATATGATGCATGCCCGTCCCTTCGCACCTATAGCAAATCATGGCTGGGCTCCGATCACGCTGTACTGGATGAGCTATTATTACCTTTTTGCCTTTTAATGTCATCATCCCAATCGATGATGGCCAGCGTCATAGTCTGCCAAAGATTCTTTGTCGAATATCCGCAATTGGGACAGACGACAGAATACATATCAAACCGAAATAGGTCGTGACCAGTAGGGAGAATCTGAGGGTGGACCCCGCGTAGACATTTCGTTCGAACGGACAGCATGAGGGGCTCCTTCGAGTGTGTGCATTCAGCGTGGGTGAGAGTTATTGTTGAGTATGTCAGTCTGCCATAACGCTGCCGTAAAAGCCGCTGCTGGTGTTTTTGCAATCGCCTTCCCTAGCATCTTGAGCTCCTGCATGGAAAAGATCTCGCAAAGATACTCGTCCATGACCAGCGACTCACACTTGAGGGACCAGTAGCAGCCATGCGCTTCGCACAGGGCCATCATTTCTTCTATGGTCATACAAACTCCCAGGCTAATGCTGAAGAAGTTTTAACCTGACCCCTAAAAAAAATCTTGTGTTTTTTTATAAATATTAGCTATTTGATAAGCGTGTTGAGGACTTTAAAGACGTGGACCACCAGGCGATTAATGTCGCTCTCAGACACGTTCCAGCATTGGTCTAAGGCGAAGGCTTTAAACGTGATGATCTTGCGGTCCCAGTCGGCAAAGGGCAGCATGACGTCAACTTTGATGTTGCTCGGGATGACCGTATTAAACGTCCTGGTAATAGCAAAGAGGACTCGGTCCATCGAGACACTAAAGGCGCGTTTAGGCGCTGGCTCGATATGCCAGACGTAGTCGTCAGCGTGCCAGCCATGCTCGATGATCACCCCTCCTGACTGCTGCGTGACGTAGACAGC
>Ga0315289_10011556_pt1 | contig 12514 bp, 6 predicted proteins | sample YL17G11_40_MG_FD_203452 | JGI IMG/M metagenome (GOLD analysis project Ga0315289, IMG submission 203452) | Sediment microbial communities from Yellowstone Lake, YNP, Wyoming, USA - YL17G11_40 | ecosystem: Environmental > Aquatic > Freshwater > Lake > Sediment | place: USA: Wyoming | collected...
AGGTTCGCATAGTTAATACGTGATAGCGTAAGTGAACTCTTCCACACACCATCCATATCCACACCCATAAATGGTGGTGGCATTTCTTCTGCATTGAATTTCTCTGAAAGTGCTCTGATACCTGTAAAAGTTCTACCGTTTACAGTATACACCCAAGCTTCATCAATCGGTTTGGTTATTCCATTACCAAATGGTTTTCTGTCAATATCAAATGCACTCTCATTAGGATATGAGAAGTTTACACCGTCAGTAACTGCAAGTATCGGGTCTAACTCGTATTTCATGAACCACGTAATCATCTGTCTCAAATGAATACGACCAATACAAGTAATTCTAGCTGCACAAAGAGTATCAGACCAGTTGAATGCTTTACCTGAACCCAAAGCACCAAACAATGAGTTGTTAAGAATCTTTATAGGTAACTGTTTTACCTTATAGGTATTTCTTTGTTCTTTAGGTAATGGTGATTCATCTCCAGCCAAGAATTTAAATTCGTTTCTGGTTGCTGTCAAGTACATCAAGATTTTCTTAATAACACCAGTAATGTCAAAAGTAGGAAAGATGTCATTTGTCAACTGTATCATTGGATATAGTGACTTGTAGTCAATCTTGGTTATATTCTTCATATAACCCTTCTTATAACATCTAGCAAGACCTCCAGAGAATTCATCAGAACTATCCGGTAATGGTATAGCTAAATTGTTTTCATAGCTCCACGTGGCTACAATCAAGTTCCACACCGCAGCATTACCCATAGTGCAAATCCTTGAATATGTAGTAGGAACAATCTTAGCCAATAGAAATGAACTTTGATTGTAAAGTCCATCCACCTTTTCGGTTTCCCACAAATCGTCCAATAAGTACTGTCTTACAATACTGCTTCCCTTTATCAACTTAAAATCCTTTGTGTAGGTCTCTATCTTACCCTTTAACCAATCAAGAATACCAGTACTGGTAAGTTCTTGCATTGTTTGAACACGAATAGTTTGATATTCAGGTTTTTTTTCTTCTTTTAATGTTTGAAGATTAAATAACTTTTCAGCATCCAATTGATATTCCTCTGGAATTTGTTCATAGCTATTATCTATAGGATTAATGATATGAACTTTATCTGCTTCCCATATGTGATGTATTTCATCGCCCTCCACATACATCCTATTGGGCTTTGCTATTTTTTCATACTTACAAATATATTTCAGTTTATTGTTTTTGATTTCTGAATTAACTGCAGCAGTTCTTTTCACTGCATGTATAATATCTAGAACAGTAAATCCCCACATTTGGGTTGCAGTGTATTTTTCAGCAGTATTACCGAATTTGACACTACAGTTCTCCTTTCTTTTTATTCTTTGTCTAAATTTGTCAATACCATCATCTTTATCGGTATATGTCATTTTACTCAGTGTCGTTCTGAATAACGATATATCCATTCCCAATTCTTCAATAGCACGACCCAATATAAATGGAAAGTCAAATTCTTCCGAATGATAACCAGCAATAACTGCAGGTTTCAAATGGGTTACCATATTGAAGAATTCTAGAATAATCCTTTTCTCTTCCGCATCATCATCCTTCTTTTTGACTTCAAGAATTTGTTCATATCCTCTATTATCTCGTATACCAATTTGAAATATCCTGTTTCTTTTGTATTTCAAGCCACTAGTCTCAATATCGAAGACCACTTTATGTAGTTCTTCATAATTTTCAATTCCTTTGAACAATCTAATACCTGTTGAGATAAAAAATTGTTCATCTGTCTTCATTGAGAAAAAGAGATGCTTATACTTGTACTCATTGTTAATGAGTTTAGTTAAGTAATCACATAATTCGGTGGCCCAAACAATAATACTCTTTGAAAATGAATCGTTATTGTATTTTACAACTTCATTAGAAAGCACTCTAATTGCTTCCATTTTCTTTTTCTTCTTCAACAATTTTACAATTCCACCATGAAATTCTTTAGTATACCACATGGGTATTCTCACAGGAAATTGTATTTTGGAATATTCTTGTAGTGAATATTTCTCCCACATATCAACACCACCTTCCTTTAAGAAGTTAGTAATGTCATTATATGATTTTGAACTAGAAATTTTTGTTGTAAATCCATCTTGAAGACGTGGATTATTGCCAGTATTTAATTCGAGAATTGTTATGCCGTGAAGTTGTTCTGCCTGTCTTTGATGTTCACGATCCCCACCGTATAATTCAATACGATGTTTTTCCAAATTCTTTAAATACAAAAAGGGAGTGTATTCAACATATTTAATGGTTGGCTCTCCTTTGTTTGGATCATGAATTATACATGCAGCCTTATTATTCCAATAAGCTGTTTCGACATTGACTACGTATTTTAAACTATTATAACCTTGAAGGAAGTTACTGATTTCGCTTATTACTTCCGCTTCTTTTGTCTCCATGCTTCTTTATTTTGAGAGATTTGTTCTTTGGTTCGTAAATATAGTTTTTGTTTTCAAAAAAACATAGTCTTTCTGTAATATATTTTTCGGGGTTTGGCGGGAAGACGTTTATGAGCCATAATGAGGCCATAAGGTTACCACCCCTGATTTGCACGAAAGAATTGTCAGAAGCCACCTCAAATTCGATGGAAAAGTACTTTATGGCATTAGGGTCAATTCCTTTACTATACAAAAAATTCGCACATTCTCCAATTAAAAAATCAATCAATTTCTGATCGAAATTGTATATGGCATATCTTTCAAAAATATCAGCAATTTTAGTATACTTGTTGTAATATATCGTTGTCTCCATTTACTACTTCTTGTATTTCTTCTTTAGTATTGCTAATATCTCAGATAGTACACTATCATCGACATTAGATACATAATCTTCATTATCCATTACTTTAGTAACCTCTTTTCTCTTTCTTTCGATCATATTGAAGACATATTCGTCTATACTATCCTTGATGATAAGTGGGTATATGAATACAGTATCCTTTTGACCAATTCTATGTAATCTATCCGATACCTGATCGTATTCCCCTACACTAAATGGAAGTGCCATCATAAACATCTTACTGGCTGCAGTTAGTGTTAATCCATATTTTGTGGTTGCTATCGATGCAAGAAATACTTTGTATTTTCCATCAGGGTTCTGAAAATCATTCTTTGCTGCATTTCTTTCAACCTCATCCTGATCTCCTGTATGTAAAACGGCCACATCACCAAGCATTGCGGAAAGTTTCAACAATGGGGGTTTGAACATATCAACTACCACCGATTTTTCTCCTTCATCCAATAATCTCTTTACCAATTCAATTGTTGGTTCTATTTTAAGGAGTGATGTGTATTGTCTCAATCTCAACATTATTGTTAACGCATTTATCGCACTCATTTGTGATTGGGCAAATATTTCGTTGGCAACCCCTTCTTCAATTTTGTTATATGTGGCTTGTTGCTCAGGTGTCATCTCAATGAGAATTCTATTATAGATTTTATCTGGCAAATCTTTCAATACATCAATTTTTCTCTTACGATAAGTATACGGTGCTGTCTTATAAAACAACTCTTCCAATTTAGCTAATCCTTCCTCATATCTCCATCCACCACGAACATCTTTATCTTGAATCATACCGCAATATGTTTCATAGAAGAATTTCTTGGTTGGAAAATCCAAACGTGATATTTGATTTAAAACCGTATACAACTCTTTACTTCTGTTTGGCATTGGAGTTCCTGATAAGAACACCTTACATGGTATACCTTTGAATATTCTCTTGAAATTTTTATAGGTATTGGCATCAGTGTTCTTTAATAAGTGACTCTCATCACAGATGACACATTCAAGAAATCCCAAATCTAAGGCTTCAAATTTGGTCAATACCTTTTCAAATTTCTTTGAATTGAAATAGTCATAATTTACAATAATGTACTTCGATTCTCTTAACGAATATTTATTGCCACTATAATTGATGATGTGTGCTTTTGTTCCTGCTTTAGTGAATTTTTCAACTTCATCTAAAAAATTAAACTTTAAACTATTAGGTGTTATAACAAAGACTTTTTTAAAACCCATCATCTCAGCATAAGCTATTGCACATAATGTTTTTCCTAATCCCATTTCCATAGAAAGTAGTGCTGACTTTACACGTCTAAGAAACATTGCAGCAACAATTTGATATGGATAGAATTTTATTCCTTCTTTCATAAAAGAAAGAAGTTCTGGTTCATAGTTTTTATAATTCAACTCAAGTTCTGCTTTAAATGCCAATGCATCAGCATTTTTCATTTTAAGTGCTTCAACCTTATTTACTTTTTCAACCTCCAACTCATCTATTTTCTTTATTTGAGCTAGAAAATCCTGTCTACCTTCAAGTCCGAATTCAAATTTAATTTTTTCCGATCTCTTATATGATTTGATGATTTCGTATAGACCTTTTGTGTGTAAGTGCCAACAATGATCATCAACACTGAATACTCTTAATTCTTTGGGAAGGGCTTTAATACGATCATTTAATTGATTATTAGCCATGAAATTAACCTTATACCATGCTCGTTTTAATATTCTTTCACAAGAAACTACAAACACAGATTTGCTCAATATAATCCCACCACGCCCAAAATTAGTCATGTTGTAAATATAATAACATAATTCTATTAAACAATAAAATTATATCAATTAATTTTCGAGATAGATCAACACATCAAAATATTTATGTCGTTGTAATTGTTTTCCACGTTCCATTTTCTTTTAATTTCTTTTTATGTGTTGTGGTATTATAATATTCTGCACCATCACTTGCTGATCCACCTGCAGCACTATCTGCCGATGCGTCATCAGAATATTGAGCCAAATAAAATAAAGGCAATCCAATTCTATATTGATTTAAATCAATGGTGTGTAAATTCTGAGCACTTCCCGATCCACTTTTAGACGTATAAAGTTCTTCTCTACCAGTTTCATTATTAACACCAGTTAAATAATATCTTTGGATAATAGATTTTGATGCTGCTCTATTGTAAACTATTTCCTCAGAAGTATAAATTCCACCCGAATTAGTTGCTATATTGGTTAATCGGATTGCTGCTTGATCAGTAGCTCCAACGAGAAGGTCTTCAATATATTGTTCGAATATGATATTTTTAGCGGGAAATGACCATCCCGGTTGAACATATTGTGCTGATCCTCCATGTCCCATAGAGTATGATTTAGGTAAAATTCCTATATTTAAATCACATATAGATAATCTTGAAGCTCCATCAATAGGTGTTGTACCGGGATTATCAACACGAAGAATACCCTTACCATTATTACCAGCATCACCAACTAAATATTGGGTATCATACCAACGACCACTTATTTGTGATTCAAATTCAAGATTAAATTCGATAAAGGCACTTGTAGTTCCTCTAACAGTATCATTAAATGTAGTGTTAGGTATAAATATTTGATAGGCACAACGATCAACACTTATCCAACCAGAAACTAAATGTGCTCCAGTTAGAATAACCACACCATAATAACATTCTCCAATATATCCTCCTTGGACATATGTGTGTTCTCCTAAAATCATTGCTGATCTAAGTCCAGAAAAACTACATTCTTCAACAATATTAGGCCCATTATCAGCATAAGTTCCTACAAATATACCAAATGTACTACCTGTAGATGGATTAGCACAATCTATCGAAAGGTAATCGATGTTTACACTAATGGATTTAAATGATACCTTACCAATACTCTTTCCATTAATTCCTGAAATAAGTGGCGCAGCTTTAGACTTATTACTCCAAAGTAATATTCCAAAATTTCTGAAATAAGCATCGTTAAATCCTTGATAATCACCATTACTTACAGTAAGATTTCTACTTCCTATTACAGAAGGATTTATACCACTAACAGACTGAATCGTAGACCAAAGAATTGATCCTTTATATGACATTAATCCCGTTCTTGCATTCAAATATTGATTCGTTGATTCTCCTTGAATTGTTATTGATGTTCTAGTATTATCAAGAGTTTGAGGAATATAAAGTTGGCTGTTAGGATTTTGACCATCAAGAACAGAAGTTTGGAGTGCACCATCAATAATATATATTCCGTTTGGTATATAAACGGTTCCACCACCTGCACCAAAACAAGCATTAATGGCTGATTGAATTGCATTGGTATCATCCGTACCCCAAAGAACCATACATCCTGATTTACTGTCAGGAGCATTTATTGCCATTGTTATTTGTGTAGGACTTTGATAACTAACTATAGTACTTTTTACTGCTATTCCGCTTGTTCCATCTCCCGACACTAAAATTATTTTTCCAACATCAGAAGGAGTGAATAAACCACTAATAGATTGGATTACTCCGCTTGAACTAGTACGCACTCCATCTAAAACAACTTTACCATTATGTAATGCCCCATATGCCTCAACATTATAAACATTAGCATTTACCTGACGATTACGAAGTGGAGTTATGATTGTAGTATTATTAGTCCCAGATAATGCTTGAGCGAAGGTTGCAACAGTTCCACCTCCTTGTTGATCTAATTGATAACGTGTAGAACCAATTGTTCCATAATAATGAGTTCCATCAAATTCAACAGCACCATTTTCTGGAGTTGAAAGAGTTACACCTGATGAAGATGTGAATTTAAGTGGTGCTGTGTTCGGTGCTGTAGTAACTGCAGGTAAATGAACTTTTGCTGTTGGATTAGTAACATAAAACCCTAATTTACCATTACTAGTTATAGTAGTACCTGAATTTGAACGTCCAAAAATGGCATTCTGAATATTCATTTGTCCACTCTCAGTCGAATTCAATGCATTAACAGTACCAATGAATACTGATCTATCACCATTAGTATATTTTATACCGCCACCTGCAGAGGAACCTGCATAGTATCCCAAAAAGATATTATCTCTACCAGTTATGAATGCATCACCAGCAGCAAATCCAATACCCACATTATCCTCAAACCCAGTCATATTCCACAATGCATGGAAACCTATACCAATATTTTCAGGACTATCTGTTACGGAATTAAGTGCATATGGCCCAATACCAATATTATTATTTCCTTGTGTTAATGATTGTAATGCAGCAATACCTATACCAACATTTGACGTACCTATCGTTGCATTTTGCATTATTGCCCCACCCAATCCCACATTATATAATCCAGATACTGTAGTGTTTCCCACATTTTCACCCAAAAAATAGTTTGAAGTCGGTGCGTTTAGACTCATACTTCCAATAACCATTTTTTTTGTGGTTGAGTTAAATGTAAAACCACTAAATGCCCCAAAGGAACCATTGCTATTAAATTGAATTTGACTGTTGCTACCTGCAGGATTTCCCGTACTACCTGATAAGTTATTTGTTTTACTATCAATAATATTTTCAAATAGAGTTCCTATTCTAAGTGCAGTATTTGCCTTAGAAGCAGTTTCCGTCTTTACTACGGTACTTAATTGTTTTAATTGTAAATCCGTTAACTGAGTCATTTGACTTATAATTTAGGATCAGCATCTTTTTTTTCTGGTGCTGCACCACCTTTTAATCCATCTTTATATCTAATAATTTGTTCTGCAGTTACAATACCTAAGCACATTAATGCGAATAACAATAATATACTCACCAAATATTGTGCATTTTCAGGGGTTCCAAGTTTAATGGACATAACCACTGCAGTATGAATTGTTATGAATGCAGAAAGTTTACGAGCACTAAATCCGTTTGGAGTGTTATCAAAACTTGCAATTACTTTATTTACGAAATCTATAATCATTCCCATGACTCTATAAAATTTTATTACTAATATTATTCCCAATAACCGTCAAAAAATACTAAGAAAGTTACAGCACCAGCAGATGCTACAGTACCCAAATTTTTAGCAACTAGAGCAATATTTTCGTTTGGAGCCACAACTACTGGACTGTTAAACGCCACATATACTCCTGCACCTACAACACCAGCAATTGATGTTACAGGAATTGTTTCAAAACCTAATGCAATACGTCTCGATGCTTTTGCTGCAATTGCTTCTGCAGTTGTTAAGTTAAGGTTTGAATGACCAAAAGCTAATGAATAGGCCCAAAGTAAAGGCCCACCAGTTAAGTTTGATACTACTGCAGATTGAACTCTAACTCCTGTAATATATAACATCCTTGGTGTTTGGTTAACACTACCAGCAGGAACTGCAAAGTTACAAACTATACCATCAGTACCTGCAGCTAATGTTGCTGTAGTAGTAAATTGTCCACCTAAACCATTTCCTAAAGCAGCAGTTGTATTTGTCATAACAACACCAGCACCAGCAGCTAACGAATTACTATATAATGCAGTAGTACCCATAGTACCACCGTTTGTTCCTTGATAAGCCATCAAACCTTTTCCAGCTTGAATATGTTGATATGGTTTTCCTAAGTTTAAGCTTTTTTGATCTACAGCAGCATCCAATATTTTTGTTGCTGCCAATGTACCAGAAGCAGCACCAGAGTTTCTAAATTGGAATGTCAGTGGTAATTGCGTTGTGATAAATGGTTGCCCTTGAGCAGCAGGAATTGTGATTTCACCATTAGCCAAAAGTACACCATCTCTCCAAAAAGAAACAACTCTTTCATGTATCTTAATTGAATATTGATATGCTTGGTTAATTGTAATTGCACCAACACTCAGCATTACTGCGCTAGTTGTTTCAACAGCATTAAAGTTAAGCACACCAATTAAACCAGCATTAGTAAATCTAAAATATGCTCCTTCTGTAGGGGCTGCTGTACCTGCACCAAATGGAAACAAACCAAATTCAACTACTTGGTTAGCAACTATTGTATCGGTCATCAATAAAGTCATATCAACAACCATAGTACCATTTGCTGTTAGAGGAAATGTTCTCCATGAAGATACTGCCGTTCCTGTGGTTGTAGTTGTCGTTAGTGAAGCATTCAATAACATACCTGTAGTACCCCAAGTAGTAGTCATAGTTGCAGTTACATGTCTCCAAACACCAGTATCTTGTGCTGTGGCATTGAAAGTATAATCAAAATATGGGGTATCAATACCCACAGATAATCTTCTATCGTATGTTACAAAAGGAACACCCACTCTTTTAGTACCAAACAGTGTACCTGCATCATTTTCGAAAATGATTGATGCATACCCTGCTTGAGTTTGTCCTGTAGGTAGGTTAACTTTTAAATTTTTATTTGAGTCTACTTCTGCTATGTTTCCAGAAACTCCACCTTCTAATATTGCCATATTTCTATATTTTTATTGAATTATATCTATAAATACTCTAAATTTTATTACTCCCAATAACAATCATATGTGACATGAAAATTAATAACACCAGTCGTTGTAACAGTACCTAAATTCTTTGCGACCACAGCAACAAATTCCCCCGGACTAACCACAATTGGTGTATTGAAAGGAATATATAGCTCTGGAGTTGCAGCACCTGCTGCAGCATTTGCTGCCAATGATAAAAATCCTAAAGGAACACGTCTAGGTGCTTTTCCTGCAATAGCTTCTGCTGTAGCCATTGAAACTGCACTATGACCAAATGCTAATGACATAGCATATAGCATAGGCCCACCAGCTAATACGGTTGTAACACCACAATTCACTTTAACTCCTGTTAGATATAGCATTCTAGGTGTTTGGTTAACACCACCTGCAGGAATTTGAAATGAACACACAATTCCATCAGTTGGGACAGCTAAAGTTCCCAAAGCACCACCCTGTCCACCCAAACCAGTTATTAATGTCGCTGTATTTGATAATATAGTACCAGCACCAGCAGCCAAATTATTCGCATAAGATGCAGTAGTACCCATAGTACCACCATTAGTACCTTGATAACCCATTAAACCCTTACTTGCTTGATTATGTGAATATTGTTTTCCTATATTTAAACTCTTTTGCTCTACAGCAGCATCATTAACTTTAAGTTGCATAACAATCGCACCGTTAACAGTTCCTGAATTTCTAAATTGAAATGTTAATGGTAGTTCCGTAGTAATAAATGGTTGTCCTTGAGCAGAATTAGTAGGCATTTCTGCATTATAAAGTAAAATTCCTTCTTTAAGAAATTGTACTAATCTTTCGTGAATTCTTATTGTAAAATCATTTACTACGTTTGGTGGTATTAATGTCGATGGTATCATAACTCCTGTAGTTGTTTCCGTACCATTGTAGTTTACTACACCAATTAAACCAGCATTAGTAAATCTAAAATAAACTCCTTCTGTGGGTGCTGCTGTACCTGCACCAAATGGAAACAAACCAAATTCAACTACTTGACCCATTAAAGGGGCTGCTGTAATACTCAAACTCATATCTACACTTATCGTACCATGTGCTGTTAGAGGAAATGTTCTCCATGTAGATACTGCCGTTCCCGTTGCTGTAGTTACAGTGGATATTGCATTCATTAACATACCACCAGTACCCCAAGTAGTACTCATAGTTGCAGTTACATATCTCCAAACACCAGTATCTTGTGCTGTGGCATTGAAACTATAATCGAAATATGGAGTGTCTAAACCCACAGATAATCTTCTATCATATGTCACGAATGGAAAATTGTGTTTACGTGAATAAAGGGATTGGACAGCTATGTCATAGTCCATCATACCTGAAAAATATCCACTCTGTGTTTGACCAATAGGAATGTTTATTTTCAAATTATCATTTGAATCAACTTCCATCACATTTCCTGTAATTGCTCCTTCTATATTTGCCATATTTATAAATACTTATAAATTTTTATTAACTACCCACCTTATAATTGAATTTATAGTTACCTTTTGCTCTTGTTGATGATCTCCAATAACATTGAATGGTCGTTGCATTCAATACTTTACCTGAAACTGAAATATTTTCCATTTCACTTTCATCATCACGAGTTCCTTTGTTTGTATAAGGGCCATTTGCTTGTTGAATATAGACAGGTTTGTTTGTTATTAACCCTGTTAAACCTGTGATACTAAATTTACCACTACTCTTAGGTAATGTGGCTATATTCACTTCTACAGTGTTTAATGTATATACAGTACTGGTTTGTCCTGTTACATATTGTTTTGTAACAAGAGAAAGTTTAGTGAATCCAGTCCCATAATCACCAGCGTATTCAATACCAGATTTCGTAACTCTGTTATCAATCAATTGTGTTGTACCAGTAAGTGTACCACCAAGACCAAATTTATTAGCACCACTTAATGATAAACCATTAGTTGCGCTGTATGTTGTACCTCCAGTACTTGAACTACCAATATTTCCCCAAGTAGTACCATTATAGAATTTTACCAAGTTAATACCACTGTTATAATATATATCACCTGCAACAGGTGCACTTGGATCAGAACCGAAACTTCCTATTTTAATAGCAGCTTTAGTTGCTGTTGTTGTTGTAGTGAGTTTTACAATTGATGTAACACCTGTTGTATTAAATCTTGTTGTGCCAGATAAATCTAAATTATTAGTTCCAAGCACAATTTGTGTTGAACCTGTTAATGTTCCACCCAATTTAACTTTAGTACCACCACCTGCAAGAGATAAACCATTTGTAGCACCAGTTAATGTTCCACTACCACCAGCAGCAGTGAAGAAGAAAGCCACTCCAGTATCTGCACCGTTTTGATATATCGTATTGCTATTAACTACAGAAACTGGAACAGTCCACCAACCAGTATTATTCGTAGGTACACCAGTTACTTGAAATAATGCTGATCTAGTAGAGTCATTTCTTTGTTGAATATATATTTTATTACCTGATACTAGGTATGATATGACATTACTTGCATCAGATTTTTGATTTGTCGTATTATTGAAATATATAGCAGTTACGCTTGCTAAAGTAGAATTATTAAGTCTGAAATTTTTACTTCCCGGGTCACTAGCCGTAGTAGTTGTACTGAAATTCCAAGAAGATTGTATCGTACCACCAATGGATTGTGTTAATCCTGTTACATATCCTGCATCGACTAATGATCTCGCAGTAAACCCAGTACCATAGTTAGCAGCATATTCCAAACCCTTCTTAGTTGCTCTATTATCAATAAATTGTGTTGTACCAGTAAGTGTTCCACCAAGACCAACATTTGTTCCGGTTTTAGTCAATCCATTTGTTGCTCCTGCAACTTTTGCGTTAATCTGGTTTTGAGTATTGCCAGAATATGTGTTAAATGCTGATGTTACAAGCAATGTGCTCGTGATACCTGTAACAAATTGTTTCGTAACTAATGAAAGCTTAGTAAAACCAGTACCATAATTACCACCATATTCAATACCAGACTTAGTTACTCTGTTATCAACAATAGTTGTTGTACCAGTAAGTGAACCACCCAATCCAACGTTCGTTCCTGTTTTAGTCAATCCATTGGTTGCTCCTGCAACCTTTGAATTGATTTGTGTCTGTGTGTTACCTGAATATGTGTTAAATGCAGAAGTAGCAAGTTTCGCATTAATCTGGTTCTGTGTATTACCCGAATACGTGTTAAACGCAGATGTTGCTAACTTAGCATTAATCTGGTTCTGTGTATTACCTGAAT
>Ga0315289_10011558_pt1 | contig 12512 bp, 8 predicted proteins | sample YL17G11_40_MG_FD_203452 | JGI IMG/M metagenome (GOLD analysis project Ga0315289, IMG submission 203452) | Sediment microbial communities from Yellowstone Lake, YNP, Wyoming, USA - YL17G11_40 | ecosystem: Environmental > Aquatic > Freshwater > Lake > Sediment | place: USA: Wyoming | collected...
TTGCCGACCAGGACTGGGCGGCTAGGAGCAAGGGCAAAGCCTCGCCCCCAAACTGCTGCTGCAACCACTGCTGCTGTATTTCTAGACCGCCGGTGCCGACCAGCTTGGCAGCGAGGTCAAACTGCTGCAGCAGCATAGACTTGGCGGCCGTGGCCGACCACTCGCCAGCGCCCGCTAATCTAGCCTGTGCTGGCTGCTCCCCTGGCACCGTGATCGCCAGCAAATGGGCAGGGGTAAAGAAGTCCCAAGGGTCCAAAGTGCCGTCGTGCCGTGGGTGCATATAGACTAGTAGTGTCGGTCCATGGCGCCCAATTCCAGCCAGCGATAACCACAAGCGCTCACCGCTGCCAGTTGGGGCGGGCGGCAGCACGCGCTTTAAGAGGTCGAGCAGGTTTACCACCTGATCGGTGCGCAGATTCCAGAGATATAGGCCGTCGCGGTAACGTGAGCTTGACGTTGCTGTATAGATGATCTGCTCGCCGCTGGGCAGCCACAAGAACTCCTCGACTTGATCGTGCGGCGCAACCATAAACAACCCAGACTTACTGAGGTGGCGGACCACCAAGTGCCGGGCCGGCTTGCTAGGATCGGCGAATAGTCGAGCCAGCCAAAAGCGTTCAGGGGAGTCGGCACCTGCAAGCAGGGCCGCTGGGTATAATCCTGGCTCAGCTATCTCCGGGATTTCGTAGGTGAGGGGTGTGGGAGGGAGTTCGCCCCAGTGAATCGTGCCGATATCAGCCGGACTTAAGACTGTATTTTGCTCCTGATCCTCACCATATGATCGGAGCAAATAGTGCTTGTCATCCAAGCGTAGATAGTCGAGGCGCTGGCCGTAGCCATCATAGGTAGAGTAAGACATTTTGTTTGATCGGGCAAAGCTGCGGATACTACTGAGGCTGGTCGGCGTTTTTTTGAATTTATCAAGAAATGCATGGATGACCATGGTGTCTTGTCGAATCAATCTGCGTGTGCGTTTTAGCGGTTGATACAGAGGGTTAAAAGGCGGCGTCAGACCTATCCAAGCGATAGGCAGCAGCACGCCAAATACCAAGCCAACAAAACGCCGGTGTCTGGCCGCCGCTTTGCGCACCTGGGCCGCTGGGCGCCTCGGGCCATTACCTGGTACAATCTGAGGTGATCCCACGCTCCATCCTGTCTGACCTAGCACACCATAAAATACTCACCGCATGACAAAGGGCAAAAGCCATATGTCCACTTTTCGAATGCACCTCACAAAGGTAGTGCTAATCTTAATAGGCTTCATGGCCGCTGGGCAAGTAAAGGCCCAAGAGGCCACAGCTATGGGACCATCAGCCGAGGTGACAAAGTCCCGTTGGATGGCACCGCAGTCCGAGCAGGTCAAGGCCCTCAACCAGCAAGCGGCGATGCCGGCTAGAGTGCGCATTGGTCTGCGCCTAACGCCGTTTAAGAAAGTTGTTACCCGTCATGCCGATGGCAGCACCGAGACGAGGTTTATCCCTGGAGAGCCCTTGCGCCATACGCTGCGTGCGCGCCTAAATCAGGGCAATCATTTCTATGTAGGCGACTGGCATGTGGAAACCATTCCGACTAAATGGATACAAAAAACCCGCCGTTACGAGGTGCAGCTTAGCCTCTACCGCCGCTACGGCGCCTTTGGACAACTCGAAGAAAATGTCGGTTCGGTCGTGCTGAGCGGAGATCTCGAAGAGCAAGCAGACGGTGTCCACGTGCTTGTCGGTGTGGTTAGGCAGCGCTTACGCGATAAATTTGGCAACCCCTACCTCGACGTCATCGCAGGCTCGCAACCCGCAGCCATCACAGTGGCACCAACGACTCAAGTTAAAGCGCCCAGCTTGAATCCGAACGCCGCCAATAAGGGGGCCGCAGCTGCGGCGAGCGCTCGCTTTTAGTCGCTCGTTTCTGCCAGGTGGCTAGTCCGTAGACACCCCTCGATGAAAACAACCCGCTGTTTTTATAAATCTTTCACTGTAGCAGGGACTTGGCATTATTTGTGCTTCTTTAGTCTTTAAGGCTGAGAAGTGACGCAATGAAGCCTAGGACACCAGGCGAATGATTCGCCCAAGTTGCAGTGGAGTGTTTTATGCGAGTTACTAACGGGCGTATTGAGAAAGATCTAGCTGCATTGCGCGACTGCAGCGATGACCGGTGTTTAGGTCAAGTAAATGTGCAGCAGAACCTACTGAGCCATGCAGCAGTAGAGCCTAATATATCACGTCCTAGCTTGAGGAATCTCGGACTCGCAGCCCTCGGCATGCTACTGGCGGCAAGCGCGGCACAGGCTGATTCGCATGCCTACATCACCGGTAACCGTTCAAGCGCAAACTCCTACGTTTACTTCCAAGAGTCTCTCGAGGCCGAATACGGGCATTACAGCCTAAACGGTAGCAACGGCAAGTCGAGCAGCGAAGCCTGGCAGGGTTCAAACCTCGGCAGCAGCCTCGGCACCGAAATGTGGAAATTCCTTCAGGTCGAGGCCGGATACGGCGCCCTTAATCTGCATAAAGCCAATGACAAACTCAATCGCATGAGCGGCACTCGCTTACATACTGGCTTACGCCTCAATTTCAGCGCGCCATTATTTAATTTAGAACTCGGCGCCGGACTCCAGGCATCCAGGCTTGATCACGTCAATCATGAAGAGAGCGCAACCTATTACGGCACTGGCAGCTATGTGTCCATTGGCCTGAGTTACTTCCTAATGACGCATCTCTCCGTTTACTCTGAGATTAAATACACCACCGAACACATGAAGAACACTGCCGGTGGGACCGCTATTGATACGATTGATGCTAAAAGCACGGGCGGCGGCCTTGGCTTTCGCATCTGGTTTTAGAATAGTGGCACTGCCTAATCCATTGAGCCTGCCAAAATGGTTAGCTACTTTAGCGCAGACATCTGTATAAATATATAATTCCCGCCCGAGCGGCGGCATTTATCCCCGCCTGTCCAAAAGGCAGGGCAAGGCCCGCGGCTTTACTCGACTAGGACAAACTCAGTATTGACCCAGACTACCATTCCCTGATTTAGTGTTAGTGTACCTCGACGTTAATAATTGCTCCTTGGGCTAAAATGGGTGGTGATCTATGAAAATGCTTCGCCAATGGCGCGCTTTCAGTGCGGCTCTGCTGCTGGTCTCTGGCTGCTATGTCGAGCCGGCCAAGGTTGACGAACAAGACGCACAAAAACGTAAGGCCATCCCCAGCGATCACGGGTTAGAGCTAGATCACGATGTCACTAGCTGTCGCTATACCTTAAGCAAGGGCTGTTTTGATGGCCACGTCGCGGCCAAAACAGCATTTAACATCGAAAATAAACAGTTCTTCAATGCCGATGACCTGGCTACTCGCTTCAAAGAGTTGCTCAACGTACAAGCCGACGGCAAGAGGCTCAACGAAGGATTGGATGGCTACGCCCTCAAACTGCTGACTGCGCTCGACAATAACAGTTTTATCCAAGGCTTCACTTATGAGCTGTATAATGGCCCGACGCCTCGCATGGGCAATCTGCGCAGTGACGGCAACTTCAGCATCGACGACCTAGCCCCCGGTAACTACGACATACGCGTCAGCAAGTCGGTAAAGTTCATGCTGACGACGACGTCCGGCAGCAACGCTGGGGGTAGCCCAACTTCCGTGGTGATACCGACCGGTGCAGGAGTCCCTCCAGCTAGCACCACCGCCCCAGGCAACACACTGCCACCACAGCCGGCGAAGCCGGCCAACGGGCAGCTCCTGAGTGCCCCGGAGGACGGTGTCCATGTGACGAAAATTTATTGCGCCACGCTTTATGCCGACAGCTCGATCGGCGTTCGCGGTGGTCAACGCCTGTGGGAAACGTTGGCCGACTTCCGACTGCATGTGACTGACGATCAGTGTATGAATGGCGGTAACCAAGCAGTGCTCAATCTCTGAGGCATTCCTACTGTTGCTGCGGGTGATGAAGGGCTGGTCAAAAAATAGAGTGCCTTTCTCAGTGATTCAGGGGCTGAATCACTGTCTGCTGAAGCATTTGACATGGAGTAGGTGGCCAGCTGGCAGACGATGTGATCAAATTCGGGCCACTATAAATCAATCGCTGAGCAGACGTCCTTGCCAAAGCATGGCGAGAAAATCTGCAACTGGCATCACTTCCACTGCATCGATCCGTCGCCCAGTGGGCTCGTGGCTCACAACAATCTGCCGCTTCAAAGTAGTCTCTTCAGCCAGTGCCTTGAGACCTCGCAGGTCGCTAGCCCCAACCCGACCACTAGCTTTTACCTCGATCGCGATCGCACCGTTGACGAGAAAATCGACCTCCAGTTGCGACGTCGTGCGCCAAAAGTTTAACGTCATATCCTGATCAAGGTAATCACGGTAAGCAAGCAGTTCAAGAAATATTAGGTGTTCCAGTGCTTTTCCATAGTCACTGGTACCAGGCGCAATGGTGCCAATCTGGGCCAGATTTCGCGCTACTCCAAGGTCAAAAAAGTAGAACTTATCGGTGGCCACCGCCTTGCGTTTGCTCTGTCGCCACGGTGGCAAGGTGTGACCGACAAGAGTGTCGCTGAAGATCTGAAAATAATCGCGTATCGTTCGGGGCGGCACCTGGGCATCATTGCCGATTTTGGTGTAATTCACCTGTTCCGCATTGAGCTGAGCGGCAAAGTGAAGGACGCGCGAAAAATTACCGATGGAGCGAGTGAGTCCCTCAGCTTGAATTTCCTCTTTTAAGTAGGTCCCAACATAGGCATTTAGATCTTGCTGGGCTGCGGACGAATCCAATATGGATGGCAGTCCGCCGCGATTGATGCGGTCGAGGTGCCGTTCATGGCCAACCTCGGCGCTCGTTAGGGGATGCAGGTTGTAGAACAAGGCGCGTCCACCGAGCAGATTCGCACTGCCACGCTTTAAGCGCCTAGCGCTGCTGCCGGTGAGGATGAACCGAAGGTCGCGGTTACGATCGATCAGTAGCTGCACCTCATCAAGGAGCGAGGGTAGCTTCTGGATCTCGTCGATGATGATGAGGCGATCTGCAGGTGTCAGACGTTGGCGCATCGACTCGGGAAAGGCGCTGAGCTCGCGGAACGTGTCAGCCTCTAGAAGGTCGATATAGCGGCAGTCGGGAAAGACCGTCTTGAGCAGGGTCGATTTGCCAGTCTGCCGAGGACCCAGCAAAAAAATGCTCTTTCTTTTAACGATATCGTTTAGATAGATGGTTCTGCGGTACACTCGGGACTCCACCACGGAATTTCATGTATTATGGTGGTGGTGCCACGAAAAATCAAGACCACTTTTCGCCAAATAGTGCGACGTAATTGGCCCATACCACTTCGCGAGCCGCGGCATCCGTCCAGCCTCTAAGCTCCGCTAGTATGGCGATTGTTCCTGCCACGTTGGCGGGAACGTTACGCTCGCCTCGACGTGGCGGTAGGTAGGGTGCATCAGTCTCGGTCAAAATTCGGTCCGGTGGCAAGGTTGCCAGCATCTTTCGAAAGGCCTCGTTGACGGTGGCATTGGTGGGAATTGAAAACCACCAGCGATCGCGCTCGGCACATTGCTGGGCCAGCTTGGTTTTGCCCCCGAAGCAATGGAAGTCGACCTTAACCACGCGGTGCTCGCGTAGGATATCAACCGCCCGCTGCTCGAGTTTGCGGGTATGAATAATCACCGGTAAATCGTTGCTCATCGCGATCTCGATACAGCGCCTAAACACTCGCTCCTGGGCAGCAAAAGTCGCTTCACTCAGCCAATAACCATCGAGGCCACATTCGCCTATCGCCGCGAGCCGGCCTAGCTGCGCCTGCTCAGCTATGAAGTCGAGTTCGGCATCTACATCGAATCGATTGACCTTGAGGTTGAAGTCGGGAGGTAGCAAATGGCTCACCGCTTCGACTGGGTAGATACCCAGCGCGGGCTTGACGACCGCATGGGCCGCTGCAAGTGCTAGGATTGCACGGTTGGAGTCAGGGTCCAGACCGTTGACTACTATGGCGCGAAGTCCTGCTGCTTCAGCTTGTGCAATGACCAGTGTCTGGTCCGCGGCAAAGGCGGCGTGGGTTAGGTGAGTGTGAACATCGACTAGCATACATCTCTCCTAGCCGAAAGCCGTCGCCTCCGCACCCCCTATCTTTGGCTGGTGTAGACTACGGACATCTGACTGGGCACTTCAGTGCGCTACCTGTGGTTCAGCATGGCCAAGACGGTCCTCGGGCAGCTGCAGGTCAGGCAAAGGTAGTGACGCAATCGCCACCTCGGTTTGCCGAGCGTAGGCAAATACATCCTGCAGGGCATTGGCGAGCAGCGGTAACGTAATGTACGCTGACTCCTGGTGCGCCAACAGAGGAAATACCAGCGTCGACTCAGGGGCGTGGCGTACGCGTTCGACGTATTCCTTGAAAATGGCCAAAACGTCGCTGCGGCTAAGATAATCTATTGCGGCGAGTGATTGCGGCATCTCCTGCATAGAACCGGAAGTCAGCTGGATTTGGTACGGTTGGCTATGTGGAGTAATTTTAGACCAAAGCGCTTTTGCCCAGTTAAATATCGGGTAAGTATAGGTTTTCGCGCTAATCATCTCTGGCGCTACCGCCGATAGATCATAGCGTATGCCCGCGCGGTAAGCGGCCTCTAGGATTGCGGGCGAGGCCACCCACCCCTCGACGGCAATGGCGCGCACACGACCAAAACCCTGCTGCTCGAGTATCTGCAGCGAGGTCTTCAGCAGCTTGTCGAGCTCCGCTTCGGGATAGACATTGACGGGTACCTCTAAACCACAATCAGTCTTGCAGTCCGCAACCTTTAGCTCGCTGCCCCAAAAGGTTGGTGAGCTGCGAAATATGACGCCTGAGGCATTGGCCAATGACTGCCAGTTACCTAGCAGTAGTCCGATCTGGTCCTTTGGCCGCATGACCTGGCGGATACTAGCACGCACTGCTGACTGCACGGCTGCAGGCTTAGTGAAATAGGCGGGGCTCACCAGGTGCATGATTTCAATACTCTGAAACTGCGCCCGAAAGGCCTGCAGGGCTTGGAGGTTAAAGGGAGTCAGGTCACGACCATCCCAAGCCAGGCTCAGCATCACATGTACGGTGCTGACTTTACGGGGAGCGACGTCGACTGGCGGCGGACTCACCGCAGCAGTATCAGCACTTGACTCCTCGGCCTTGGCGGACATCGGCGACAGGATAAGTATAAATCCTAACAGGGCGACTGGGAGCAGATTGGAGCGGGTGGCTGGCATCGAACATCCACGACAAGAGTGTAAACGGTTAGCTGCAAAGATACGGACTTTAGGAGCGTTTACCGCGAACGGGTTGCCTACGCCGCAGCCTGGCTGGCTTCGGCTGATACATGAATAACAGCGGCGCAGCAAAAATCAGTAGCAACAGGCCAGAAGCGACTGGGACATCGCCTATTTCAATGACGCCGCAGCCAAGTAGCCCCTTTTTCTTTTGGGTGGTCGTGGCGTCCGAACTACTAGAATCGGAGATTCCAGAGCCGGTGCTGATACTAGCACAGCGCGGCGTCGTCGTGGGCAAAAACGGGGTCATGCCGCGTGCCGTTAGCACCGCTGTCAAGTGATCGGCGTGGGCGCCCTGAAACAGCGCTTTTTCCGCCGCATAAAGCGAGGCGGTAAAATCGCAAAAGCCGCTATTCACTTTGAAATAGCCGATGGTCTTAAATGCCAGAGCAGCGACATCTTTGCTAGCCATGCCTTGGCTCTTAACAAGGTCCCAGATAATGCCAGAGATCAACTGGCCATGCTTGTGCCCCAGCAGCTTTTGCGGCCCGCTCCAGCCGACCCATTGGGCATCGCCATAGGCCAAGCTAAGCGCTCCGCTGCGCAAGCACTGACCCTGGATGTTACAGGCCGAGCTGGTCAAGGGGCAGATCGAACGACCGAGGCAAGGATCGCCGTTGCGCAGGAACACGAAAGCGTCAGCGAGTCCTTCATGCAGGACTAAGGATTCGCCCGACGTCGTCTGCAGCGTCTTATAGATGACATGGTGACCCATCTCGTGAGAGACCACGTCAGAATCGGTGACCAGGTTTTGCAAAATCTTGCCATCGCCGTTATCTATTTGAATCGACGGCAGTGTACCGTCGTCGGTACTGCCGGGTGTAAACAATGCATTATTAGGAATGCCATTGGGGGAGACGTGGACCTTAAGCTGCAATGGCTGCGGGCCATACCACTGAAACCCCACCGCTTTAAACCAGGCTAAATGAGCAGCACCGTGCACATAGGCTTGGACTTCGCTAAAGCGCCCGTCGGTGTCGGAATAGTCAAAAGAATGGTCTGCCTGCTTGATCTGAGGTGACGAAGCCGGGACGAGAGTCTGTAGGAAGGCGGATGTCAGAGTGCCATCGCCTACCAAGTCCGTGACGGCTACGCTTGCAGCGGTGTCCGAGATGATATTACGCGGGTAAGCTCGGGCTGTACCATTGACTACGTCAAAGAAATTTTGATCGAGCTTCATGGTTTCATAGGCATCGGCCACGGCGATATAGGGACTCCCGCCAGCATAGAGGTTCATACGCCAAACAGGAATGAGTTTGCCATTGGCGACATAGAGGCAGCGCTCGGAGTGACCAAGCTGCAGGTCGTGCATGCCGCTTTGTGCGCGCAGCGTGCGACCGGCTTGATCGGCGCTGAGCGCAAGGTCAGGCCAGTCGGTTGGTGGGGTCTCGCGGGCGTCGATATCAGGTAGAGTGCCTAGGATAAAGGCACTGCCATCACTGAGTTTATGCGCACGCACCGTAAATCCGCACAAGGGAACACCGCCGACTTTAAAGGTGTAATCGATCGATTGCTCGCTGCTCGGAGCATCTAGGCCGAGAGCAGCAGAGGTGGTGTCTGCTGCGGTGGTGACGATGAGAGGTCCGTTTAATTCGTCGCGCAGCAGCAGGCGGATGGATTCATCAAAAGTGACTTGACCTGCGCTGAACAGCGCCAAACCTTTGGGCTGAGCCAGCCAGTGGTCGAGATTTGGATGAATGAGAAGGTTATGCGGAGAGTGCTCTAGCATTTCGAAATGGACTGGGCCCGCCTGCCAGGTCAATGCCTTGGCTTGGGGAGAAGCGAGCACTGACAGCAGGACGAGGCTAGTCAAGCAGTGCTGCGCCAAGTCTCTGAGGCGGCTTTTGCCCCCTTTTTTCATTCCCGCCCCCTCGTCTAACTACCTAATGCCATTGACCTGAGCCATGTGACCACGACCTATTAACGATCGGTACAATGCCGACAAAACCTTAGGAGGTCGGAGGAAAGGACAATACTTTCGGGCGAAAATAATGAGACAGGCTGGCAAAGGTGTTCAGAGGGGGTAGGGGGGGCTTGTAAACAAGGAGCCGCTAGAAAAGACCACAGCGCGGGCTGATGCATATGCTCCTGAAATTAGACTGCAGCGCTGGGCTGATGAAGTTATCGAACCTTCGACAGAAACGCTAGCGATAATTCGATGGTCGATGCATTTATGCACATCATGCTGCGTTTGCCCGTATATCTGCATGGTTTGCAGTATTGCGTAGCAGTACGCAGGCACCCTTTTGATCACGAAGCTACCGCTAAGTTATCCACAGTTTGTGTTGATAACTGCACTGCGAGCCACCGCAAGCCCCACGGGCGCTAGCGCTTTCGCCGTTTCGCCTAAAAAATAGGCAGGCACAGGAACATGAAATAAATTCTGCCTTAATAACGTGCATTTTTTATGCCCGCGCATTGTAGCTTGACAGAAATTTAATGAATTGAAGCACTTTTCTGCAGGTAGCCGCTGCCGGAATCAGCGGCCATTCGCAGATTTTTAGCCGGGTAGTCAAAATTAAACCTTGCGGCACAAATGTAGACCATCAGCGACGTTGATCATCACGCTATCGGTGCGTGGGTCACGGCGCACCAGGTCATTAAAGGCGCGAATCGCGACCGTCGAGGGTGTCTGGTCGCTCGGATCGACGACAGAGCCTCCCCACAGCATGTTGTCGACTATGAGCAAGCCACCGCGCCGCAGCAGCTTCAAGCCCCATTCATAATAGTTGCTCATATTTTCCTTGTCAGCATCGATAAACATAAGGTCAAAGCTACCGCAGCCCAACTCTTGCTCTAGCTTGGTAAGACTCTCCAACGCTGGAGCTAGGCGGAGCTCTATGCGCTTTTCGAGGCCAGCAGCCGCGAAATATCGGCGTGCGACGGCGGTCGACTCTTGGTTGATATCTAGGGTGATCAACTTACCATCTTCGGGTAATGCTGCAGCCATGGCGATCGCACTGTAACCGGTGAAGCAGCCGATCTCGAGGATGCGCTTGGCGCCGATGAGCTTAACTAGTATGTTCATCAGCTGCCCTTGCTCAGGGGCAATCTGCATATTGCCGCCTTCCATGCCCCGAGTCTCCAGCGCGAGCTGAGGCAACACTTCGCTCGCGGCAGCTGTGTGGCTTAGCAGGTATTCATAAAGCTGATCAGTCAGTTGCACAGCCTTCATCCAGAGCTCTCCTCATTGTGAGTGTGCCGGGCGACCAACACTACACGACTAGACGCTATAAACGCGGGACTCTAGCATCTATCACTAAAGTAGGCACGCACAACGTTCTTAGGGCGGGTCCTTAGGGCCCCTCCAGAAAGGCACTTTACTTATGGACGGGCCCTTACTCGCTAACTGCGGCGCGTGCTGAGCGGCGCATGAGATAGGCGCTTTCTGGACGAGCCGCCCCTTTGTCGCCCGTATCATGGGCTAGGGGGCTGCAGTCTTTAGCGACCGATCGTTGCCCAACGTTGAAATGCAGGCCCGAGTTAAGCGCTTGTTGGTAGCGGTCATTACTGATCCGCCCGAGGCTTTGCATACGGCGCAGGAGGTCATGGACCAATTCACGGTACTTCGGCGTTAGCTCGCCTTTGCAAAAGTAGCGATAGCGAATTTTCGGACTTGGCAGCAGGGTCGCTAAATAAGCCGACTCAAGCAGTGTCAGATCGGCAGCGGGCTTACCGAAGAAATGCTCTGAAGCTTGCGCAATACCGAATATGCCCGGCCCTAGTTCGGCAACATTCATATACAGCTCAAGGATGCGTTCTTTACTCAGCGTCCGATTCAAATGCCAGGCTAAAAATAGTTCCTGCATTTTACGCGACAAGCTGCGTTCAGGGGTGAGAAAAAGGTTTTTAACAGTCTGCATGGTAATAGTCGATCCACCCGCCGCTATGCGCCCCTCGGCGAGATCACGACGAAGCGCGCTTACCAGAGCAGCAGCATCAATACCTTTGTGCCGATAAAAAGCTGCATCTTCGGCGCTTACGAATGCGACCTGCGCATTCTTAGCAATCATCGAAGTTGCTGCAAAGGAAGGCGCTAGCTTGTCGAGATGAATGGTTAGCGGCGGCGTATCCGGCTCGACTTGGCGCTCGACTGCTAGGGGGCCGTTGAGATGACTCGCTGTAAAGGCATAGGGGGCTTCGCGCACGTTGCAGCCAAATACTGCATCCTGCAAGGCGAAGCGGCTGCTCACGAGATTTTCTGTCTGGAAATCAAACTCGAGGGTTGCAGCTGCGTCGCCACTTAGTTTAAAGCCTTCGACTAACGGCAGCAGTCCGTCAGGCGAAGCCTCAACTAAGGTTTTACACGAAGTGGTAGGCAAGGTTATTTGGCCATGCATGGCCAGATGGGGTACCACATCATTGCTCACACTAGCATGAAATCGGGCAGCGAAACGCAAAGGATCATCGCCGAAGGCCCGAGTGAGGCGACTCGGCAAGGTCAGCGTGGCGGCATCGACGACCAGGGTGCGACTGGTCGGCTGGATCGATCCGCTAGCTCTAAACTCAAAAAATAATGGGCCGAGCTCACGCGCACTGACCAGGGGCAGGCGCACTGTTGAGCCCAAGCTCTGAATCTGCGCTGTATACTGCCAGTCGCCCAATGCCCTAGTCAATTCGATCTGAAGCCGCGAGCGCAGTCGAGTCACCGCGAGCGGTTGACCTTTGAGCAAATTAGCTAAAAAGGTTGGACGGCGATGAAAGGCGAGGTTCAGTTGCACTTGATTCAGGTCCTTCCTAACCAAACCCGAGCTAGACCAGATGCGGGCCTTGGCACTCGGTGAGACCTGACTCTTAACGAAGAAGCGATAGTCGGGAGCGCTAGAGCTAAGTTCTAGCCGACCATAGAGGTAGCTTTCATTGAATCCGCTCAAGGTCTTCAATTGGGCGATGCGAAAATCAACTTCATTAGTCGATTTATCGACGGTGAGCCTTAGGTCGTTGATTTTAACGATCGGTGCTCCTTGCGCATTAAGCACGGTCATCTGTGCGCCATATACCGTCAGGTGGCGGCTAGGCAACGAGCTGAATATTTTGGTGATAGCCCGCTCCAGCGACATAGGGGCGCTCTCCGCTGAATCCTGCCCCAGCCCATCAGGAACCACCACCTTGCGCAGGTTATCCTCAGTCATCGTCAGCGCGAAGCGGTCGATGCTGACCTCGTCAAACTCGAAAAACGGTCGTCGAAATGGCTTGAGTGCTACATCCGCTTCGATACGGCTGATTACGAC
>Ga0315289_10011559_pt1 | contig 12512 bp, 14 predicted proteins | sample YL17G11_40_MG_FD_203452 | JGI IMG/M metagenome (GOLD analysis project Ga0315289, IMG submission 203452) | Sediment microbial communities from Yellowstone Lake, YNP, Wyoming, USA - YL17G11_40 | ecosystem: Environmental > Aquatic > Freshwater > Lake > Sediment | place: USA: Wyoming | collected...
AACGTAGCCTTCGGCATGTGACGAGTGATGCGTGACCGGACACGCATCACTCGTCACGCATCACGTATCGCCTCAGGACGGATACATGACGACGATTGGCTTGAAGCGACCGCGCTCCATCAGTGACGCGGTCTACGGCTGGCTGAACGATGTGCCCTGGTGGGTGACGGTGCTCGTCGCCCTGGCGGTCATCCTCTTCCTCTACATCATTTCCCCGGCCAACGTCAGCGCGACCAGGGATGTCCCCGACAAGCAGGTGCGCGCCAACGGCCGCTTTAGCTACGAGATCCGCGTCAGCAACAGCGGCCCTGCCGAGGCAGTGCGCGTCAGGCTGGGCGAGAAGCTGCCTGAGGGCATTGAGTTCGTCAGGTCCGAGCCCGAGCCGGTGGCCGGCGAGCCCGGGAGCCTCAACTGGGAAGTGCCCGACCTCTCGCGCGGCGAAACTGCCATCATTGAGGTGACCCTCTTGAGTAAGGTGGCGGTGCAGGCGAGGGAGGTCTTCTCCCCGACATCGCGGCCGGCGATCGAGTGGCGCACGGTCAGCCTGGACATCCTGCAGTTCCTCAGCCTGGGCGTGAAGGTCACCATCCTGGTGACGCTCTACTCTTTCGCCTTGGCGGTTACCATGGGCCTCATCGCCGGCCTCGGGCGCGTGGCCAAGCCGCCCCCAGGGCTGCCGGTGATCGTCAAGCCGCGGTTCATCGCCGTGGGAGCGGTACGCGTGGCCATCGGCCTGCTCGTGTACTTCTTGCTGGCCAGCTTGCTGCGGACGCTGCCGCGCTTCACGCCGGGGCTGGCCATCACATTCGGCGTGATCCTCTACCTGGCGCCGGTCGTGCTGCATCCCTACACCCTGTCCACGGTCTATGTCGAGGTCTTCCGCGGCGTGCCGATGTTGGTGCAAGTGCTCTACCTGGGTTTCGTGGTGCGCCCATTCATCAAGGTGTTCCTGAGCAACCTCTTCGGCACCAAGGTCGAGTTCAGCGAGTTCACAGCGGCCGTAATAGGCCTCGGATTGGGTTACGGCGCCTACCTGGCCGAAGTGTTTCGCGCCGGCATCCAGTCCATCCACCGCGGCCAGATGGAGGCTGCGCGCTCGCTGGGCATGAGCTACGCTCAAGCGATGCGGTACGTGATCCTGCCGCAGGCGATCCGGCGGGTGCTGCCGCCCTTGGCCAACGACAGCGTGGCTCTGCTGAAGGACTCGTCGTTCGTGTCGGTGTTGTCGGTGGCAGACTTGACGCGCCAGGGCCGGCTCTACATGAGCCGCACCTACCGCGCCTTCGAGAGCTGGAACATGGTCGCGGTGTCCTATCTCATCCTGACGTTCCTTTTCTCGGGCGTCGCGCGACTGATTGAGAGGAAGCTGTCCGAAGATGAGCGATAGAGCGCCGATCATCGAGATCAAGAACATCCACAAGCGGTTCGGCAGCGTCTACGCGCTGCGTGGCGTAAGCGCCGAGATCTACACCGGTGAGGTGGTGGTGGTCATCGGGCCGAGCGGCAGCGGCAAGAGCACGCTCCTGCGCTGCATCAACCGTCTAGAGGCCATCGATTCGGGTAGCATAGTCGTGGACGGCATACCCATATCGGACAGCAAGTCGGACATCAACCGCATCCGCCGCGAGATCGGCATGGTTTTCCAGTCCTTCAATCTCTTCCCACACCTGACGGCGATGGAGAACATCTCGCTGGCGCAGCGCGTGGTGCGCAAGCGGCCGGAGAAAGAAGCGCGCGGGATCGCTCTGGACCTCCTGGACAAGGTCGGCATCCCCGAGAAGGCCAACGTCTATCCCGACAAGCTCTCGGGCGGCCAGCAGCAGCGTGTAGCCATAGCGCGTGCGTTGGCCATGCAGCCGAAGATCATGCTTTTCGACGAGCCCACCTCCGCCCTCGACCCAGAGATGATCAAGGAAGTGCTGGACGTGATGGTGGGTCTGGCTCAGGAGGGCATGACGATGATGGTGGTGACGCACGAGATGGGCTTCGCCCGTGCCGCCGCGCACCGCATCGTCTTCATGGACGAGGGGCTGGTCGTGGAGGAGAACACGCCAGAGGGACTCTACGAGAACCCCAAACACGAGCGAACCAAGCTCTTCCTCAGCCGTATCTTGCGGCACTAGGAGAGGCGGCTGGTCATTGACAGACGTGCCGCGATTGATAGGATAGCGGCAAACGGGAACCATAACCCGGCACGACCCGATCCGCTTCCCACGCGGGTCGGATCGTGGGGAGGACTCCAGGATGGAGCTTTATCTCTTGCGCCACGGCATCGCGACCGAGCGCGGCATACCGGGCCACGAAATCGACAGCACGCGGCCGCTCACGCCCGAAGGCCTGCGCAAGACGCAGCGCGCGGCCGAGGGCATGCGCGCCCTCGGCCTTGACTTCGGCCGCATTCTCTCGAGCCCCCACGTCCGCGCCCGCCAGACCGCAGAGATCGTCGCCGGGGTCTTCGGCATCGAGGAGCGCCTGGAGCTGAACGACAACCTGGCGCCCGGCGGCAACCGCTGGGAGCTCATGGAGGGCCTGAACAACGGCCCGGAGAGCCCGCAGAGCGTGCTGCTCGTCGGCCACGAGCCGGAGATGAGCGAGCTGGCTTCCATGCTGCTCTCGGGCGCCACCGACCTGCCCATCGAGATGAAGAAGGCCGGGCTGTGTAAGCTGTCGCTGGACAAGCCGCAGTACGGTCGCTGTGCCAGCCTCTGCTGGCTGCTGACCCCGCGCCAACTGGCGATGATGGGCTAGCCCGCCCAAACCCCCGACGTCTTCGCGCAGGCGCCGGCCAATACCCGCGGCGTCCGCGGGCGACCCACGCAAACCCACGATCAGGCCCCCTTCCGCGCCCATGCGCGCTGCTGCCGGTGCCACCTGGCAGTTCGTGTTGAACCCATTGGTTCCTTCGTCTATCATGACCACTAGCGTTGGTCTCGATGATGCTGATGACGTTAGGGTGTCCAGATCCACCGAGACGCCGCCGCGCCCGAGTGGGCCGGAGAGTTACCCTGTTGAGCGCCAAAGTGCGGTCCGCGCCACCACGAGGCGGCGCCCCCCAAGGGGATGCCGACAACGAGGCGCTTCGGCTTAGCCGAGACATGTCGCTTGCCGAAGCCGGCCGGGCCGTGACGCGCTTCCACTTCGATCACCTCCTGGCCAATGAGGCGGGCACTATCGAGGGCAGCGACCCAGAGGCGCTGCACGACATGCGCGTGGCAACGCGGCGGCTGCGGGCGGCGATGCGCGCTTTCCGCGTAGCGCTTCCGGCAGACAGCCTAGCGGCGCTGGCAGAAGACGTGCGTTGGCTCGCCGAGCGGCTTGGTCGCGTCCGCGACTTCGACGTGTTCCTGCTCTGGTTGCAGGGCTACGGGCGTCGCACCGGCGTGGCCGCGCGACCGGCGGTTCATGCCGTGGTCGAGGAGATGCGAGCCGCGCGGGAGCATGATCGGCAGGCGCTGCTGGAAGCGCTGACCTCAGATCGCTACGCACGTTTCAAGGAGAGCTTCGCTGTCTTCCTCGATGCCGGGAGCGTCCCCGACGACGAGGCGACCGATGCGCCATCCATCGTTGATTTCGCCGCCGCGGCCGTGCGGCGCCAGTTGCGCGATGTGCGCCGGTGGGCTAGGCGGGCCAGTAGCCGCAAACGGCCGGACCCCGACCATCTGCACCGCCTACGCATCGCTGCCAAACGGCTGCGCTATACCTGCGAGTTCTTCGCCAGTCTCTTCGACGAGCGGCTGAGCAACGTGATCGCGGACGGGGTGGCGCTGCAAGACGCTCTCGGCGCGATGAGGGACGCGCACCTGCAGGCCGCACGCCTGGAGGCGCTGCGCTCCCCTACCGCGGACAGCCTCATCCGACGCGCCGCGCTGTCGCGCATGATCGCGGCGCTAGAGCGCTTGCAGGGCGAACAACTCAAAGCTTACCGGCGCCTCTGCCCTCGGCTAACCACCAAGAAAGCCAGGCGACGCGCCAAGCATCTTCTCGGCCAGGGTTGACCGGCCAGACAGGTGCGCGCAGCGGTGCCCACGCCTATAATGCGCACTGCCACGAGCTCAATGCGAGCCAGCATCGCGGGCAAGAGAAGGCGAAAGGGATAGTATGTTCACGCCTGGACTTCAAGAGGCTCACCACTACCCGGGCAAGCTCATAGTCGTGGAAGGGATAGACGGCTCGGGCAAGTCCACCCAGGCCCAGCTCCTACAGAAATGGCTGGCCAACTGTGGCATCCCCGTCTTCTTCACCGAGTGGAACTCTTCGCCGCTCGTGCGCCGCGCGACGAAGGCCGGCAAGAAGAAGAACATGCTTACTCCCACCACCTTCAGCCTGCTCCACGCCACAGACTTCGCCGATCGGCTGACTTACCAGATCGTTCCGCCACTGAAAGCTGGCATGGTCGTCATCGCCGATCGCTATGCCTACACCGCCTTCGCCCGCGACACGGCTCGCGGCGTCGACGCGCGATGGGTGCGCGAGATGTACAGCTTCGCGGTGCGGCCAGATATTGCTCTCTACTTCAGGGTCTCCGTGGATTGCTCGCTAGGTCGCTTGCAGAGTGCACGCGCCAAGATCAAGTTCTACGAGGCCGGCCTCGATCTCAACCTGAGCCGCAACCTCGAGGAGTCCTTCTGTCTTTTCCAGGGGCGGGTGCTCAGCGAGTACGACAACATGTCCCGGGAGTATGACTTCCGGGTAATCAATGCCGAGCTGCCGATCGACGTGCAGCAGCAGCAGGTGCGCCGGATCGTCGAGCGGGAGATGGGCGAAGAATACCTGGGCCGCTACCTGGGGCGGGGCAGCATCGGCGCCGCTCCCCGGCCCGTGATGGAGGTCGAGGCACCATGACGAAGCCTAGGACGTTCATCGGCCGCGGCCTGCCCTACACGAACATAGACGGCCTCTCAGGGCGCCTGATCGTCATCGAGGGCACCGATGCCGTCGGTCGCACGACCCAGATCGAGCTGCTGCGCAGTTGGCTGGAGTTCCAGGGTTATGGAGTGATCGTCACCGACTGGACCTCCTCGCCGCTCGTTGCCTCCACCATCGATCTGGCGAAGGAAGGGCACACGATGAACGTGCTCACCTTCAACCTGCTCTACGCCACCGACTATGCGGACCGCCTCGAGCACGTGATAATCCCTGCGCTGCGGGCCGGCTTCGTCGTCCTCTCCGATCGCTACATCTACACGGCGCTGGCCCGTGCTATGGTGCGCGGTGCTGACGGCCAGTGGATCCGCAGCCTCTTCGGCTTCGCGCTGCAACCCGACATCATCCTCTACCTGAGGGCGGACGTGCGCACGCTCGTGCGCCGTGCCATGCTCTCCAACGGGCTCGACTACTGGGAGTCCGGCCTGGACCAGAACCCTGGGCTTGACCCATACGACAGCTTCATTCGCTACCAGCGCAAGCTCCTACGCGAGTACGACCACTTGACCGGCGAGTTCGGCTTTGTGGTCGTGAACGCGCGCCACAGCATCACCACCGTACAGGCCAATCTGCGGCGGCACATTCTGCCTATCCTCTCCGACGGCAGGAAGCCCCTCGGCGAGGCCGACCAGGACGCCGCGTTGCTCGGTCCGGCCGGCCAAGCCGAGACGGGAGCGCTATGCCGGCCATAAGGGCGGCTATCCTCAGCGACATCCATGGCAACGCGCCCGCGCTGGAGGTGGTGCTGGCAGACGCCGGCCGCCCCGGCGTCACCCGCTTCTACAACCTGGGTGACACTGTTGGCGAGGCAACGTTCCCCAACGAGACTGTCGAGCTGCTGATCCGGTACGGGGTCGTGTCCATTCTGGGCAACTTCGATCGCAGCGTCACTGACTGCGAGGGGCGCATCGCTCGCATGGAGCAGCGCAAGCACCCAGCCCGCGACGCTGCCATCCGCTTCACTCAGGCTACGATCAGCCTCCACAACCTGCGTCACCTGAGTGAGCTGCCCCGGCGCGGCATGGTGGAGACGGAAGGCAACCGTTTTCTGCTCGTGCACGGGAGTCCGCGCAGGGACAGCGAGTTCATCCGCGCCTGAGCTCCCGAGGAGGTCTTTGCCGAGCTGGCGGCTCTGACCGGTGTGGACACTATCGTCTCCGGGTAGACGCACCAGCCCTACGTGCGCCGCGCGGCCGGCAAGCTGGGGAACAACGCCGGCAGCGCCGGCCGGCCTGTGGGTAGCCGGCTTGTCCCCTACGCCTACTTCATCTGCTCGACCGGGGGTGTCGAGGCCGAGCTCGCGCGTGTTGGCTGCCCGGTTGGGCGGGTAGTGGCTGAGATCGACCGGCTGGGCCTACCCTCGGAGTTGAGGAATGTCTATCCCAAGGGCCATTGCCTCCCCTAGCCCTGCCCCACCGGCCAGGCTCAAGACCGACCACCTGTCTTGCGAAAGACTCACCGGATGGCTGGCGCTGGGCCGGTGCGCGGAGTGTATGCTGCGCCCTGTAAGTAGCTAACGTGCCGCCCCCGCCGCGGAAGTGGCGCGAGGGCCGCAAGTGGGGAGGGACAGTGAACACCCGCAACCGGAACGCCCTGGTCATCGTCTTGGGTATCCTCGGCCTGCTGCTCCTCTGTTGCTGCCTGGCGATCCTAGGCGTGAACGTGCTTCGGCCGTGGGCAGGGGGGCCGCTCTCGGGTTGGGGCAGCTACGAGCTGGTGATGCCCGGCCAGGCTACTGCCAGCGACACTTTCTCGCGCCGGCTGGAGATCGATTCCCCCGCGGTTGTCGTCATCAACGCCGAAGTCGGCGACGTGACCGTTCGCGCCGGCGCCGACGGCGTGGTTGTGGTCGAGGCCGGGCTCCAGGCGCAAGCGCGCAACCGCAACGCCGCCGACGATCTCCTCCGCCGCATCAGCGTCGAAGCTGACAGCTCGGGCGCCCGGGCCACAATCCGGGTCGACGTTCCCGACGGGTTGATGGGGGCCAGTGCGAGGGTAGACCTGACCATCACAGTGCCCGCCGAGGCGCGACTTGAGCTGGGCTGCAACGTGGGCGACATCAAGATTCAGCGTCTCGAGGGCGAAGTGAGCGTGTCCAACAACGTAGGCAACATCAGCTACGACGGTAGACTACCGAGCAGCGGAAGTGTCGAGCTGACAACCAATGTCGGCAATGTGGCCATGTTGCTCGATGGAGGCGGCTCCTTCCGCCTGAACGCAGTCACGGACATCGGTCGCATTGACTCCGATCTGCGCTTGGAGAGCGACGACTCGGGTGGCGAGCAGGGCTGGGTGGGCGAGCGCCTGAGCGGTAGCGTCGGCGACGACCCGCGCGCGAGCGTAGTCCTGCGCACGAATACCGGCAATATCGAGATCCACAGCCGCTAGCCTGCGGCTAGCGCTGATGAGGGACGGACACGTCGCGGACAGGGATCCGGGGCGTGTCCGTCCCCCATGCTCGCCTCATGCGGCGAGGGCGACGAGCGCCGCGTCCTCTTCACTAGCCACCCGCCTACCCTCTCGCTCGTCCACGCGCGTGAGCACGAAGCCGCCAACGACGAAGAAGGCGATGAGCGAGAAGATGCTCAGGCGGCTGCTGCCTGCGAACTGGCTCACGACGCCGAAGAGCAGCGGTCCGGCGACGCCGGCCACTTTGGAGCTGGTACTGAAGAAGCCGAAGAACTCAGCCGCGCGCGACTTGGGGACCATGGAGCCGAAGAGCGACCGGCTGAGCGCCTGCGTGCCGCCCTGCACCAGGCCTACTGCGAAGGCCAGCATGTAGAAGTGCGTGGCGGTGCGCATGAAGTAGCCGGCGATGGAGATAAGCACCTAGACACTGAGACCGAGCAGGATGGCCCGCTTGCTTCCGGTGATCCGGGCGAGTGAGCCGAAGGCGAGGGAGAACGGGATGCCGACGAACTGCGTGATGATGAGGGCGATCGTCATGTCCGTGAGCCCGACGCCGATCTCGTCGCCGTAGGCCGTGGCCATCTTGATGATCGTCCCGATGCCATCGTCATAGAGCCAGAAGGCGACCAAGAAGACCAGAAGCTGTTTGTAGCGAGTCATCTGAATGAAGGTGTGTACCGACCGCTTGAAGCCGGCGTCCATCGCCGAGCCCGACTGCTGCTGCAGGCGCACTACCGGCGGCTCCGGGACGTTGCGCAACAACGGGATTGAGTACGGGGCTCACCAAACGGCCACCGAGAAGAAAGAGGCTCGTAGGGCGAAGCCGGTGTTGGGCATGAGGAACCACCCGGGCTTCATGTACCAAAGCACATTGATGACGAGCAAGATGCCTCCCCCCAGGTAGCCGAGAGCATAGCCGCGGGTGGAGATCTGGTCTAAGTCGTCCTTCTTGGCGATATGGGGCAGGAGAGACTCGTAGAAAACGAGGGAGCCGGCGAAGCCGATGTCGCCCAACAAGAACAGCAGCGAGCCCCACAGGTAGGTGTCATTGCCCAGGAAGAGAAAGAGCCCGGTGCCCAGCACGCCGAGGCCGGCGAAGAAGGCAATGTAGTACTTCTTGCCACCGGTGTGATCCGAGACAGCGCCGAATACGGGCGCCAAGAGCGCGATGACAAGCAGGCTGATGGAGGTGGTATAGGCCCAGTAGGCGGTGGCGGTCGCCTCCCCGTGCCCGACGTTGATGACGAGCGAGCGGTAAAAGGGTGGGAACATGGCGGCCATGATCGTGGTGGCGAAGGCCGAATTGGCCCAGTCGTACATCGCCCAGGAGTTGATGACCTTGCGATAGGCTCGCTCGGCAGCGGCACAGGAGACGTCGATCATCGCTGTCATGCCCTCATCCTGTTTAGGACGCGGTCGTGCGGTCGCGTGGGATGGTAGCACAGCCCTGACAGCAGTGCGACGCCCATGGCGCCCCTGATGTGGCTGTTGCCGGCAGTGGGCCATTACGTTAGCATCAAGCGAGGCGTTTGAGGAGCCAGCAGGAGCTCACCGTGGCGCAGGTACAAGTGCAGCTAAGCGAAGAGCAGTTGGCGCATCTGCGGCGATTGGCGGCCCAGAGAGACGTGCCTTTGGCCGAGGTCATCCGGAAAGCCATTGCCGCCCTGGACGGCCTGGCTATGGAAGAGGCTGAGATCGAGAAGCGCAAGCGCGCCCTGTCGGTGGTCGGTGCGTTCCGCTCGGGTCTGTCAGATGTTGCTGTTGAGCACGATCGCTACCTCGCTGAGATCTACGCAGAGTGCAAGTCTACGTAGACACCTCGGCGCTTTATGCGATGCTCGACGCGCGCGACGCGCGGCACGAAGCCGCCAGCCGGCTGTGGGCGGAGCTACTGGCGATCGGGGTCGAGCTCTACGCCACCAACTACGTGCTGCTCGAGACGGGCGCCCTACTGCAGAACCGCGTCGGGGTGACAGCCGTTCGTCGATTCTTCGATGACATCGCTCCTGTGCTGACCGTTGACTGGGTAGACGAGCCTCTACACAGCGAGGTTGTGGGCCTTCTGCTATCGGTGAGACGGCGTGACCTCAGCCTGGTTGACTGCGTGAGCTTCGCCGCGATGCGCCGGCTGGGTATCGCCGACGCGCTAGCCTTCGACGCCCACTTTGAGGCACATGGGTTCCGCTGCCTCGGGTGCGAGATAGGATAGGGAGACCCCAGCGCCGACCCCGTTAGCCACTAGTTCCCCCACGCCGGGCTGACGTCGTTGGCGTCGTTGCTGGTGATCTGCCTGACGGCGCTGCCGTCGGCGCTCATGACGTAGATCTCGAAGTCCCCATCGCGGTCAGATGTGAATGCGATCTGGCTTCCGTCCGGTGACCAAGAGGGGTCGCGGTCGTCGGCTGGGTCGTCCGTCAGCCGGGTGACATCTGAGCCATCGGCCGCCATCACGTAGATATCGAAGCTGCCATCGCCCCTGTCAGACGTGAAGGCGATGCGGCTGCCGTCAGGCGACCAAGCTGGGAAGATGTCCTCGGCGTCATCGTTGGTCAGGTTGGTCTGGCCGCCACCTCCGGCGTCCATGACGTAGATCTCTCCGTTGCCGTCTCTCTGCGAGGCGAAGGCGATGGAGTCCCCATCTGGCGACCACGTGGCGAACCCGTCGTCGCCCGGGCTGTTGGAGAGGTTCAGCCAGTCGCTGCCGTCGGCGTTCATGGAATAGACTTCCCAGTCGCCATCGCGGTCGGTGTGGAAGAGAATGCGGCCGCCGTCGGGCGACCAAGCCGGGTAGACCTCGTTGCCGGTGGGGTCGGCGTATTGGTCGAGGCCCATCCCCCAGGCACCCATGACGTAGATGTCCCAGTCGCCGGAGCGGTCGGAAGCGAAGGCGATGTAGCCGCGATCGGGCGACCAGGCCGCCGAGCCATCGGTGCCGGGATCGTTGGTGAGGTCGGCTACCCGCTCGCTGCCGCCGGAGTCACCCGCGTATACCTCGTAGTTGCCGTCGCGGTCTGAGTCAAAGAGCAGGTCCAGACCGGTCGCGCCACCACCCCCACCCGAGGCTCCGCCCGTGACCTCGAAGCCGTCGCAGGCGACGAAGCCTGTGCCGGGTATCTCCCAGACGATGGTGTACTTGCCGTGCCTCAGAGGTGGTGCCGGAGAGCCATCGCCGAGCACGAACATGTCTGGATAGGTGAGCATCTCCCACTCGTCGCCCTCGATGGTCGCCTCGGCCAGGCCGCGCGTCTCATCCGGCGCCCAGACGGTGACGACGAGCGGGTAGGTCTCGCCGGCCTCACCTAGCTTGTTGCGCAAGCCGATCTCCACGCTCTCGCCGACCGTCACCGACTCGCGGGGGGCCGAGACCTGCCACTCCTTGTCCAGGGCCGGCTCTGGCGCGTCGAAGCACCAGGGGTCGCCGTCAGGGTTGTAGTAAGGATGGCCGGCGGGCGCCGGCTCCGGCGTCTCCGTCGGCTCCTCAGTCGGCCGCGCCTCTTCGCACTCGTTGTCACCGATATCCGGCCCTGCCCCATCCTCGACGTAGATGCCGTAGTCTGTGTTGCCCGAGCAGCGGTTGCCGTTGGCCGAGCCACCGGCTTTGTCGAAGAAGGCGATGCCCGAATCGCCGTTGTCGGTCACCGCGTTGTCTTCGAGAGCGGGCGCGGCATCGTCCAGCACGGCGATCCCATAGGCAGCGTTGTTGTTGCACTCGTTGCCGCGGGCCGTGCCTGACGACTGGCCGAAGTAGGCGATACCGGAATCGTCGTTATCGTCGCAGGTGTTGTCCTCCAGGATCGGGTCGGCGTTCCCGTCGAGGTAGAAGCCGTGATAAGCATTCCCGGAGCAGTTGTTGCGCCTGGCCTCACCGCCCGAATCTGCGAAGTAGGCGATGCCCGAGTCCTCGTTGTACAGGCACTCGTTGTCCTCGAGTGTGAAACGCGCTTGCTGCACGAGGGCGATGCCGTTGCCGCCGTTCTCGTTGGCTTGGCAGAAGCGAACGACGCCCGCCGCCGAGCGCTGCAAGAGCAGCCCATTGCCACCGGAGTCATCGCCGACGATGCCGCCGGTGAAAGCGCAGTCGCTGAACTCGATGTCCGTGGCCCGCACGACCACGACTTCCGCCTGCTCGTCGCCGTCGTGCCGGAAAGTGATGCCCTCCACGCGGATGGGATCCCGGCCCTGAAAGAGAACCACCTCTCCCGGCGCGTCGCAGACGATCTCTGTCCGATCGAGGCCGGCGCCTAGCAGCGTCAAGGCCTTGCCCACTTTGAGCGGCTCGTCCAGCCTGAAGGTGCCGCTGCCGAGGGTGATGGTCGCGCCATCATCAGCGGCATCAATGGCATCGGCCAACGTCTCGTAGTCGCCGCTGCCGTCCTCCTCGAGGCGGATGTCGCCGGTCGACGGCGAGGTAGCTGCCAGTGTCGGGGTCGGCTCCTCCTCGGCTGGTGCTGAGGTGGCCGTGGCCGCTAGCGTGGGGGTGGGGGCCGGCTCCTCGAGAGGCGAGGGTGTGGCCGTCGCCTTCGCTCCGCCCAGGTCCAGGGGACCGCAGGCGAGGAGGAGCGCCGCGAGCAACAACACGAGACCAGAGACGCGAAGGACAGCCGTTGGACGAAGGTTCATCTGCTCGCCTCCAGCGACGCTCTCAGAGAAGCGGACCGATGGGCTGCGCCGCGCCCGGGGAAGGGCGCCGCGTTCCCGGCTGATGTTCATACGGCAGACACGGCACATGATACGGCCGGCGCAAGCGGTTGTCATCGAGATCGAGCGCCGTGGCAGGCGCCGTTGTTGATGCTATGACGCCCAGGAAGTAGCATCGAGTTCTTTCCCTGGCCGATTCCAGCTGACTTCGAGGAGTCACCCGACATGAAAGGCCGCAGCCTGCTGATGATCCCCGGGCCGATAGAGTTCGAGCCGAGCGTCCTCGCCGCGATGGGCGAGGCGACCACCGGCCACACCGCCGCCAACTTCGTCGAGGCCTTTGGGCAGGCGCTGGAGCGATTGCGCCAGGTATTCCTGTGTCCGGACGGCCAGCCCTTCGTCATCGCCGGCTCGGGAACGTTGGCCATGGACCTGGCCGGCGCCAATCTGATCGAGCCCGGGGACAAAGCGTTGGTTATCAACACCGGCTACTTTGGCGACCGCTTCGCCGCCCTCCTGGCGCGCTACGGCGCCGAGGTGGT
>Ga0315289_10011560_pt1 | contig 12511 bp, 13 predicted proteins | sample YL17G11_40_MG_FD_203452 | JGI IMG/M metagenome (GOLD analysis project Ga0315289, IMG submission 203452) | Sediment microbial communities from Yellowstone Lake, YNP, Wyoming, USA - YL17G11_40 | ecosystem: Environmental > Aquatic > Freshwater > Lake > Sediment | place: USA: Wyoming | collected...
TGATGATGTTGAGTTGCGCGTTGGCAATGTCAAAGTCAATGTAGTATTTGTTTGCCAGCGTGTTTCGGCAGTAGCGTTCCATATTCGCAAACGATTTATCGTCTCGCACAAATGCGCGCCCGAAGCCATGTTTTGCGCGCCCCATGACGCACTGCTTCGCTTTCTTCTTCTTGTCGTATCTAATGTAGTAATCGCGCAGCGCATCCTTAATTGTCGCAGGAGCCGGTTTGCCTGCCTTCTTCATTCGCGCCTTGTGCGTTTCGGCGCGTTCCTCCAATCGGGGGCATTCTAAAGTCGCCTTAATAATCCTTTCATCCGGGATGTATTCCCATAAAATCGCATTGTCTATCCAGAGTTCCTGCTTTATTAGAGTCATTTCAGGAATGACGTCGGTGGTGCCGGTGGTGGCAGCGGTGGTGGTGAGTTGAAGGTCCATTCTGTCTTATCAGTATATACGTCGGTCCGTTTAAGTAGTTTGGCTTATATATTATATACTGATAAAAAAATGAATCAATTTTATCGCAAAAAGAATTCCTAAATGTTTAATGTAAAAATGTAAAATTCCTAAATAAAGAAAAAAATGAAGAACTCCCCTGTTCTTTTTTTTTGGATACTTACTCATCGCCATTGCGGCGGGCTTCGGCTGCGTCGGCTTGCTCTTGCGTCCTGGGTCCTGCGGCTTTGAGCCTGGCGATGGCTTCCTTCTTCAACTTCTCATGCTCTTCATCTTCTTCTTCTTCGTCGTCCGCCCAGTTCTCCATCTGATCCTGGCAGCAGTCCACGCAAAGGGGAACACCATGCTTCTTGCTGTAGTCGCCAACTTCAGCCCAGAAAACCTCGTTAGGATCATTGAATTCAATCTGGCATCGTTCGCATTCATGTTTTCCGTTGTCGTTCTTGTCGGTCTGGATGTAGCTGTAGTTCGTCTTGAATTTCAGAGTGAGCTTTCCAGTTTGTGCCATTGTTTGTATGTTGTTTGCTTGTTCGCTGTCAAATGGAGATACGTTGGAAAATCATTTCAATTTTCCGAAAAACACATAGAGCGCAAAAGAATCATAATAAAAATCCCCCAATTGAATATTCAACATCTAAATAAGTAATTGAAAAAAAAGAGGACTTACCCTGCCTCTCAACTTACCTGCTTACTCGCACACGCACATTGTGCCGCCGAAGATCGCTTTAGAACAGCCGTCGCATTCTTCACACCTAACGCAGTCTCCTTCTCCGCACTGATCGCAGCATTCAAGTTCCTCCTCCTCGTCGTCGCTGTCGGGGTAGAATTCAGGATATTTCTCCTTCATCATTCTCATCCCTTCGGCGTGCGTGAACTTGCCTGCCTTGTAGTCCTTCATCAGATTCATCTGCCACTCAAGAAACTCGGTGCGGCGGGTGTCTCTGATTTCTTCTTCCTCCGCCTCCTTGTCGCGTGCCATGAGTTCTTCAACCTGATCTTCGGTTAGTAGGTCAATAATGAAATCGTTCCTTGCCTCAAGTTCCATGTTCTCCTCCTGTCTCTTGGCGTAGAGTGTCTCGGACACCCGGCGGAGTGTCGCGAGTTCCTTTTTTAGCAAGTGGTTTTGGAGTGTGAGTTCGCCGTATTGCGCTTCCCAGAAGCCGACTTGTTTTGGATTTGAATCGTCAGCGAGACGTTCTGTGAGGTCAGCAACTTCCTCCTTCAATGTCTCCGCCAACTTCGTCTTGAGCGCAACTTTCTCATGCGCCTTCTCCAGCGACTCCTTCATTTCGCGGCAGAATTTCTCATGCTTCAGACACATCTCCACGAGTTCCTTGCGAAATTCTTCGTTTTCCTTCTCCAGTCTCATTCCTTTCGCGACCGCCTCTTCATTCTTCGCCTTGAATTCTTCGCTTGCTTGGGTGGCGGTGATTTCGCCCTTAACCAACCTCTCGGCGAGAGCGTTGAAAAGTTCCTGTTCCGTCTTGGGGGTCTTACTCTTGAGTTTCAGAGAGATCTTTCCAGTTTGTGCCATTGTTCGTTTGTTGTTTGCTTGAGTCTGTATCCCATTTGTTGTCAGAAAAACGTTTCAATTTTCCGAACAAATAAAGGAAATCCAGGATCCGCGCATTTTTCACGTAAAACCCCCCTATTGAATATTCAACATTAAGAAAAGAGATGAAAAAAAGAGGACTTACCCTGCCTCAATTTTTCACTTACTTACTTCTCTGTTTCATGAAGTTCCACTTTGCGTCGCTGGCTAATTTGGAGGCGCGTGATTCTTCAGCGGGGAAGTTCTCGTCGTCATTGCTGCCGTCGGCACGGAGGCTTGATCCAGAGGGGAAACGTCTTTTGAATTCCGCCATGTAGACTCGGATGGCTTCCATCTCCTTCTCCTCCAAAGCGAGGAATTCCTTCTTGTCTTCAAGGGTCCAGCCAACAAAGAATCCTGGTCTCTTTGTGAAGGCGGAGGTGATCTTGGATTCAATAATCTTGTGCTGGAGCACGTTCAGTTGTTCGGTAGTCATCGGCATTGTTGTTCTGTGGGAGGCACTAACCAACCTATCTGCCCCCCAAAAGCAATTCAATTTTTTTTGGAATCAATGAAAAACCGGGATGACATCGGATAAACCCCCCTATTGAATATTCAATTAAAACAAATGATTTTCGGCGGATAGAAAATTGAAGGCAGTTAATTCCATTAATTGGAACACAGCAATCAAATCAACAACAAATCAAAATGAGCGACTGGATGAAAACAAACGAACTATGGGTTCTCAAAACGAAGGCAAGCAAGGTGAAAATGTGGATGTGGAAGGACAAAGGAAACATCTATGATATGAGTGGCACAAAAATCGTCCCCCTTACCTTGAAGGGTTATGTGGAACTCGCAGGCATCGTCCGCAAACGATTTATGAAGACGCTGGTGGATTTACCGAGAGATTATGTCGGGGATGAGGCGTTAATATGGGCGATACTTGACGAAATCCGTGATGGCGAATAAAAAAAAGAGGACTTACCCTGCCTCTGGATCGCTCTCTTAAGCGACACCACACATCTTCTTAATGAAATCACGCTGAAAGAGTGTTTTGCGACAGAACTCAAGATACGAACCTTCCTCCATGAATCCCATTTCAACTTCTTCCTTACCTAATTCCAGAGACAGCGTCATTTTTTCGCTGTATTTTTCAAACAACAAATGAAGGGTCTCCTTCCTTTGTTTGTCGTGCGCCGTGTAAATCAACTTCTCAATTTGAATCAAACGGCGGTCATTCTCACAATTTTCCACCTTTTTCTTCCATCCTGCTCCAAGTTCCAAACTTCCAACCATAAGGCACATGAGCGCCTTCAGTTGATATTTCGCGATTTTGTCAGTGATTGAGCCGATGCGTTCGTCGCAGTTGTCGTATGCTGGTTGAAATGCTGTCATTCTTGATTTGTTGCTGTGTTATGTTCCTTGGGATTTAACTGCTTCAATTTTCTATTCGCTGAAAAGCAATTCAATTTTTTCGGAAATCAATTGAAAAATCGGAATCATCAAAAAAAAGAGGTCTTACCCTGCCTCTTTCAATTACTTACTTGCGGTTTTTGGAGTTGTATTCCATGTTCGCCCTGATGTCGTCCATGTAGACGCTCGTCTTTCCTGTGAAGTCAGCGACAATCTTGAAGTTCTCACCTCCGTATTCGTAGTATCTGCTTCCGTCTTCGCGAACCCAGCCCAGAGAGCCGAACACGATCTCACCGCCGTTGCGGGATTGTTCCATCAGGCAGTTCATAAAGCACTGCCCGAAACAGGGGCGTCCCATCACTCTCCAGAAGAATTCTCCGGCATTGTCGCCAATGTGTTCTTGGACCTTCTTGAGATGGATTGCGGTCATCACGCGCTGAACCGCTTCGCTGGCAGGAATGCGGCAAACCTGGTTCGTGGTCCTGTTGACGCGCTGAATGTGCTTGTGTTCGGGAAACACAGGGTCAATAATCTCTCCATCGCGAACAATCCAGAAGTGTCCGCACATCACTTGTGGGAGGGATGCCGTCAGCGCCATAACGCGGAGGTGTTCGCTCGCCTTCATTTTCATAAGAGTTCCGTTCATTGTAATCGTCTGTGCGTGGTCTGAGTCTGCTTACCCAATCAGCAATCAGAAAAACAAATCAATTTTTTTTCCAAACACTGGAAATCACATAGCGGCGCATTTTTCACATCGGGTCAGGCTTCTACGGGGTCCAACATTGAATATTCAACAACGACTTATTCGTTATTATTGTGATTTTTGCGCCGCTCTGTGTTTTCACTATTAAAAATGTTAAAAAATTGAAATCAAAAAACAGATTGAAATAGGACACAGAGCCATAAAGCAACACCCACACAACATGTCAGGAATGATGAAAGATCTCGCAACCAACCTTACTCCCAGCAATCGTCAAGCCAAGTCCGCCACGAAGTCGCTCGGATCGGATATTCCATTTGCTTCTTACCAATGCGGTTGTGGATTCGGATTCACATGCGCGGGAGAAGGCGGAAGAACGGACATCAAAATCCGTCTACACAAGAAAGTTTGCGACATTGCTCGTTCTACGGAAGAGACCAGGATGGATGACAAATTGATCGTCAGAAACAAATCAGCCGGAGTCAAAGACTTTTCAAGCGCAGGGCGGATGAACTTTGCCGTTATTCAACACGGAGGCGTGTCTCTGGATTTTCAAGCCAGCAAGATCGCAGGAGTTCCCCAGGAATCTTTTGAATCAATCATCAAGAAGGAGGTCGCAGCCCGTAAGTAAACACTGCGGTTTATCAGTATATAGGCAGGGCAGGGTAAGTCCCTTTTTTATCAGTATATACGCAGTGGTGAGCCTGGTTGGTTTGTTAGTTGTTTGTTAGATGTTTTATCAGTATATAGTGTGGTGAGGTGGTGAGGTGGTGATGCTTTTTAGGTTGATTTCAAAATGGATATTCTCCTAACTTTCCTAACAACCTAACAAATGACTCGCAACACGCGAAAACAAAGAGCATTATGCTCTCACCTTTTATGTGGTGCTAAAACACCAATAATCCACTTTTTTCCGTTCTATCAGTATATATCTAACCATCTAACAAATTTGTTAGGAGTGTTAGGAGATTCTCATTTTCAAATGAACCCAAAAAAGCGTCGCCACTCGCCACGTCGCCACACGTATATACTGATAAACCAGCGTCGCCACCATGAAATTATTATCTCTTGAGTATTCAAAGATGCCTATTCAAGAAATCACCTATGACACCGATTTAGAAATCTTACTGAAAGAGAACGCTGAAGAGTGCGAGAGTCTGTCTTTATTACACCGACTTTCGTATGAAAAATACAACACATATTCCAATGTAATCAATGTGCCTGTGATTATCTTATCCAGTGCGATCGGGTTTGCGACCGGAATTGAAATCGGCTATGACAAGATGAATATCATTCTCGGTGTTGCCTCCATTTTCGTTGGAATCATCAAAAGCGTAGACTCCTATTTTGGACTCCCAAAACGCGCCGAAGCGCACCGGATCTGTTCGCTTCAATACGCGCAAATGAATAAGCGAATTGCGGTGGAATTGTCTTTGAAGAGGGAACAACGCCAGAATCCGAAAGACATGCTTGGATTAATCAAAACGGATATGAAAAATCTCGCCGACATTGCGCCACTAATTGACGACGACATCATAAAAAAGTTCAAAGACGCCTACTGCGACAGCGAGGGACATTTTGCGACACACACTGCCAACATCACAAACGGATTGACGCCGATTGTCATCAATGGATCAAAAAAAACTCCCGCGATTTTCCCCGAAAATGATGAACCTATTGACAATGCTGTTTCTCTGAATGTCGTAGATGTTCCTCTGCCCGATGAAAATGAACCCGAACAACTCACTCCTCGTGGTGGTGATGGTGCTATGTGTTAGAATCTACGCTAAAAGACCTAACAAATGAATAAATGGGGTGTTTCTATATACTGATAATGCGGTCATCGTAAGCGAAAAAAAGAGGACTTACCCGCCTCGCAACAGCACATTCAATCACATCATCACAAACTTACCTGATTTGTAATAATGTCGTGTTTTTCACTCTTCCGGTTTATCAGCGCATACATGAAACCGCCGGACTCCTTCCGCAATGATTTCTGGCGCGTGAGGGCATTCAATGAAGACACGATTGAAGACCGGCTCTTCTTCTTCTTCGTCGTCGGTGGGATCAAATTCCAAGCGGGTCAGTATCTCTTCCACCTCGCGCTTCTTGTCTTCATTGTAGATGGTCCCATTCCTGAAATAGCGCTGAATTGTCGCCAAGCCGTCAACGAGGGCGCATTCCCGATCCAACAGATAATCGTAGTGGCGGCATCGCTCATCACATTTGGCTTCAAATTCCTTTGTTTCAGCAATCCTCTTCCATCCCAGTTCCTTCAGTTTTTCGTTGTCGGCGCGAATCTCCTCGTTCTGTTTCAGCGCCTCGTCCAGTTTCTCCAGATTCTCCAAGTGTCCCATGAGCGCGCCATCCTGTATCCCGAGAACGTGTGGGAATATGTGAATTGAATCGCAATCGCTGTTTCCGCATTTGCGTCCGGCACCGAGATTGAATTTGTCTCCGTATTTCGCCTTCAATTTCCCCTCAACAACTCTCAAGTTGAACCTTGTTTCTTCTCTTGGGACGTTGCGGCAGACGAACTCAATCATGACTCCTGTGTCGTGTTGCTCTCCATCCGTGATGGAGATGATCTTGGATTTCTGGCATTCACAATCGCCGTGAACCTTCCACGCGAACGCGACGCTTCCATTGTGCTCCCAGCCTTCAGGTTCGCACGCCTTCTTGAGTTCTGCTATGAGAAACGTCTTCCATTCCATGAGTCTCGCCGTGTCCCAGCCCGCTTCCATTCCGTTCATGTGAATCATCACGCACGCGAAACAGGAACCCAAAATGTCATTCGCCTCCTCAAGAGTTGCTGGGCGTTTGATTGTGGGAAGTGGGGATGTCATCTTCTTTTCTTGATTCTTTCTTGCTCCGGGCATTTTGATCTTGTTGTTGCTTTGTTTGCTGTGTTCCAATTAATGGACTTAACTGCCTTCAATTTTCTATCCGCGAAAATGAATCAATTTTATTTGAAAATCAAAAATAAAAAATGGAGCGGACCACTGCTCCCTTGTTTATCTAATTGTAATCATCAAGTGGATTGTTCTTGTTCCACTCGGCGGCTTCAAACTTATCCATCTCGTCGTTGGAATCCTCCTCGTCTTCTTCCTCTTCCACAATTGTCGCACTGACGACATCCGGATTTTGGTTGACAACAGCGACTCCGTCGGGCAGGCTGTCGCATGTCGGCAGATCGTCAAATGATTCCCACTGGTTGGTTCCTTCGGGGATGATACGATTGCGGTGTTCTTGCTTGGTTTGGTTGATTGGGATCGGACGTTTTTGGAGAACGGCACGGGCGCAGTAGTAGAGTTTCAAATCCGAAAGGAAATTGTCCCAATCTTTTCCGCCCTTCTTGTAAAGTTTGTCAATCTTCTTACCTGTTGGGTCTCTGTATCTGACAATGTTTCGGAGTCCCCCCACAAAACATGCCTTCGCTGATTCTGGATCCGCAATAAATCCACGAATAGTGTCTTCAACTTCGGCGTTGGTCGTCGCAACGGCGACACCTTTGATGTCGTCAAAATCGGAGACGATGAATATATGACCGCTAATCGTAGCGACCTCTGCTTCAACTTGTGCGGCGTCAGCAAAACGCCTTTGTTTGTCAGCAGGAAGACTGCTGAAATTCTCGGGGCGGCAATCAATGATGGCGGTTGACATGGCTTATCAGTATATACGATGTTGGCTTTAAGTCTATATAACATATACTGATATTATTTTGTTTCAATTTTATTTCTAAATAATCTAAAAATCAAAAATCATTAATCGGAATCGGAATGCGACCACTCATCTTCCGATGAATCTTCGTGCCATTTTTTGCCACCTGATTTGCGCGACTTCTTTTTCTCATCGTCGGAATCGCCGTCTTCTGCGAGCAGCCACAAATTGCGTTCCGTCATTGCGAGTTGTGGATAGTTCTTGAATATACAACACCACCGGCTTTTGAGTTTTTTGATTGCCTTGATTTCATGATTATCAAAACCGACATACTCTTTCAAAAGGTAGTTAATACCCTTCATGGAACCGGAATGGGGGAAATAAACGATCTCGTGGGCTTCGTTGAGAACACGGCGCGTGTCTTTGCCGGCGGTTGGCAAGTGATTTGTAATAATACAATATGTCTTGAAATGTCTGCCGACCTCCAGGACAGAATTCAGAGTCGCAATTACTGCTTCGCGAATCTTTTTATCGCTAATGACATCAATATCATCAAAAATGACGAGTGCGTTCTCAAAATCGGCGCTGGTGAGTTTGTCTGTGATTAGGGCTGCGGACAATTTGATTCGCTTGACGCCATGCTTATCCAGAACCTCATCCTCACTCAATGCCGAAAATAGGAAGATGTCAGCGCTTTTGAATTTCTTTTTGAATTCCTTGATGTAGTTGGAGGTGAATGTAGACTTGCCTGAACCGGATGGACCGGTAATGTAAATAATCTCGCGCTCCTTTGTTGTGTTTGGAACCAACTGGAATTTGGAACCGGCTGGTAATTCAATGTGCTTATAAGTGCGCTTCTGTCCCTCTTCCTCTGCGGGTGCGACGCTCACAAGTTTCCCGCCCAATTGCCCGCCTTCTATTTTTGCTAATGGTCGCCCAATCTTCTCAAAATTAATAGTGGAACTCATCGTATATATTAATAATAATATAATTATACACAGAAAAAATCTAATTCATTTTGGCGGCAAAACTGATTTGTGAGTTTTGAGCCATTCTTGCGTCTCTGCCTCTATTTCCTTATCCAACTTTGCGGTCAGACTCTTTATTTGGGACAGCGTGTTTATCTTCACGCCCAATTGATTTCCTAAATCATTGAGATTCACTCGGATCTTCTTCTCAAGGTCGCGGTCGTCTGGTCGGTGCTCGGCGAGCAACAGAATCGCCTTTAGATTGCTGGAAGCCTTATATTTCTCACCGGTGCTGCTGTTGAAAAGTTGCGACAATTCAACCAGTTTTGCCTTCTGCCCTTTGAGACGATAAATGGAATACATGCGTTTCAGTGATTTATAGACTTTGCCCTCGGAGTGATAATGATGGTAGTCGTCCTTGATTTTGCCGACGAGATCTGTGATAGGCGGCATACCGCTAAATGAATAGATGATGGATAGTTCTGTTAGTTCATTTGTTTCGCGGACAAAAACGACATAGTCAATCTTGATAAAATCTAAACCGGCTGGATCGCCAACCGCTTTGGTAAACTGCTGTTCGGAGAACCATGGTTCATAGAACTTCTGTTTTGCGCCGTCTTTGCGCTGGACTTTTAGTTCAATGAACGTCATCTCATTCGTCTCTTGTGCGCGGCGCAGAATGCGTTCCATCTCGGCAAACATCTTCTTTACATCCCGATCGCCCTTGATGCTGGAAAAGAAATCAAAATCGGAGGGGTATTTCTGAACCGCCTGCGATCCTGTTCCCAATAATTCAATCTCATTCTTTTCCCACTTCAAAGCGTTTGTAAAAATGCGAAGTTCACTTCCTAACTTCTTCTTTTCTGTAATATCCATATTTGTATAATAACTATGGATATTATAATTCAGCGATTTATTCGCTTTATTTGTCCGGCATCTTATAAGAAACCTTCTTCATCTTGCCTGTATTCACCTTGTAGTTCTCATTGCGGACACGGAAGGGGTTGGGATTCTCATCCAAGTCAACCGGCTTCTCTTCCTCCTCCTCGTGTGCCTGTTGCGCTCCCTCCAGCGGCTCCTCGTGATTGCCGTAAGCGAAGTCCATAGCGTCATCATAACCAGACTCCTTCGGCTTGTAGTGGTAATCGCGATCATTGGCGAAGGGATTCACCATTCCACCGGCGAGACGGCGTTTGAGAGAACCATAACCGCCTTCCATGCCAAAGACATCATTATCACCATCCACACCATATCCGAAGAACTCCTTCTCACCGGCAGGCTGTGCGATGTATTCCTTGGGAAGGTAAACACCGCCGGACACACGATGCCCGACTTCACCCGCCCTACGGAGAACCTGATAAGAGCCAATTTCTGCGTCGGGATTCACCATACCGAGACCGCCGTTGGAATTGTATATTTGGCGGTCCTGGCGCACATAACGCCCACCTGCGCGCTCCTCCTCCTGTTCCCACGCGAACTTGGGGCGATGCTGTGATCCATATCCCATTGATACAGGGGGTGCGGCGGAATTGAGCGCTTTTGCGGGGACGAAATCCAGTTCACGACCGGAGCGACCGCGCATGTTTTGGTGGGAACGGAGACCCGTTCCCTCCATAAACATATCCCTTCCTTCATAATCGCCGTCGCTGTCAAACTCTATTGGTTTATCAAAGTCAATCGGCATCCAACCCGTCTCCTCCTGTTTCTTCTTCCTCCTTCTCTCCTTTTCCTCCTGTTTGGACTTTTTCTCATTCATATCCGCAATCATCCGGTCAGTGCTTTCTTTTGCTCCTGAATAACTTCTGTCAAAAAAACCCAGACCGACATAATCGCCATCGGGACGATTATCCGTGCGCGCTGCTGCCCTCTTCGCAGAGTTAATCGCAGCCATCATAGGCAAAAACACATCCATACGCACCAAAGACTTATCGTCCCCTTGAGACGCCATGATAGTATCAAAAGCATTGCGATTATCTCTCTCCAGAATATCCAGAGCCGCATTAGCGTCCGTTTGCGATTGTGAATCCAACAGACTACCCTTTTGCTCCTCTGCTCTCAAAATGGCGGAGATGATTGCGCGGGCTTCGGCACTATTATTCTGCGCAATACCGAAACTATCATAATTTGGCGCTGCCACAGGTGCGGGTCCTGCTTGACCGGGTTGCGGTGGTTTTGGCTTCTTGCCTGGTTTCTTCTTTGGAATAGTGGCATTATACCTGCCGATCGCCTGCTTAATTTGCTTGATAGTGCTTGCCCGTTTATTAAACGACGCTGCCAATTCTCGCTCTATATTAAAAAGAGGACGCCATCTTGAGCCATCAGCACCACTATCGGCATCAGGCAGTCTTTCATCTGCCGGGAATCGTGAATTAGCGACAAATGCCAAAACAGCCGTGTCTATTTCATCAGCGGACGCAATGGGTAATGCGGGAGCGCCTCCAGGTTGGGGAGCGCCTCCAGGTTGGGGAGCAGGCTGGGGACGAGGTGATACTGGCTGTGGAGCGCCGCCCGGTGGTGCGAGAACACCGCGAGATGTGATCCAGTCATTATACACCTGAATCTGTGGAAGAACACTATCATACAAATCCATTAAAGGTCGTGGATTACCCGCCATTATCTGCTGCTCTGTCGCCTCAACCGCAGCCATACTTACAGGAGCACCGAGTATCATTCCCATCCCGATATAGTTTCCCATAAGTGATAATGCCTCTTGAACCTCTAATGTTCCTGCCCGAATATCTTGGTCCAGTTGATTCGCATCTCTTATTGGAAAAACTCTATCTGTTGTGCGTGTCCTCTTTTGAAGGTTTATGTATGCTGCCTTTTGTTGTGGAGACAGAGATGGATCGCCTCTTGGATCGTAAGGGTTTTGTGCTGCGATTTCTGCTGCTTGAGCCATTGCTGCTTGCTGGTTTCCTTCGGTTATTTGTTGCGCCAAATTGACTTGCGTTGCTGCTTGTTGAGACGCCAAAGAGGGAATAATGGGACCCGGTGGGGGAGGGTTGGCTGAAAAGGTGGCGTTTACACCATTATCGCGGGAATACTCGGCAACATCTTTGGGTCCAATGGGTCGGAAAATGCCGTCCTGGATATTATCCGCGGCAACATTAAGAAGTGAATACATGTCGCGCAACTCTTTACGAGCAAGGTCATACACTTTACCCTGCCGAGTGTCAAACTCGGCTGTAGGTGCTCGTTGTGGTGGCGTCGGCAAGGTGGAGAAGATTGAGGGATATTGTTGAGACAATTGACGCATCTGGTCTATGAGGGGCTGGAAGTAGGCAGCAAACATCCTGTCGCGGACACGATTGTCAAGTTGAATATCCTTGAAGAAGAGGGCAACATACGCCACCATCTCATTATACGCTTGGATGAATTCTGCTTTGGATGTCATCATTGTAAGCAAACCGGCTTGCTTCGTTGTGCCTTTCAGTTGATTCAGATCAGTAAACGGGGATGCTTGGAGTTGTGAGAACAGATCCGCCTTCTGCCCGAGAATCTGCTGTAGTTTGGAAATGTAGGTTTGGAGTTTGAATGCTGCTCCTGCGTCTTTCGCGTCAATGGGTTTGATGCTCTCGCTTTCGCTCTGGACTTGGCGCTTTGACATATCAAACACGCGCTGCTGCTGGTTGCGGTTGTAGTTCTTGACATCATTCATCTCGCGGACACGAACTGAATTTGGAACCTTGTTGGGCGCTGCGCGGTTCGCAAGGAATCGGCGCATGTCGCCCTTCGCACCACCAACACCAACACCGCCGGATTGTCCGTTTCCAAATAACCAG
>Ga0315289_10011561_pt1 | contig 12511 bp, 10 predicted proteins | sample YL17G11_40_MG_FD_203452 | JGI IMG/M metagenome (GOLD analysis project Ga0315289, IMG submission 203452) | Sediment microbial communities from Yellowstone Lake, YNP, Wyoming, USA - YL17G11_40 | ecosystem: Environmental > Aquatic > Freshwater > Lake > Sediment | place: USA: Wyoming | collected...
CTGGCCGACCTGTTTGGGATCCGCGCCGCGGGCGCAGTCCAAGGCCCTCACGGGAACTCTTACTACGCGCGCATTGAGACGCCGCACGAGATCTGGCGGGACTTCCGCGAGACTCGGCTGCTGCCAGGCGCCGAGTACCGCCTGCCGGTGAAGATCGCGGGCCGGCCCCTGCTGAGCGTGGTCCTGCCCTACCCCGCCTACCCACCCGAGATGGTCTACCCGCGCACGCCGCAGACCGATGAGCCGGCCATAGTGCTCCTGGAGGAGGGCTCCAGCCGCCGGGTTTACTTCCCGGGTGACGTGGACCGAAGCTGCTGGCGCACCACCAGCCCCGACCTGAGCTTGCTGCTGGCCAACGCCATCCGCTGGCTGCTGCGCGGCCGGTCCCCGGTGAGCGTGACCGGAGAAGGGGTGGCCGAGATCTTCGCCTGGCGGACCGAGCCGGGCTTCGCCGTGCACATCCTCAGCTACAACAACCCGAACATGCTGCGCGGCTGGGTGCGGCGAAACTACCCGCTCGGGCCCCAGCGGGTGCGCTTCCAGGCGCTGGGGGGCTGGCGCGCCGCCGCCCCAGCCTGGTGCGCCTATCGCCCCGGGGTCTGGGCGATGCCCTGTCGGGCGGCTCCCTGCTCGCCCGGCAGGCGGCGCTGATGCAACTCGGCTACCAGGGCCGCGCCGGAGGTCACGCCCGCCGCCATCCCCACCTGCGCCTGGGCGCCGCAGCCCCCGCGGGCCTCGCTTCTTGACACCGCGCCCGGTTTATTATCAAGGTTCATAACATGTGGGAACAGAACTACGTCCCCATCGCCGGTAATCTGATGCTGTCGGCCCGGGTGGCCGCCCTGCCGGTGTTCGCTTTGCTGCTGCTGTTGGGAGTGGTGAGAAAGCCCGCCTGGATGGCGGCCCTGGCGGGTTTGGGCTCCGCTGCCCTGGTGGCCCTCGTGGCCTACCGCATGCCCGCCGGCATGCTGCTCAGCGCCATCGGTTATGGCGCGGCCTTCGGCCTGTTCCCCATCGGCTGGGTGGTCTTCAACGCCATCCTGCTCTACCGCGTCACCGTGGACACCGGCAAGTTCGAGATCGTCAAGGACTCGGTGGCCAGCCTCACCGAGGACCGGCGGCTCATCGCGCGGAGCAGCCCGGAGAACCCGGCGCCTTGGGCCACCCCGGACTGCGCGGCTTACGTCCTTTACACTTCCGGCTCGACCGGCCGGCCCCAGGGCGTGGTGATGTGTCATGGCGCGCTCGCCAACCTGATCGAGTGGCAGCTCGGCGATCTCCGCCCGGGCGCCCGGGTGCTCCAGTTCGCGCCCTTGAGCTTCGACGTGTCTTTCCAGGAGATCTTCTCGACGCTGTGCTCGGGCGGGACGCTGGTTCTGCTCTCGGACGAGCTCCGCCGCGATCCCACCGCACTGTGGCGGCTCATCGCCCGACAAGGTATCGAGCGCCTGTTTGTGCCCTTTGTGGCCTTGCAGCAACTGGCAGAGGCCGCCCGCAGCTCGGGGCCGGCGCCCGCCCGTTTGCGCGAGATCATCACCGCCGGCGAGCCACTGCGCATTACGCCGGCCGTGACGACCTTGTTCCGCAGGCTGCCTGGATGCGCGCTGTGGAATCACTACGGGCCGACGGAAAGCCACGTGGTGACCGCCCACCGGCTCGAGGGCCCGCCCCAGCAGTGGCCGGCGCTGCCCCCCGTCGGGCGCCCGATCGCCAACGCGCGGATCTATGTGCTCGAGGCGAGTCTCGAGCCCGTGCCGGTGGGCGTCCCCGGCGAGCTGCACATCGGGGGCGGCTGCCTGGCGCGCGGGTATCTGAACCGCCCGGAACTGACCGCGGAGCGCTTTATCCGGGATCCTTTCTCGGATGAGCCCGGGGCGCGCCTGTACAAGACCGGCGATCGCGCCCCCTGGCGGGCCGACGGCGGCCTCGAGTTCCTGGGCCGTCTGGACGAGCAGGTGAAGATCCGCGGGTTCCGGGTGGAGCCGGGCGAAGTCGAGGCGGTGCTGGCCGCGCATCCGCGCGTGAAGGCGGTGGCGGTGGTGGCGCGAGAGGACGCTCCGGACGACCGGCGTCTGGTGGCGTACGTCGCGCCGAAGCAGGACGAGCGCCTGGAGTCCACCGAACTGCGCCGTTTCCTCGGCCGCAGGCTGCCGGAGTTCATGCTGCCGGCGGTGTTCGTCGTGCTGGACGAGCTGCCGCTGCTGCCCAGCGGCAAGGTGAACCGGCGGGCGCTGCCGCCGCCGCAGGAGACCGTGGGGCCGCACTTGGCGGCGCCGCGTGACGAGGTGGAGTCGCAGCTCGCCTCCGTCTGGGAGGCGGTTCTGGGAGTGCGGCCCGTCGGGGCGCATGACGACTTCTTCGAGCTGGGCGGGCATTCGCTGACCGCGGTGAGACTGGTGGCGCGCATCGAGCAGGTGATGGGGCAGAGGCTGCCCGTGGCGGCCTCTGCGCGGGTGGTGCCCGTTCAGCCCGCGGGCTCCCGGCCGCCTTTCCTGTGCCTGTACTCGCAGAACATCCTCCGCAACCTGAGCCAGAGCCTCGGTCCGGACCAGCCCCTGTGGGGTCTGCGGCTGGCGGACAGTGATGAACTCTCGATCCCGGTCCGGCTGGAAGACATCGCCGCTCACTTGGTCCAGGCCGTCAAGGAGGCTCAACCCGAGGGGCCGCATTTCCTGGGGGGCTGGTGCATTGCCGGCGTCCTGGCCTACGAGGTGGCGCGCCAACTGGAGGCGCAGGGCGAGCGGGTAGGCCTGGTGGCGCTGTTCGACGCCGCCAGCCCGGCTCTCCTGAAGAGGATCTCCGGGGCGCGCGGGCTGCGCGCGCGGCTGGGCAGCCGCGCCAGAAGGCTGCGGCACGGCGCGTCGGCGTTGCGCCTGCGTTCACCCGCAGCCCGATGGCGCTACCTCGAAGGCTGGGCCCGCGGCATCTGGCTGGCCTTTCTGGCGAAGCTGTGGAGGTGGGCGCAGCGAGTCTGCCCGGCGGTGTCGCGGAGCATCGAGCGGCGGTTGCGACCCACCGACAATATCCTGGTTCTGGCCGCCCAGGACTATCAGCCGGGGACCTGCGCGGCCCGGGTGGCGCTCTTCCGAGCCGCCCTCCAGCCGGCCGGGCCTTCCCTTGTCCCGCAGCTTGGCTGGGGCGGGCTAGCCGGCGGCGGGCTGGAGACGCTCGAAGTGCCCGGCGATCACGAAAGCATGTTCACGGGGCCAAACGTCGTCGTGCTGGGGGAGAAGCTCAGGGCGTGCCTGGCGGCGGCGCAGGAGGCGGGCCGTGAGAGCTGACGAGCAGCCCTGGTTGATCCCGGCCTCCAGCCCGGGGCTGGCCGAGGACGAGGTGCACGTCTGGCGCGTTGTGCTGGACCTTGGGGCGGCGGAACTGGCGCGTCTGGAGGCCACGCTCTCCCCGGAGGAGGCGGCTCGCGCGGCGCGCCTGCGGTTCGAGCCGGACCGGCGCGGCTTCCTCGCCGCGCACGGCGCGCTGCGGGACATCCTGGCGCGCTACCTGGGAGCGGACCCGGCCCGGCTGGAGTTCCGCCGCGCAGCCTTCGGGAAACCGGCCCTGGCGCCGGCCTGCGGAGCCGCCTGGCTGCGCTTCAATTTGTCGCACTCGCACGGGCTGGCGCTCTGCGCTGTGGCGCGCCACCGGGAGGTGGGCGTGGACGTCGAGCGCATCCGCGCGCTCATCGACGAGCGACTGATTGCGCGCCGGTTCTTCGCGCCCCAGGAAGTTGCCGCTCTCGAAAGCCTGCCTGCCGAGGAGCAGACCACGGCCTTCTTCCGCTGCTGGACCCGCAAGGAGGCTTACATCAAGGCGCGCGGCGAAGGCCTCGGCATCCCGCTGGACAGCTTCACGGTCTCGCTCGGGCCGGAGGGGTCATCCGCCGTGGCCGGCTGGTCGCTCGAAGCGCTGGCGCCGGCGTCGGGCTACGCGGGGGCCGTGACGGCGGAGGGCCGCGCCTGGCGGCTCCGGCTCTGGGACTGGCAGCCCGGCCGGGACTGATCTCCAACGCCCTTCCGTTTTCGCTATAATCCGCCCTTCGGAAGGACCAAAAGGAGGAACACCCCATGCCCACCCCAGAGAAGCCTTCGGGCCGCCGCGGTTTCTTCAAGAGCGCTGCGGCGCTGGCCGGCGTTACCGTGGCCGCGCCCGCCGCAGCTCAGGCCCCGCCGCGCGGCGCGGGCCGGTTCGATTTCCTGCCGCGTTATGCCCGCGCGCAGAACTACCAGTCGCTCAAGCAGTCCAGCCACGACCGCACCGGCGGCAACGCCGACCGCTGGCCGATCAAGCCCGGCGTCACCCAGGAGCTGTTCAACTCGCCCGGACCCGGCGTCATCACCCACATCTGGTTCACCATCGCGGCCCAGTCCCGCACGCACCTGAAGGAACTGGTGCTGCGGGCCTACTGGGATGGCAACCCCAAGCCCAGCGTCGAGGCCCCCATCGGCGATTTCTTCGGCTTGAACTTGGGCGAGTACCAGATCTACCAGTCGGCGTACCTGGCCTGCTCGCCCGGGCGCTCCCTCAACTGCTACTTCAGCATGCCCTTCCGCAAGTCCGCGCGTTTGACCGTCACCAACGAGGGCAAGCAGGACGTGGGGGCTTTCTACTCCAACATCGACTACCTGCTGCCCCCCGCGCTGCCCGAGGACGTGCTGTACTTCCACGCCCAGTACCGCCAGCAGACGCCCTGCCTCGCCCAGACCGGCGAGAAGCTCAATCCGGCCGGCCGGCTCAACCACGTCTACGTCGAGACCCGCGGGCGCGGCCACCTGATGGGCGTCACCCTGGGCGTGCTGCTCAACGCCGACGGCTGGATGGGCGAAGGCGACGACATGATCTTTGTGGACGACGAGGCCAAGCCCGTCATCATCGGCACGGGCTCGGAGGACTACTTCCTGGGGAGCTGGAATTTCGGCGGCCTGCTGGGCGCCACGCCCTTCGCGCACCACTTCTATGGCGCCCCGGTCATCATCATGGCCGAGCGCACGGGCGGGCGCTACTGCTGCTACCGCTGGCACGGCGACAACCCGGTGACCTTCACCCGCTACCTGAAGCACACCATGGAACACGGCCACGCCAACGACCGCGGGGACAACTTCTTCTCGGTGGCCTACTGGTACCAGAGCGAGCCCGCCACCGACTTCCCGCCGTTGCCTCCGGTAGCGGACCGCATCCCGCGCCTGAAGCTGGCCGCAGCGTAGAATTCACCGCCCAGACGTGGAGGACGCATGAGATCGCTGATTCTACTGGTTGGAATGGCGGCCCTGGCGGCGGAGCCGCCGGGCTGCGTGCACTGGCCCGCCGCCGAGCTCCAGGGGCTGGCGCGCAAGCTCGCGCCCAAGATGAACGCCCAGAAGCTGGCCACCGAGCAACTGGGCAAGTGGGGCCACCACTCCCTGATGGTGGCGCACCGTGAGGCCGGCGGCGAGGCCGAAGTCCACGCGACGCAGACCGATATCTTCATCGTGCAGAGCGGGGAAGGCACGCTCGTAGTAGGCGGCGAGGTGCAAGGTGGCAAAGCGACCGGGCCCGGTGAGATCCGCGGGACGTCGATCCAAGGCGGGCGGAGAGCGCCGCTCGGCGCGGGCGACCTCGTCAACATCCCGGCCCGGACGCCGCATCAGGTGCTGGTGAAGCCGGGCGGGAAGATCACCTACCTGATCGTCAAGATCAACGCGCCGTAGTACTCGTGACATCGGCCTTGCAATCGCCCCGCTGGTTGTGTTCTAGTGAAGACGAAGGATCACAGAGGATTCGTATGAGACGCAAGAGGGCCGCCGCACCGGATTCTTTGGTCCCCCGCGAGATCCTCCAGCAAGCCAAAGTGCCCTTCGAGCCCGAGTGCCGCAAGCGCCCGGGCAAGTGCACGGTCTGCGGCGCGGAATGCTCTCCCACCTCCTCCGAGGAGCTCTGCTGGGTCTGCCGCCGGCTGAAGATCAGCGCCTGGCAGGACACCGACCCGCAAATGCCCGCTCAGGAGTAGGCGCCCTCAGGCGACCGCCGGATCCTGCGCTTCCGGATCGACGCCCAGTTCTTCGAGCGCCTGGCGTGCCCTTGCGGCGTCCCACTGGCCCTCCCGCGCCAGCCGGGACAGCGCGGCGGCGGCGATGGCCTCGGCGCTGACCTCGAAGTGCCTGCGCAGATGTTCGCGATTGTCGCTGCGCCCGAAACCGTCGGTGCCCAGCGACGCCAGCCTCCCCGCCAGCCACGGCGCCACCTGATCGGCAACGGCCTTCATGTAGTCGGTGGCCGCGATGACGGGGCCAGCGGCGCCCTCCAGCGCTTCGACCAGGTAAGGCCGGCGCGCCGCCTCGGCGGGATGCAACCGGTTCCAGCGCTCGACTTCCAGCGCCTGCCGCCGCAACTGCTGGAAGCTGGTGACACTCCAGACGTCGGCGGCGACCCCGTAGCGCTCCGCCAGGATGGCCTGCGCGCGCAGGGCCTCGCGCAGGATGGGGCCGCTGCCGAGAAGCTGCGCCACAGCTTGGCCCGCCTCCGACGGGCGGCAGCGGTAGATGCCCCTCACGATGCCCTCGCGGCAACCCTCGGGCATCGTCGGCTGGATGTAGTTCTCGTTGTAGGCGGTCAGATAGTAGAAGACGTCTTCGCCCGCCTCGTACATGCGCCGCAGGCCGTCCTGGATGATGACCGCCATTTCGTAGGCGAAGGCCGGATCGTAGCAGGCGCAACTGGGCACCGCGCTCATCAGCAGGTGCGTGTGCCCGTCCTGGTGCTGGAGCCCTTCCCCCGCCAGCGTGGTCCGTCCCGCCGTCGCCCCGACCAGGAAGCCTTGGCCGCGCGCGTCGGCGAACGCCCACACCAGGTCGCCCACCCGCTGGTAGCCGAACATCGAGTAGTAGGTGTAGAAGGGGATCATCGGCAGGCCGTAGTTGGCGTAGGCGGTCCCGGCGGCGGTGAAGGAGGCCATGGCCCCGGCCTCGGTGATGCCCTCCTCGAGGATCTGCCCGTCGGCGGTCTCCTTGTAGTACAGCAGCATTTCCTGGTCCACCGGGTGGTAGAGCTGGCCCCGGCTCGAGTAAATGCCGATCTGGCGGAACAGCGCGTCCATGCCGAAGGTGCGGGCCTCGTCGGGAATGATGGGGACGACGAACCGGCCGATTTGCGGGTGCCTGAGCAGCAGCGTGAGCAGGCGCACGAAAACCATGGTGGTGGACACCTCGCGGGCGCCCGAGCCCGTGAGCACCTCGGCGAAGTATTCGAGCGGGGGCGTCGGCAGCGTCACGCGCGCCCTTCGCCGCTCGGGCAGAAAACCTCCCAGTTCCCGGCGGCGCTCCATGAGGTAGCGAATCTCCGGGCGGTCTTCCGGCGGACGGTAGAAGGAGACCGTATGGACCGCTTCCGCCGGCAGGGGGATCTGGAAGCGCTGGCGGAAGTGCTCCAGCTCGGTCTCGTTGAGTTTCTTCTGCTGGTGGGTGACGTTGCGGCCTTCGCCGGCTTCGCCCAACCCGTACCCCTTGATGGTCTTGGCCAGGATGACGGTGGGGGCGCCCCGGTGCGCGAGCGCGCGCCGGTAGGCAGGGTAGACTTTCTCGGGGTCGTGGCCGCCCCGGCGCAGCTTGGCGAGCTGCTCGTCGGTCAGGTGCGCGACCAGCTCCAGCAGTTCCGGGTACCTGCCGAAAAACTCGCGCCGCATATAGGCCCCCTCCTTGGCGGCGATGGTCTGGTAGTCGCCGTCCAGGCACTCGTTCATGCGCCGGACCAGCAGCCCACTCCCGTCGCGCTCCAGCAACTCGTCCCAATCGCCGCCCCAGATCACCTTGATGACGTTCCACCCGGCGCCCAGGAAGACGCCCTCCAGTTCCTGAATGATCTTGCCGTTGCCGCGCACCGGGCCGTCCAGGCGCTGGAGGTTGCAGTTGACCACGAAGATGAGGTTGTCGAGTTGCTCGAGCGCCGCGATGCGGAGGGCGCCCGTGGATTCCGGTTCGTCCATCTCGCCGTCGCCCAGGAAGGCCCAGACCTTGCGCGGCGTCTTCTTCAGCAGGCCGCGGTTCTCGAGATACCGCAGGAAGCGCGCCTGGTAAATGGCGTTGATGGCGCCCAGGCCCATCGAGACCGTGGGGAACTGCCAGAAGCCGGGCATCAGCCAGGGATGCGGGTAGGAGGACAGACCGGGATGCTCCCTCAGCTCGTGGCGGAAGTTCTCCAGGTGTTTCTCGCTGAGGCGGCCCTCCAGGTAGGCGCGGGCGTAAATGCCCGGCGAGGCGTGGCCCTGAAAGTAGATCAAGTCGCCCGGCTCCTCCCCGTAGGCGGCGCGGAAGAAGTGGTGGAAGCCCACCTCGACCAGGGTGGCCAGCGAGGCGTAGGTCGAGATGTGCCCGCCGATGCCGGGGTCATACTTGTTGGCGCGCACCACCATGGCCATGGCGTTCCAGCGGATCAGGCTCTTGATCCGGCGCTCCAGCTCACGGTCCCCCGGGTAGGGCGCTTCTTCGCTGCGCGGGATGGTGTTGACGTACGGGGTGGTGACCACCGGCGCCGGGGCGGCGCCGCGGGCGCGGGCCTGCTCATTCAGGCGGCCCAGCAGATAGCGGGCGCGCTCCGAGCCGGCCTCCCGGACGATCTCCTCGAATGCCTGTAACCACTCGGCGGTTTCCTGGGGATTGGAGTCATCTGGGAACAAGTTCTGGGTATCCGGCATGTTCTCCAGTCTTACTTCCAGGATAGCGCCCGCCTGCGCTACCGCAAGCGTACGGGGCGGCCGCCGGCGGCTTTGCTGCGCTGCGCGGCGTCCATGAAGGCGAACAGCTCGAGAGTCTCCTCGTTGGGCACGGGCGGCACGCCGCTGCGGAAGAATCGCGCGATCTCGACGAGCAGCGGCCCGTAGCCCGTCTTGGCCTTCGGGTCGCTCACCACGGCCTGCTGGGGACGGAACACCACGGCGCCGGAACCGCCAGAAGGCCTCAGCGCCCGGACGCTGCCCAGGCGCCCGTCCTGCCAGCGGCCGGCCACCAGATCGGCGCCCTCGGTGGCGACGCGCGTGACCTCCTCGCAGCCCGGCCCCATCAGCGCGTACAGCATCTCGATGGGATGAATGGCGTACCAGGCCAGGTCGAGGTAATGATGCTCCTCGAGCGGCCCGGGGCCCCAGACCACGGCGCCCGTAATGTCGGGCGCCTTCAGCGCGGTGACGATCTCGCTGTAGCGCAGGCTCGAGGAGCTGAACCAGGCGACACGGGCCTCGCGGGCCAGCCGCGCGATCTCGCGGGCATCCTCGAGCGTGGCCGCCAGCGGCTTGTCGATAAAGAGCGGCTTGCCGGCCTTGATCACCTCGCGGGCCTGGGCCAGGTGTACGCGGCCGTCCACGCTCTCCAGCAGCACCCCGTCCACCTGGCGGCACAGGGTGGGAATGTCCGGGACCATCTCAACGCCCCACTTGGCCTGGACCTCGGCGGCGAATTTCTCCACGCGCGTGTAGCTGTCCTTCAGGTCCGCGCTGCCGCCCCGGTAGGCCGCCACCACGCGGAAGCCCGCCACGTAGTCCGGCGCGGAGGGATCGTTGAAGGCCCGGGTGAAGACGGGCACGTGCGAGGTGTCCGTGCCCACGATGCCCAGCCGGAAGTCAGCGCAGAAGGCGGCGGCGGCCGCCGCAGACAAAAGGAGGAACCAGTTCTTCATGACGCGCATTGTACACTGAATTTCTCGGTGGATCTGGCGACTCCAGTTCAATACGTCAAGGGGGTGGGCCCGGCGCGCGCCGCCGTGCTGGCGTCCAAGGGCATCCTGACCGTCGAGGACCTGCTCACCTACCCGCCCTTCCGCTACGAGGACCGCAGCAACCTCAAGCGCATCGCCGAGCTGGCGCCCGGCGAGATGGCCACGGTCACCGCCGAGGTGCGCTCCGCCGGCCTGGCTGGCTTCCGGCGGCGCCAGCTCGGCATGTTCGAAGCCACCTTTGCCGACGGCTCCGGCATGCGGCTCGTGGCCCGCTGGTTCCACGCCGGCTACCTGGCGGACGTAATCATGCCGGGCCAGCGGCTGGCGCTTTACGGGAAGGTCGAATGGGACAGCTTCAGCGGGGCGCTGACTATAGTCCACCCCGAGTTTGAAGTCGTCAGCGAGGGCCGGGAGGGCGAGGAGGGCGAGGCCAGCCTCCACGTGGGCCGCGTGGTGCCGGTGTATGAAGCCGCGGGCAAGCTCTCGACGCGCGTGTTCCGCAGCATCGTGTACGCCCTGCTGGAGACCCTGGGGCCGCAGCCGGACCCGCTGCCCGCCGCGCTGCGCCAGCGCCTGAACCTGCCCGACCGCGGCAGCGCCGTCCGCACCCTGCACTTCCCCTCCCCGCAGGAAGACCTCCGGCTGCTCAACGCCTTCCGCTCGCCGGCGCACACCCGCCTGATCTTCGAGGAGTTCTTCTGGCTGGAACTGGGCCTGGCGCTCAAGCGCGAGCAGGCCCGGCTGCGTCCGGGCATCGCCTTCGAGCTCAACGACACGGTGCGGGAGAAGGTCAAGCGGATGCTGCCCTTCAAGCCCACCGGGGCGCAGAAGCGCGTGCTCGCGGAGATCGCGCGCGACATGCAGAGCCCCGCGCCCATGCACCGCCTGCTCCAGGGCGACGTGGGCAGCGGCAAGACGCTGGTGGCGGCCGAGGCCGCGGTCATCGCCCTCGAGAACGGCTACCAGGTGGCGGTGCTGGCGCCCACCGAGATCCTGGCCGCCCAGCACTACTTCTACCTCAAGAGCATCTTCGCGAAGCTGGGCTACCCCATGGCTTTGCTCACCGGCTCGCTCGGCGGCAAGCAGAAGACCCAGCTCAAGCGCGCGCTCGAAGAGGGCCTCCTCAAGATCGCCGTGGGCACGCACGCGCTGATCGAAGAGGACGTGCGCTTCCAGAACCTCGGCCTGGCCATCGTGGACGAGCAGCACCGCTTCGGCGTGCTCCAGCGCCTGAACTTCATCGCCAAGGGCCGCTGGCCCGACGTGCTGGTGATGACGGCCACGCCCATCCCGCGCACCCTGGCCCTCACCCTCTACGGCGACCTGGATGTGTCCATCATCGACGAGCTGCCGCCGGGCCGGAAGCCCATCGTCACGCGCCACGTCGCCGAGGACCGCCTCGAGCAGGTCTGGAGCTTCCTCAAGCAGCAGGTGGACGCCGGCCGCCAGGCCTACGTGGTCTACCCGGCCATCGAGGAATCCGAGACCCAGGCCATCAAGGCCGCCGAGAAGATGTACCGCCACCTGGCCGGGGAGGTCTTCCCAGGCCTGACGGTGGGCCTGCTGCACGGGCGCCTGCCGGCCGAGGAGAAGGAAGCCGCCATGGAGCGGTTCAAGCAGGGGGAGACCAAGATCCTGGTTTCCACCAGCGTCATCGAGGTGGGCATCGACGTGCCCAACGCCACCGTGATGGTCATCGAGCAGGCCGAGCGGTTCGGGCTGGCGCAACTGCACCAGCTCCGCGGGCGCGTGGGGCGCGGCGTCGAGCAGAGCTACTGCATCCTGGTGACCGAGAAGCTCAACCCAGCGGCGCAGGAGCGCATCCGCACCATGACCGAGTCCACGGACGGCTTCTACATCGCCGAGATGGACCTGAAGCTGCGCGGGCCGGGGGAGTTCTTCGGCACGCGCCAGAGCGGCATCCCCGCGCTGCGCATCGCCAACATCGTGCGCGACTCCGAGATGCTGGAGCAGGCGCGCCACGAGGCCCGCGAGTTCCTGGCCCATCCGCCGAGCCGCGACGAGCTGAACCGGGTCGTGGGTTACGTCCGCCGGCGCTGGCGGGAGCGCTACGGGCTGGTTGAGGCGGGCTGATGCGCGTCATCGGAGGAGAGTTCCGCAGCCGCCGCCTGAAGAGCCTGCCGGGCCTGAAGCTGCGCCCCACGCCCGACCGCCTGCGCGAGACGCTGTTCAACATCCTGGCCGCCCGCATCGCCGGCGCGGTCTTCCTGGATGCCTACGCCGGCTCGGGCGCCGTGGGCCTCGAGGCGCTGAGCCGCGGCGCCGCGCGCGCCATCTTCCTCGAGAAGCACCGCGCGGCGGTGGCCGTGATCCGCGAGAACGTGGCCGCCCTGCGCCTGGAGGGGCGCGCTGAGGTGGTGCACGGCGAGGCGCTGGCTCAGCTTGGGCGGTTCGCGGTGGACATCGCGTTTCTCGATCCCCCGTACGAGGCGGAGCGGGAGTGCTGCGCGGCGTTGCGCCGGCTCGCTCAGGCCCCGCCGCCGCTGGTGGTGGTGCAGCACTCTACGCGCACCAGCCTCGAGGAGGCCTTTGGCACGCTGCAACGCTTCCGTCTCCTCCGCCAGGGCAACCATGCGCTCAGTTTCTTTCAATCACCCGGTACGGCGCCGCTGGGTCTACAATGAACCGGATGGCGGTCCGCGTGCTTCGATGGGCGGCAGTGGTGCTGGCCAGTGCGCCGCTGGTGGCGCAATCCGTCCGGGTCTACTCGGAGTTCCAGCGGCTGGACCCGGCGGGCAACGTCCTGGCGGTGGACCAGGCGCCGCGCCCGCGGGAGATTCTCTCGCCGGCCGTGATCCGCAATGCCTACGCC